>Ga0310811_10001245_pt1 | contig 32597 bp, 27 predicted proteins | sample YCmetagenome_FD_207642 | JGI IMG/M metagenome (GOLD analysis project Ga0310811, IMG submission 207642) | Soil microbial communities from experimental microcosm in Duke University, North Carolina, United States - YC | ecosystem: Engineered > Artificial ecosystem > Soil microcosm > Unclassified ...
GGCTGCGCTGAACCAGGCCGGCGTGGCCGGCGATTTTTCCTATGTTTCGACCGCCGGCGGCGCGTTTCTTGAATGGATGGAGGGAAAACCGCTGCCCGGCGTCGAGGTTTTAAGGCTACGGTAGAAACGGATCGAGCGCTGAGGGCGCTGTAAAGAAAGGGAGAATTCGGATGGCTCGCATTACGTTGCGTCAATTGCTCGATCACGCGGCGGAACAAGATTACGGCGTGCCGGCCTTCAACATCAACAACATGGAGCAGGCGCTCGCGATCATGGAAGCCGCCTCCAGCCTCGATGCGCCCGTCATCATCCAGGCCTCGCGCGGCGCGCGCTCTTACGCCAACGACGTCATGCTCAAGCACATGATGGATGCGGTCACCGAAATCTACCCGCAGATCCCGGTCTGCGTGCATCTCGACCACGGCAACGAACCCGCGACCTGCATGACCGCGATCCAGGCCGGCTTCACTTCGGTCATGATGGACGGCTCGCTGAAGGCCGACGGCAAGAGCCCGGCCGACTGGAACTACAATGTCAGCGTCACCAGGACCGTCACCGACATGGCCCATCTTGGCGGCATTTCGGTAGAAGGCGAACTCGGCGTGCTCGGTTCGCTCGAAACCGGCATGGGCGACAAGGAAGACGGCCATGGCGCCGAAGGCAAACTCTCTCATGACCAGCTGCTGACCAACCCCGACGAAGCCGTGAAATTCGTCAAGGAGACCAAGGTCGACGCGCTGGCGATCGCGATGGGCACCTCGCACGGCGCCTACAAGTTCACCCGCAAGCCGGACGGCGACATCCTCGCCATGAAGGTGATCGAGGAGATCCACCGCAAGCTGCCGAACACGCATCTGGTGATGCACGGTTCGTCCTCGGTGCCGCAGGATCTGCAGGACATCATCAACGCCAATGGCGGCAGGATGAAAGCGACCTGGGGCGTGCCGGTGTCCGAAATCCAGCGCGGCATCAAGAACGGCGTCCGCAAGATCAACATCGACACCGACAACCGCATGGCGATGACCGGCCAGATCCGCAAAGTCCTGAAGGACAATCCGGAAGAGTTCGATCCGCGCAAATATCTAAAACCCGCGATGGAAGCGATGACCAGGCTGTGCAAGCAGCGGCTGCAGGAATTCAACACCGCAGGGCAGGCCAGCAAGATCAAGAAGGTGCTGACCACGGCCGAAATGGCCAGGCGTTACACCAAGGGCGAGCTCGACCCGAAGGTCGCCTGACCCCGCGCTTTTTGCGCCGCGGGGGCTGCCGGCTGCGGCGAACGTTTTCTAGGCAATCGCCCGAGAACCGCCTATTTTGGCTTTCAAGGGCATGGTGTTCTGGAGAACGTGCGATGAACCTCTCTGATCTCAACAAAGTCGCCCTCGCCATGGTCACGCCGGGCAAGGGCATTCTCGCCGCCGACGAATCCTCCGGTACGATCAAGAAACGCTTCGACGCCATCAAGGTCGAATCGACCGAGGAGACGCGCCGCGATTACCGGGAAATGCTGTTCCGCTCCGAGGAGGCGATGCGCAAATGCATCTCGGGCGTCATCCTCTATGATGAAACCATCTGGCAGAACGCCAGGGACGGCACGCCGCTGGTCAGGCTGATCGAGGCGTCGGGCGCCATCCCCGGCATCAAGGTCGATGAGGGAACGCAAGCCTTGCCGAACTGCCCCGGCGAACTGATCACCGCAGGCTTGGACAAGCTCGCCGAGCGTTTGAAGAAATATTACGAGCGCGGCGCGCGGTTCGCCAAATGGCGGGCGGTGATCGATATCGGCAAGAACATCCCCACCATGACCGCGATCCATGTCAACGCGCATGCGCTGGCCCGTTACGCCGCCTTGTGCCAGGCCGCGCAGATCGTGCCAATCGTCGAGCCGGAAGTACTGATGGACGGCGATCACGACATCGACCGCTGTTATGAGGTGACCCAGCGCGTCCTGAACAAGACGTTCCAGGAATTGCGGGTGCAGCGCGTCGCACTCGAGGGCATGATCCTGAAGCCCAACATGGCGATTTCAGGCAAGAAGAGCGCAAAACCGTCCTCCGTCGAAGAGGTCGCCGAGAAAACCATCCGGTTGCTGAAGAGCTGCGTTCCCGCCGCTGTCCCCGGCATTGCCTTCCTTTCCGGCGGACAATCCGACGAGGAGGCGACCGCGCATCTCGACGCCATGAACCGGACCGGCGTCTTACCCTGGCGGCTGACCTTCTCCTACGGCCGCGCGCTGCAGGCGGCGCCGCAAAAGGCGTGGTCGGGCCAGCCCGAGAACGTCGCGGCCGGCCAGCGCGCCTTTAGCCACCGTGCACGGATGAACGCACTGGCGAGCAGGGGTCAGTGGGAAACCGGTCTGGAAAAGAAGGTGGCATAGACTTGGCCGCCAAACCTGTTCCGCCGCGCCCGGTGCCGCGCCTCTATCTCGCAACGCCCGTCGTGGACGATCCGTCAGAGCTGGTCGCGAGCCTGCCTGGTTTGCTTGCCGGTGCCGACGTCGCCGCCGTGCTGCTGCGGTTGCGCGAGACCGACCAGCGCACCATGATCTCGCGCGTCAAGGCGCTCGTGCCTGTCGTGCAGGACGGCGGCGCGGCGCTGCTGCTCGACGGTCACGTGGATCTCGTCGCGCGCGGCGGTGCCGATGGCGCGCATGTCAGCGGAATAGCCGGCCTGGAAGACGCGCTGCCCTCGCTGAAGCCCGACCGCATCGCCGGCGTCGGCGGCCTCGCCACGCGTCATGATTCGATGGCGGCGGGCGAGCTGGGTGCCGACTATGTGCTGTTTGGCGAACCCGACGCCAACGGCCAGCGGCCTTCGAGGGAGGCGATCGCCGAGCGCCTGCAATGGTGGGAGGAACTGTTCGAGCCGCCCTGCGTCGGCTTTGCCGTCTCGCGCGAGGAGGCCGGCGAGTTCGCCGCGGCCGGCGCGGATTTTGTCCTGGTCGGCGATTTCATCTGGGCCGATCCGCGCGGCGCCGAAGCGGCGCTGACCGACGTCGAGCAGGCGATCCGGCAGGCGCACGCGGCGGCGATCGGGAAAGCCAAAGCGGCCGAACAGGGATAGCGCCGGGAATGAAACTGCTGCGTGCCATAACGATCCCAGCGTTCTGCCTGATGATGGCGGCCGGCGCGTCCGCGCAGATCTCGCTGACGCCGCCCGCCGCGCAGACGCCTGCTGCCAAGAAGGAGACGCCGAGGGAGAAACCAAAAGCGCCTACCGTCGCCAGGAAACCCGCGACCCCGCCCAAACCGGCGGCGACGCCCACTCCCACGCCCTCGCCTACGCCCGCGTTCGAGGACCCCAACGTCGATCTCGTCTACGGCGCCTATCAGCGCGGCCTCTACAAGACCGCCTTCGATCTCGCAAGCACGCGCGCGCAATACGCCGGCGACCCCAAGGCGATGACGATGCTGGGCGAACTCTACGCCAATGCGCTCGGCATCAAGCGCGATTATGCGAGGGCCGCCGAATGGTACAGGCGCGCGGCCGACGCCGGTGACCGCGAAGGCATGTTCGCGCTGGCGATGATGCGGCTCTCGGGGCGCGGCGGCCCGGTCAACCGCGAGGAAGCCGTCAAGCTGCTGGCTTCCGCCGCCAAGCTCGGCAACCCCAAGGCGGCGTATAATCTGGCGCTGCTCTATCTCGACGGACAGACGCTGCCGCAGGACCTCAAGCGCTCGGCCGAATTGCTGCGGGTCGCGGCCGATGCCGGCAACCCCGAGGCGCAATACGCGCTGGCGACGTTCTACAAGGAAGGCACCGGCGTGCCGAAAGATATCGACAAGGCGGTGCGCCTGCTGCAGGCAGCTTCGCTGGCCGACAATGTCGACGCCGAGGTCGAATACGCCATCGCGCTCTATAACGGCACCGGCACGCCGAAGAACGAGACCGCCGGCGTCGCGCTGTTGCGAAAAGCCGCCCGGCAAAACAGCCCGATCGCGCAAAACCGCCTCGCCCGCGTGCTGGTCTCAGGCCTGGGCGTGCCGATGGACAAGATCGAGGGCCTGAAATGGCACATTGTCGCCAAAACCGCCGGGAAGGGCGATCCGGAGCTGGATGAGGCCCTGGCGAGCCTCAGCCCCGAAGACCGCGCCAAGGCCCAGGAAGCCGCGCGCAAATGGCTCGGCAACGACAAGAAATGACGCCTTGACGGCGACACATCAGCAGGGCACCCAATCGCCTCAGGGCGCCAGTCCCCTCAGGCGCCCGTCCCTAAACTGTGACGGCATCCGGCCGTTTTCCTCGAAACTCCGCAAGCCTCACATCATGCTGCACTCCGCCCTTATCAACGTCATGGTGAAAGCCGCGCGCCACGCCGGCCGCAGCCTCAAGCGCGACCTCGGCGAGATCGAGCATCTCCAGGTGTCGCTGAAGGGTCCTGCCAACTTCGTCACCATGGCCGACAAGCGCGCCGAGGAATTGCTCTATGCGGACTTGACCAAGTCGCGGCCGGGTTACGGCTTCATCGGCGAGGAAGGCGGAACCCGCGAAGGCGCCGACAAGAGCCACACCTGGATCGTCGATCCATTGGACGGCACCACCAACTTCCTGCACGGCATTCCGCAGTTCGCGATCTCGATCGGCCTGCAGCGCGAGGGCACCATCATCGCCGGCGTGATCTACAACCCCGCCAACGAAGAACTCTACATCGCCGAGCGCGGCAAGGGCGCCTTCCTCAACGACCAGCGCTTGCGCGTCGCCGGCCGCCGCAAGCTCAACGAATGCGTGATCGGCTGCGGCCTGCCGCATATCGGCCGCGGCGATCACGACCAGTCGCGACGGGAAATGACCGCGATCCAGGACAAGGTGGCGGGGCTGCGCCGGTTCGGCGCCGCCTCGCTCGACATGGCCTTCATCGCCGCCGGCCGCCTCGACGGCTATTGGGAACGCAACCTGCAGCCCTGGGACGTGGCCGCCGGCCAGATCATGATCCGCGAAGCCGGTGGCGTCGTCTCGGGTTTTGAGGGTGACGACGATCCGCTCAAAACCGGACATGTGATCTGCGGCAACGAGTTCGTGCACGCCGAACTGGTGAAGTTGCTCAAGCCTCTGTAACGGCACCGAGATATCTGTCGCAATACGCTACTCTGCCGGGACGTGAAGGCGCGCAGCCTCGGCTTTCTCCACCTTCTCCCGGTCCCCCGCCAGCACCCGCTGCACGCTCACAAAGAACACCGGCACCATCAGCAGCGCAAGAATCACGACCGCGATCATGCCGCCCATGACGCTGGTGCCGAGCGCCTGCTGGCTGGCACCGCCGGCGCCGGTCGCGATCACCATCGGCAGCACGCCGCAGACGAAGGCCAGGCCCGTCATCAGGATCGGGCGGAAGCGCAGCGAACACGCCTCCACCGTCGCCGCGATCAGGGGCTTGCCCTGCGCGCGCAAATCCTTGGCGAATTCGATGATCAGGATGGCGTCTTTCGCCGCAAGGCCGATGATGGTGATCAGGCCGACGGTGAAATAGACGTCGTTCGGCAGGCCGCGCAAAGTGGCCGCCAGCACCGCGCCGCAGATCCCGAGCGGCACCGTCAGCAGCACGGCAAGCGGAATGGTCCAGCTTTCATAGAGCGCGGCGAGACACAAAAACACCACCAGCGCCGAGAGCGCCAGCAGGAACGGCGCCTGCGAGCCCGAGAGTTTTTCCTGCAGCGACTGCCCGGTCCATTCGTAGCCGAAGCCGCGCGGCAGTCTGCCGGCGAGCCGCTCCATCTCGGCGATGGCCTCGCCGGAGGTGAAGCCGGGCCTGGCTTCGCCGCTGATTCGCACCGCCGGATAATAGTTGAAGCCGGCAATCTGGGTCGGCCCCTTCGACCATTCGACGGCGGCAAAGGAAGACAACGGCACCAATTGGCCGTGGCTGTTCTTGACGTTGTAATTCAGGATGTCATCGGCGTTCATGCGGCTGCCCTTGTCAGCCTGCACGATCACGCGCTGCATCCGGCCGCGGTTCGGGAAGTCGTTGACGTAGTTCGAGCCGAGGTTGGTCGAAATCGTGTTGTTGATGTCCTCGAAGGTGACGCCGAACGCGCCGGCCTTCTCGCGGTCGATCGTCAGATTGACTTGCGGGCCCGGCGGCAGGCCTTCGACATAGACCTTTTGCAGCACAGGGCTGGCGTTGGCTTCCGCGATCAGACGCTCGGCCGCCGCCACCAGCGCCGGATAACCCTTCTGGCCGCGGTCCTGCAGGCGGAACGAGAAGCCCGAGGAGTTACCGAGGTTGTCGATCGGCGGCGGCTGCAGCGCGGAAATCCTGGCGTCGCGGATCGACGACAGGTCGCGGTTGATGTCATTGACGATCGCGGCCGCGGAATCCGCACGTCCCCGGTCCGACCAGTCCTTCAGCGTAATGAAGGCCTGCGCGGTATTGATGCCCTGGCCGAGAAAGCTGAAACCGGTGAGGAAGGTGACGTTCTCGACGCCGGCCCGCTTCGCCAGATAATTTTCGACTTTTTCGATCGCGGATTCGGTGCGGGCGTAAGACGAATCGGCCGGCGTTTGCACGTCGGTCGTAATAAAGCCCTGGTCGTCGACCGGCAGGAAGCCGCCGGGCAGACGAACAAAGGCCACGCTCAGGCCGACCAGCAACGCCGCATAGATCAGCATCAGCCGCCCGGCGCGCGTAAGCGAACGTCCGACCACGCGCGAATAGCGCTCCCTGGTGCCGTCGAGCGCGCGATTGAACGCGCCGAACATACCTTTGCGCGCATGGCCGTGTCCGGCCGTGACCGGCTTCAGCAGCGTCGCGCACAGCGCCGGCGTCAGCGACATCGCAAGCAGCGCCGAAAACGCGATCGCCGCGACCATGGTGACTGAAAACTGACGGTAGATGATGCCGACCGATCCCGGGAAGAACGCCATCGGCACGAACACGGCGATCAGCACCAGCGTGATGCCGATGATGGCGCCGGTGATCTGCGACATCGCCTTGCGGGTGGCTTCCTTCGGCGGCAGGCCCTCCTCGGCCATGATGCGTTCGACGTTCTCGACAACGACAATGGCGTCGTCGACGAGGATGCCGACCGCGAGCACCATGCCGAACATGGTCAGCATGTTGATGGAATAGCCGGCCAGCAAGAGCGTCGCGCAGGTGCCGAGCAGCGCCACCGGCACCACGATGGTTGGGATGATGGTGTAGCGGATGTTCTGCAGGAACAGGAACATCACGATGAACACCAGCACGATCGCCTCGACCAGCGTCGACAGCACTTTTTCGATCGATGCTTTCACCACCGGGGTGATGTTGTAGGGAATCTCATAGGCGATATTGGCCGGGAAGAAGCGCGACAGCTCCTTCATCTTGGCCTCCACCGCGCTTGCGGTCGCCAGCGCGTTTCCGGTCGGCGAAAGCAGCACGGAGAGCCCGGCGGTCGGCTTGCCGTTGAGCCGCGTGTTGAACTGATAGCTCAGTCCGCCGATTTCGACCCGGGCGACGTCGCGCAGCCGCACCGTCGATCCGTCCGGATTGGCGCGCAGGATGATGGCGCCGAATTCATCCGGCGAGGACAATTGCCCCTTGACCAGCACCAGCGCGGAAATCTTCTGGTCCGCCGTGCTTGGCTCAGCGCCGACACTGCCCGAGGCGACCTGGGCGTTCTGCGCCGTGATCGCCTTGTTGACGTCATCGGCGGTCAGCCCGTAGCCGACCAGTTTGGCCGGATCGATCCAGATCCGAAGCGAACGTTCGGTGGAATACAGCGTGGCGCGGCCGACGCCGGGAATGCGCCTGATCTCGCCGAGCACGTTGCGGATCATGAAATCGCCGAGACCGATCTCGTCGAGACTGTCGTCGGTCGAGCGCAGCGTGATGATCTGCAATACGGCGCTGGAGGCTTCCTCGACCAGGATGCCCTGCTGGATCACCGCGCGCGGCAGCCGCGCCTCGACGCGCTTGAGGCGGTTCTGCACCTCGACGGATGCCTTGCCGGTATCGGTGCCTGGCACGAAATTGGCGATGATCTCGACCTGGCCCAGCGAGTCCGAGGTGGACTCGAAGTTGAGGATGCCGGCCGCGCCGTTGAGTTCCTCCTCGATCAGCCGTGTCACGCTGTTGTAGAGGTTTTCCGGCGACGCGCCGGGATAGCTGGTCGAAATCGAGATCGAGGGCGGCGCGATGATCGGATATTGCGCGACCGCCAATAGCGGAATCGCAATGGCGCCGATCAGGCAGATGAACAGCGCGACGACCCAGGCGAAGATCGGCCTGTCGATGAAGAAGCCCGGCATCGGCGTCTACCGTTGTGCCTGCGCGGCCGGCAGGGCCCCGGAGGCGAAACCGGCCGATGCATCGGCTTCGGTCACGAGTTGCGGCCGGACCTTGTCGCCGGCGGCGAATTTCTGAAAACCTTCGACCACGACCCTGTCGCCGGCCTTCAATCCTTCGGTAACAAGCCATTGGCCGCCCTGTACCGAGCCAGTGCGGACCGGCTGGACGGCTACGCGGCCGTCGTCCTTGACCACGAACACTTCGCTGCCGCCGCCGCCATTGCGCTGGATCGCCTGCTGCGGGACCGCGATGGCGTCGCTATCGATGCCCTGCTCGATCAGCACGCGGACATACATGCCCGGCAGCAATTCGCGCTTCGGATTGGGAAACTCGCCGCGCAATGTCACTTGCCCGGTATGGGCATCGACCTTGGCATCCGAAAACAGCAATTTGCCGGCCAGCGGATAGAGCGCGCCATCGTCGAGCACCAGGCGGACCTTGGCGGCGCCGGGCGCGATGCGGTCGAGATCGCCGCTCTCGAAGGCGCGGCGCAGCTGATTGAGCTCGGTCACCGACTGGGTGAAATCGGCATAGATCGGATCGAGCTGCTGAATGGTCGCAAGGCTTGCGGTCTCGTTCTGCACGACAAGCGCGCCTTCGCTCGCCAGCGCGGCGCCAACGATGCCGTCGATGGGCGCGCGAATCGTCGCGTAGTCCAGATTGAGTTTCGCACGCGCGACATCGGCCTTGCGGCCCTCGACGTCGGCCGCTGCCTGCCGCTCGGCCGCGACGGCTTTTTCGTTCTCGGATTCGGGCGCGGCGCGCTGACTGGTCAGCGTCGCGACGCGGCGCGCCTGCAACGTCGCCTGATCGAGCGAAGCCCTGGCACGCGCCAAGGCCGCCTCGGTCGATTGCACCTCGACCTCGAACGGCCGCGGATCGATCCTGTAGAGGGGATCGCCGGCCTTGACCTCGCTGCCCTGGTTGAACAGACGCTCGACCACGATGCCGGACACGCGCGGGCGCACTTCGGAGACCCGCGTCGGTGCGATGCGTCCCGGCAATTCGCGCACCACCGCGCGGGCCTGTGGCCTGACGGTGACGATGCCGACGTCCGGCTCGGCGGGTTGCAAAGCAGCGGTAGCCGCAGTCGGTTCCTCGCATCCAGCCAGCAGCGGCGCCATCGCAAGGAGCATCAGCGCGATGCATGCCGGTTGCGCGCGGAATCCAGACATGGAAGTTATTGCCCCTGATCAGCGTTGAAGCGCGAAACGAAAATTCGCGCGCGACATCGCGATGACGCCGCGTTGTTGATGGCGTGAGGATAAGGTTAGCCTGCTGCGACGCAATACGGTTGCGCGGCGGCCCAATGTCACATGGAGGCTATCATGCTGAGTTGGCGAAGGCTTTTGCCGATTCACCGGATCGTGAGCGACGCGTTATCGAGCGGACAGGAATGAAACTCGCACGCGATCGATATTAACGGGCCATTTCCGTGCGCAACAACGCGCAATACCGCAAGATTGTGAGGCAATAGACATCGTGCGCGGGCTTGATCCACGCATCCATCATCTTCGCAAGAACCATTTCACAAGGACGAGGACTCATTAACGGGTAGCCAAAGCCTGACTGACGTAAGTTGGACGAAAGCAATGTTGGTTCTGACACGCGGCCTCAATCGACTCTGCGCCGTGCATCCGGTCGCTATTCACCCCGAAACGGACTCGTTATACTCACCATGAGTTCTTCCGTTATGAAAGAACGGGCATTTCGCCCTAGCACTGGAACAACCCGTCATGCTTTGATGGGCAGGGTAATGGTAATTTGGGGGCACCCTTGGCGGGCGACCGGGTGGAACGACGACTGGCGGCTGTGCTAGCGGCGGACGTCGCAGGGTATAGCCGTCTCATGGGTGCCGATGAGGAAGGCACACTCAGCCGGCTTAAGGCAATCAGGAAAGAACTCGTTGATCTGACTATCACTGAACATCGCGGCCGGATCGTCAAAACTACCGGCGATGGAATGCTAGTCGAGTTTGCGAGCGCTGTGGATGCCGTCCGCGGTGCTGTTGAAGTCCAGCGCGGTATGAACGAACGAAACGCGACTGCCTCTCCGGACCAACGGATAGAGTTTCGTATCGGTATTCACGTCGGAGACATTATCTTCGATGACAATGATATCTTCGGCGATGGCGTCAACGTTGCGGCTCGTCTTGAAGCCATCGCAGAACCGGGCGGTGTGTGCATGTCCAACGACGCCTACCGGCAGGTTCGGGGCAAGGTTGAGATTGTCTGTGATGATATGGGGTTGCAGCACCTCAAAAATATCGCAGAGCCCATGCAGGCGTGGCGCATCCGGCTGTTGGGCCAAACTGCGTCGGCTGTGCGATCAGGAATTGCGAGTGAGCGTCAGCCGCTTCCGCTCCCTGACAAGCCTTCCATCGCGGTACTGCCGTTTCAGAACATGTCGGGCGATCCTGAGCAGGAATACTTCGCAGACGGAATGGTCGAGGACATCGTCACCGCCCTGTCTCGTTTCAAGTCTCTATTCGTGATCGCACGAAATTCGAGCTTCACCTACAAGGGTAAGCCGGTCGACATCAAACAGGTGGGGCGTGAGCTTGGCGTAAGGTATGTGCTGGAAGGAAGCGTCCGCAGGGCCGGCAACAGAGTGAGAATTACGGCGCAACTGATCGATGCGCCAGGTGGAGCCCACGTATGGGCAGATCGGTTCGAAGGAACGCCGGACGATGTGTTCGCGCTACAGGACGAGGTCACTGAGAAAGTTGCCGCGGCCATCGCACCGCGCGTGGAACGCGCCGAACTAAGCCGCGCAATGCGGCGGTCTTCAGACAATACCGACGCATACGAATGCTACTGGAAAGGCCTCTCCTGTGTCGGCTACGATCTAAACAGAGCACTCGAGCTGTTCACCCAGGCAAGCAACCTGGATCCGGAGTTTGCGTCCGCCTACGGCATGGCCATGTTCTGTCTCGCCAATCGAACTGGCTTTGGGCTGACAAGGGACATCGCAAAAGATCGAAGCGAGGTGAGCCGGCTCCGGCAGATTGTTGCGCGGATCGGAAACGACGACGGCGTAGCTTTGGCGCAAGCCGGTTGGGCCGTCGCCCATATTCTTCGCGACCTTCCCGGCGGGAAAGAGCTTATCGAAAGAGCTGTCGAGCTCAATCCAAACGTCGCGGCGGCATGGGGTTGCCTTGGTTGGATCAATATCTGGATGGGTCACCCGGCTGTTGCCAAGCAGCACCTGCTCCGATCACAGCGCCTCGACCCGAACCCGTTTTTCAACTCAACGTCGGGCGGCCTTGCTCATGCGTGCTTCTTCCTCGGTCAATTCGGAGAAGCGCTTGCTCACGCGGAGCATGTCCTTCACCGAAATCCGGACGCGCATCCAGTTTTGCGCATTGGAGCCGCCAGCGCCGCTTTTGCCGAGCGTGCCGACGTCGCACGGCGACTGGGTATCCATTTGCTAGAAGTCGATCCAGCATTTTCCGTGTCGCGTCTGAAGGATTATACCGGGCCTTATCAACGCGCTGAACTCTTGGAGAAATATCAGGAGGGTCTTCGCCGCGCGGGCGTGCGAGAAACGTCTGCTGGGATCGAGCGGTCCTAAAACCCACAATAGGCTAAAGACAGTCGCTCCACTGCGTCTGGTTCTGACCCTGGGCGTGTGAAAACGTGAAAGATCGAAACGCAGCGAGAATTGCATTCTTCAGTTCGCCCTCAGCGGTGAATGCACTTGCAAATCTGCAGGCTAAAGCAGTCCTAGACGAATAATTTCTTCTATCTCCCTGAAGCGTCCTCGCGTTTTTACACTGCCAAGACCCGAAGCGGGTCATTCGGCATATGCGCAATTGAGTGCGAGATTTCCGGTCGCGATAATCACCTGCCCGCAGGTCTGCTTATCGCCGAGAAGCTGGCTGGTCCGCGCGCATCGGTTGCGTGAAATCCCGAACGTGGTGAATGAAGCGCTCGACCACGGGACTCAGAGTTCGATTCTTCAATGTGACGATCACGGCTGGCCACGGCCGAGCTGGGAAGCTGATTGGCAATGCTTTCAAGGAAAAACGATCACCATAGGCGCGGAGAGTCGAATTCGGAAAGGTTGCAATGTAGTGGCCGGAGGCGGCCAGGTTGGCTCGAAGGTGCGTTGAAATGGTCAGCAAGATCGTCTTTGGCATGCCGAGACCGCGTGCTGCAAAAGCTTCCGCCAGCCGCAAGTGGCTCAAAGTATCCGACTCCGTCAAAACCCAAGGCTCATCGACGAGTTCAGCGAGATCGACTTTGCGGCGGCGCGCCCATCGACTTTGCCGACCCGCCACAACGACGAGTTCGTCGTGAAAAAGTACTTCCACATTCATGTCATCCATGATGCGTTTATCGTCGTTGGGTTTCACCAGCAGAAACATTCCTAAATCGATGGTTCGTTCACGCAGAGCCGAGGATTCGGCCGCGAGCGAACCCAACTGTTCCACGTGGAGGACTACGCGAGGATAAGCTTGAGAAAACCGATGAATGACGGATGGAAGGATTGCAGCCGCGAACGTCTCTTGGCAGCCGATCCGCACCTCTCCAACGGTCGGATCGGCCAAGAATTCGATGTCCCTTACGCTTTGTCTTAGCTCATCAAACGCCGCGTTGCCGCGCGCGAGTAATGCACGGCCATATATCGTGGGCTCAACGCCCCGGGCTCCGCGGTCGAGAAGACGCACACCGAGCGCCTGCTCGAGATCGGCGACAACCCTAGAGACAGCCGGCTGCGTAACTCCAAGCTTTTGACCTGCCTTGGCCATGCTGCCGCACTGTACGGCCGTAAAAAAAATGTGCAGGTCCCGCAGCCTTAAACGCCGCCCAATACGACCCTCCCAGTCGATCTCTTTAGCCATAACCGTCCTGTCATGGGTATAGAAGAAAATAGGCAATTCTGCTTCTACCTGAATTCATTTACACCCTCAATCGCCGGGGAAGTCCGACAGGTGCAGACAGCCTCTTTTCAAAGACCGTCACGGAATCATGGAACAGGTCGAAACGGTGATCATAGGAGGAGGCCAAGCCGGACTGGCAATGAGCTACTATCTTGGTCAACTCGGACGAGAGCACGTGGTTCTTGAACGACACCGAGTTGCGGAGCGTTGGCGGAGCGAGCGGTGGGATTCGCTCACTTTCCAGAGTCCGAACTGGAACATTCAGCTGCCCGGCTTTACTTTTGAAGATTCCGATCCAGATGCATTCTCGTCACGCGACGAGGTCCTACGGTTCATCGAATGTTATGCGGCCTTTATCCGCGCGCCCTTACGCTGCGGGTTGGCGGCAACCGCTCTCCGCCAAACACCGGACTCGAAGCGCCTGATCGTTGAGACCCAGCCTGTCCTGTTCGAAGCGAAGAACGTGGTGATCGCCACCGGACCGTTTCAGATCCCAGCGGCGCCGCTCCCGATCGGGAGCACAGCGTTGAACTTGCATTCCAGCCAGTATCGCAACCCGCAATTGCTGCCGCCAGGTGCGGTTCTGGTAATCGGTTCAGGAAATTCGGGCGCTCAGATTGCCGAAGAACTCTGTTCAGCTGGCCGGCGGGTATATCTCTCTGTAAGCAAGCACCGGCGCACACCACGTCGATACCGTGGCAAGGACTATATCTGGTGGTACATGACCCTCGGTGAGGCCGACGTAACCGTCGATCGACGGCAAGACGACCAACCGCCCCGCTTGATCACGGGCGTGGGCGGCGGTCACGACGTGGATCTGCGCCGGCTGGCGGCCGACGGAGTGGTGCTGCTTGGCCGCGTTCTCGGAGAGGAGAGTGGCAAGCTAGCCATTGCAGACGACCTTGCGGAGCATCTGGCGCGGGGCGATGCGTCGTTCAACGATTTCATCCAGCAGGCCGATCAATATGCTACTCGGAACGGGCTGGACCTTCCATCTCCTGATGAGCACGCCGAGGTCTTATCTGCTCCCAAGGAGATCTCCGATCCCCTCCTCACTCTCGATTTCGCCGCAGCTGGCATCACCACCGTCATTTGGGCAAATGGGTTTCGGTATGACTTTAATTGGATTGACCTTCCAATCTTTGCAAGCGAGCTACAGCCCTCCGGCCGGGTGCCAGTGCACAAGCGCGGGATCGCAAATGTGCCTGGAGTCTATTTCCTCGGCCTGCCCTGGCTCCACAAAATCAAATCCTCATTTCTGTGGGGCGTCGGCGAAGACGCGGAATATCTTGCGAAGCACATCGCAGGTGATGCACGGCCGTGACTTCGCCGAGTAACTCGCACGCGTGCCGCGGGGAGAAGCGGGCATCGCGGATTTGCGAGTACACGCCCCATCGGCTGGATTGCCGGGAGTGCCGACAGGCTTAGGCAGTCTGCGCAACGCAGGCTACTTTGCCGGCGATGGCGAGACCGCAATCACGCCGCCTTCATCCGGTAATGGCTGACGCCCCATTCGCTGCCGTTGGCGTAGCCGAACAGGCCTGAGGTGGCGAGGAAGAACCAGCGCCAGCGCCGCATCCACAGGCCGGTCTCGCTGCCATAGACGTGGTGCAGCACCTCTTCGATCTCCTCGCGGCGCAGATCGAAATTGGCCAGCCAGTCCGCCGCGGTGCGCTGATAGTGCACCCCGCTCCAGCGCCATTCCTTCTCGACTGCGAACAAATCGGCATATTGCCGGATCAGATGATGGCTCGGCATCACGCCGCCGGTGAAAAAATGCTGCGCGATCCAGTCCTCGCCATCGGTGCGGTCGAAGATGTAAGCGCCGGAGCGATGGGTGAAGATGTGCATGAAGAAGCGGCCATCCGGCTTCAGCCAGGAGCGGACCCGCGACATCAATTCGCGCCAGTTCATCATGTGTTCGAACATCTCGACCGATACGATGCGGTCGAACTGCTCCTTCGGCTCGAACACGTTCATGTCGGCGGTGACCACGCGGAGATTTTTCAAGCCACGCCTGGCAGCTTCGCTCTCGATATGTTCGCGCTGCGACGTCGAGTTCGACACCGCCGTGACGTGCGCATGCGGGAACAGCCGTGCCATCCACAGCGACAGCGAACCCCAGCCGCACCCGAGTTCGAGGATCGATTGCCCGTCGGCGATATCGGCGTGGTCGACAGTCTGGCGCAGCGCCTCCTCTTCGGCCTCCTGCAGCGTGGAGGCCGGCTCCTTGTAGAAGCACGAGGAGTATTTGCGGTTCGGGCCCAGCACATGGGCGAAGAACGCCGCCGGCACCTCGTAATGCTGGGCGTTGGCCTCGCCGGTATATTCGGCGATCGCGCGCGCGGCCATCTCGTCGGCAAACCACGCGTCGCTTTTGGTGTTGCCGGTGGCAAGCCGGGTCGCGGTGCGCGAACAAAGCCGGTGGATCGCGGCGCGGACGATGACGTCAGGCAGCGGCACGTGCTCGGCGGTGCCGATGATCGTGGAAACGAAGCTCATGTGACCACTCCCTTTTTGACCACTCCCATTTGCGGTGGCAGCGGAAAAAACCGGCTGGTGCGCGACTGGTAGTCGCGATAGCGGTCGCCGCGCGAGCGCAGCATCTGGGCCTCCAGCGGCGGGATGCCGGTCACGTAAACCAGAATCCAGTACATGAAGACCGGCGCCAGCAACGTCGCCAGGCCCCAGCCATAATTCGGCGACAGGGCGATCACCGGATAGGCGAGCCAGCCGAACCATTCGAAGAAATAATTGGGATGGCGCGACCAGCGCCACAGCCCGATATCGCACACTTGGCCCTTGTTGGCGGGATTGGCGCGGAAGCTTTTGAGCTGCGCATCGGCCAGCGCCTCGCCGGCAATGCCGGCCAACAGGATCAGCGCGCCGAGATAATCCTGTAGGCCCAGCGCGTCGCCGGGAAACCGCGCCGCGACGAAGATCGCGAACACCAGCGGGATCGATCCAAGCCCCTGGTTCTGCAGGAAGACGAACATCCGCCGCGGGGAATCGGCGCCCCATTCGCTGGCAAAGGCGGCATAACGGGGGTCGTCGGTGATCCCCGCAGTGCGGACTGCGATATGGACCCCTAGTCGCAGCGACCAGATCGCCACCAGGCCGGCGACCAGCCATTGCCGCGCGTTGGGAGAAGCGCCAGCGACCGGCCATAGCGCGCCGGAAACCCCCACAAAGCCGACAGAAAAGGTCCAGATCGTATCCACCCAGCCGGAATTGCCGGTGCGCTGCTGCACCAGCCAGGCGCCCGCCATCAGGATCGCGAGCGCCACAGCGATGGCCGCAAGCGCTTCGAGATATGGAATTGTCATGCAAAATCCCGGTGGACAACCAACGTTTCCAAAATACGCTCAAGTCAAAGCCCGGTTTCAGCATCAAGTTCCCCTTTAGTTGGCCTCAAAGAGGGCTTTCTGATCTTTTTTCTCGGCCGCGCTGTGCCATATTGGCCTCCCAAAAGCGACTTTTCGCGAACGGAAGACCCCCCGCAATGCCAGGCCCCACCACCCGCTCCGAAATGGAAATCGAACTGACCAAATTGTCCTCGCCCAGGATTTTCCTGGTGCGGATGCTGGTATTTCTGGTGCTGTGCGCCCTGGTTATGGTGGTGCTGTACAAGCAGATCGTGACCGCCTTCTTCGCCAATCCCGGCCTCAATGCCCTGATCGGCGCGGTGCTCCTGATCGGCATCATCCTGTCGTTCCGGCAGGTGATCCGGCTCTACCCTGAAGTGTCATGGGTCAACAATTTCCGCATCGCCGACCCCGGTCTGGCGATCGCGCAGCGCCCGACACTGCTGGCGCCGATGGCGGCGATCCTCGGCGGCGAGCGTTCGGGGCGGATGTCGATCTCGCAGCAGACCATGCGGCACCTCCTGGATTCGATCGCTACCCGTCTGGATGAAGCGCGCGACATCTCCCGCTACATGACCGGGCTCCTGGTTTTCCTCGGCCTGCTCGGCACCTTCTGGGGCCTGATCGAAACGGTCGGCTCGGTCGGCAAGGTGATCGAGGGGCTGAAGGTCGGCGGCGATGCCGGCTCGCTGTTCGATACCCTGAAAGAGGGCCTGGCCGCGCCGCTCGGCGGCATGGGCATTTCGTTCTCGTCCTCGCTGTTCGGCCTCGCCGGATCGCTGATCCTGGGTTTCCTCGATTTGCAATCGAGCCAGGCGCAGAACCGCTTCTATACCGATCTGGAAGACTGGCTCGCCTCGACGGTGCGCGAATATGGCGGCGAAGGCGCCGGCGTTTCCGGCGAACTGCAGCACGCGATGGAGCGGCTGCGCACCGTGGTCGAGGAAGGCGGCGCCAGTGGCAACCGCGGCACCACGGCCGCGATGGCCAACCTCGCCGAAGCGATCCAGGGCCTGGTCGCGCACATGCGCACCGAGCAGCAGATGATCCGCGAATGGGCCGACGGCCAGGGCGAGCAGAACCGCGAGATCAAGAAACTGCTCGAGCGGATCGCACGCCAGCCCGAGAAGAGTTGATGAGAGCATTCGCGCCCCGGACGCAGCGCAGCATGAAATGCTGCGCTGCTGAGCCGGGGCCTAGTAACAGCATTTGGGTCCCGGCTCTGCGGAGCAGCGTTGTCACGCTGCACCGCGTCCGGGACACGAAAGTATCGGAGAAGCATTGATGGCCCTTGCACGTTCACGCCGCAGCGAATCGGGATTCAACTACTGGCCGGGTTTCGTCGACGCGCTGTCGACGCTGGTGCTCTCGATCGTGTTTCTGCTCTCGGTGTTTCTGGTGGTGCAGTTCTTCCTGTCGCAGGAAGTCACCGGCAAGGACAAGGCGCTCGAGCAACTCAACGCCAAGATCGCGCAATTGAACGATTTGCTGTCGCTGGAGAAACTCGCCGGGCTCAACCTCAACGACCAGCTCTCGCAGGCGCGCGCAGGATTGGCTTCGGCCGAAGGCGAGCGCGACCGCATCAAGGGCCTTTATGATGGATTGGCCGGCGCCGGCAGCGACGCCCAGGGACGCGCCAATGAGCTCAACAAGGCGCTCGATTCCGAAAAAACCGTGACGGCGCGCGCGCTGGCGCAGATCGAGGTGCTGAACCAGCAGATCAGCGCGCTGCGCCGCCAGCTGGCCGCGCTCGAAGAGGCGCTCGACGCCTCGGAAAAGCGCGACAAGGAATCGGCTGGCCGTATTGCCGATCTCGGCCAACGCCTGAACGTGGCACTGGCGCAGCGGGTGCAGGAATTGACGCGCTATCGCTCGGAATTCTTCGGACGGCTGCGCGCCATCCTCGGCAACCGGCCGGATGTCCGGATCGTCGGCGACCGCTTCGTGTTCCAGTCGGAAGTGTTTTTCGACACCGGACAGGCGTTGCTGTTGCCCGAAGGCCGCGCCGAACTCGACAAGCTCGCCTCCGCGCTGATCGACCTCGACAAGCAGATTCCTCCCGAAATCGCCTGGGTGCTGCGCGTCGACGGTCACACCGACGTGCGGCCGATCTTCAACAGTCCGGTATTCAAGTCGAACTGGGAATTGTCCTCGGCGCGCGCTATCTCCGTGGTGCAGTACCTGGTCTCGCTCGGCGTTCCCGCACAGCGGCTGGTCGCTGCGGGATTTGCCGAATTCCAGCCGCTCGACACCGCGCCGACCGAAGAGGCCTACAAGCGCAACCGCCGCATCGAGCTGAAGCTGACGGAACGGTAAGTGGCAGCGGCGTTTCAGCTCCGTCCCTATCGCGTCGAAGATGAAGACGTGGCGATCGAGTTGTGGCGGCAGACGTGGCAGCAGGCCTATCCCTCGATCGATTTCGCCGCGCGCGTGGCATGGTGGCGCGAGCGTTGGCGCAATGAACTGGTGCCGAACGCCAAGATCATCGTCGCCGAGCAGGCGAATGTGGTGATCGGCTTCGTCACGATCGATGGGTCAGGTTATCTCGACCAGCTCGTGGTCAGCCCGGATCACTGGGGCTCGGAGCTTGCCAATACCCTGGTCGAAGAAGCAAAACGCCTGTCGCCCGCCGGCGTGACGCTGCTCGTCAACAAGGACAATTCCCGCGCCATCCGCTTCTACGAGCGCAATGGATTTGCTCATGCGGGAGAAGATGTGAATCCGACATCGGGCCGCCCGGTGCTGAAGATGGCGTGGAAACCAATTCCGTCATTGCGAGGAGCGTAGCGACGAAGCAATCCATTCTTTCTTTTCGTGGTGAGATGGATTGCTTCGCTTCGCTCGCAATGACGACGCTCGCGCGCGCGTTCGCCTCATATCCCCTCGAACTGCAGTCTTGCCAGCCGCGCATAGAGCCCGTTCGCCGCAACCAGCGAGGCGTGGGTTCCCTGTTCGACGATCCTGCCCTGCTCCATCACCATAATGCGGTCGCAGGACAATACGGTCGCGAGCCGGTGCGCAATCACGAGCGTGGTGCGGTGACGCATCAATTCTTCCAGCGCGGTCTGCACCAGGGTTTCAGACTCCGCGTCGAGCGCCGAGGTCGCCTCATCGAGCAGCAACAGCGGCGCATCGCGCAGGATGGCGCGGGCAATTGCGATGCGCTGGCGCTGGCCGCCCGACAACGTCACGCCGCGTTCGCCGAGCTGCGCCTCGAATCCCTCCGGCAGGCGGCGGATGAATTCGCTGGCATGCGCGAGATCGGCGGCGCGTTCGACCTCGGCGTTCGTGGCGTCGGGCCGGCCGAACCGGATATTTTCGCGCGCTGACGCCGCGAACACCACCGAGTCCTGCGGCACCAGCGCCATCCGCGTGCGCAGCTCGCGCGGATCGGCCGATTTGATCGGCACGCCGTCCACCGAGATGGTACCATTGGCAGGATCGTAGAAGCGCAGCAAGAGGTGAAACAGCGTGCTCTTGCCAGCGCCCGAAGGGCCGACGATCGCGACTTTTTCCCCCGCCTTCACCGACAGCGAGACGCCGTCGACCGCTTTGATGTCCGGGCGCGTCGGATAGGCGAAGCTGACATTTTCAAACCCGACATCACCACGGGCCGGCAGCGGCAAGGCGACCGGCGACGGCGGCGCCGCGATCTGCGATTTGACGCGCAGGATCTCGAACAGCCGCTCGGCCGCACCTGATGCTGCCGAGACTTCGCCCCAGACCTCGCTGAGCTGGCCGAGCGAACTCGCGGCGAAGGCCGCGTACAGCACGAACTGACCGAGCCGGCCCGGGCTGATCGAACCGGTCAGCACGTCGTGCGAGCCGATCCACAGGATCAGCACGACGCTGGAGAACACGATGAAGATGATGATCAAGGTCAGCACCGCGCGCGCCCGCGTCGAGCTGCGCGCCGCCTCATAGGCTTGTTCGACCTCGCGGCCGAAGCGCGAATCGGCCAGCCGCTCGCTGGTATAGGCCTGCACGGTCCTGATGGCGCCGACCAACTCGCCGGCATAGGCAGAGGCGTCGGCCAGCGTATCCTGCGCGTTGCGCGACAGCCGCCGCACCCATCGTCCGAACGCCACCAGCGGGATCACGATCACCGGGATCGCCAGCAGCACGAACAGCGAGAGTTTCGGGCTCGTGATCACCATCATGGTGGTGGCGCCGATGAACAGCATCAAATTGCGCAGCGCGATCGACACCGACGCGCCGACCGCGGATTTGATTTGCGTGGTATCCGCCGTCAGCCGCGACACCAGTTCGCCGCTGCGCGCGGAATCGAAAAACGCCGGCGACAGCGAGATCAGGTGCGCGAACACGTCGCGCCGCAGGTCCGCCACGATCCGTTCGCCGATCGTCATCACCAGATAGAAGCGCGACGCGCTGGCGGCCGCCAGCACCGCGACGACCGCGATCATCACGCTGAAGTAATTGTTGATCATGGCGATGCCTTCGGGACTGAAACCGAAGTCGATCATGCGCCGCACCGCCACCGGGACAACCAAAGTAGTGATCGCCGCGATCGTCAGGGAGACGAAAGCCAATAGCGCCCGGCCGCGGTAGCGCGCGATGTAAGGCGCCAGCGCCAGCAGCGGACGAAGCTTGGCGCCGGTTTTAGCCGGCGACTGCGTCAACCGGGCTTCGATGAAGGCCTCTTCCTCGAGCAGCGCATCGCGCCGCGGCGGCTTGGCGCCGCTGACGTCTTCGATTTGTTCGGCTGCACTCATGAAGGGACCCGTTTCGCCGCCCCCAGATAGGCCCGGCAGGCGGCGCTGGCAAACCCGTCAGATTGATAATCAGGTGATATCGTTGCTTGTTTTGGCGGCCTCCTTACGTTATAGACCCGCCCAAATCCCGTACCCCAGACATTTCGAGACGGGCGCAGGCGCGCCGAAGGATATGCCATGAAAGCCGAAATTCACCCGAATTATCATACGATTACGGTCGTAATGACCGACGGCACCGAGTACCAGACCCGTTCCACCTGGGGCAAGGAAGGCGACAAGCTGAACCTCGACATCGATTCCAAGTCGCATCCGGCCTGGACCGGCGGCTCCCAGCAGATCCTGGACCGTGGCGGGCGCGTGTCGCGCTTCCAGAAGAAGTTTTCGGGCTTCCTCAAGAAGGACTGAGGCTTTCGAGCCCGCTTCTTTCCGGCCCAGATACAGCAAAAACGCCCCGGTTTCCCCGGGGCGTTTTTTTCTATCCCGTCATTCCGAGGAGCCCTTGCGACGAAGCGACAGAAATCGACTTCACTGCTCGAAAGCGGCCTTGAGGCGGTTGAGCTGCGGCACCAGCGGATTGCCAATCGGGGCGCGTCCCGTCGCAGGCGTATGGATCGAGGTGTCGAGCCGGCGCACCCGCGACTGCAGGTTCATCGAACGCGCGATCAAGTCCTGCAACTGCTGCGGCAGTTTGGCGATCATCTCCTCCGGGCCGGGATCGGCGGCGGAGAGCTTGACCTTGGTCTTTTCGCGATTGGCCTGGGTCAGCGTCATCTCGCCTTCCTTCACCGCGCGATGCAGCAACAACCATGACGCAAGCTGCATCAGGCGGGTGGTCAGGCGCATGCTTTCGGTCGCATAGGTCAGGCTGACGGAACGTTCGAGCGCCCTGGCCTCGGAGCGGCCGTCACCGTCGAGATAGGCGGCGGTCTCCTCGACCAGGTCCATGCCTTCCCGGAACAGGGTTCCAAATGCCGCGGAATTGGTCAGCCGCTCGCTGAACTGAACGAGCGCGGATTCGCTATGCGAACGGTCCGCCATGGTTAACGCCCTCACGCCACTACTACGCTGCCGGCGTTCAAAGCCGCCGGCTTTATGATGAACAAATCATTGCGCGGGCCGGGGCGAGAGTCCAGCCGCAACCGGATTTATGGTTTCCAGCTCATGCGGCGGCAAAAAAAGAGCCGCCGTTTCCGGCGGCTTTTGAAGTTGATAACAGGGAGGCGTCAAACAGAGTGGACAGGAGCCACTCGGTGTCCAAACGAGGACAATGACAGTCATATCTAAGAAAGCTTAATTGATCGTAAACGAATGATTTTCTTTAGCGTTTGTTTGCCATGTCGGCCATTGGCCGAGCACCGGTCTCGTCCCCCGGACGGGGCCCAACTTGGCCGAGGGTGGGTCCCGGTTCTGCGAAGCATCGCCGCGCGCTGCATCGCGCCCAGGACACGAAAGCTACGTCTTGAAAAAACTGTTCGCCGCATCCTTTGACGCGCGCTTCCTGGTCATCGCTGCCTGCAGCCGTTCGATCTCGGACGTCATCAGCGCGATCCGCTCGGTCAGTTCCTCGACCGAGAGCAGCGACAGATCCTGCCCGATCTCGTGGGTGACTTTCTTCCTCGGCTTGTCGTCATCCTCGATGGCCATGCGTTTCCTCCGTGCTTGGCGATCCCTCGAGGCGGTTGCCAGCCGCATGACGGCTGGCTAATCAGGGCCACCTCAGAACTCGAAGCATTTCGCAAGGACAAATCATGGAAAAGCTGCCCGCGCAAATGACCGTCATCGGCATCAGCAAGCCCGGCGGCCCCGAGGTGCTGTTGCCGGAAACCCGCGCCGTTCCCCTGCCCGGTCCCGGCGAGATCCTGATCAAGGTCGCGGCCGCCGGCGTCAACCGGCCCGACGTCGCGCAGCGCGCGGGCGCCTACCCGCCGCCGCCCGGCGCAAGCGACCTGCCCGGGCTGGAAATCGCGGGCGAGGTGGTGGCGCTGGGCGGAGGTGCCACCAAGCACAAGCTCGGCGACAGGGTGATGTCGCTGGTCGCCGGCGGCGGCTACGCGCAATATTGCATCGCGCAGGACGCGCAGGCGATGACGGTGCCGTCTGATCTCTCGATGCGGGAAGCCGGTGCGATCCCGGAAACGCTGATGACGGTCTGGCACAATGTGTTCGAGCGCGGTGGGCTAAAGCCCGGCGAGACGCTGTTGATCCATGGCGGCTCGTCCGGCATCGGCACCATGGCGATCCAGCTTGCGAAGGCGTTCGGCTCAAAAGTGATCGTCACCGTCGGCGGCCAGGACAAGGTCGACGCCTGCCTCAAGCTCGGCGCCGATCGCGCCATCAACTACAAGACCGAAGACTTCGTCACCGAGGTCAAGACCGCGACCGGCGGCGCCGGCGCCAATGTCATCCTCGACATGGTCGGCGGCGACTACATCGACCGCAATTACGACGCCGCCGCGGTCGACGGCCGCATCGTGCAGATCGCGACGCTGGGCGGCGCCAAGGCCACCGTCAATATCGCCAAGGTGATGGTGAAGCGACTGCACCATACCGGTTCCACGCTGCGCCCCCGTACTAATGCGGACAAGGCGGCGATGGTCGCGGCGATCGAGGCCAAGGTGATGCCGCTGATGCGCGAGGGACGCGTAAAACCCCTGATGGACAGCACATTCCCGCTGGAAAAGGCAGCCGACGCACACCGTCGCATGGAGACCTCCCAACATATTGGCAAAATTGTGTTGGAGGTTTAACGCTTCCGACCGAAGCGAAGGCGGAAACCCTTTGATTCCCTTCGCTTTCATGTCATTTATCGCGGGAAACGTCGGGCCGTTCGCGCCCCAGAGTTCGTTGATCGCGGAGTACTGACATTGCGTCTGATCAGGTGCCTTGCGCCGCTTGTTGCGCTGGGCCTCATGATTGTTGCGGCCGCGCAGCCTGCGCGCGCCATCGACGCGGTCAGCGTCCGCAGTGACGCGCCCGCGATCGATCTCACCGCGGTGCTCGACCACCAGCGCAGCGATGCCGACCGCATCCAGGTTTCGACCGCGCCCGGCACCGACGGCATCGTCCGCCGCATCGAGGTGCGCGCCCGTGAAGGCGGCCAGAACTGGGTGGTGTTCGCGCTCGCCAACAACACCGACGACCAGCTCGACCGCCTGATCGTCGCCCCGCATTACCGCATCGTGTCTTCGGGGCTGCTGTGGCCCGACCTTGGACTGTCGCGCATCGCCACCATCACGCCCTCGACCGGCGACCGTCCCGAGCGGCAGGAGAGCGCGACTGCCGATATCTTCCGCATCACCCTCGATCCCGGCGCGGTCATCACCTTTGTCGCGGAACTGCGCACCGACAAGCTGCCGCAGCTCTATCTGTGGGAACCCGACGCCTACAAGGACAAGGTCAACTCGTTCACGCTCTACCAGGGCATCGTGATCGGCATTTCCGGCCTTCTGGCCCTGGTGCTCACCATTCTGTTCGTGGTCAAGGGCTCGATCATGTTCCCGGCGGCTGCGGCGCTGGCCTGGGCGGTGCTGGTCTATATCGGCGTCGATTTCGGCTTCTGGGGCAAGGTGCTCGACATGTCGAACAACGCCGAGCGCGTCTGGCGCGCGGCGGGGGAAGCCATTCTCGCCGCGACGCTCCTGGTGTTCCTGTTCGCCTATCTCAATCTCAGCCGCTGGCATGTGCGCTATTCCCACATCACCGTCGGCTGGCTGACGTTCCTGGGCTCGCTGGTGGCGCTGGCGCTGTTCGATCCCGCGGTGGCCTCCGGGATTGCGCGGATATCGCTGGTGCTGATTGCCTTCGCGGGCTTTGCGCTGATCGTCTATCTCTCCACGCATGGATTCGACCGCGCGGTGCTGCTGATTCCGACCTGGTTCCTGCTGGTGATCTGGGTGGTCGCGGCCGGCATGACGGTGGCGGGCTCCGTCACCAACGACATCGTCGGCCCCGCATTGCTCGGCGGTCTCGTGCTGATCGTGATGCTGATCGGCTTTACGGTCATGCAGCACGCGTTTGCCGGCGGCGGCGCCACCACCGGCGTGGTCTCCGACGTCGAGCGCCGCGCGCTGGCGCTGACCGGATCGGGCGACCTGATCTGGGACTGGGACGTCTCCGCCGACAAGGTGTTTACCAGCCCCGAGACCGAAAGCCTGCTCGGGCTGAAACGCGGCGCGCTGGAAGGCCCCGCCGCGACATGGCTCGAAGTGCTGCATCCGCTCGATCAGGACCGTTTCCGCGCAGCGCTTGACAGCGTGCTCGACCAGCGCCGTGGCCGGCTGGTGCAGGACTTCCGCTTGCGTACCCCCGACGGCCATTTCATGTGGTTCGCGCTCAAGGCGCGCCCGGTGGTCGGCTCCGACGGCGAGGTCTCGCGCGTGGTCGGCACGCTGACCGACGTCACCGAGGCCAAGAACGCCGAGGAGCGCATGCTCCATGACTCCGTGCACGACAATCTGACCGGCCTGCCGAACCGCAAATTGTTCATCGACCGGCTCGGTGCGGTGGCGAACTTCGCCAAAACCATGCCGAACCTGCGGCCGACGCTGATGGTGATCGACCTCGACCGCTTCAAGCAGGTCAATGATTCCGTCGGCATCGCGGTCGGCGACTCGATCCTGCTGACGCTGGCGCGGCGGCTGACCCGGATCCTGAAACCGCAGGACACGCTGGCCCGGCTTGCCGGCGACCAGTTCGGCCTGATCCTGATGTCGGAACAGGATTCGGCGCGCATCACCGCCTTTGCCGAAACCATCCGCAAGACCATCCGCGCACCGATCGCCTTCAACGACCGCGAGATCTTCCTGACCGCCTCGATTGGCCTCGCACTGTCCGATCCGCAGACGCAGCTGTCCGACGAGATGATCAAGGACGCCGAACTGGCGATGTATCATTCCAAGCGCATCGGCGGCGACCGCATCGACGTCTACAAGCCGGCGATGCGCGCCCGCAAGACCGACCGCCTGACGCTGGAAAGCGAATTGCGCCGCGCCATCGAGCGCCAGGAAATCACCATCCTCTATCAGCCGATCGTGCGGCTGGAGGATCGCTCGATCGCCGGCTTCGAGGCGCTGGCGCGCTGGGATCACCCAAAACTCGGGCGGATGTCGCCGTCCGAATTCATCTCGATTGCCGAGGAGATCGGCCTGATCGTCGATCTCGGCATGTTCGTGATGGACCAGACCGCCAAGCAGCTCGCGGTCTGGCAACGCGCGATGCGCTCGCGCGAGCCGATCTTTGCCTCTGTCAACGTCTCCTCGCGGCAATTGCTGCGCCACGACCTGATCCACGACATCCGCACCGTGCTGTCGCGCTCCTCGGTGGCGCGCGGCACGCTGAAGCTGGAGCTGACCGAGTCGCTGGTGATGGAGAACCCGGAGCACGCGGCGCAGATGCTGACGCGTATCCGCGAACTCGGCACCGGATTGTCGCTGGACGATTTCGGCACCGGCCATTCCTCGCTGGCGTACTTGCAGCGCTTTCCATTCGACACCATCAAGATCGACCAGTCCTTCGTGCGCACCACCAGCCGCGGCACCCGCCCGGTGATCCTGAAATCGATCATCGCGCTCGCCCACGACCTCGGCATGGACGTGGTCGCCGAGGGTGCCGAGACCGATTCGGATGCAGTCGAGCTCTACCAATTGGGCTGCGAATACGCGCAGGGCTTTGCCTTCGGCGAGCCGATGGACGCCGACGCCGCGATGCGGCTCTTGACCGAAGAGCGGCTCGAAGCGGCGGGTTAGGTCTGCTCCAAAATTACCCGAGATAGCCGGCGACGCCGTCCCACAATAATTTCGACGCGGTCAGAACCAGCAATCCGTAGCAGGCCCGATAGATCTGGCGCTGGTCCAGCCTTCCGTTGAGCCGCCAACCAAGCCAGACGCCGGATGGAATGGCGAGCAGGCAGGCCGCCATCAATATCCAGACGTCGCCCGCCGGCTTCACCAGCAGCAACCACGGCACCGCCTTGGTCGCGTTGCCGACCGTGAAAAACAGGCTGGTCGTTCCCGCATAGACTTCCTTGCGGAGACCGAGCGGCAGCAGATACATCGCAAGCGGCGGTCCGCCGGAATGCGCGACCATGGTCGTGATCCCCGATCCGAGGCCGGCAGCGATCGCCTTCGGCGGAGAACGCGGACGGATCACCACCTGCGAGCCTCCGGCAAGCCACAGGCCGACAAAGATCAAGGTCACCGTCGCCATCACGATCGCCACGGCGCGATGGTCCAGCACGCGAAACAGCAGGTAACCGAGCCCGATGCCGATCACGAGCCCCGGCAACAGCAGCACAAGGTCCGGTTTCGACCAGGTCGAGGGTTTCCAGTAGCGAAGGGCGAACAGGTCCATCGCGATGAACAACGGCGCGAGAAAGCCGCCGGCCGTCACCGGATCCATCACGAGCGACAGCAGCGGAATCCCGACAATGGAGAACCCGCCGCCGAACGCGCCCTTCATGAAGCAGATCAGGAACACACCGGCAAAAGCAACCAGGACCGTGGTGACTGTCAGTTCCACGGATTCGCCCTCCTTCACGGCGTGCAATCAGGATGATGGAGATATGTTGTTCGTGACCGATGTCTCGCAACAGAAACATTGACCTCCGTACAATATTGTTCTCCCGCCGCGCGGCGCTGAAAGACTGCTCTGCGCATCGGCTCAGCGGCAGCGGCGTTGCGGCGGTGGCGGCGGCCGTCATGGCCGGGCTCGGCGGTGCGGCACCGGCGCCGCGCACGTGGGCCCCGGGCTCGCGCTTTCCCGACCTGCCGCGCTTGCCGATTCTGCTTCACTCAAGGGTCAGAACTATCTTTGCGCGCGCCCGCGGCGCTTCTTCGCGGCCCACGATATCTCGCCCATCTCGCTTTCGACGACGTCGCGAACAATTCCGCGCAGCCACTGCAGTCCCGCGTCACCCTCTCGCTTGGCGTGCCAGATCATGGAAATGGCCAGGGGCGCAATGCGCACCGGCACGGGACTGGATATCAGGCCGAACAGTTCGGCCCACTGCCGGGCCGACTGCTCGGGTACGGTCGCGATGACGTCCGCGCGCCGCAGGATCAATGGCAGCGCGGCGAAGCGCGACGTCGCATAAATGACTTTCCGCCGTTTGCTGTATCCGACAAGTTCGTCATCGACCGCGCCACGGAAATCGGTCTGGGTCGGCGTCACAAGGTGCGGATGGCCGAGATATTCCTCGAGCGTCAGCGGCGAACCGATGTGCAGGCGCCTGCCGTCATAGACGCATCGGTAACCCATCGCGGCGAGTTGCTCCCGGCGCTGCCATGGCGGACCGTCGGCAAACACCGAGACGCCGAGATCCATTTCATCGTTCTCCAGCATGCCTGGGCCCAGTTGAGCATCGCTGGCGCGAACCGCGATCCGGACCCACGGCGCAACCTGTTGAACGCGCGCCATGAGTTCGGGCATCAACCAGGTCTCCACCCAGTCGCGCATGCCCAGATGAAACGTCCGCGATTGGGTGACGGGATCGAAGACCGGTTGCTCAAGCAGTGTGGCCCTGATCTGTTCCATCGCCGGCGTCAACTGCGAATAAAGCGCGAGCGCCTTTGTCGTCGGCTCCATGCCGCGGCCCGTCCGCACCAGGATCTCGTCGTGAAAGATATCCCGTAGCCGGGCCAGTGTTCCGCTCATCGCCGGCTGCCCGAGGAACAGGCGTTCGGCAGCCCGCGAAACGCTCTTCTCCCGCACCAGCACCTGGAGGGCCCTGAGCAGATTCAAGTCGAGCGTTCTAAAATCATTTTCACCGATAGTCATGATCTCTCCAATCGATTGGAACGATACAGGAGACCGTGGCATACCGCCACCCCACTGCACCCGAACAACGCTCCAGGCAGGAAACGTAATGATTGCGCGGACACTCTCGTCGCCGGATCACCGCGGCGCATCATCATGAAACGTTTTTCAGCGCGCATTGTCATCGTGGCGGCCGTCCTGACGATATGGCCGGCCCGGGCCGAGAGGAACATCGAGACCGCGCGCCCGAGCATCACGCTTGAACTCGGCGCCGGGTCCACCGTCATGCTCGAACGACCCTTCAAAACCGCACTGATCGGAAACCCCGATGTCGTCGACGTTCGCACGCAGAGTGACCGCTCCGTTCTGCTCGAGCCGCGCAATTCCGGAACCACAAACATCGTTTTCATCGACGAGCAAGGCAAGGTGATCAGCAACCTGACGGTCCTTGTTCGCAGCGCACGGGCGATTTGATGGTGACCCCGGTCAGGCCCGCGTATGATCGTGGGCCGCCTTCATCTTCTTGAACTTCACGCTTTTGCCGTCCGCCTGCCTCGTCGCGATGTAGCCGGCCTCCAGGCAGGCTTCGCGCTGCGGCATCTTCTCCTGCGGGCTACGCGTGGTTTCCCACCACGACGCCCGGTGCGCCGCCCGCGGCAGCGCCGCGTCGATGATCTCCTCGATCTCTGCGAAGGTCAGCACGAATTCGGGACGCTTCTGCGTCTTCAGATAGTCCCGCAGCAGGTCGTAGTCGTTCACCCGTATCCCCGATGATGCTGTGCGCAAAGCCGTCGATCCCGGCAACGGATCGTTAACCCATTATCGCATCGCTGTCGCCACTTAAGGCCGCGACAACGTTTCCGGGCGCATGGAAGCGGTTTGGAGCGGACGATGCTGTTCGGACGGCGAGGAGATTCGACCAAAAAAACCCTGGCCAGACACGATTTGGCCCGCGGGCCCTGGCCGCTGTCCTCAAAGTTGCTGATTGCCTCCTCGGTAGCCACCGTGATCGGCTTCTCCGCGATCTGCGCCAATGTCATGTTCGACATGCGCCGCGGCGAGGAAGAGCTGGCGCGCCAGACGCTCGAAAACCTCGCCGCCGGCATCGACGCCGACATCGGACGCAACATCGAGTTGTACGACCAGTCGCTACGCGCGGTCTCCAGCAACCTCGTGATGCCGGAACTCAAGGGCGTCAGCAAGCCGATCCTGCATTTGATCCTGTTCGACCACGCCGCAACCGCCAAGCATTTCGGCGCGATCCAGGTGTTCGACGCGTCGGGACAATTGACGATCGACGCCTCCTCGCTCGACCCCCGGCCGGAGGATCGCAGCGACGAGGAATACTTCCAGGTCCATCGCAACAATCCTGACGAGGGCCTGTTCATCAGCCGCCCGATGCTGCATCGCGGCTCCTATTCGATCGTGTTGAGCCGGCGCATTTCCGACGCCGAGGGCCGCTTTCTCGGCGTGGTCGCGGGCTCGATCCGGTTCAGCTACTTCCACGAATTGTTCGATCGGCTGAACCTCGATCCCGACGATACCATCACCGTGCTCCGCCGCGACCGCACGATCATCATGCGCAAGCCGTTCGACCTCGATGTCATCGGCAAGAACATGGCGAGCGTACGAACCTGGAATCCGGAAAATCTGAAAGCCCAGGGGTCATATGCCGGGCAAGGCCCGGTCGACGCGATACCGCGGCTGTTCGTCCGGCGCGCCAGCACCGGTCCGTTCTACGTGGTGGTCGGAAAGCCGCTCGATGCGATATTCCGCCTTTGGCAGCGGGAAGTGACCCGCATCGGCGCCATCATGGTCGCGCTGGTCCTGTTCGTGTTCGGCACGACATTGTTCCTCGCGCGCGAAATCGGCCGCCGCGCGCAGGCCGAGGACAAGCTCGAGGAGATGGCGACCACGGACGCGCTCACCGGCCTGAAGAACCGCCGCAAGTTCGATGCCGAGATGGATGTGGAGTGGCGGCGCGCGGCGCGCAACAAGACGCCGGTCGCGCTGCTGATGATCGACGCCGACCATTTCAAGACCTACAACGACAGCTATGGCCATCAGGCCGGCGACCAGGTGCTGGTCGGCATTGCGATCTGCATTTCCGATTCAATACGGCGCGCCGGCGATTGCACGGCGCGGTTCGGCGGCGAGGAATTTGCGGTGCTGTTGCCGGGTATCTCGACCATCGACGCGCTCGGCGTCGCCGAAAACATCCGGCGCAAGGTCGAACACTGGTCGGAGGATCCGGTGGTCATGACGGTCAGCATCGGCGTCGCCAGCATGATTCCGGTCGCAGGCCTCGATTGGTCGCACCTGATCGAGGCCGCCGACAAGGCGCTCTACGCGGCCAAGGCCAACGGCCGCAATCAGTCGGTCGTCGCCAGCGTCCCGCAATTGTCGCTGGTGGCTTGAGCCAAGCGGAACGACCAACCCCGTCATTGCGAGCGCAGCGAAGCAATCCATCTCGCCGCGGAAAAGAAAATATGGATTGCTTCGTCGCTTGAGCTCCTCGCAATGACGACAGCGACCACCAACCCTCGCCGTCACTTATCCAGATACTTCTTCATTTCCGCGCGCAGGCCGTCGCGCAGATCGGCGCGCGCCATGCCGAAGGCGATGTTGGCGCGCAGGAAGCCCGGCTTCGAGCCGCAATCGTGACGCTCGCCCTCGAACTCGACGCCAAAGAACTTCTGCGTTTTGGCAAGCCCGATCATCGCGTCGGTGAGCTGGATCTCACCGCCGGCGCCGCGCTCCTGGGTTTCGAGGATCTTGAAGATTTCCGGTTGCAGGATGTAGCGCCCGGTGATCGACAAATTCGACGGCGCCGTGCCTTGCGGCGGCTTCTCCACCATGCCGTCGACCTCGAACATCTTGCCCATGCGCTTGCCGACGCCGCAGATGCCGTATTGATGGGTGAGATGATCGGGCACCGCTTCGACCGCGATCAGGTTGGTTTTCCCGCCCAGCTTGCCGGCCGCCTCGATCATCTGCGCAAGACAGCCCGGCGTGTTCAGCACCAGTTCGTCCGGCAGCACCACCGCAAACGGCTCGTCACCGACGATGTCGCGCGCGCACCAGACCGCATGGCCGAGACCGAGCGGCGCCTGCTGCCGGGTGAAACTGGTGGCGCCGGCACCGGGCTGGTCGCGCGCCAGGATATCCTGCTCGGCCTTCTTGTTGCCCCGCGCAGCAAGCGTGGTGTCGAGTTCGAACATCTTGTCGAAATGATCCTCGATCACGCCCTTGTTGCGCCCGGTGACGAAGATGAAATGCTCGATGCCGGCTTCTTTTGCCTCGTCGTACACGTACTGGATCAGCGGCTTGTCGACGATGGTCAGCATTTCCTTCGGCATCGCCTTGGTGGCGGGCAGGACGCGGGTGCCGAGACCGGCGACCGGGAACACGGCTTTGCGGATTTTCATGGCGAGATCGGAAGCCCTTAAGCGATGTGGAAATGGCCGGCTTTGCAGAATATGCGCTGGATGGGACCAAGCTAACCCGTTTGCGGCCGGGAACAAAGGCAGATGTGTGGTGGGGCGGCTCCCACCTCCCCTTGCGCAGGGTGCCGGGAGGAAACAAATCTCGCTTTT
>Ga0310811_10001247_pt1 | contig 32546 bp, 30 predicted proteins | sample YCmetagenome_FD_207642 | JGI IMG/M metagenome (GOLD analysis project Ga0310811, IMG submission 207642) | Soil microbial communities from experimental microcosm in Duke University, North Carolina, United States - YC | ecosystem: Engineered > Artificial ecosystem > Soil microcosm > Unclassified ...
TGATCACGAAGCGCGTCTCGGTCGACTTGGTCATCTCGTCGAGCAGGTCGCAGAAGCGCTCCACGTTGTGGTCGTCGAGCGGCGCGTCCACTTCGTCCAGCACGCAGATCGGCGCCGGATTGGTGAGGAACACCGCGAAGATCAGCGCCATGGCGGTCAGCGCCTGCTCGCCGCCCGACAGCAGCGACAAGGTCGCCGGCTTCTTGCCCGGAGGCTTGGCGAGGATCTCAAGGCCGGCTTCCAGCGGATCATCGCTCTCGATGAGCTGAAGCTCCGCAGTGCCGCCGCCGAAGAGCTGCGTGAACAGATGCTGGAAGTGCTTGTTCACCTGCTCGAACGAGGTCAGCAGGCGCTCGCGTGCTTCGCGGTTGAGGCTCTGGATGCCGAGGCGCAGCTTCTTGATCGCCTCGACCAGGTCGTCGCGCTCGGCCGTGAGTGAATTGTATTGCGTCTCGACTTCCTGCAATTCCTCGTCGGCGCGCAGGTTCACCGCTCCCAGGCGCTCGCGTTCGCGGCGCAGGCGCTCGAGCGTCGCCTCGGTCTCGGCGAGATCGGGCAGGGCGTCTTCCGGCTTGAGCTCGGCCATCTCCGCGACATTCGCCGGCTCGGTCTCCAGCATGTCGTGGATTTCGCGCGCGATGTCGGTCAGGCGGCGCTTGGCGGCCTCGAAACGCTCTTCGGTGCGGGCGAATTCCTCGCGCGCCGCGCTGGCCGCTTCGAGAGCGGCGCGGGCGTCGCGATCGGCAGCAGCCAAGGCGTTCTCGGCTTCCTGCAAGCGATCGGCGCAGGCGCGGCGGTCAGCTTCGGCGAGCTGCACTTCGCTGATGAGCGCCTCGCGCTGCTCGGCGAAGGCCTGCGGCGCGTTCTCGAGCTCGGTGCGGGCGGCTTGCGCCTCGGCGATGCGCTGCTCCAGCGTGGCAAGCTGCGTAAGCGCACCTTGTTGCCGTTGCTGCGAAGCTGACTGATCGGCAGCGAGCGCCTTGAGGCGGCGATCGGCAAGCTCGGCCTCGCGCACGATCGCCTGCTGTTCGGCGCGCACCTCGGCGAGCGCAGCGCGCTTGCCGGCGATGTCGTCACGAACCTGCGCGAGCTGGGTCTCGAGCTCTTCGGCGGGCGACAGCTCGGCGAGGCCGGCTTCGGCCATCGCCTTGGCGGCAGCCGCCTCGTCGCGGTTGGTCGTCAGGCGCAACTGGCCTTCCGAGAGCGCCGAGAGACGCGCCGCGTTGCGATTGTTCTCGCGCTCGGCCGCTTCGTAGCGGTCGCGTTCGGCATTCGCCTCGCGCTGACGCTCGCGTGCGACGGCGCGCGCTTCGGTCTCGGCTGTCGCGGCGGCACGCAAAGCGGCGTCGGCGGCTTCCGCCTGCGCGCGCACCTCATCGGCTTCGGCGCGCGCGATCTGCAATTCGGATTCGATGTCCGCCAGGCGCGCGCGTTCGGCGAGGCGGCGCGCGGCGCCGGTCGGTGCGTGCGCGGCCGCGGCAAAGCCGTCCCAGCGCCACAGATCGCCTTCGGGCGACACGAGCCGCTGGCCGGGTTTGAGCTGCGCGGCAAGGCGTCCGCCTTCGGCACGATCGACGACGCCGATCTGATTCAGGCGGCGGGCGAGTTCGCCGGGCGCCTGCACATGCTTGAGCAGCGGCTCGATGCCTTCGGGCAGCGCCGGGTCGGTCGGATCGATCTGCGCGCCCATCCAGCGCATCGGCGCCGACGGATCGATCGGCGCGTCAAGCTCGTCGCCGAGTGCGGCACCGAGCGCCTTCTCATAGCCTTTGCCGACGGTGACGCTGTCCATCACCGGCGGCCAGAGATTTTTGGTCTCGACCGCGAGCACCTTCGACAACGTCTTGGCTTCGGTCTCCAGCCGCTGCACGCGGCGCTCGGCTTCGGCGAGCGGTGCGCGCGTGGCTTCGAGCGACTGGCGCGCGGCTTGGTGTGCCGCTTCCGCTTCGACGGCGGCGGTCTCGCTGGCGGCGACGGCGGCCTGCACCTGCTCCACCGTGGCAGCGAGCTCGGCGAGATCTGGGCCGCTGGCGGCCCGCAACGAAGCCAGCTCGCGTTCGATCTCGAACAGCTCGGTTTCGGCGCGCGCGGCGCGGCTGCCGTGCTCGCGCACCGTGTTTTCCAACTGGGTGCGCTGCGCGGTCAAAGCTGCGAGCTGTGCCGTCAGTTCGGAGAACACCTTCTCCGCGGCCGCCAACGCCGCGTCGGCTTCCGCCACTTTGGCATCGACGCCGGAGCGGCGGCCGGCATTGGCATGCGCCTCAGTGCGGATCGTCTCTTCTTCGGCGGCGATGCGCGCGATCGCTTCTTCCGCGTCGGCGGCGAGCAGCTGCTCGCGCTCGCGGTCGGCGGCGAACTGCACCAGACGCTGATCGAGTTCGGTCAGGCGGGTGCGCGCGCGCTGCTCTTCGCGATCGAGGTCGGCGAGCGCCATGTTGATGCGATGCAGCGCGGCGCCGGCGCGCGCTTCCGTCTCGCGCAGCTCAGGCAGGCCGGCGGCGGTTTCGGCCTGGCGCTTGGAGGCCTCGACTTCCGCCTCGGTGCGGGCGGCGACTTCGCGTACGCAAAGGTCCTTGGCGGTTTCTGCAGCGCCGACTTCGGCGGTCGCCGCGGTCCAGCGCAGGTGATAGAGCGTGGCTTCCGCCTTGCGCACCTGCGCCGACACGGTGCGGTAGCGCACCGCCTGCCGCGCCTGCTTCTTCAAGGCTTCCATCTGCGCGGTGAGCTGGCCGATCACGTCCTCGGCGCGCAGCAGATTGGTTTCCGCCGCCTTCAGCCGCAGTTCGGCTTCGTGGCGGCGCGCATGCAGACCGGCGACGCCGGCGGCTTCTTCCAGCACGCGGCGGCGTTGCTCGGGCTTGGCCTGGATGATCTCGCCGATGCGGCCCTGGTGCACGAGCGCCGGCGAGCGCGCGCCGGTCGAGGCGTCGGCGAACAGGATCTGCACATCGCGCGCGCGCACGTCGCGGCCGTTGATGCGGTAGTTCGAGCCCGACTCGCGCTCGATGCGGCGCGCGATTTCGAGAAGGTCGGTGTCGTTGAATGCCGCCGGCGCCGAACGCTCGGCATTGTCGATCGAGATCGCGACCTCGGCATTGTTGCGGGCAGGGCGCGTGTTATTGCCGTTGAAGATGACGTCGTCCATCGACGCCGCGCGCATGGATTTGTGCGAGGATTCGCCCATCACCCAGCGCAGCGCTTCGACGAGGTTGGACTTGCCGCAGCCGTTCGGCCCGACCACACCGGTCAGGCCGGGTTCGATCAGGAAGTCGGTGGGTTCGACGAACGACTTGAAGCCAAGAAGGCGCAGCCGTGTGAGCTTCATACTTCAGGCCTCATGTGCCCGAGCGGGACAATGCCTGCGGTCCCGCTGGAATTCCGAAGTGACGAATAAACAATGCGCCCGGGCAATTGGCCCCGACAGCGTATGTTGTGCCGCATTGGCCGGGAGAATGAACAGCCGGGCCTGCTTGAGCAACACCCGCGCGCGAATAGGCGGCGGTTTTCCAGACATTTCGAAGAGTCGCGCGGCGAAATTAGGGCGACTCGGAACGCGAAACATCAGTATCGATCGTCATTCCGGGGCGCGGCAAAGGCGCGAACCCGGAATCAGCAACGGACGTGGATCTTTCTGGGTTCCGGGGTCGACCGCCTGCGGCGGCCGCCCCGAATGACCAATGACAAGCCTCAGCCCTTGGCGATCAGCGGATCGAGGATCTTGGCGATCTCGTCGATCGACATGGCGCCGGCGTAAGAGGTGCCGTTGATGAAGAAGGTTGGTGTGGATTGCACCTTGAAGACATCGATCGCCCGTTGACGAACGGCCTGAATGCCATCGAGTACTTTCTGATTCGCCAGGCAGGCGTTGAACGTCTGCTCGGTGAAGCCGGCCTGCTTGGCGATGTTCAAAAGCGGCGGAAGCGGCTTTTCGACCGCCCAGGTCAGCTGCTGACGGAACAGGGTGTCGACCAGCGCGAAGTATTTTCCTGAGTCGGCGGTGTTGTCGCCGACCGAGCAGCGGGCGAGCATCGAGGCCGCGGCGGCCAGATTGTCGAGCGGGAATTCCCGGAAGATGTAATAGATCTTGCCGGTGTCGATGTAGCGCTTCTTGAATTCCGGGAACGTCGCGTCCTGGAAGTGTGCGCAATGCGGGCAGGTCATCGAGGCGTATTCGATGACGGTCACGGAGGCCTTGCTGTTGCCGAGCGTCATATCGGGCAGAGCTTCCGGCTTCATCAGTTCGGCCGTCGACACGGTGTCGGCCATCGCGCGGGCGAAGGGCGGCAGCGAGGAGACGCCGAGGAAGGTCGTGCCGATGGCCACGGCAGCCGCGCCTTGGCAAAGTTCACGTCGGGTGATCTGCAACTTAAAACTCCGTGGTTTCGTGCCTGACGCCAATCTATCCAAAAACGGCTCGCTTTGCGCCAAAAACCGGTTCCGAGGGCGCCTTTGGCTAGCTCGATACGACGATTGTGGCAATGGCGGGCCGATCCTGAAAAGTCCGGGCGACCCTCACTTTCGCTTGATGGCGGCACCGAGGCGCGCGAGGGCCAGCCGCAGGTCTTCGTCCTCGACCTGGGGCATGTTTTCGGCCAAGCGGACCATCTCCGCCGGATCCGGCGGCGGAGGGCGGCGGCGCGACTCGCGCCGGCGCAGTGGTGCCTGCCGCAAGGCGATCCGGCCGATCGCCTGCCAGCCGAAAAAGCGGTTCACCCGCTCCAGGATCACCGCTGACATGTGCTGGATTTCCAGCGCCGCCGGTCCTTCCACGCGCAGGACGAGGGTGGCGGGGTCGGGGGTCTCCTCGCCGACCGGCCGCGGCCAGTTGATTTTCATCGGCTCGCAGTGGACGGCAATCTCGGGGCCGACAATATCTGCCCAGCGGGCGAGGATCTCGCTCGAGGCAAAGCCCTGCTGCTTGAAGGCGCCGCTGAGCGTCGCACCAAGCAGGTCCGACAGCGGCCGGGGAAAACTACGCGAGGGCTTGTTCATGATGGGGTATCTCATGCCATCGTCGGCGTCATGACGGTAGCAGCCAAGAAGCAGCGCAGAAAGACGATCGCTGTAACCAATGTGGAAGGCGAGGGTTCTGAGGATACCGGAGCGCGCCCCGCCCTCGCTTCACCTCCCCCCTTGCGGGGGAGGTCGGCTCGCGCTGCAAGCCGGGAGGAGGCTGGGCCACGATCTCTGGGCCGCAAAGATACCTCTCTTCCTAGCTCTCCCCCGCAAGGGCGGAGGGAAAAGGCTGCGCGCGAGGCGAGTCAAAAGATCGACTCACAGGCGCTCCTTGCCTGGTACGACCGCCATGCCCGCGTGCTGCCCTGGCGGGCGCGGCGCGGCGAGCGCACGGATCCCTATCGCGTCTGGCTGTCGGAGATCATGCTGCAGCAAACCACAGTGAAGGCGGTCGCGCCTTATTATGCGCGCTTCCTGTCGCTGTGGCCGACCGTGACCGCACTGGCGCAGGCCGACCTCGACGAGGTGCTGCGTGCCTGGGCCGGGCTCGGCTATTACGCGCGCGCCCGCAATCTGCATGCCTGCGCCATCGCAGTGGTCGAACGTCATGCCGGTCTCTTTCCCGATGCGCTCGATCAACTGCGCGCGCTGCCGGGCATCGGCGACTACACCGCCGCGGCGGTCGCAGCCATCGCATTCGACGGCGCCGCGGTGCCGGTCGACGGCAACGTCGAGCGCGTGGTCACGCGGCTGTTTGCCGTCGACGAAGAATTGCCGGCGGCGAAGCCGATCATCAAAGGGCTGGCGGCGTCATTGTTACCGCCACAGCGCGCCGGCGATTTCGCGCAGGCGCTGATGGATCTCGGCGCCACCATCTGCACGCCAAAGAAGCCGGCTTGCGCGCTTTGCCCGTGGAATGATGTCTGTGCAGCGCGCGAACGCGGCGATCAGGAGACCTTCCCGCGCAAGGCGCCCAAGCGTGAAGGCAAGCTGCGGCGGGGCGCCGCTTTTGTCGTGCTACGCGCCGACCGCCATGTTCTTTTGCGGACACGTCCCGACAAAGGTCTGCTCGCCAAGATGACGGAAGTGCCGGGCAGCGGCTGGTCGCACGATTTCGATGTGAAAGACGCGCTCGAGGCTGTGCCGCTAAAGGCGTCGTGGCAGCGGCTGCCTGGCATCGTGCGTCACGTCTTCACGCATTTCCCACTCGAGCTCACGGTATTCCTTGCGCAAGTGCCGCGTGCAACGGCGGCGCCCAAAGGGGCGCGCTGGGTGAAACTTGACCGGGCGGCCGACGAGGCGCTGCCGAACGTGATGCGCAAGGTATTGGCGCATGCGCTCGATGATCTGGCGGCGAAGGGCAAAAGGCCGGGCGCAGCGTGAGGGGCAATAACCGTCATTCCGGGGCGCGAGCCGCAGCGAGCGAACCCGGACTCCAGAGATAGATGGAGTGCGCGTGTCTGGGTTCCGGCGTTACGGCCGGCCCCGGAATGACAGCGACTTTTAGATCACCGGTATGCCCGCGGCCGCGGTGATGAACGCGGCCTCTGTCCGCGCGGCGGCGGCATCCTGCTTCGGTTTCCGCCGCAAGAGCGCCTTGCGGTTGATCTTGCGTGTGGCGATACCGTTGAGCTTCTTGTCGGTCGCTTTCTCTTCCTTGAGGTTCGCCGACAACAGCTTCGCCACGTCTGTGCGGCCGAGCAGCTTCGCCCAAGCCACCAGCGTGCCGTAGCGCGTGATCTCGTAATGCTCCACCGCTTGCGCCGCGGCAATCAGCGCGGCGTTCAGCACCATCCTGTCTTCCACCTCGCCGGCGATGTCGTTCGCTTCGTCGATGATGCCGTCGATGGCCGGGCAACGCGTGCCTTTCGGCTTCATCTTGAGCTTCTTGAACGCCTGGTCGAGCCGTTTGATCTGTCCCTTGGTCTGACGCAGGTGCATGTTGAAGCCCTTTTTGAGCTCCGGATCGGAGGCCTTGGCCACCATGTCGGGCAGAGCCTTCTCGATCTGATGCTCGGCGTAGTAGATGTCCTGCAACGAATGTGTGAACAGGTCGTCGACGGTTTTGATGTCGGACGTGAACCAGCCCATGGTCGCCTCCCTTTCTTGTCGCTGTGAATTAAGCCTTGGCGGCGGCGCGGGTTCCCAAACAGTGATGAGATGGGGTAGGGAAGGCGCCGGCTCTTTAAGAAATGACACAGCGAGAAGGAAGTCCGCGATGAGCATCCAACGTCACGAAGTCGGCGCCCGCATGAGCAAGGCCGTGGTGCACGGCGACACCGTCTATCTCGCCGGCATCGTCGCCGATGCCGCGAAGGGCAAGAGCGTCACCGAGCAGACCAAGGATATTCTCGCGCAGATTGACGGCCTGCTGGCCAAGGCGGGCACGGACAAGTCGAAGCTCCTGACGACGAACATCTGGATCACCGACATGGCCAACTTCGCCGAAATGAACGCTGTGTGGGATACCTGGGTCTCCGCCGGCAACACCCCGGCGCGCGCCACCGTCGAGGCCAAGCTCGCCGCGCCCGACTACAAGGTCGAGATCATGGTGACCGCGGCACGGTGAACGCCGGGCGGATTAGCTCTGTGCGCGCCGTCATGCCCGGGCATGACGGCGTGGCGTGCACGAACCAGGAGCCGCACCGATGCAAGACCTGATGCCGATCGCGGAAAAGATCGCGGTGCGTTTGATCGAGCGCCGCGAGACCATTGCGATTGCCGAGTCCTCGACGGGCGGCCTCATCGCCTCGGCGCTGCTCGCCGTTCCCGGCGCGTCCGCTTACTTTGTTGGTGGCGCGGTGGTCTACACCAAGGCGTCGCGTGCGGCGCTGCTCGGCATAACCGATGCCGACATGCATGGGCTTCGGCCCGCGACCGAAGCCTACGCATCCCTGCTTGCGCGCCGTGTCGGCGAGCGCCTCGGCGCCACCTGGGGGCTTGCGGAAACCGGCGCGACGGGACCGAGCGGCAACCGTTACGGCGATCCCGCGGGCCACACCTGCCTGGCGGTGGCCGGTGCGGCCGAACGTGCGGCGACGCTGCGAACAGGCAGCGCCGATCGGCACGCGAACATGGACGCTTTCGCCAGGCGCGCACTCGAGCTTCTGCTCGAGGCTATATCCGCGAAGGGCTGACCGGCCTCAGCCGTTCACTCTGCCGCTTCCGACATCTCCTCACGCACCTTGGCGCGGAAGCTGTCGATCGGCGTCAGGCCTTTGTCGGTCTCGATATGCCAGAAGGTCCAGCCGTTGCAGGCCTCGAGCCCTTGCGCCAGAGCGCCGATGCGATGGATCGAACCGACGCGGTCGCCCAATGACAGCGCGCCATCGGCGCGCACCAGCGCCTTGTGGCGCTTTTTCGCGTCGGTCAGGCGTGCGCCGGGAGTCACCAGCCCGCGCTCGACCAGTGCCGAGAACGGCACCCGCGGCGCTTCGCGTGCGGTGACGAAGGGCGCGATCGACGGCGCTTCCAGAGGCTCGGTCTGATCGATACGCTTCTGCGCGGCCTTGGCGTATTTCGCTTCGCGCTCGATGCCGACGAAGCGCCGGCCGAGATGCTTGGCGACCGCGCCGGTCGTGCCGGTGCCGCTGAACGGATCGAGCACAAGGTCATCGACGCGCGAACTCGACAGGATCACGCGCGCGAGCAGCGCTTCCGGCTTCTGGGTCGGATGCAGCTTCTTGCCGTCGCCGCCTTTGAGCCGCTCGTCGCCGGTGCACAGCGGGATCGTCCAGTCGGAACGGACCTGGATGTCCTCGTTGCCCGCCTTCATCACTTCGTAGTTGAAGGTGTAGCCCTTGGTCTGCGGTTCGCGCGACGCCCAGATCAATGTTTCGTGCGCATTGGTGAAGCGGCGGCCGCGGAAATTCGGCATCGGGTTGGTCTTGCGCCAGATCACGTCGTTTAGGATCCAGAAGCCGAGATCCTGCATCAGCGTGCCGACGCGGAAGATGTTGTGATAAGAACCGATCACCCAGATCGTGCCGGCGGGCTTTAAGACGCGACGGCAGGCGGTGAGCCACTCGCGCGTGAACGCATCATAAGCGGAAAAACTCGCGAATTTGTCCCAGGCGTCGTTGACCGCATCGACGTGCGAATCGTCAGGACGCTTGAGATCGCTGGCGAGCTGAAGGTTATAGGGCGGGTCGGCGAAGACCAGATCGACGGACGCCGCCGGAAGCTTTGCCATTTCGGCGACGCAGTCGCCGATGAGGATGCGGTGCTGTTGGGTGCACTCGGAAACTCCACGGGGCGCCCGTGAGGGCGCCCCGCGACGCGACACTACCATGACTCAATAACTCTGACTCAGGTGACGCGGTCGGCGACGCGGGACCTACAACCGACTGAGCGGACTATGAAGTTCCAAAGTGAAAAAACGGTTTATGGACTCTTCTTCCAAGTCGGCAAATTCTGCCTATTTACGAGAGGTTAGGGCTTGTGACGGGCACCGCACATTGTTCATCTTGCAGTCGCGGCTGAATTTGTGTCGCGCGCTGCCGCGGCGAAGCGGCTGCGATCACGTTCTAAGAGATGCAAACGTCGCATAATGGTATTGTCAGAAGTCTTCCCGAGGAGATGCATCAATGCGCTGGGATGATTTCCGCCGTAGTGAAAATGTCGAAGACGATCGCGGTGGCGGCGGGTTTGGCGGCGGCGGAGGTTTCGGCCTACCGATTGGCGGCGGCGGGATCGGTATCGGCACTGTCATCGTGCTCGGTCTGATCGGCTGGGCGCTCGGCATCGATCCGAGCGTACTCATCAGCGGCGCTGAAATCGCCACCGGCGGCAACTCGCAATATCAGCAGCCTTATAACCAGGCCAACAACCAGTCGGAACGCCGTGCCGGCGCACCGACAGACAAGACCGGTGAGTTCGTCGCCGCGGTGCTCGGCAACACGGAGGACGTCTGGACCAAGATCTTCCAGGATGCGGGCCAGACCTATCGCGCGCCGCGCCTGCGCCTCTACTCCGGCGCGATACAAGGCGGCTGCGGTTTTGCACAGTCGGCGATGGGTCCGTTCTATTGTCCGCGCGACCGTCGCATCTATCTCGACACCTCGTTCTTCCGTGACATGCAGACGCGCTTTCACGGGTGCAGCGGCAAGGCGTGCGAATTTGCACAAGCCTATGTGATCGCGCACGAGGTCGGCCATCACGTGCAGAACCTGCTCGGCATCCTGCCGAAGGCGCAGGAGGCGCAGCGCGAGGCCGGCAGCAAGGCCGAAGCAAACCGCATCCAGGTGCGCATCGAACTCCAAGCCGATTGTTTCGGCGGCATCTGGGCCAATCGGTCGAATCAGCAGTGGAAATCGATCGAGCCGGGTGACGTCGAAGCGGCGCTGCAGACGGCGGCGGCAATCGGAGACGATCGTCTGCAGAAGCAGTCGCAAGGCTATGTCGTGCCCGACGCCTTCACGCATGGCTCTTCGGCGCAGCGCCAGCGCTGGTTCACCGCCGGCCTGAAAGCGGGCTCGGTCTCGGCCTGTAATACGTTCAGCACGGCGCAATTGTAGCGCACGAGCGAGGAACCATGCCCGGCATCGACGAAAGCAAAAATTTCGTTCCGCTCAAAATCGCGGTGCTCACCGTGTCCGACACGCGTGAGTTCGCCGACGACAAATCGGGCACGACGTTGGTCGAGCGGATCAAGGCGGCGGGTCACACACCGGCCGACCGCGCCATCGTCAAGGACGACATCGATTCCATCCGCGCCAAGGTGAAGTCCTGGATCGACGACAAGGATATCGACGTGGTGATCTCGACGGGCGGCACCGGCTTCACCGGCCGCGACGTCACGCCCGAAGCGGTCGAGCCATTGTTCGAGAAGAAGATGGACGGCTTCTCGATGCTGTTCCTGATGGTGAGCTACCAGAAGATCGGCACCTCGGCGATCCAGACGCGCGCGACCGCCGGCGTCGCCAATTCAACCTACATCTTCTGTCTGCCGGGCTCCCCAGGCGCCTGCAAGGACGCCTGGGACGAGATCCTCGTGTATCAGCTCGATTATCGCTATCGGCCCTGCAATTTCGTCGAAATCCTGCCGCGGCTCGATGAGCATCTGCGCCGTCCGAAGGCGCAGGGCGCGACGAGATGAAATGTCGTCCTCGCGCAGAACGGGGACCATGCGCCGCAGCGGCCAGATAGTCGTTGCTTATAAGTCCCGAGCTTCGCTCGCCGCGCTCGCTCGCCCGGGACGATGAGCAAATCACGAAATGCTGTTCACCACGCCGCCATCCACGCGCAAAGCGGCCCCAGTGGTCGCTGAAGCCTGCGGCGAGCACACATAGACGACCATGTTCGCCACTTCATCGACGGTCGCCAGCCGCTTGATGATCGATGTCGAGCGGTGCGTGGCGATGAAGTCCTTCTCGACATCGGGCTGTGTCTTGCCCTGCTCCTTGGCGATTTTGCCGAAGAAATCGGCCACACCTTCCGATCGTGTGGGGCCGGGGAGCACGGAATTCACCGTCACGCCCGTGCCGGCCAGGCTTGCAGCGAGCCCGCGCGCGACGGCGAGTTGCGCCGTTTTGGTCACACCGTAGTGGACCATCTCGGTCGGAATATTGAGCCCGGACTCGGACGAGATGAAGACGACGCGGCCCCAATTTTTCTTGCGCATGCTGCCGACATAAGCGCGTGACAAGCGGATGCCACTCATCACGTTGGTGTCGAAGAAACGTTGCCACTCACTATCCGGAATCTCCTCGAACGGTTTCGGTTCGAAGATGCCGAGATTGTTGACCAGAATATCGGTCTGCGGCGCCGCCTCGAGGAATTTCTTGACGCCTTCCGCGGTGGACAGATCCCCGGCAACGCCTTCGACCTTGGCGCCGGGCACCTCGGCCAGCAGTTTCTCCTTCGCCTTCTTCACTGTCGGTTCGGTACGTCCATTCAGCACAATGCTTGCGCCGGATTCGGCCAAGCCTTTGGCAATCGCAAAGCCGATGCCCAGCGTGGAGCCGGTCACGACGGCGTGCTTGTTGCTCAAATCGATATTCATGGATGCTTGCTCGCAAAAGAGTGATGTCGATGCGAGGCTGAGTGTATAGCCGACGAGGCGGCATTCAGGAATGGGTTCGACGAAAGGAAGCGCGCCGGAGGATGGCCGCGCTGATCTACAGGTCCAAATCCCAGAACTCCGCGACGACATCCTGGCCCCAGGTATGGCGCGGTTCGCTCGACGTGAGGGTAAACCCGGCCTTCTCATAGATGTGGCGCGCGGCGGTGAGGACGCTGTGGGTCCACAGCGTGACCCTGCGATAACCGGCACGGCGCGCGAAGGCGACACATTCATCCACGAGGCGCTGTCCAAGCCCAAAGCCGCGCGCCTTTGGATCGACGATCAGCAGCCGGATGCGCGCGACCTCATCCGAGTCCCGTACCAGCATCACGGCTCCGGCATTCTCGCCGTTCAACTCGGCAACCCAGCAACGCTCACGCTTGGGATCGTTCTTGTTGGCGAAGTCGGCGACGATCTGCGCACAAAGCCCCTCAAACGGCTCGCCCCAATTGTACTCCTGCGCATAGATCTCCGCGTGGCGGGAGACGATCCAGCCGAAATCGCCAAAGCGCGGCGCGCGCAGCACCGGCCTGCCTTGCGGTTTGTTGTTCGTGTCTCCGTCGAGCAGCGTCTGGATCGTGTCCATGGCATTCACCAAGCGGACCTGGTCCTCGGGTTTCAATGTCGCGAGCATCTCGGCGACGTCATCTTGCGAGCGCTGTTCGATCGGCACGAAGGTTTTGCGCCCGCGCGCGGTCAAGGCGAGATGGCTCTGGCGCGCGTCCTTTTCTGAGGTCTTGCGGCTGACCAGGCCGCGCTTCTCGAAATTGCGCAGCACGCGGCTCAGGTAGCCGGCATCGAGATCAAGCGCGCGCGCGATGTCGCTGGCGGTGGACCCGTCACCGTGCGCGATCTCGTACAGCACCCGCATCTCGCCGAGCGAGTAGGGACTGTCGAGATACGTCTTGCGGAGCACGCCGATCTGGCGCGTGTAGAAGCGATTGAAGCGGCGCACGGCGGCGATGCGCTGCTGATTGTCACCGGGAGTCGTCATTTCGAAGCAAGTGTCAGTGCATTAGTTGATAATGTCAAGTATGCAAGTACCGTTGTTCACGAGCGCAGCCATGTCCAGCCCCACTTGAGTGCGCCGGCAATCGCTTCGGCACGCAGGCGATGCGCTTGGGTCCGGTAGGCAGCAACGCTCGCGCCAGCGGCGGGCCAGACGGAAAGGTGTCTCGGCGCGGCCGGCTTCTGCTGCGGAGCCGCCAGTGTAACGGCGTGGCTATCCGCTGGCCGCTTCGCGGACGATTTCTCGAGGATCAGTGTGGTCGTCGCCATGGCGCGAGCCTCCATCCTGATACATGACATAGTCAATAAGGTATATGACATTGTCAAGTATATGCTTGGCGCGGTTCGATGGAGGAATGAATACTGCCGGATTGGGATGGCGAGTGTGAGCCGGCTCACCGTGGGGCGCGCGCGGCGACCGACAGCATTGTGAGGCGGCGGCCGATCTTGCGCAGCAGGGCGGCTTCGGGGTCGGGCTCGCTGCCATGCCCGCCAAGCCGCTCGTAGAACTGCCGCGCGATCAGCAGCCCTTGCCCGGTGCGGGCCCCTCCGCCGAACGCCGAGAACAGCAGCCTCAGTGCTTCCAGCCAGGCCGGGCTTGCGTCGCCCGCGGGAGCCGGCCGGAAAACGGCTGCGCGCGAGGCGCCGTCCAATTGATCGGTCGCTTCCATGAAGGTGTCGACTGCCGTCACCCAGCCCGGCTCCGGCACCGTTCCAGCGCGGAGAAACATCAGCCAGGGTGTGCGCGTGCTCAGGGCGGCCGCCTTGAGCCGGGGCCCCAATGGCTCGGTCGAGCTCATGAAACGGCAGCCGGCAATGTCGGCGACCTCAGCGGTGGCATCGCGAGAGCCGGCATCGGCAATGACCACCTCGCTAATCAGACCAGCGGTCGCACCCGGCACCAACGCGGCAAGCGTCGGCACAAGTGTCCGTTCCGATTCGTGGGTGGCGATAACGACGCTGAGCATGGGAACCGCAACTGGGCCGGAATGGTTGCAACCATATCATGTGCGGCTAGTCGATCTCTGCCACGAGATAAAGCCTTCGAATGCTTAACTTGCCGACGTCAAAAAATGTTCTTGTTATGTTCACGTTCCATCATTAGGTTGTCCGTATGGCTCGATCAAACGCAGCCCAGAAACGCCCGCCGGTGAAGGAGCTGCCCTCCGCGCCGGTGGGCGTGCATGCGCCTCCTGGGACAGAAAAACCGGCAAATCCCTACGATGACGTCAGCGAGATGCTGGGCGTTGTGGTTGAGCATGAGCGGCGGCGCGGACGCGGCGCGCACAGCAACGCATCGGGCCGCTACGAGCCACTGGCGCGCGTCGCCTTCGATGACGGCTGGCAATCGCTCGAGGATCTGCCGCCATTCAAGACGACAGTGCAGACCGATGCGACGCGCAAGATCATCACCCGCAACGACTCGCCCGACATCGGCTTCGATCGCTCGATCAATCCCTATCGCGGATGCGAGCATGGCTGCGTCTACTGCTTCGCGCGTCCGACCCACGCCTATCTCGGTCTGTCGCCCGGCCTCGACTTCGAATCGAAGCTGTTCGTGAAGCCGGAAGCGGCCGAGTTGCTCGAGCGCGAGCTCTCGTCGTCAAACTATCAGCCGAAGGTCATTGCAATCGGCACCAACACCGATCCCTATCAGCCGATCGACCGCCGCTACCAGGTGATGCGACGCATCCTTGAAGTGCTCGACAAAGCGGGCCACCCGGTCGCGATCGTCACCAAGTCGGCGCTGGTGCTGCGTGACCTAGACATCCTCGCCCGCATGGCCGAGCGCAAGCTCGCCAAGGTCGCGCTCTCGGTGACGACACTCGATCCAGAGCTCGCGCGCAAGATGGAGCCGCGCGCGACGACGCCGATGCGGCGGCTGGAGACGCTGCGCCGCCTGTCGCAGGCGGGCGTGCCCGCGACGGTGATGGTGGCGCCGATCATTCCGGCGCTCAACGACGCGGAGATGGAGCGCATTCTCGACGCCGCGCACGCCGCCGGCGTCCGCGAGGCGGGATATGTGCTGCTGCGCTTGCCGCTGGAGGTGCGCGATCTGTTTCGCGAGTGGCTGATGGCGAACTATCCCGATCGCTACCGTCACGTCTTCAAGCTCATCCGCGACATGCGCAATGGCAAGGATTACGACTCGACCTGGGGCACACGCATGAAAGGCACCGGCCCTTATGCGTGGATGATCGGCCGCCGCTTCGAGATGGCCTGCGAGAAGATCGGCCTCAACGTGACGAAGTCCTCGCTCACGACGCAACACTTCCGGCCGCCCAAGCCGGGGGCGGAGCAACTGAGCCTGTTTTAAGCGCTCACATCTTCTCCTTGATTCCGACTTTGATCAGCCACCAAGTGACGGGATAGGCGGTGACGAAGCCCGCGATCATGGCGATTTGCATCATGAACCAGAATTCCGGGGTGTTCACCTCGAGAAGCCTGCCGAGCAGCGGGCGGAAATAGGCGAACTGCGCGAGCGCGACGAAGCCGTACATGCCGGTCTGCCAGAAGGTCACCGTCAGCGCATCCGATTTCAAGGCGGCAATGATCCCGTCGCGGAAGCCAAGGCCACGTATCGGTGCAATGGTGAAGTACTGAAACCCGATACCAAAGACGAAGGCGAAAATATAATCGAGAACCCAGACGGCGAAGATCTGCTGGGAAAAGATCGACCGGTAACCGAACCATACGGTGATCACCGGAAAGAAGAAGGCAAGCCATTCCGACAGAATGTCGCCGAGGGTGCAGCCGGCGCCGCAATGGGTGTCGGCGATGCCGACGGAAGCGGGAAACGGTTTCTCGTGCGCACCATGGCCGTGGCTCATTTGCCGCTCATGGCCTCCATGACCGCGGCCGAAGCGAAAATAGCCCCACAGCGCGAGCGGTCCGGCAAAGAGCGCGGTTATCGGCCAGACCACGGCCATGACCCACACATGTTGTGGATGGCGGACCACGTCGATCGCAAGGATGAGCGCACAAAGTATGCCTGCGGCCAGGGCGCAAATCGACAAGACATGCAGCCAAAACGGGATCATTTTGCTGCTTTCACGATGGCGGCGTCGACAAATCTCGACCGCGGCATGAAAGCCAAAGCTAGCCGGGCGGAGCGCACCCGGTCTTACCGAATCGCCGCGCGTCGCAATCCGGTGAAACGCCGGTTGTTCGGGCGCCGTTCCGTGTTGCAAACCGGCTGGCTGCGGGATGCTTGGATCAGCGTCATGGGCATCTGAGAGGTTTCGTATCCCCGTCATCCACCGGCCATGCACGGTCGTGATTGACATCGCGCCCACGCCGCGCACTGTGGGGCGGTCATGCCCCGCAAAGTATCCGAATCGAAGCGCCTGCCGTTGAAGGAACCCGTGCTCCGCCCGACCTTCCGGCGCGAACGGCGCGCGCTCGGCCAAGGCATCTGGCCGGTGGCCGGCTGCGACGAGGTGGGGAGGGGACCGCTCGCCGGTCCGGTGGTCGCGGCGGCGGTCGTGCTCGATCCGGAGCGAATCCCGCGCGGCTTGAACGATTCGAAAAAGCTTGACGCGGAAACGCGCGAAAAGCTCTACGAGAAAATCTGCGCGACGGCGCAGGTCTCGGTCGCCTTCGGGGCGGTCGAGCGGATCGATCGCGACAACATCCTGCGCGCATCGCTGTGGGCTTTGGCGCGCGCGGTGAAGGCGCTCCCGGTCCGGCCCAAGCTCGTCTATGTCGACGGCAACATGAAAATCGACTGCGGTTGCGACTGCGAAGCGGTCGTATCGGGCGACGCTTTGGTGTTGTCGATTGCTGCGGCCTCGATCGTCGCCAAGGTCACGCGCGACCGGCTGATGACTCAGCTCGGCGTCGCTCATCCCGGCTACGGCTTCGAACGCCACATGGGCTACAGCGTGCCCGAGCACTTCGCTGCGCTGGCCAAGCTCGGACCCACGATCCATCACCGCAGGTCGTTCGCGCCCGTTGCCGCCAAGCTCGCGGCCTTGGCCAGCGTCTCGGACGAAGTCGTCGCCGAGTTGTTGCCTCTTTAATCCACGTTCACTATCTGTGATCGTTGCGTGGTCGATGATCGCGCCGTCTTCATCCCTCCCCTTTTAGGGGAGGGTGGCTCCAAGCGAAGCGAGGGGCCGGGTGGGGTGAAGAGCGCCACGAATGCCCCCACCCCGGCTCGCTTCGCTCGTCGATCCTCTTCCCGCAAGCGGGGGAGGGATAAGATCATTGCCGCCCAACCCAATGCATTACGTCTCCCTGCTCATCGAATTCCTGCGCGGCCGCCCCAGGGTGGTGTTCTGGACGGTCGCGCTGACGCAAGCCGTGATCTGGACGCTCGTGCCGGCGCTCTTCTACAGCGCGCCGCCCGGCGAGGTGCCGTTGCTGCTCGCGGTCGGTCATGAATTCATGCTCGGCAGCTATCTCGGACCGCCGCTCGCGCCCTGGCTCGGCGAAATCGCATTCCGCGCCGGCGGCACGTTCGGACTCTATGCCCTGTCGCAAATCTGCATCGTCGCCGCCTATTGGGCCGTGTTCACACTCGGCCGGCGCATCGTCGGTACCCGGCACGCCGTATTGGCCGTGCTGCTGATGATCGGCATTTCCGCCTTCACCGTGCCGACACCGAATTTCGGCCCGGCCGTCTTGGCGGCGCCGTTCTGGGCGCTGGCGCTGCTGTTCTATTGGCGAGCGATCGGCGACGGCGAGCGGGGCAACTGGTTTCTGCTCGGCATCGCTCTCGGCCTCTTGCTGCTCGCGAACTACGTCGGACTTATCCTTGTCGCCTTGCTGATCGTGTTCACCCTTGTCACGCCGGCCGGGCGGCGCGCGCTCACATACCCGGAGCCCTGGTTCGGCGGCGTGCTGTTCGCCATCGTCATATTTCCGCATGCCGTATGGCTCTGGTACGCGCGCGAACTCGTTTACTCCGGACTGCAAGACAGCATCGTCGTCGTCGCCGGCCGGTTGTCACCCGGCCTATGGCTGACGCTGACATTGGTGCTCACGCATCTCGGCCTCGCGCTGCTCATCTTTCTGGCCAGTGGCTGGCCGCGCAAGCCGCGCGAGCGCGCGCCGGAGATCGACCGCCGCCCGGTGGTCTCCTTCGCGCGCGTCTATGTTTTTGTCTTCGCGCTCGCGCCGGCGCTCATCGCCATCGCCATTGCCTTCGTCACCGATCGGCTCGGGCCGCTCGACCGCATCACGCCATTGGTCGTCCTCTCCGGTCTCGCGGCGATCATCGCCGGGGGCGACAAGGCGCTCATCTATCGGGAGCGATTCGTCTCTTACGCGTGGCTCGGCCTGCTGATCGCGCCGCCCGCGATGGTGGTGCTCGGCCTTGCGCTGTTGCCGTGGACGTTCAAGACCGAACTCGCCATCGCGCAGCCGGCCAATGCCGAGGGCCGCTTCTTCGGTGAGAGCTTCGAGCGTCGCACCGGCAAGCCGCTCGAATACGTGACCGGCGACATGCGCATCGCGCCGCTGGTCGCGCTTGGCGCGCCGAGCCGCCCGCACGTCTATTTCAACTGGGCGCCCGAACGCAGCCCGTGGGCTAAGCCTGAGGACATGCGCGCGCATGGCGGCCTGTTGTTGTGGCCGCTGGCCGACAATACCGGCGCGCCGCCGGCGGTGCTGAAGTCGCAATTTCCCGAGCTGGTGCCGGAAGTGCAGCGCTCATTCCGGCGCCCTGTGCAAGGCTTCCTGCCGCTCATCCGCATGGGCTGGGCGGTGATCCGTCCAGCGGGTCAATGATAGCCTTCTCCCTCGGCAACTTTGCCGCGGAAGAGCCAGTACACGAAGATGATGTAGCCGAGGATCATCGGCAGCAGGAACAGCGTGCCGAGCAGCATGAAGATCTGGCTCGCCGGTGCCGCGGCGGTGTCCCACACGGTGAGCGTCGGTGGCACTAGATAGGGAAAGTTCGAAATCACCAGCCCGGCATAACCGAGCAGGAAGAGCACGACGGCGGCGAGGAAGGGCCCGATATCGCGGCCCTCATCGAGCCAGCGCCAGATGAGATAGGCGGTCAGCGCGGCGATCGACGGCACCGGCCACAGGAAATAGAAATTCGGCAATGAGAACCAGCGCTCGGCGATGCGTGGCGACATCAGCGGCGTCCACAGGCTGACAGCCGCCATGAACAGCAGCACCAGCGCGAGGAAGATCTTGGCCTGCACGCGCGCGCGGCGCTCGACCGGACCCTCCGTCTTCATCGTCAGCCAGGTGGCGCCGAGCAGGCCGTAGCCGCAGATGAGGCCCAGTCCGCAGAGCACGCTGAACGGCGTTGCCCAGTCGAGCGGGCCGCCGCTGTACTGACCGTTGCTCACCGGAATGCCCTCGATCATCCGGCCGAGGATCACGCCTTGCGCGAAAGCCGCGAGTGTCGAGCCGACGGTGAAGGCGACGCTCCACCACGTCTTGCTGCGCGAGACGACGCGGAATTCGAACGCGACACCGCGGAACACCAGCGCGAGCAGCATCACGATCACCGGCAGATACACCGCGGGCATGATGACCGCGTAGGCGTGTGGGAAGACGACGAACAATCCGACGCCGCCGAGCACAAGCCAGGTCTCGTTGCCGTCCCAGAACGGCGCGATGGAGCGCATCATCTGGTCACGTTCGCGCTCGCTGCCGGCGAAGGGAAACAGGATGCCGGTGCCGAGATCGAAGCCGTCGAAGATCACGTACATGGCGACGGCGACGCCGATGATGGCCGCCCAGATCAGTGGAAGATACCATTCCATGGCATTGCTCCCTCAGCTTTCGCCGAACGCCTCGCGCGCACTGTCTTGCGCGGCGGCGAGCGGGCGATTGGCCATTGGCGCGGGTGCTTCCTTCGGCTCGGCACCGCCTGGTCCGAAATTGATCAGACGGTTGATGTAATAGATGCCGAACCAGAACACGATGCCGTAAGTGACGACGAACAGTGCCAGCGTACCGGCGACCGTCGCGCCCGGCACCGGCGAGATCGCGTCGGCCGTGCGCAGTACGCCGTGGATGATCCAGGGCTGGCGTCCGGTTTCCGTCGTCACCCAGCCGCAAATCACCGCGATGAATCCGACCCACCAGGCATTTGCCATGATGCGCAGGAACCAGCGCGTCTCGAACAAGGTGCCGCGCCACCACAGGAAGGCGCCTAACAGCGCTGACGCGATCATCAACAGGCCGAGTCCGACCATGATGCGGAAGGCGAAGAACACCGGCACCACCGGCGGGCGCTCGGACGGCGGCACGCTCTTCAGTCCAGGAAACAGCCCGTTCCAGCTGTGCGTGATGATGAGCGAGGAGCCGTGCGGGATTGCGATCGAGAAGCGGTTGGTCTCCGTCTTTTCGTCCGGCCAGGCGAAAATCTCGAAAGCGCCGGGCTGGCTGCCGTCCCAATGTCCTTCCATTGCCGCGATCTTGATCGGCTGATGCTCGAGCGTATTGAGCCCGTGCTGGTCGCCGATGATCAGTTGCAGCGGCGCAAGGATCGCGGTCAGGCCGATGGCCATGCGCAGCATGGTGCGGCCTTCCTCGACATAGCGGGCGCCGATGACATAACGCGCGCCAACCGCGAACACCACGAAACCGGTGGTGAGATAAGCGGCATTGAGCATATGGGCGAAGCGATAGGGGAAACTCGGATTGAAGATCACGCGCAGCCAGTCGGTCGGATAGGCAATGCCGTCGCGCAATTCGTATCCGCTTGGCGTTTGCATCCAACTGTTCGCCGCCAGAATCCAGAAGGCCGACAGCGCTGTGCCGACTGCGACAATGCCGCCCGAGAGCACATAGAGCCACGGCGGTACGCGGTTAAAGCCGAACAGCAGAATGCCGAGGAAGGTCGCCTCGAGGAAGAACGCCATCAGCACTTCGTAGCCCAGCAGCGGGCCGATGACATTGCCGGCGACCGTGGAGAAGCGGCTCCAATTGGTGCCGAACTGGTACGAGAGCACGATGCCGGACACGACGCCCATGGCGAATGACACGGCGAAAATCTTGGTCCAGAAGCGCATCAGCCGGTGAAAGCGCTCTTCGCCGGTGCGCAACCACACCACGCCGAGCGTGGTGATGTAGGCGGATAGCCCGATGGTGAAGCTCGGGAAGATGATGTGGAAGATGATCGTAAAGGCGAATTGCAGACGGGCGAGTAAGACAGGATCAAAATCCATAACGAACTCCGATCGTATCCCCGATGTGGCGACTATAATCCCGTCGGGCAGCCAGGGCGAGGTATCAAGGCTGCATCATTGGCGCTTAAGGCCGTCTTTTGCTCCGCTCAATGGAACCGGGACGGATGCTTGGATGTCATTGTCCGGTCGCAACGCTGCGAAAGATCGCACCAGGAGGATCGCAATCATGAGCCTGTTTTCGTCGTGGCAGACCTGGGCGGTCTTGTCGGCCGTGTTCGCCGCATTGACGGCGATTTTCGCCAAGGTCGGCGTGGAGAACATCAATTCGGATCTGGCCACGTTCATCCGCACCATCGTCGTCATCGTCGCGCTCGGCTGCCTGCTCGCCGCGACCGGCCAGTTTCAGTCGCCGGGGACGATCTCCTCGCGCAGCTACATGTTCCTCGTCTTGTCCGGCCTGGGCACCGGGGCATCCTGGCTCTGTTATTTCCGTGCGCTGAAATTAGGTGAAGCGGCCAAGGTCGCGCCAATCGACAAATTGTCCGTGGTGCTCGTCGCCGTATTCGGCGTGCTGTTTCTCGGCGAGCGCCTGAGCATGCCGAACTGGCTCGGGATCGCCTTGATCGCCCTCGGCGCTATTTTAGTGGCGTATCGGTAGAGGCAGCAGCGTGTCCCGGGCGCAGCGCAGTATGAGCGATAGCGAATAGTGCGTTGCAGACCCGGGACCCCGGTTACTTCACAAGACAGCGGGGCCCCGGATCTGCGGTGCATTACTCTGCTGACGCTATGTGCCGCACCGCGTCCGGGGCACGGGAGTCAACTCCCCAGCGCCTTCTTGATGGCTAGGAAATCGCGCCAGGCGAAACGCTTCTGCAACGGGCTGCGCAGCAGGAAGGCGGGATGGAAGGTCGGCATGGCGCGGATGTCGCGCGTGCCGGTGTTGAAGGTGAACCAGCGCCCGCGCGTCTTGGTGATGCCGTCCTTGGTGCCGAGCAGCGTCTGCGCCGACGGACCGCCGAGGCAGACCAGGATTTCGGGATTGGCCAATTCGATCTGGCGCAGGGTGAAGGGGAGGCAGATCTGCGATTCCTGCGGCGTCGGCGTGCGGTTGCCGGGCGGACGCCACGGCACGACATTGGCGATGTAAACCTGCGTGCGGTCCAGTCTGATCGCGGACAGCATGCGGTCGAGCAGCTTGCCCGAGCGGCCGACGAAAGGCAGGCCCTCGATGTCCTCGTCGCGGCCGGGCGCTTCGCCGACCAGCATCACGCGTGACTGTGGATTGCCGTCGGCAAAGACGAGCTGGGTCGCCGTTGCCTTCAGCGCGCAGCCGCCGAACGTCTCCAGGATGGCGCGGAGTTCTTCGAGCGAGTTGGCGCTCTTGGCGGCCTGCCGGGCCTCCATCGCCGCGGCGTCGGGCGGGGGCGGCGAAACGGCGGAGGGACCGTCGCTCCTTCCCCCGATGCGGGGGTGGGTCGGGGAGGCCGGCGTTGAAGGCCGCGCATCAGTCGACCCTGTCCCCCCGGCGAGGGGGGAGGCGGGCGCGCCTGTGGACTCGCCAAGGTTCGCGAAACGATCCACAGGCTCTTCGGTGAGCAGCGCATCGACGCCGGCTTCCAGATAGAAGTCGAGCAATTCGTGAACCGCTTTATCGCCTGCAGGAACCATTGACGCACTTTAGCATGATGTTGCCGCCGCGTTGCAAAAGTGAACAATAGCGGCAGGGAGAAACGTATGATGGACCTACCAGCTCGCGAGGGGATGGAATTCGACGTGGTGATCGTGGGAGCGGGGCCCGCGGGCCTTGCCGCGGCCATCCGCCTCAAGCAGATCAGCCCTGACATTTCGGTTGTCATCGTGGAGAAGGGCTCGGAGGTCGGCGCCCACATCCTGTCGGGTGCCGTGATCGATCCCGTGGGGCTCGACCGCCTGCTGCCCGAGTGGCGTACCGAGGACACGCCGATCAAGACACCCGTCACCGACGATCGCTTCTATTGGATGACGCAGGTTGGCGCGCTGCGCCTGCCGTCGATGATGATGCCGCCGCTGATGGGCAATCACGGCAACTACATCGTTTCGCTCGGCAGCGTCTGCCGCTGGCTCGCGACGAAGGCGGAAGCGCTCGGCGTTGAAATCTATCCGGGCTTCGCGGCAGCCGAGGTGCTTTACGACGGCAACGGTGCCGTAACCGGCGTCGCCACAGGCGACATGGGCATCGGCAAAAGCGGTGAGTCGAAAGATTCGTTCACCCGCGGCATGGAGCTCAAAGCCAAGTACACGCTGTTCGCCGAAGGCGCGCGCGGCAATCTCGGCAAAGAGCTCATCGCCAAATTCAGCCTCGGCGAGGGACGCGAGCCGCAGAAATTCGGCATTGGCCTGAAGGAGCTGTGGGAGGTCGCTCCCGACAAGCATCGCAAGGGGCTGGTGCAGCACTCGTTCGGCTGGCCGCTCGATGGCGCGACGGGCGGCGGCTCGTTCCTTTACCACTTCGACGACAACCTCGTATCGGTCGGATTCGTGGTGCACCTCAATTATGCAAACCCTTATCTCTCGCCGTTCGAGGAATTCCAGCGCTTCAAAACACATCCCCTCGTGCGCGAGACTTTCGTCGGAGGCAAGCGCCTCGCTTATGGCGCCCGCGCGCTCACCGAGGGCGGCTACCAGTCGGTGCCGAAGCTGACATTCGCCGGCGGCGCGCTGATCGGCTGCGACGCCGGCTTCATGAACGTGCCGCGCATCAAGGGCAGCCACAACGCTATACTGTCGGGCATCATGGCCGCCGAGGCCGCGGCTGCGGCGCTCGCCGGCGGCCGGGCCCAGGACGAACTCACCGACTATGACAGCGCATGGCGCGCGTCGCCCATCGGCAAAGACTTGTGGAAGGTACGAAACGCTAAGCCATTGTGGTCGAAGTTCGGTACTTTCGTCGGTATCGCGCTCGGCGGCCTCGACATGTGGACCAATACGCTCGGCTTCTCGCTGTTCGGCACGCAGAAGCATGGCAAACCGGACTACGCCGCGCTGAAGCCAGCCTCTGAATGCAAGCCGATTGCGTATCCGAAGCCGGACGGCAAGATCACGTTCGACCGGCTGTCGTCGGTCTTCCTCTCGAACACCAATCACGAGGAAGATCAGCCGCCACATCTGAAGGTCAAGGACATGGACCTGCAGAGGCGTTCCGAGCACGACGTGTTCGCGGGACCCTCGGCGCGGTACTGCCCCGCCGGGGTCTACGAGTGGGTCGAAGAGGGCTGTGCGCCTAAGTTCGTCATCAACGCGCAGAATTGCGTCCACTGCAAAACCTGCGACATCAAGGATCCGAATCAGAATATTACCTGGGTTCCTCCGGAGGGCGGCGGAGGGCCGAACTATCCCAATATGTGATGAGTGAGCCGCAGCATTGGCCACGATACTGCCACATCGTGGTTTTCAAGCTGAACTTCGAACACCGCTGCGGCTGTTCTTGCGGGGGCGGCGCAAAAAGGCCATTCTCGGCTTAACCGATGCGGTGTGAGCGCCTTTTGCAGCCACCCGCCCCATTTGGAGCGTCGCCTGTGACCTCTTCGAGCTTTGCCCGGTGCGTGACCGGCACCGCGCTTGCCGCCGTAATGATCATAACCGCCCCGATGTCGCTGGCCGCCGCTCAGGCGCCCAACGCACAGGACCTCGTCGGCCTCACCGCGTCGGGCAGCTACCTTGCCGCCCGTTTCGCCGGCCAGCAGCGCGACGCTGCCGCCGCCGCTGCCTATTACCGCGCGGCGCTTCGGCGCGACCCCAAGAACGGCGAGTTGCTCGACCGGGCCTTCCTGTCGCTTCTGGTCGACGGCAACATCGACGAGGCGGTGAAGTTCGCGGATCGCGTGGCACAGACCGATAAGAGCGATCGTGTCGCCCGCCTGGTCATCGGCGTGAATGAGCTGAAGCGGAAACAATATGGCCCCGCACGCAAGGACCTCAACCAGTCGGTGCGCGGGCCGATCACCGACCTCACCGCGACGCTCCTCGCGGCTTGGAGCCAGTTCGGCGCGGGTGATTCGAAAGGCGCCGTGGCGAGCATCGATCGCCTCGCCGGACCCGACTGGTATTCGATTTTCAAAGACCTGCATGCCGGCATGATCTACGACCTCGCCGGCAACGAGAAGGAAGCCGGCAAGCGTTTCGAGAATGCCTACAAGCTCGACTCCTCGGCGCTGCGCGTGGTCGAGGCCTACGCGAGCTGGGTCTCGCGCAACCGTTCGCCGCAGGAAGCGCTGACAATTCTGCAAGGCTTCGACAAGACGCTGCCGAACCACCCGCTGGTGGTCGACGAGATGAAACGGCTCAAGGCGGGCGAAAAGCTACCGCTTCTGGTGTCGTCGGCGCAGGCCGGCGCCGGCGAAGCGCTCTACGGGCTCGGTGCGTCCCTCGGCCGCCGCGGCGGCGAGGACCTCGGCCTCGTCTACCTCCAGCTTGGACTCTACCTCGCGCCCAATCATCCGCTGGCGCTGTTGTCGCTCGCCGACCTGTACGAGTCTCTGAAGAAGCCCGATCTGGCAATCGAGGTGTACAAGCGCGTTCCAGCCAGTTCGCCGCTGCACCGCAATGCCGCGATCCAGATGGCGTCCGATCTCGATTCGCTTGATCGCGCCGACGAAGCCGAGAAGCAGCTCGACGCGCTGATCAAGCAATATCCGGACGATCTCGAGGCCATCATGGCGCTCGGCAATGTACAGCGCGGGCACAAGAAGTTCGCCGAATGCGCCGACACTTATTCCAAGGGTGTCGCGACGATCGCGAATCCGGACAAGAGCAATTGGGTGCTCTTCTATTTCCGGGGCATCTGCTACGAGCGCGCGAAGCAGTGGCCGAAGGCGGAAGCCGATCTGAAGAAGGCGCTCGAGCTTTTCCCCGACCAGCCGCACGTGCTCAACTACCTGGGCTATTCCTGGATCGACCAGGGCGTGAACCTGGACCAGGGCATGGACATGATCAAAAAGGCCGTCCAGCAACGGCCCGACGACGGCTACATCGTCGACTCGCTCGGCTGGGCCTATTTCCGCACCGGCAATTACGAGGAGGCGGTGAAGCAGCTCGAACGCGCCATCGAGCTCAAGCCGGAAGACCCGACGATCAACGATCACCTGGGCGATGCCTACTGGCGGGTCGGGCGCGTGCTCGAGGCCAAATTCCAGTGGGCGCATGCGCGTGACCTCAAGCCCGATCCGGACGATCTGCCGAAGATCGAGGAGAAGTTGAAGAACGGGCTGCCCGACGAGACCTCCTCGCAGGCGAAAGCCGCCAGGAAGGGCGGCGACGGCGGCTGATTTTCAGGAATTTTTCCGGTGTCATGCTTGGCACGCAGGTCGGCTTCGCCGGCCCGCGTGCTTGTGCCGGGCGTCTACGTCTCTTATCGATTCGGATAGGAAGATGTGGATGCCGGGGCGAGCCCGGCCATGACGGTCTGATGAGACCGTCATGCTGATAGTGAGGCAGGCATTAGCGTGACCACTGCCCTCGCCGAGAAGGCCCCCGCCAAGATCAATCTCACATTGCGGATCGTCGGCCGCCGCGCGGACGGCTACCACGAGTTGGAAAGCCTCGTGGCTTTCGCGGCGGTCGGCGACACGCTCACGCTCAAACCCGGCCCGGCGTCGGCGCTCGAGGTGAAGGGGCCTTATGCCGCCGCTTCCGGGCCCGTTGAAGACAATCTCGTGCTGAAGGCCGTCCGCGTGCTCAGCGAGCAGGTGCCTGGCCTGAAGGCCGGGCACTTCCACCTCGAGAAGCATCTCCCGGCCGGCGGCGGCATTGGTGGCGGCTCATCCGACGCGGCGGCGGCGCTGCGCCTGCTGGCGCGGTTGAACGGCATCGCAATCGAGGATCCGCGGCTCGCGGCGGCCGCCCGCGCGGTGGGCGCCGATGTGCCGGTCTGCCTCGATCCGCGCCCGCGGATCATGCGCGGCATCGGAGAATTGCTCTCCGAGCCCATCGATCTGCCCGAGATGCCCGCGGTGCTGGTGAACCCCGGCGTGCCTGTGGTGACCCGCGAGGTCTTCGGCAAACTTGTGCCCGCGCAAAACGGGAAAGCCGGCCTCGGTGACGTGCCAAAAGCTTATGACGCGGTGATCGCCTACCTCGACAAGCAGGGCAACGATCTCACCTTGCCCGCGATCGCGTCGGCGCCAGTCATCGAGGATGTGTTGACGGCACTGCGTGCCTGGCCTGGCGTGCGTCTCGCGCGCATGTCCGGATCGGGCTCCACCTGCTTTGCATTGTTTGCCGACGCCGACGAAGCTGCCACGGCCGCCCGTTGCTTGCATGCCGAGCGCGAGCACTGGTGGGTGCAGACCACGACCATCGGAAAGGCCGTCCGAGCATCGGTGCCTTGCAATTAAGCCCTGTCAGGGGAACTGTTGCCAGGCTGGCGATTTGCCGATAGGCAGCGGGTGATGGAGAGAACCATGAAGATCGGCTGGCTTGTCATTGCGCTTGCAGGGCTTGGCATGATTGCGGCCGGTCCGGCAGTGGCCAAGAAGAAAGTGCGTGTCCCGCCGCAATGCGTTGACCGCCCTCAGCAGTTCACGATTGGAGGGGTGTTCTTCAATCCGAAGCCCCAGCCGAATGGCTGCGCGCCGCCGGTGTATCAGTATGGCCAATACCAAGGCCAGGATCCGGACGCCAATATCCGTGCCTACATGAAGAAAGATGCCTGGACAGGCTACGCGCCTCCGTGAAAGGCGCGTGTTTTGATAGTAAATGAGAGATGAATGCCCGCCTGCGCGGGCATTCATGCTTTAGAGCAAGCCACGCTCAGAATGCGCGCGCGATACAGAAGTCGACCGCTTCTTCTAGCGCTTCCTTGATCGGTGAATCCGGCGCCAGAGCCAGCGCGTCCTTGGCGATCGCGCCGTAGTGCCGCGCGCGGCCGACGGTGTCTTCGATCGCGTGGTGCTTGGTCATCATCGTCATCGCGGCTTCGAGATCGCCGTCGCGCACGTCACCCTGGCCGAGCGTACGATTCCAGAAGGCGCGTTCGGTCTCGGTGCCACGGCGGAACGAGAGCACCACGGGCAAAGTGATCTTGCCCTCGCGGAAGTCGTCGCCGACGTTCTTCCCGAGCTTGGCGGATTTGCCGCCATAGTCGAGCGCGTCGTCGATGAGCTGGAAGGCGATGCCGAGATTCATGCCGTAGGAGCGGCAGGCGGCTTGTTCCGCTTTCTCCTTGCCGGCGAGGGCAGGGCCGACTTCGCAGGCGGCCGCGAACAGCTCCGCCGTCTTGGCCCGGATGACTGCCAGGTATTCGTCTTCGTTGGTGGCCGTGTTCTTGGCGGTGCCGAGCTGCATCACCTCGCCTTCGGCAATCACCGCCGCCGCCGAAGAGAGAATATCGAGCGCGTGCAGATTGCCCACTTCGACCATCATCTTGAAGGCCTGGCCGAGCAGGAAGTCGCCGACCAGCACGCTCGCCTCGTTGCCCCACAGCATGCGGGCTGCGAGCTTGCCGCGGCGCATGTCGCTCTCGTCGACGACGTCGTCGTGCAGCAGCGTCGCGGTGTGCATGAATTCGACCGCGGCGGCCAGCTTGATATGGCCGTCGCCCGCATAGCCGGCGAGCTTGGCCATGGCCAAGGTCAGCATCGGCCGCAGGCGCTTGCCGCCCGAGGAAATCAGGTGGTTGGCGACCTCGGGGATCATGGCCACTTCGGAGCCGGTCCGGGCGAGGATCGCGGTGTTGACCCGTTCCATGTCCGGTGCCACCAGGGCAACGAGGCGATCGAGCGCCGCGGGACGCGGACTTTCAAAGGGAACGACGACGGCCAAAACGAACTCTCCAAGCCACTAACGAGAACGGGGGAGACCATAGAAACGCTGTGTTAAGCCCGCAAGTGCGTTAAATTGCCGGATCACAGTCAGTTGAGGATGCCGATGGGCGAGGGGGCTCGAGTGGCGACATCACATTCCACTGCCGCCACATGCGAGATCGGCGGACTCGACGGCTATCGGATCGCCGTGCTTGTCCCATGCTACAATGAGGAAGCCGCGGTCGGTCAGGTTGTAAAAGACTTCCGCGCAGCCTTGCCTGAGGCAGCGATTCTCGTATTCGACAACAATTCGACGGACAACACGGCGGCCGTTGCGCGCGCCGCCGGTGCACACGTTTTCCGCGAAACGCGCCAGGGCAAAGGTTTCGTCGTGCGGCGCATGTTCACTGACGTGGAAGCCGATATCTACGTCCTGGTGGACGGCGATGCGACTTATGACGCGCCGAGCGTCCGCAAGATGATCGCGCGACTCCTGGACGACCGGCTTGACATGGTGGTCGGCAACCGGATCGACCAGCAGGTCGCCGCCTATCGGGCGGGTCATCGCACTGGTAACTGGTTACTAACCAGTTTTGTCGCCTCGGTGTTCGACGCCAGCTTCAAGGACATGCTGTCCGGCTACCGCGTCTTCTCGCGCCGCTTCGTGAAGTCCTTCCCGGTGTTGTCGGGCGGCTTTGAGATCGAGACCGAACTCACCGTCCACGCCCTCGAACTTGGCCTTGCCGTGACGGAGATCGACACGCCCTATTACGCGCGCCCGGAAGGCTCGGCATCCAAGCTCAACACCTGGCGCGACGGCTTCCGGATTCTGTGGACCATCATCCAGCTCTATCGCGCCGAGCGGCCGCTGCCGTTCTTCAGCGGCATCGGCGCGATGCTGGCGATCATCTCGGTGGGGCTGGCTATACCAATCATCGTCACGTTTCTGGAAACGCACACGGTGCCGCGGCTTCCCACCGCCGTTTTGTCGACCGGGCTGATGGTGCTCGCCTTCCTGTCCTTCGCGGTTGGACTGGTGCTTGATACGGTGACGCGCGGTCGCCGTGAGATGAAGCTCTTCGCCTACCTGGCGCAACGCGCGCCGGGCGATGAACGCCGACAGGGTTGAAAGAACATGCGTGAAATCGTGCGCACCAACGATGCCGTGCTGGTTTCCGCGATCGGCGCGCTGCTCGACGGCGCGAATATTCAATATCTGGTGCTCGATCAGAACATGAGCGTGCTGGAAGGCTCGCTCGGCGTACTGCCGCGGCGAATCCTGGTGGCGGAAGGGCATGAGCTGCGCGCACGGCAACTCCTTCAAGATGCCGGGCTCGGGCATGAGCTACGCCCCGATGGCGCCTGACGAGCCGTTTGAGACAACCAACGATGCCGTGCTCGGCGGCCGTCTGCGATTGCGCCAGCCGTTGCGCGGCCATCGCGTCGGACACGACGCGATCCTGCTCGCTGCGGCAACAGGCGCACACGCAGGCGAGCACGCGGTCGATCTCGGCAGCGGCGTCGGCGGCGCCGGCCTTGCCCTCGCTGTCCGCGTGCCGGCGCTGAAAGTCACTCTGGTCGAAATCGATGCAGGACTTTGCGCGCTCGCAAGTGGCAATGCCGAGCGCAATGGCCTGGCCGAACGCGTCAACGCCGTCGCGTGCGATGTCGAAGATACGAGCGCGCTGGCCGCCGCCGGTCTTGCGTCAGGCAGCATTGATCATGTGCTGATGAATCCGCCCTTCAACGATGCGCGGCGGCAGAACGCATCACCCGATCCACGCCGGCGCCTGGCCCATGTCGCTGGCCCCGGATTGCTTTCGCGCTGGGTCGCCGCGGCCGATTGGCTGCTGAAGCCGAACGGCTCGCTGACGCTCATCTGGCGCGCCGATGGCCGCGACGCGGTGCTTGCCGCGCTGTCGGCCGCCTTCGGCGACATCGTCATGATGCCGGTTTATCCGCGCGCTGGGGCGGCGGCCATCCGCGTGCTGGTGCGCGCGCTCAAGGCAAGCGACCCGGCCGCGCGGCACGATGCGCCTGCCCTCGTGCTCAATGACGACAACGGCAAGCCGACGGCCGCAGCCGAAGCCGTGCTGCGCCACGCGGCACCGCTGCCTCTTGCTTGAAATGGGCAGAGCCGACGAAAACTGCCTAGGTTCTACGCCGTGTCGGCACAAATCCGCGCCAGCCGCGCGTCGCGATTTGACGCCACAGCCGCTCCAGATTTCCGTCAGTGAGGCTCGCAAGCGCAATAATGGCGCCGATCAGGAGGAAAAGGATGGTGATCTTAGGGTCCATTGTTCGCCCTTCTAGAACCGCCATGCCCGGCAGCAGTGTTTGCGTTGCAAAAACCATTCCACCGCGACAAAGTGGCGAATCCTTGGATCTTTCAATCACTTGGTCGTGAAAATGTTGCGTTGCAGCGACCGATTATCTTCGCCTGATTCGCCTTTATCTGTGCCGCGGTCTGGGCGCGGCCGCCGCGTTCTTTGACTTGCGCGCCCGATGACTGTGTAACTGCCCACCCATGGCCACCGCCGCGAGCCGACCTATGCCGAACATTCTCACCAGCGCGCTTGATGCTCTGCGCTCCGTGCTGCCTGCGCGCTTCCGTTCTGATGTGCCCATCGTGCCGGTGGTGCGGCTGTCCGGCACCATTGGCGTGGTGACGCCGCTGCGGCCCGGTCTGATGTTGTCGACCGTTGCGCGCGCGCTGGAGCGCGCCTTCGCCTATCGCGGCGCGCGTGCCGTGGCGCTGCTCATCAATTCGCCTGGCGGCTCGCCGTCGCAGTCGCATCTGATCTTTCGCCGCATTCGGCAATTGGCGGCGGAGAAGAATCTGCCCGTGCTTGCCTTCATCGAGGATGTCGGCGCCTCCGGCGGCTACATGCTTGCCTGCGCCGCCGACGAGATCGTCTGCGATCAATACTCGATCGTCGGCTCGATCGGCGTGGTGGGCGGATCGTTCGGCTTTCCCAAGCTGATGGAAAAGCTCGGTGTCGAGCGGCGTGTCTATACGTCGGGCGAGCGCAAGGTGATGCTCGATCCGTTTCAGGACGAGAAGCCCGAGGATGTCGAGCGCATCAAGGCCATCCAGAAGGACATCCACGAGCACTTCATTGCGCTGGTGAAGAAGCGCCGCGGCGCGCGGCTCAATGAGGGCGACGCCACGCTGTTCTCCGGCGAGTTCTGGACAGCCGACAAGGCCATTGATCTCGGCCTCGCCGATCGCGTCGGTGACCTGCGCTCGCTCGTGCGCGAGCGCTACGGCGAGAAGGTGCGCACGCCGCTTATTGAAGGCGACCGCAGCCTGCTCGGCCGCCGGCTGGCCGGCGTAGGCCTCGGCCGCTTGTTGGGCGATCCGGCGCCGCTCGCGGACGATCTCTTGTCGTCACTGGAGGCGCGCGCGCTGTGGGGCCGCTACGGGCTGTAAGGTCGTCCGCTACCGCCCCGAAATCGCCTTGTTCAGGCGTGAGTCTGACGGTGGCAATTTCGGGGTCACAATCCTTCGGGGATCGTCATGCCGCCACTTTTTCTGTCGCCGCTCGTGAAATGGACGCTTGTTGCGGTCGGCGGCGCCATGGCCGTGCATTGGGTGGTCAAGGAAGTGCGGCGGGTCAACGAAGAGCTCGACGCGCGTCG
>Ga0310811_10001248_pt1 | contig 32537 bp, 24 predicted proteins | sample YCmetagenome_FD_207642 | JGI IMG/M metagenome (GOLD analysis project Ga0310811, IMG submission 207642) | Soil microbial communities from experimental microcosm in Duke University, North Carolina, United States - YC | ecosystem: Engineered > Artificial ecosystem > Soil microcosm > Unclassified ...
CGGCTCCTGGGTGGCCTCTTCCTGCCAGTGCCATTCGCCTTCAACCCCGTAGGGCTGATCGCGATGCTGGCGTTCATTCTGGTCGTCGCCTCGGCGGCGAGCCTGGGTCCGGTTCTTGGGGCATCACGCGTCAAGATCGCGCAGACGCTCCACTACGAGTAGGTGTTCCCTGCAAGCGAAAATGCCGTCCTTCACGGTATTGATTGTACAGTTCTTTCGCCCTCTCCCCTACAAGCGGAGAGGGCGGAGTCTGCGGGACAATATGTCCCGTCCGAGTCGGGACGCGCTGCCCATGCGCTTTGGCAGCGTATCGCGTATCATGTAGGCCAGCGAATAATGTGAGTGGTGGTCCACGTGTTTTTGGGTAGAGCGCGGAGACGCATCCAGCGAAGTACAGGGCAGGCGTATGGGAATTCCGGTTGCCGCCAACACAGCCGCTCAGACCGTAGCGCACACTGGGACGAGTCAGGCCACCGAGACGCGGTTGACCGGGCGCTGGTTGATTGCCGCGCGCGGGGCCTGGTTCGCGCTCGCCGCGCTTATGCTGACTGTATTTATCGCTGGGCTTATCGCCTCACTCATTCACGTCAATATGGCGTGTCCCACCCCGGCCTGCGAGCAGGCGCCTCTAGACGCCAACCTGCGAAACGCGGCGGCTGGAGCTGGCCTGACCTATGCGTCGTTCGTCTACATCAATATCGCCTTCAGCCTGATCTTCGCCATACCATACGATGTCGTCGCCGTTGCTATCTTCTGGCGCCGTTCCGACGACCGTGTGGCGCTGTTGACGTCGCTGGCGCTGCTCGCGTTCGGGCTCCTCACCTATCCGGCGGTATCCACCGCGCTTGCCAGCGCTGTACCTGCCGCCAGAATACCCGTTATGGCGCTCATCGCCGCCGGGTCGGTCGTCTTCACTGTCTTCCTCTATACCTTCCCTACCGGGAGCTTCGTTCCACGCTGGACGATCTGGATCGCGTCCATCTGGGCCATTCAGTCGTTCTTCCATGCGCTCTTCCCCGGTTCCGTAGTAGACTCGGGTTCCTGGCCGTTGCCGCTACAGCTCCTCATGTGGGGCGGATTCTTCGCGTCGGTGATTTACGCGCAGGTCTATCGCTATCGCCGTATTTCGAATGCCACGCATCGCCAGCAGACGAAATGGGTTGTCTATGGCATCTCAACCGCACTCACCGGTTATCTCGTCACCGAGGCCGCGCTGGTTTTCGTGATTCGTGATGTTCACCATCTGACCCCAGATACGCTGCGCTTTGCACTGATTGGCGACTTCATTGCCACTCTCTGCCTGCTGATCGTGCCATTCTCGCTTGCCATCGCGATGACACGCAATCGCCTCTTCGATATTGATGTGTTGATTAGCCGCACCCTTGTCTATAGCGCGCTCACGGTGATCGTGATTGGCCTGTATGTGCTGATCGTGGGCGGCTTTAGCCTCGTCTTCCAGGCGCAGCGGAATGTTGTGGTGGCGCTGCTCGCCACGGGTGTGGTGGCTGTTGCGGTGCAGCCAGCGCGTCAATGGCTGCAGCGCGGAGTGAACCGTATGATCTATGGCCAGCGCGACGACCCCTATGCGGTGCTCTCCGAGTTGGGCCGCCGCCTGGAAGTGACACTCGCGCCCGATGCTGTATTACCCACAATTGTCGAGACGGTAGCGACGGCGCTTAAGCTCCCGTATGCGGCTATTGCGCTCGGAGAAGGTAAGGGGGCGATCATCGCGGCAAACTACGGAACACCGACGGCCGAGCCGCTACGTCAGCCGCTGGTCTACCAGGGTGAGACCGTTGGGGAACTGGTCCTTGGCCCGCGCGATCCTGGAGACGACTGGATGCGCGCCGACAAGCGGCTGCTGGATAATCTGGCGCGGCAGGCGGGCATTGCGGTGCATTCGATGCAGTTGAATGCGGAACTCAAGCGGGCGCGCGAACAACTGGTACTGGCGCGTGAGGAGGAGCGACGGCGTCTGCGCCGCGATCTTCACGACGGGCTGGGGCCGCAGCTCGCCAGTCAGACACTCACGATTACCGCGGCCGCCCGGCTGTTACGGCAAGATCCCGACGCGGCTGAGGCTCTACTCCAGGAAGCGAACACACACGCGCAGGCCGCCACCGCAGACATTCGGCGAGTCGTCTATGGGCTTCGTCCCCCGGCGCTCGACGCGCTTGGTCTGATTGGCGCGCTCCGCGAGCAGGTGCAGCAGTACCGTTCCAGTGGCATCCTCATCACGCTTGAAACGCCTGAGGCGCTCCCACCGCTACCCGCCGCAGTTGAGGTGGCAAGCTTCCGCATTACGCAGGAGGCGCTGACCAACGTGGTGCGGCATGCTCACGCGACACATTGCGCCATCACCTTCGCGATGGGCGAGACGCTTGCTCTCTCGATCACTGACAATGGGCGAGGCATCCCATCCGAACAACACGCCGGGGTGGGACTGAATTCGATGCGTGAGCGCGCCGAGGAGCTTGGTGGAACATTTGCCGTAACAACGACCGTGGACGGCGGGACCCGCATCCTGGTACGACTGCCGCTATCGTAAATTGGACGAAAATCTGTTGTTGGGGTGTAGAAGAGGCTGACGATGGAGACTGTGCGGGTGCTGATTGCGGACGACCACCCAGTGTTTCGCTTTGGGCTGCGGGCGCTGCTGAGCGCTGAGCCGGGTATCGCAGTAGTGGGCGAGGCAACAACAGGCGAGGAGGCCATCGAACAGGTGGAGCAACAGCACCCGGATGTGACGCTCATGGATATCGACATGCCAGGCATCAGCGGCATCGAGGCGACGCGCCGTATCACGCAGGCCGACCCACAGGCGGGCATTCTCGTGCTGACCATGTTCGAGGACGATGACTCGGTATTTGCAGCTATGCGGGCGGGCGCGCGCGGCTATTTGCTGAAGGGCACAGCGGCCGACGACACCATCCGGGCGATACGCGCGGTAGGCAGCGGCGAGGCGATCTTTAGCCCATCGGTCGCCCTCCGGCTGATGCAGTACTTCTCGGCGCCGCCAGTCTCGGCAGCTCCGCAGGCGTTCCCCGAACTGACCGAGCGCGAGCGGGAGGTGCTGGAGCTGATCGCGCAGGGATACACCAATACCGCCATCGCCGAGCGGCTGGTGCTCAGTGCGAAAACAGTGCGCAATCACGTCTCGAATATCTTCGGTAAGCTCCAAGTGGCAGGGCGCGCCGAAGCAATCATCCGGGCGCGTGACGCCGGGCTGGGGACCGCGAAGCCCCCAAAGCCCGCGGGTCAATGACAACGGTTCACCGGCGACGAGCAGTCGGACAATCGATGTGCTATTCACCCAGATAGGCGGCGCGGACCTGCGCGCTCGTGAGCAATTCTGGGCCGGGGCCGCTCGCGACGATATGGCCATTCTCGATTACGTAGCCACGGCTGGCGCGCTCCAGTGCGATCTGCACATCCTGCTCGACGAGCAAGAAGCTGAGGCTTTCCTGCCGATGGATGGTATCAATGGCGCCGAGCAGGTCGTCCACCACCTTGGGCGCCAGCCCCAGCGACATCTCGTCGATGAGCAGCAGCTCCGGGCGCGACATCAGCCCGCGCCCGATGGCGCACATCTGCTGCTCCCCACCCGACATCGAACCGGCAAGCTGCGTGCGGCGCTCGGCCAGCGCAGGCAGCAGCTGATAGACGCGATCCAGATCCTGCGCGATTGCCTGTGCGGAGCCTGCACGGCGCGTGTATGCCCCCAGCTTGAGATTACCTTCGACGCTGAGCGCCGCGAAGAGACGCCGCCCCTGTGGCACATGCGCCAGGCCACGAGCTACGATCCGCGCCGCGGACGCCCGCTCGATGCGCTGCCCATCGAAGATAATCTCGCCCTTCCATGGCCGCAACAAGCCAGAGAGGGTCGCCAGCAGCGTAGACTTGCCCGCGCCGTTGGCCCCAACCAGCGCCACAACTTCGCCGCGCCCGACCTCGAGCGAGACATCCCAGAGCACCTGCGTATCGCCGTAGCCGACGTCGATATTGCGGACATCGAGCACCCGCGCGCCAGGATGATCGTGTTGTGCGGTCGCGGCGGGCTGCGGGGAGAGCGCCTGCTCGTCTGAGCTGTCGCCTGTGTTCATGACTCGTGCCCCTCCCCCGGCTCATCTGCCTCATCTGGCGCGGACACCTGCTCCGCTGGAAGTGGCGCGCCACCGACCTGTTGCGCAAGGCGCGCCTGTTGGGCGGCGCGTTCGCGCGCGTAACGCTCGCCTAGATATGCCTCAACCACTCTGGGATCGGAGAGGACCGCATCCGGCGCGTCTTCGGCGATCTTGCGGCCGTGGTGCAGCACCAGAATGCGGTCGGAGACGCCAGTGATCGCGCGCATGACATGCTCGACCACCAGCACCGTGACGCCCGACTGGTTGATCTCGCGAATGATCCGCACCGCCTCGCCCACCTCGCGTGGAGTCAGCCCCGCCATCACCTCGTCCAGCAGCAGCAGTTGCGGGCGCATGGCCAGCGCGCGCGCCATCTCCAGCCGCTTGCGGTCCGCGACGGTCAGTTCGTCGCCTTTGAGATGCGCTTTGCCGATAAGCCCCACCCGCGCCAGGACGGCATCGGCCTGTTCCGACGCCTCTCTGCGGTTGCGCGTATGGCCGCTGAAGAGCGCGCCGACGATCACATTATCGCGGATATCCAGCTGCGCGAAGGGCTGCGTGACCTGGAACGTGCGCGCGATGCCAAGCCGCGCCCGCTTGTGGGGCGAGAGGCGTGTGATGTCCTGCCCCTGAAAGTGTACGGTCCCCTCGCTTGGCGCCAGCGCGCCGCCGATCAGGCTGATCACCGTTGATTTGCCCGCGCCGTTGGGGCCGATCATGCCGAGCACCTCGCCCCGGCGCACACCGAAACTGAGGTCTTCCACCGCGGGCAAGCCACCAAAGCGCCTGGTGACGCGCACAAGCTCCAGGAGCGGTGTCTCCGCTTCGCCCTGCGCGCTGGTCTCCGCGCTAGACGCCGTTGGATAAGATGAAGCGTGTGACACGCTGTACTCCCTGTTTGATTCGCATCGGATAACTCTGTTTCACGCCCGCCGGGGACCGCAGCAACTCCTGCACCAGCCGGACGAGACCCTGTGGCAGGAAGATTGTCACGAGAATAATCAGTGCGCCAAGCAGCGGCCCGTGGATGCTGGTGAAGGCTATCGAGGTGGACTGATCGAGGTATTCGATGATAATCGCGCCGAGGAGCGGCCCGATGATAGTACCCGCCCCACCAAGAAAGGTCATCAGAATCATCGCCACCGAGATCGTGACGTCGAAGGCGCCGCCCTCGCCAACGGGGTCGAACGAGAGCTGCCAGTAGGCGAAGAGGCCTCCCGCAATCGCGGTGGGTATCGCGCTGAGGACGAACGCGCCGACCTTGTACCAGTAGGTCGCGATGCCCAGCGACTCCGCCGCTTGTTCATTCTCGCGAATAGCTACCAGCGCGTAGCCGAAGCGCGTGCGGGTGAGCCAGGCGGTGCCCAGCAAGGTCAGCAGCGAGACGACGAGGAAACCGTAGAAGAACAGGGCATTGCTGATCTGGAAGTTGAGATCGGGCGGGGTCAGCGAAATCTCGCCGGCGGGCGCGCCCACGTTCTCCGCCTGGACGATCTCGCCGAGCGCCGCCGCAACGCCGAGGGTGGCGATAGCGAAGTAGTGGCCTTTCAGCCGTAACACCGGCAGCCCCAGCAGGAATGCGAACGCGCCCGCGATGATCGGCGCCAGCGCCAGCCCCAGCCAGAACGGCTTATTCTGCAGGAGGAGCAGCGAGACGGTATACGCGCCGATGCCAAAGAAGGCGACATTGCCGAACGCGGCGCGCCCCGCGAACCCGCCGATGAAGTTCCAGCTCTGCGCCAGCACGCAGTACATCAGGATGAAGGTCCAGAGGCTCAGCGTCGACTGGTCGCCGGTCAGCGGGACCAGACCAATGATCGCCAGAATCGCGATGCCGATGCCCAGCGACCACAGCCACGAGCGGCTCTCACGCGGCGCTGGTATGTCTGCGCGGTCAGTATCTGCCGCTGTCTCGCGATCGGGAGTCTGTCTAGCCTGTCTAGCCACGCGCCCTCCTCACGAGTAGAACGGCCTGCCCAGCACGCCGTTGGGCCGCACGATCAGGACCAGCACCAGCACTACAAATGCGATGGCGATCTCCAGCCCATAGCCGATTTCTGGCCCGTGGCCGAAGCCCGGAAACAATGGCCCGAACACTTCCGCCAGCGCAAACAGCATGCCGCCAGCCAGCGCGGCCCATGGCGTCCCCAGCCCACCGAGCGCTACGATGACGAAGGCGAAGAGGGTGTACTGGCCGGTGAAGATCGGGCTGAACTGGAGCGTCATGGCGAGCATTGCGCCCGCCGCCCCGGCAAGCGCTGACCCGATGCCGAACGTCAGGGCGTAGGTGTTCGCGACGCCGATGCCCATCAACTGCGCCGCTTCGCGGTCCATGCCGACCGCCAGGATGGCGTTGCCGAGCCGCGTGCGCGAGAGGAAGAGGCTGAGCAGCGCGGTGAGTCCGACGGCGATCACCGCAACGGCCACGTTCAGCAGCGGGATATGCGCGCCGAGCAGGTTGACGGCGGCGCTGGAATATGTGGTGTTGATGGACCGATAGCCACCGGTAAATATCGCCTGCATCACGTTCGAGAGCAGCAGGTCTAAGCCGAAGGTCAGCATAAAGGTCACGAGAATCGGCGCGCGGATGACGCGATTGATGATGAGGTACTGGATGATGTAGCCAACGATGAAGCCAACGACCATCGAGACGAGGATGCACAGGAACGGATTGATATGCAGCAGCGTGTAGGAAAAGTAGGCGGCATAGCCGCCGATGATAATCAGGGAGCCTTGCGCGAGGTTGACGATGTTCATGATGCCCCAGATGAGCGAGAAGCCCACGCCAATCGCCGCATAGAAGCATCCCAGCAAGATCCAGTTGACCACGTATTGTGCCATGTCCACCCCCAGAGCCAAATCAGGCGACGAGACGCCGGACTCACCCGCGCTGGCGAACCAAACACGGGTGAGCCTGCTATGCCTTCCGGGAATCCGGGAACGATGCTCAGCGCTGGCCGAACGGCGGCGCGGGATACTGGAAGCTGGCATTGGCCACGTCGCTTGGGAAGACCGTGACAACCTGCCCCTTCTGAATCTGAATCGTCACCATCGGCTTGGTATCATTCTCGCCCGAGGCGCTGAACTTGATCGGCCCATAGAACGTCGTCACGTTGAGACTCTTGAGCGCGTCGCGCACTTTCTGAGGGTCAGTGCTTCCGGCGTTCTGCAGGGCAAATTGATAGGCGACACCACACGCTGCCGATTCCGCCGCCTGATAGGACGGCTCGACGCTGTACTTCGCCTTGTAGACTTGCTCGAAGTTCTGCGCGGTGCCGAAGATGTCCTGGCCCTGATACTTCTCCTGCGGCGTCCACTGCGAGCTGCCGATGACATAGTTGGCGTCACCGCTGAGCGTGGTGGCGAAGTCGGGCAGGGCCGGGCCGACGGTGAAGGCCCACACCTTGGGATTGATGCCAAGCTGTTTGGCCTGCTTCATCGTCGTGAGCGCCTCGCCTTCATGCCCGGAACCAAGAATCATATCGGGCACACCACCATTCGCGGCGGTCTTGATCTGCGTCAGCACGCCCGAGAGGTCGGTGGCATTGGCGGGGTACGATTGCGAATAGACAACATCCATACCGCTGCTCTGCGCCAGCGACTTGGCCGCGGTGGCAACCTCCGTCGAGAAGGAGTCGTTGGCGTTGATGATGGCGATGGTTTTGGGCGGGCTGGCGAGCGAGAGCGCCGCCTTGATCATCGCGCCAGCGTATTCCGGCGATGGGCTGAGCACGCCGAAGATGTAGGGGTTATTCTTGGCGAAGATGGCTTGCGCCGCGCCATTGCCCTCGACCATCGGCATCTGGTACTGCTGAGCGATGACCTCATCTGTCAGCGTCGCCGCCGAGCCATACGGGCCAAGCATAAAATTCACTTTGTCGGAGGTAATGAGCTGCTTGGTGAGCTGGGCGCTCTTCTGCGCGCTGCTGCCATCGTCGTAATACTTGATCTTAACCTTGTAGGTCTTGTCGCCGACCTTGATGCCGCCCTTCGCGTTGACCTGGTCGGCCCAGAGATTGTAGCCGTTGAGGGTATCGGTGCCCTCGTGGGAAAGGCTGCCTGTGAGCGAGACCGGCGCGCCAAAAACGAGGGTGTCCGATCCGCCACCGGCGGTAGTGCCGCCACAGGCGGCCAGGGTAGCGGGCACGATGAGAGCCAGCAACGCCAGCACCGGAACGGGCGCATGCCAGCGCCGACGACCCAGGCGCGAGGCACGCACCAGTCCGGTGGTATTCCTCGCGACTGTCGCGCGCCGAGAACTGAGAAGGGATGCCAGGGAGCTACGGAACCGAATGATGAAGCCCATGCCATGTCCTCCTTCCAGCTGCCTTGCTTCGCCGAAACATGACGCCAGTGGCTTCTGCCCTTGTCCAGGGACATGATAAGCCCATGTTCGGCGCGATGGTATCCCGCCGATGATTGTGCGGAAATCTTACAGGCAACTGGTATACAGTGAACTACGTCACAATCCGATGTATTCTCTCATGGGTCGCGGCGCGACATGCTATTGGCGTCAGGAGAATTGATAGCGAAAAGCGTGCCAAAACGAAGGGGACGCTTTTGGGCATGGGGCGTTGCGGTTGGCAGTAGGTGAGTGAAAGAGAGCATGAGGAGAGGCGTATGTCACGGACTGAAATGTACCTAGAGCTGCGCGCGGCATTACGGGAACTGTGCGCCCAGTTTCCAACGGAATACTGGCGTGACCTCGATCAGCGACGCGCCTATCCCGAAGACTTCGTCGCCGCGCTGACATCCGCTGGCTACCTCGGCGCGCTGATTCCACGCACATATGGCGGGTTGGGTATGAGCCTGAGTGAGGCAAGCGTCATCGTCGAGGAGATCAATCGCTCCGGTGGCAACGCTGGACCCTATCACGCGCAGATGTACACGATGGGCACGATCCTGCGCCACGGCTCCGACGCGCAGAAGCAGGCGTATCTGCCAGCGATTGCACGCGGCGAGCTGCGACTCCAGGCTTTCGGCGTCACCGAGCCCGATGCGGGCACCGACACAGCCAGCATCACGACCATCGCCATACGTGCGGGCGACCGCTACCACATCAACGGGCGCAAAATCTACATTTCGCGGGTGCAACACTCCGATCTGCTCTTGCTGCTCGCCCGCACGAAGCCACCCGCGCCGGGAAGCAGGCCCACCGCTGGCCTCTCGATGTTTCTGGTTGATCTACGCGCGGCGATTGGCCATGGACTCACCGTGACGCCGATCAACGTCATGATCAACAACGAGACCAACGCGCTGCTCTTCGAGAACGTCGAGGTTCCCGCCGAGAACCTGATTGGTGAGGAGGGCCAGGGGTTCCGCTATCTGCTGGATGGGCTGAACGCGGAGCGCATTCTCATCGCCGCCGAGTGCATCGGCGACGGGCGCTGGTTCATCGAGCGGGCGACGGCGCGGGCGCGCGAGCGGGTGGTGTTTGGCCGTCCGATTGGCCAGAATCAGGGTGTGCAGTTTCCGATTGCGCTGGCGCACGCGCATATCGAAGCGGCGGACCTGATGCGATTCCGCGCGGCGGCGCTCTTCGACGGCGGCGAGCCGTGCGGCGCGGAGGCCAACATGAGCAAGCTGCTGGCGGCTGACGCCTCGTGGGAGGCAGCGAACGTCGCTATGCAGACCTTCGGCGGCTATGGCCTGACGGTAGACTACGACATCGAGCGCAAGTTTCGCGAGACGCGGCTGTATCAGGTGGCGCCCATCTCGACCAATCTGGTGCTCGCCTACCTCGCCGAGCATGAGCTTGGCCTGCCCCGGTCATACTAAGATCATAGCCAGATTGAGGTGTTCTACGCATGATGCTGCCATTCGAGGGAATTACCGTCGTCGCGCTGGAGCAGGCTGTGGCCGCGCCCTTCGCGACCCGCCAGCTGGCCGACCTGGGTGCGCGTGTCATCAAGATCGAGCGCCCGGAAACCGGCGACTTTGCCCGCCATTACGATGCAACAGTCAACGGGCTTTCCAGCCATTTCGTCTGGCTCAATCGCTCCAAAGAAAGCCTGACGCTCGATCTCAAGCAGGAGGAGGCCCGTGCGGTTTTGCGCCGCCTGCTGGCGGAGACCGACGTGTTCATCCAGAACCTCGCGCCGGGCGCGGCGGCACGCCTGGGCTTCGACGCAGGCTCGCTGCGGGCAGAGCATCCACGTCTGATCGTCTGCGAGATTTCGGGCTACGGGACGACGGGGCCGTACCGGGACAAGAAAGCCTACGACCTGCTGGCGCAGTGTGAGACCGGCCTCGTCTCGGTGACTGGCGCGCCCGATGAACCGGCGAAGGCGGGCATCTCGGTTGCCGATATCGCCGCTGGTATGTATGCGTATACCGGCATTCTGACGGCGCTGTATCAGCGCGAACGCACTGGCGAGGGCACGGCGCTGGAGGTCTCGCTCTTCGAGGCGCTCGGCGAGTGGATGGGCTATCCGGCGTATTACGCCGCGTATGGCGGGACGCCGCCACCGCGCTCCGGCGCGAGCCACGCCACCATCGCGCCATATGGGCCGTTCGCGGTCGGCGACGGTCGCCAGGTCTATCTGGCGATTCAGAATGAGCGTGAGTGGGTCGCGTTCTGCGAGGGAGTGTTGCGGCAACCCGCTCTGGCGGATGATGCGCGCTTTGCCACCAATCCGGCGCGTGTGGCCCACCGCACGGAGCTGCACACAGAGATTACTGGCGCCTTCGCCCAGCTCACCAGCGACGCAGTGATCGCGCGGCTCGACCAGGCGGGGATCGCCAACGCCCGCATGAACACGATGATCGAGTTCTGGAACCATCCACAGTTGCAGGCGCGTAACCGCTGGCGCGAGGTGGGGTCACCCGCTGGCCCGCTGCGCGCACTGCTGCCGCCAGTGACGCTGGTGGACATCGAGCCACGGATGGACCCGATCCCGGCGGTTGGGCAGCACAGCGACGCCATCTTGCGGAGCCTGGGATATACCGACGACGAGATCGCGGCGCTACGGGACGCAGGCGCGATTTGACGAAAATGAGAATGGGAGGCCAAATCCATGGCGATCAAAGAAGGGTGGCGCGGACGCTTCTTCGAGGATTTCACCGTGGGCGATGTCTACCAGCACCCGCTGGGGCGCACCGTCACCACGACCGACAACCTCTGGTTCTCGCTGCTCACCCAGAACACCGCACCGATTCACTTCGACCACCACTACGCGGCCCAGACCGCGTTCGGCAAACCGCTGGTGGACTCGACCTTCACGCTGGCGCTGGTGACCGGGCAGAGCGTCACCGACATCTCGCAGAACGTCTTTGCCAATCTCGGCTGGGACGACGTGCGGCTGCCCCATCCCGTCTTCGAGGGCGACACGATCTACTCACAGTCCGAGGTGCTGGCGGCGCGCGAGTCCGCCTCGCGCCCGGACGTTGGTATCGTGACGGTGCGCACGACTGGCTACAACCAGGATGGCGTCGTCGTCATCACCTTCCAGCGCACGATCATGGTCTACAAGCGCGGCCATGCACCCGAAATCCCCCGGCTTGGCCCGGTAGATGGCCAGTGAGCAGTTACCCGATTGCTTTTCGAGCGCACCCAGGTGTACGGGCTGCGATGATCGAGGGCGATGAAACTGGCATCCGAGGCTTGGCAGTATCCCAGGCCGATACTTCATACTGGCGAGGAGGCAACAGCTATACGCGAGATACTGGCGAATACCAGAAAGAGGCGGCTCTCATGAAGGTGAAGATGATCCTGCCCGCGCTGACTGAGGCGCTCAGCCCCTACTTCCGCCCCATCAAGTATTCGCTCTTCCCGCCGCTCGGGCTGGCGACGCTCGCGGGCTACCTGGACCCCGACGACGAGGTGACGCTTCAGGATGAGCATGTCGATCGGCTCGATCTAGACGACGAGCCGGACCTGGTCGTCATCCAGGTCTATATCACCTCAGCCTCCCGCGCCTACGCGCTCGCCGACCACTATCGCGCCAGGGGCGCCTACGTCGCGCTGGGCGGGCTGCACGTCACCTCGCTGCCACAGGAGGCGGCGCAACACGCGGATAGCATCTTTCTCGGCCCCGGCGAGGACACCTGGCCGACCTTCCTGGCGGACTACCGGGCGGGCCACCCCGCGCCCGTCTATACATCGTCCGTGCGCACGCTACAAGGGATTCCACGTATCCGTCGCGACCTGATTAAGCGTAGCCACTACCTCGTGCCTAATTCCATCGTCGTCTCGCGCGGCTGCCCGCATGTCTGCGACTTCTGCTACAAAGAGGCCTTCTTCCAAGGCGGCAAGTCGTTCTATACGCAGCAGGTGGACGACGCGCTTGCGGAAATCGCGCGCCTGCCGGGCAAACATCTCTACTTTCTCGACGACCATCTCTTCGGCAACCCGCGATTTGCGGCGAGCCTCTTCGAGGGCATGCGCGGGATGGGGCGGCTGTGGCAGGCGGCGGGCACGGTACAGTCGGTACTGCGGCCGGGCCTGCTGGAGCAGGCGGCGGCGTCTGGCCTGCGCAGCCTCTTCGTCGGCTTCGAGACGCTCAACCCCGCGAATTTGCGGGAGCAGCGCAAATATCAGAATCTCAATCGCGACTACTCCGCCGCCATCCGCCGCCTGCACGACCTCGGCGTCATGGTCAACGCGAGCTTCGTCTTTGGCATGGATGAGGACGACGAGAGCGTCTTTGACCGGACCGTCGAGTGGGCCATTAGCCAGGGCATCGAGACGGCAACCTTCCACATCTTGACGCCCTATCCCGACACCGCCCTCTACAAACGCATGGAGGCGCGGGGACGGGTGCTCCACAGTAACTGGGATCTCTACGACACACGCCATGTCGTCTATCGCCCGGCTAAATTGACGCCTGAGGCGCTGGAGTCTGGCTACTGGCGCGCGTACCGCGACTTCTACCGCTGGGGCGCGATTGTGCGAGGGTCCAGCGCCCACGCAAGCTGGGGCGAGCGTCTGCGCCATGTCGCCTACGCGGGCGGCTGGAAGAAGTGCGAGCCGATGTGGGATCTCATCATCCGCGCTAAGCGCGCTTCGAGCATGCTGCCGGTTCTGGAGACGGTGCTGGCGGCCTTCGGCGCGCGACGCCCACTGCGAGGTGAGCGAGGTGATGTCACCCCGCTGGAGACACCTCGCGAGCAGAGCGAACTCTCGCCCGATGTCGCCTGATCCGCTCACCCAGCGGTGACGGTCGGCTCAACGTAAGCGTCGCGCTCCGGTCGGGCAGAGGTCGCTAGCGAGCAGAGGAAGGCGCCGAGCACAGCAACCGCACAGAGCGCGATCACCCCGCTCCATCCGAACGCGACGAGCGCCAGCCCCGGCACGAACGAGCCAATGCCGCCGCCAAGGTAGAAGCCGAGCGTGTAGAGCGCCAGCGCGGTCGCACGCGCCTGCGCGCCCAGTGGGTTGGCCGCGTCGCTGACGGAGGCATTCGCGACGACATGCGCCATCAAACTGCCGATGCAGACGAGCGCCAAGCCGAGCAGAATGAGCGGCAGCATATCTATCAGCGTGCAGACCAGCCCGACAAACGTGATTGCCAGCGACACCTGGATGGTTGGCCGCCGTCCCACACGGTCCGAGATATTGCCCGCAACGGGCGAGGCAACAGCGCCGAGCAGATAGACGAGATAGATCAGGCTGGCAATCGTCGGGCTCAGGCGGAAGGGTGGGCCTTCGAGGAGATAGGGGGCGAACGAGAAGACGGTTAAGAACGGCAGGAAGATCGTGCCGCCGATGAGCGGCGCCCACCAGAGTTTGCGGATGATGGAGTCCAGCGATGGCGGGCGGGCGCTTCTCACGATTGGCTGGGGTGTAGTTCCTGGGCGTCGTCGCGATGCGGGCGCTATCGCCAGCGCCAGCACCAGCGTACCCAGAACGACCCATCCAGCGACGAGGGCAAGGCCACCGCGCCATCCCAGCGTCTCAACGGTGAGGCCGACCATCAGACGGCCGACCAATCCACCAAGCGTATTCGCGGCGATATAGAATCCACTGACGCGCCCACGCCAGGCGGGCGGTAGCTCGTTGTGCAGATACGCCAGCCCGGCGATGGTAATACCCGGAACCGCCAGCCCCTGCGCCGCGCGTAGCGCCACCAGCGACGCGAATGTTGGCGCCAGCGGCGCTGCCACACTGAAGACGCTGAGCAGTATTCCACAGATCAGCATCATGCGCCGCGTCCCAATCGCATCTGCCATGCGGCCAGCGCCCAGCGAGGCAACGGCCAGCGCGAACGTTACCGCAAGCAGGGTCAGGCCCGCCTCGGCTGGTGAGACGTGGAACTCCTGGCTGATTTGCGGCAGGATCGGCTGCGTCGAGTACATCGCCGTGAACGCGACCGAGGCGCTGAAGCAGATGACAATGAGACTGCGCAGCCGCCGGGCGTCGAGGCGCGTGTCGGACGCATCGGCAGCGGCGGAATGAGGGCTGGATGATGGATGACCTGGAGATGGAGTTAGCGCCATATCACTCGTCCGCCGGGCCTGGGCCGATCACGTCATCATAGAGGTCGTTGCCATGTGCGTCATTGATGACGACCACCGGGAACGCTTCGAGCCAGAGCCGCACGACCGCCTCCGCGCCCAGATCATCCCAGGCGACCGGCTCTTGTTGGCGGATACGCCGGGCAAGCAGCGCGCCCGCGCCGCCAATAGCGCCGAAGTAGACCGCGCCGTGGCGCTTGATCACCTCGACGACCTCGCGCGACCGGCGTCCCTTGCCGATCATGCCGCGCAGGCCCAGCGCCAGCAATTCGGGAGTATAGGCGTCCATCCGGTAGCTGCTGGTTGGCCCGGCGGAGCCAATCACGTGGCCCGGCTGCGCTGGCGATGGGCCAACGTAATAGATGATCTCGCCAGCGATCTCGAACGGCAGTGATTCACCCGCCGCGAGCAGATCATGCATGCGCTGGTGCGCGGCATCGCGGGCGCCTAGCGCTGGACCGGTGAGCGCGACCTGGTCGCCTGCATGCAACCCGGCGACAGTTGCGGCGTCCAGCGGAAGGCGCAGAATCACCCGCGCAGGCTCGTCATGCTGGCCCTGGCTCATCGCCGTTCCTCCTTGCCAATATCATCTTGCATAGGCGCTTACACGCTCAGAGGTCGAACGCGAGATGTCTGGTCGAGTGGCAGCTCATATTGACGGCCACCGGCAGGCCCGCGATATGCGTCGCGCCCACCTTGATGCGCAGGCCGAGCAGCGTCGTGCGGCCGCCAAAGCCCTGCGGCCCGATGCCCATCGCGTTGATGGTCTCGCCGAGGCGTGTCTCCATCTCCGCCAGATAGGGATCCGCGTTGGGCGTATCGAGCGGCTCCAGCAGCGCCTCCTTTGCCAGCTCCGCGACACGCTCGAAGTCGCCGCCGATGCCGACGCCGACGATAAACGGCGGGCATGCCTGCGGCCCGGCGATACGCACAGTCTCCAGGATGAACCGCTCTACGCCCTCCTGGCCGTCGGAGGGTTTGAGCATCGCGAGCCGACTGCGATTTTCCGCGCCGAACCCCTTGGGCAGAATATCCACATGGACGCGTTCGCCAGCCGTCAGGCGATAGTGGATGATGGCCGGGGTATTGTCGCGCGTGTTGACCCGCCGCAGCGGATCGGCGACCACCGAGAAGCGCAGATAGCCCTCGCTGTATCCCCGCCGAATACCATCGTTGATCGCCGCCTCGACCTCGCCATCCACCCAGTGAACGTCCTGGCCAACGGTGAGATAGACCACCACCATGCCGGTGTCCTGGCACATCGGGATATGTTCCGCCTGCGCAATCGCCGCATTCTCCAGCAGATCAGCGATGACGGCGGACGCCACAGGCTGGGTTTCCTGCGCCTGCCCGTGTTCCAGTTGGCGCTTGATATCCGGCGTCATGACCGTGTTGGCGCGGATAACCGCGTCGCGAATGGCGTCCGATAGGCGTGTGACGGATACTTCACGCATAGGTGCTCACTCCTCGCCCTTTGCCTTCTGCCCGCGAGCGAATGCTACCATACGTTCAGGCATATCCATCGCGGTATGATGTATGCCTGGCTACAGGCAGTATAGCGCGTAAAGTACGGAGAGGCGAATTTGGCCCGCGTATGTTGGCGCAACCAGGAGGCATGCTATGGCGACGCAAGACGAAAAACAGGCGTTTATTGACGATATGGCGCGACGGCGTGGCTACGTGCTGGGCTACCACAAGGGCATGGCAGCGGCAGATTTCGATGTGCTGAAGGCCGCCGACGCCCTCATTGGCGCGGTGTATACGACCCAGCGCCGCCTTGATCGCAAAACGAAAGAGCTGGTCTTCTGCGCCACGCTCACCGTGATGCGCGCTGGCAAAGGGCAGCTTCAGAGCCATATCCGCGCCGCGTTACAGCATGGCGCGTCGCCGGAGGAGGTACTGGAAGCCATCGAGATCGCGCTGCCAGAGGCGGGTGTGGTGGCCTTCCAGGCAGGCTTCGAGGCCTGGCGCGAGGTTGTTGGCGTGGAGGGGATCGAGCCAACCATTCAGGTCTTCGATGGCGGCGATGGTGTGAGGTAAGGTGTGTTCTGAGCCTGAGGAGGAGGGGTGGTAGTGGTAGTATGAAGATGAGTACCATCCCACCTTCCCTTGCAGCCTCTCTCTAACCTCTCTGAGCGACGCCGGATGGGTGTTAGTACACCCTATTTGATGCTCAGTCTGCCACCTGGATCTGAAGAGGTGTTGCAGCAGCGCGATGTGCTCAATGCTATGCGCAGGCCTCTTCCAGAGAGCAGGCATCACGAGACAGGAGCAATCTTGCGTTCCGGCGTTCGCAATGGCATACTGCGGGCAAGCTTTACATGCAGCGGCGAGTAGCATCTCATAATGTTGAGACCTGCCATGAAGGCGAGATGACCACAGTATGAGGAGTCGAGCGTGTCGGCAATCTTTCTCTCTTATCGGCGTAGCGACAGTGCTGATCGCGTTAATCGCATCTATCGCTGGCTGGTAAATCATGGCGTACCTGAAGCAGAAATATTCTTCGATACCTCGCGGGACTCGATCCCCCCACGCGCCGAGTTTCCTGACAAGATAAGGCTTACTGCAACGGACGCTTGCTGCACGCTGGTCGTCATTGGTCCACACTGGCTCGACCATCGCCGACGTCGCAGATTTAGTAAGCGCAGCCTCTGGCGTCAAGGCGACTGGGTACGCACAGAAATCGAGATTGCACTCTTGAAGCGTGGGCGTACGCTTCCTATCTTGCTCGACCAAACGTCCATGCCATCGGAAGGCAAGCTGCCTCCAAGCATCAGGGCACTTTCTGCGATCCAGGGGAAGCGTTTGCGCGTTGGCGAGGCGGACTTTGAGGAGGATATGCTACGAATTGCCGCGGGCATGGCAGGCGCACTTGACGGTATCCTCCATTGGGACGCGGATCAGCGCCAGTTCATCTACATCCCTAAAGGGCGTGCCGCGTATCTGCGGGCGCTTGAAGCGCGTTTCGCGATCATGGATCTGCCGATCACTCCTGATGTACAGCTGCCAGCGGAAACGGTCTACCAGCCACTGCGTCTGCTCAAAGACCCGACGCTTCCCGCCGAGCATTTGCCCGATGAAAACCGGAGCGACGATTGGCGCGACTCTGACAACGCGGATGTGCAGGGCGAAGATGCAGAGGGCGAAGATGCAGAGGCCGACGATGAGCGCTCGCGCGTACGCGCGGATACACCGGAGCAGGCGCTGGCGCTTTCCCCTACACGGCGGATGGTCGTGCTGGGTGACCCCGGCTCCGGCAAGACAACTATGCTCTACCAACTCCTGCTGGGAGCCGCCCGCCGCGCTCAATATGACGCCACCGCTCCATTGCCCATCGTCCTTTCGCTACCAGCGCTAGCACGCTCCGGCCAGTGGACGAAGGAAACGCTGCCGCAGTTCATGAAGGACACACTGGAGGGCATGAATCAGAGCCTACCAGACGTGCAGACGCCCACTGACTTCGCTCAACTACTCACCCGCGAGATCGAGCGCGGCGCGGCATTCTTGTGTCTGGACGGCCTGGACGAGGTGACACCATCACAGCGCAGAGGAATACTCGGCTGGATCGCAACGCTGGCCCCTCCGGTATCAAGTGCTGCCATTATTGTTGGTTCGCGCTTCACCGACTATCGCGAGGGCGACCTGCCGCATGAGCACTACACGGAGTGGGAACTGGAGTCGCTGACGCTGGAGACCCGTAGTGCGCTGGCTGACGCGCTCATCCCTCAGCTATGCCAGGCGCTTTACCCTGATAGACCCTTCAGCGATGCGCTAAACGCCACCCAGCTCATTGAGCACATTGGCAAGGGGCCGGCGGTCAGTTGGTGGGGCGATAACCCGCTGCTACTGACGCTGGCGGCATTCGCTTTTGTCAAGCGTGGCGGATCACTGCCACGTCGCCGCGTCGAGTTGTACGACGATGTAGTAAAGAGCCTTATAGAGGTTCGACTGAAGCGTGACGGACTCTATACCGACTTCACCTTACGCAACACCTATGACCTCCTGACGGCGGTCTCGCTCTACGTCTTCACTCACGTTGGCCAGGTGTTTACGGTCAAGAATCTGACCGACGCGCTGCGCGCAAACGCGGACTCTCTGCTCATCAGCGGCGAGGAAGAGACCAACAGACAGTATCTTCGTGTCATTCGCTCCGGCCTCCTGGAGCCGCAGGCCAGTCACACCTATAAGTTTCGCCATCCGACTTTCCAAGAATTTCTCGCGGGCGCGGAGCTTGCCGCCTTGCTCGCTGAGTCGGCTGGGCGCGACCCGGCTGGTCTCCGTCGCAAGCGCGCCTGGGCACTTATAGACGAGAAGAGTGTGATGAGCCGTTGGTCGGAGCCGCTGGCGATGATGGCTGGTGTCCTGGTGACGCAGTATGGAGCCGCTGGCGATCGCGCTGCCGCGCGCTGGATCGGTGGTTTGAGCGAGCGTCAGGCCAGCCCTGAGGGCGATCCCGGCTATCTAGCGCTGGGCCTGGCGCTTCATGCGCTGCGCGACACCGTGGGAACTACGTCTTCCGAACTCCAGCAGGCGCAGGAGCGCTGTCTCACTATCTGGGCAGATGCGTACGCCGAGGCAGCACGTAAGGTGAGACGTGTGCTCAGGAGCCGACTGCTGCGTCTCATGCATGACATTGCCGATTTCACCGGGCCGGATGGTGGAATAACCATCGTCATGGAACGGCTCGTCCAGCAGTTGAGTGACCCAGACGAGCGAGTACGCAAGAGAGCGGTGAGAGCATTGGGCGCGCTCGGAGAACGCACGCCCATCGAACCACTGCTACAAGCGCTCAATGACCAAAGCGGTAGGGTGCGTGGAGTAACAGTGACCGTACTGAGCAAGGTGAAGGTGAGAGAACGGGTGCCTATCGAACCCCTGTTGCAGATGCTTGATAATCCCTATGGGGGGATACGTCAAGCTGCATTGGCCTTGCTGGCCCGATTGGGCGAGCGGACCCCAGTCGAACCATTGCTCCACGCACTCAGCGACCCGAGCGCCGCTGTACGTTGGGCCGCCGCAATAGCGTTAGGCCGATTAGGCGAACGAGCGCCAATTGAGCCGTTAGAGCAGGCGTTCCGCGATCATGCCTGGAGAGTGCGTTCAGCAGTGGCGACGGCAGTAGGCGCACTGGGGGAGCGCGCGCCAATTGCGCTGCTGGAGCAGGCGCTGCGAGACCCAGATCGTAGTGTACGCCGGGCTGCCGCGACGGCGCTGGGCCGATTGGGAGGGTACGCGCCCCTCGAGCCGTTGGTACAAGCGCTCCATGACGACGATCGTGGCGTGCGCGCGGCAGCGGTGAAGGCAGTAGGCGCATTGGGGGAGCGCGCGCCTGCTAGATTGTTGGTGCCGATGCTCTACGATTCAGCTGAGGCCGTGCGCCAGGCTACAGTGAGAGCGCTGAGCAATATGGGCGATCAAGTGCCTGCCGCTCAATTACAACAGGCGCTTCGCAATCCGAACGACGATGTACGCGCGGCAGCAGAGGCAGTGGTAGGCAAGTTGGAGAAACAGGCGCCTGTGGAGGCACTGCGGCATATGAGTCGTAACGCGGGTTCCGACCCAAGCAATGGGATACGTTATGCAGCAGTGGCAGTGTTGGCCGGACTGGAAGAGCAGGCGCCTCTTGAACCCCTGTTTCAGGCATTCCGAGATCGCTCCTGGCGGGTACGCCAGATTGCCATAGAAGCATTGGGCAACCTGAGACAGCGAGCGCCCATCGCGGTGTTGATCGAGGCGCTCCGCGACGGTGTTTGGCAGGTGCGGCGGGCGGCAGTGATGTCGTTAGGTCGGTTGGAAGCGCGCGCGCCCGTCGAGCCGCTGATCAAGGCGCTATATGACGAGAAGAGGGAAGTGCGCGAAGCAGCAGTTGAGGTACTGAGCGATCTGCGCGATTGGGTATCAGTAGAACCGTTGATCAACGCATTGCACGATACGAATACATCCTTGCGCCAGGCAGCGGCGACGGTGTTGGGACGACTGGATGAGCGCGCGCCTGTCGAGTCGTTGGTACAGGCGCTCCATGACCGAAACGAATACGTGCGCCAGGCGGCGGTAGAAGCGTTAGGCAATTTGGCGGATCGTGCACCCATTGAACCGCTCGCAGCCGCGCTCCACGACGACAACGCTTATACACGGCAAGCCGCAGCCGAAGCATTGGGGCGGCTGGGGCATCGGATACCCATTGAGCCACTGATCCGGGCGCTCGGCGATCCGGACTTGCAGGTACGGCGGGCGGCAGTCGAGGCGCTGGGTAAGGTAGGAGAGCGAATGCCGGTCGCAACAGTGATTGCGGCGCTCAGAGACTCGAAGGCTGAGGTGCGGGCAGCTGCCACGACGGCGCTGGGTAAGTTGGGGGTGCGCGCGCCCATCGAGCCGTTGGTACAGGCGCTCCGCGACAATCATCGCGATGTACGCGAAGCAGCGGTGGCGGCGCTCGTCAACCTGGGACACCGGGTGCCCATTGAACGAATATCGCGGATTCTTGAGGATTCGCCATATTGGAGTCGGCAGGCTGCTGTGCAGGTATTGGGGCAACTGGGGGAGCGTGCGCCCATCGAGCCGTTGGTACAGGCGCTCAACAGCCCTGACTGGCAGGTACGCCAGGCCGCGGCCGGAGCGTTGAGCCGATTGGGGGAGCGTGCGCCCATCGAGCCGTTGGTACAGGCGCTCAACGATCCGGTCTGGCTGGTGCGGCAAGCGACGGTCCAGGCGCTGAGCAGGTTAAGAGACAACGCGCCCATCGAGCCGTTAGTCGCGGCGCTCAACGATCCAGATAACGCTGTACGTCAGGCAGCCGCCGAAGCGTTGGGAAGGTGGAGAGAGGAGGCTCCGGCTGTGGCACTGGCCCAGATGCTCGGCGATCCCAATGAGAGCGTGCGTCAGGCTGCTGTAGCGGCGCTAGGACAGATGGGAAGCCAAGCGCCCATCGACCCGTTAGTCGCGGCGCTCAGCGATCCCAATGAGAGCGTGCGTCAGGCTGCTGTAGCGGCGTTAGGGCAATTAGGGGAGCGGACGCCCATTAAACCGTTGCTCCAAGCGATGCAGGACGTTGATAATACAGTGAGTCGGATCGCATGTGAATTGGCGCGAAGGTGCGCACCTGATGAACTTGAAAGAGTAGCGGTGGATGCAGCACGCATTCTACTCGGCACTGCCTTGACACCTGAAGATGTGCCCGCATTTGGCGCGCTCTGGCAGGTACAGATCGCACGTGATATCGGCGAGGTTGGGCTATCCACTCCAGAGGTCATTACGAAGCTCGCCGTCATGTTAGACTGGGCGCACTGGCGTGTCAAAGTGGCGGCGGCAGAGACCCTGGGCAAATTGAAGCGCCATGTCCCACTCGCAACAATTGACCGGCTCCGCTCATTACGCAACGATGCCAATGAGCCACAGGTCGTGCGCGATGCCTGTGACGATGCGCTGGCAGAAATCCTCGCCTTTGACCCGATGGAGGACGTTTTGTAGAGCGCGCCTCTACGCATCCACCAAAGCTACCAAGTCAATAGGTATCGGGTCTGGGTGTATGGATCGAATGGACTGCATGTCTGGCGGCTCACGGCCCTGGCTCGATGAGGCGCTCTGCCAGCGCCTGGCGATGACCCTCGGCATTCAGATCGAAGGCTGGCGACGCGGGTGTGGCGTCGTCCTCCTCGATCATGAAATCACACTCGGCGAATGGGTTGCCGATATGCGCCAGCAGGAGCGCGAGATCGCCGGGCAGAACATAGACATCGCGCAGATCAGAATCGATGAGCGTCGTGGCGACGATCTCCATCAGCTTCTGGGCCATCTCAGCCTGATAGCCCTCGCGCACGAAGCGTTCGAGCAGCTTATCGAGGGCACGCTCGCCCTCATAGCGCCGTCGGCGAATCTCCTCGTTAGAAAATCGCGTGCGGTAGCGGCTCCAGCCCGATGGCTCCAGAGACGCCACTGATGCCATCGACGCCAGTCGGGCCAGCTCGTCGCCGTCGCCAGCAGCGGTCGGCAACGTTTCTAGCTCCTCCGGGATACGCAGATGGCGATAGAAGCAGACCGCGTCGCCGAAATCGGCAAAGAACGTGCACCACTCGCCCAGCGCGACGGAGCGCGCGGACTCGAAGATGACACATGATGTCTGCGATAATTCCTCATCCCATGGCGCTACCGTGCATTCTGGCGTCATGGCGTCCTGCCAGCGCTGCCGATACTCTTGTAGTGTTCTGGTCATTGCCAATACCTCTTCACCAAAGGGGGAGTGGCGGGAAACGATGATGAACTTCCCGCTGTTCAAGCTGTTCAAGCTGTTCAAGCTGTTCAAGCTGTTCAAGCTGTTCAAGCTGTTCAAGCTGTTCAAGCTGTTGCTGTTGCTGGCCGTCTCAGGCGCTGGCACGCGCCATCACAAAGGATGGCGGCTCGGCGTCGCAGGCGGGCGCCTGTTTGCGCGCATCCAGCTGGTACTTCATCTTGCGCGCAATGGTATGCAGCCCCCGCCGATTCCGATAAATCGTGATCACAGCGCCATCTGGCGCGACGATCACAATCGAGCCTTCCAGTCGTGATGCCCAGCTCGCGCGGCGGTCGCATGGAGGAATATCGCGCCGACCGAGAAAATAGAACATTGCGCCCGTCCGCTGAATCATCCGGCCATAGGCCAGCACGTAGTCTACGGCGTCGGGCGCTACATTGCGGCGAGCGCTTCGCCTACGCGCGTGCCGGGTAAACGAGGCGACGCTCGATCCCATTCCCTCGTGTGAGGATGAACCTCCCTCTACTTCATCCGTCTCGTCCGTCTCATCCGCTGCGTTCATCACATCCACTATGCCCATCGTGCCCTACCCGCTTCCCTCTCTCGGGCTCTCGCCGGATTCTTGCTCTTGCCGTCTATAGACTTGATGCGTCATCTGCAGACAAAAGCGGAAATGGGGTATAGACACCTGCGATTTTTCGCGGGAACGATGGCGTGGAGCGGCGTCAGTTGCTCGCGGCGGCGGGTATCAGGCTGGGATCGGCGCTCTCAGAGTCGGATGGGCAGACGTAGCAGTAGGCGCAGGCGGCGCATCGGCGCTCTTCGGGGCGCGGCGCGAAGGCTCCGGCGACGATACCCATTGCCGCTTCATCGAGTTTGTCCAGCTTCGAGCGGCTCTTTCGCACCGGGTCAAGATAGCGCTCGGCGACTTTGCGCGCTTCATCGGTAACATCCTGTTGATGCTGCGGACCATCCGAGTTCGCTGAGTCCACCGAATCTGCCGACGCATCGTCCAGCGTCCCGCCCGTGTAGGCAAGGACGATTCGCACTGGAACGCCAGGATGCTGCTGTTGGTGCGCTAGATAGTAGAGCGGCAGGGTCAGGTCGTCTCTGTGGGCATCACGCGGACGCCCGGTATGTAGCCGCACCAATACGGTCAGCGCCGCGTCGGGGTCGGTGTTGGGGTCGGTGTTGGGGTCGGTGTTGGCGCCAGGGGCGAGGCGAGCGTCGATCTCGCGGTCGGCCGTCACCTCGACAATGCACTGCCTCAGGTGGGCTCGCAACGGCTGCGCCAGCCGCACCCGCTCGGAGGCCGCCGCCTGCTCTGGCGAGGTGATCGCCTGCCATTCTTCGCGCAAGATGGCCTCCGCCGCCTGCCGGTAGAAGTCTTCGTAGGCGTGCCCCGCCGGGCCAATTTCTTCCCAGAGCGGTTGAAGCTCCGCCTCGGCGGCTTTCCAGTCCGCCCCAGGGTGAGCTGCCTGGACGTCACGTAATTTCTGCGCGCCTCGGCGGATGTAGCTATGGAAGCTATAGACGGCGTCGCGCGCGGGATCGTGGAAACCGTGAATGCGCATGTACTTGTATTGCAGCGGACATTCCAGATATTGATTCAGGTCGTGCAGCCGGAAGACAGGCTTTTCCTCTGCTGGTTGCGCGGCTGACGCCTCGACCGCTCGCTCGTTGTCGTTCGCGTTCGCGTCCTCGTCGTCGTTCGTCTCCTCGAAGGCGGCGGCGATGGCCAGCAGCCGCTCGCGTTCCTCGTCGGAGAGCAGCGGTTCGGCGGCGGCCCAGTCCGGCGCGCCATCCATAAGCGCCAGCAACGCTGACCGCTCCGCTGTTCTGCCTTTGCCGTAGCTGGCGGCGCGGCTGAACGCGACGATATCGCGCGCGCGGGTGACGCCGACGTAGAAGAGGCAGCGCTCCTCCGCGTCACGCTCGCCGGGTGTATCGCTATCGCGAAAACCGGGTGGCGAAATCTCTTCGCGCCCATACCTGCCCACCGGAAACTGACCGTGCGCCAGATTGGGCAGCAGCACCACCGGAAACTCCAGCCCTTTGCTCTGGTGCAGCGTCAGAATATGGACGGCGTCCTCATTCCCAGCCGGGACAGGCACCACGACATCGGTCGCTCGGAGCGCACGCAGATAGTGCAGGAAACAGGTCACTACCGGAGCGATTTCGTCAGGTTGCGCGGGCGCAGAGGCAGAAGCAGAAGCAGAAGCAGAAGCAGCGGATGACATGACATCGGGCAGGACATCGGCGTTGGGCGCGGGGGCAAGCGTATCGGGTTGCGCGGGGCGTGTCGCCCGCCGATGGCGTACCGCGCGGCTCAAGCGGGCGCGGAACTCCGGCTCCGCCAGCCAGCGCGCGTCGAAGCGCCATGCCAGGCGCACCAGCTCGCCCAGCGCCGCCAGCGCCTGTTGCGCCTGCCCGGCGGTCTCCAATCCCGCCAGCGCATCCTGTCTCTCTGGCGCATCCAGGCCATCGGCGACGCGCGCCAACCGCCAGGCATAGCCGCCCGGACGCAGCAGAAAGTCCGCCAGTTTGAGCCCCACGGTCGAGCTATTCCGCAGCCCAGCCGCGATTTCGCCCAGTTGGACGAGTCCGGCGCGTGTCCTCGGCGCGACCGACCGAATCTGGCCGAGCAGATGCCCATCCTGAAGCGCGCCAGGGAGCGCGCGGCGCTGCGTCGAGAGATGCCGCACGGTGGCGGCGAGCTCACTCCCCGCGGGCGCTGGGCAGCCAACGGCGACCAGCAGCGGGGCGGCGCGCAAGACCCCGCGCGCATCCGGCCCCGCCGCCAGCGCGAGCAGCATCAGCGCGTCCTTCACCTCGGCCCGCTCGAAGAAGTCGCCAAGCTGGCTGACGGGTACGCCACGCCTGGTGAGGACGGCGGCGATCTGACGCGCCTGCTTGTGCGTGCGGCAGAGGATCGCCTGATCGCCGTAGCGGTAGCCGCGCGTATGGAAGCGCTCGATGGCCGCCGCCACCCCAACACGCTCGTGTGCGGCGCTGGCGAACGTCTCCACGTGCAGAATAGGCGCGTGATCGCCAACACTACGCACAGGCTCCAGGTCCAGCGGTTGCAGCGCCTCGCGCAGCGCGCCTGTGGATGGGACTGGAGCGGTTATGGCCAGCCGCGCCATCTGCGCCGCCATCGCGGAACCGAGCCGCACGATGCTGGGGACGGCGCGATAGCAGCGTTGCAGCCGCAATACGCACAAGTTGGGGTAGTGCTCCGCCAGTCGCGGGAGGTTGCCCGGCGACGCGCCACGAAACCGATAGATCGACTGATTCTGGTCGCCCACCACCCAGAGGCCGCCACCAGCGTCGCCCGCGATCAGCAGCAGCAATTCGGCAGCCGCGCGATTCGTATCCTGGAACTCATCTACGAGAATCTGGGAATAGCGCCTGCGCACGTCTGCAAGAACGGTGGAATGCGCCCGCAGCAGCTCGACGGCGCGTTGAATCAGGCCGCCAAAGTCCACCAGCCCGCGGCGACGCAACGCCCGGTCCCAGACCGCATAGGCCGCGGCCCGCTCGCGCGCGCGCTTAATCTGCTCATCGGTAAATGCGCCATCGGGCGGCTGGGGCTTGCTGCCGTGTCCATTCTTCGCGTCCCCTGGCGACTCGATCTCCGTCGCTGTGTCTGGCACGGGCATCCGCTGCATCGCATTCACCAGCGCCAGATAGTCCGCGGGGGTCAGCAGCTCGTCGCGCGCGTGTGAGAAATCGTCCAGTAGCGCGCGCAGGTGCGCGGTGGGGTTGCCCAGCGAGCGGTAGTAGTGCAGCGGCAGCTCGCCGAGCAGTCCCTCCATCAGCAGATAGGCGTTGGCCTCGTCGAGAATACGGAAGTCGGCCGTCAGCTCCGCCTCATCAGGCGCGTGCGGCACCTGCGAGGCATATTCGCGCAGGAGGGTGGCGGCGAAGGCGTGGATCGTCATGATGGGCATGCGCTCGCCCGGCAGCCCGCTCCGTTCCAGGCGCTCGCGCATCTCGCCCGCGGCACGGTTCGAGAAGGTCAACGCTAGCACCTGTTCGGGCGGGATGTGACGCTCTTCGACGAGATGGGCCACCCGGCCAACCAGCGTCGCCGTCTTGCCGGTGCCTGGGCCAGCCACGACCAGCGCCGGGCCAGCAGCCCACGCGGCCAGCCGCTGCCCGTCATCCAGCCGCGCGATCAGCTCGCCGGGGGCGGGTCGGGAGTCTTTGTCGCCGGGAGCTTCCCGCGCCGAGAGATCTGTGTCTTCCACGGGGCGCGGTGGAGCGAGCACGGCGTCGATCAGGCGGCGGCGCGCCAGCAGCGGCGAGATGCCGAAATGGACGGCCAGTTGCACTGTGCCTATTACAGAGCCCGCGGTGAAGATGCGGCGGACCTCGGCGCGTGGGGCCAGCAGCTCGGCGGCGAAGGCGTTGGCCTCCTGTTCGCGCCGGACCCGTGGCGAGTATTCCTCGACGACGCGATCTTCACTGCGCAAAGCGGCGGCATCGGCCTGCTGGTCCACTGCCCGCTCGTCACACGGCGCATAGCCACGGATACCCTCGCCGCGGTGGAGGACGTAATGGCCCAATTCGTGCGCGATGGCAAACCGCCGCAGCTCAGGGTCCAGGTCGTCACGCAGCCAGATGATGCCGCCAGCCTCCGGTTTTTCCCACACCCAGAGCTGGAGTCTGGAATACGCGCCGCCCAGCATGACACCGTGTCCCGCGCACGTCTGAAGCTCGACGCTCAACGCGGCGCGCAAACCCTCGACATGGAGGATATCCGGGTCGCCGCCAGCAGCGAGTCGTGCTCGCAAGGAGGCAGCGGCGCGTTCGATGATTTCGATACGTTGTGTAGACATAGTGAACCCTCAGCGGTCTGTTTGGCGCTGCACTCGATACAATTCAGGTTGTGGATCGGGACATGGTGCGGGCGGGGTTACGGGCTGTTATGCGCCTCCGCGCGTATGATCTCGGCCCACTCGCGTTTGCCTTCGGTCGAGAGCGCGCTGGCCTCCACCGCGTCGAGGAAGGACTCCTGCTGCTGGTCTGGCTGCTGCTCGGCCATGTAGAATCCGCCCGCCGGGGATGCGCCCAGGTAGGCGGCGATGGCCTCTGGTGCGGTCTTCAGCACATCGGCGAACCGCTGGATCAGCGCGCGTGGGATGGTCGCGGCGGCGATAGCGTGCCCCTGGAGCTTGCCCAGCACGTCAAACGTCAGGCCGACGGCCTCGGCGAGCCGCGGCGGCGTGTAGCCAGCTTGAATCCCCAACTGCGCCAGACTCTGAATGGCAGCAGGAGCGGGGCTGGCGGCTGCCACCTGCTCTCGTACCCAGGCCATAGCCTTCTCGCCCGCTGGCGACAGCGAAAGCTCGGCAGGTTCTTCCAACGGTTCGCTGCCGAATCCGATGGTATGGAAGTAGAGCGCGTATTCGAGCAGCTCGCCGGTATACTCCGGGTAGCGCTTCACATACTCTTCGATGCGAGGATTGCGGCCACTACGGAACTCGGTAGCATATTGGAAGGTAATGCGGTCTATTTCGTATTGGCGCTCGCGGTCGCGCTGGTCATCATGTCGATCAGACATGGTTCTCCTCCTCGCCGCCCTCATAGCGCCTGCGCAACTCTTTGAGGATTGCCTTCAGACGGTTGCGTATTGTCCGGTCGGTGACACCCAGCTCCGCGGCAATTTCCGCCTGCGTCCGGCCATCGTAGAACAGCCCGTTGATGACCGCCCGATCCTCGCGCGAGAGTCTATCTACCTGACCGAGCAGGTCACTGTAGTCAGCCAGGTCGAAGGCATCCTGAGCCGTGGTATCTATCGCTTGCGAACCATGCGAGGGATCGCTCTCGTTGTCCTGCTCTGCTTGCAGGCTCTCCAGCGCTTCTCGTGGGATGCGGGTCGGCTTCTCGACCCCTTTTCGTTTCCACTCACCTGATCGTCTCATCTCGCTATGGGCGACATGCTGGCGGATTCTTTCCAGCCCGTGAGAGAAGCTCTCCAGCAGGAAGGTCCGGGGCTTGCCCACCAATTCCTCCCAGATCGCCTTATAACATTCCTGCTCAAGATCTTCCGATTCTTGTGATCCTGTTCCAGATCGAGCCTGGCTGGCGATTGATCCGGCCCACCAGCCGACGTTTCGCTTTATCCGCGCGACGATCACGTTGAAGATACGTCCCGCATCCTCCCCGACGCCTGTGGCGATGCGCTCGCGCAGGCAGCGCGCCAGCACCTCCAGCGGTAACCGCTGCTCGGCAACTGGCTCCTCGATGCGCCGCCAGTAGTCAGCGCTTCCGGGTGGCGGCAGTTCATGGAAGAGGGCTTCCAGTTGCGCGCGCCGGGGCGCATAGGGATCATCCTGACTATGTTGCACGCCTGACTCCTTCATGAGATAGTAGTCAGTCGCGTCGCCATGGTTCGCTACACTGATTGCCGTGGCACAGGCCAGAGCGACGTCAGTCAGCGGGCGCTCGCGATTACGCCCAGTATAGGGGATTGCGCAGCCAGCGTCAAAGCCTGAGATAAAGATATCGCGCAGGCGATGATCTGGTGTCGCGGCGTTGTCCATCAGCGCCATCAGTGCACTCCCCTCCTCTGGCCGTTGCGTCTAGCTATCCCATACGGCACGTACGGACGGAAGCGGAAACCTCCCCATAAAATCGCCTCACTCGAAGACGCCGCGCGCGACCATGCGCACGTCCCCGGTGACGTAGACCGCCGCGATCTCCCCATCAGCGCCATCCGCGCCATCCGCACCTTCGACCCGGACGCGCATCTGGCTGGGCCGACCGAGGAAGCGCCCCTGCTGCAACGTGATTTCCGCTCCAGCCGCCGCCAGCCCATGGCGGACGAGATAGGCGCCGACCGGGCCAGCCGCGCTGCCAGTGGCCACATCCTCCACACGCCCGTCGTTATCCCAGGTGCGCCCCTCACGTGTGGGCAGATGCAGCACGTAGACAAACTTCGCGCCGACTGAGGCGAGCAATGCCTCGAATCCAGGTCGCACAATCGCGGCGCGCTCCAGCCCGCTGGCGAGCGGCGCCAGCAGATAGGGCAGCCCGGTCGAGACGACCTCCAGCGGCAGACCGGGATAGAGATCGCTTTCTTCGAGGTTGAGCGCGGCGAGCATCTGACTGACCATCTCCGCGTCCAGCGTTGCGCCAAATTGCGGTTGGCCCTGATCCATCGTCGCCTCATACCATCCCTCGCGGCGGGTGGTGCTGACCTGGACTGGCCCCACCGGAAGCTCCAGCGTCCACTCGGCGCGTTCTTCCGCGTCGCCGACATAGTACAGGCGCTCATGCAGCACGCAGGCCGCGCCCAGCACGGGATGCCCCGCGAATGGCAGCTCCTCCTCCATCGTGAAGACGCGCGCCCCGACACGATGTATCTCGGCGGTTGGGGCAAGGAAAATGGACTCGAACTGGCGCATCTCACGCGTGATGCGCTGCATCATCTCAGGCGCAAGCCCGTCCGCCTCGGGGAAAACGATCAGCCCATTGCCCGAGAGCGCCTTGCGCGTGAACACATCAACATGGCGATACTCCAGACCCTGCAACGCTGTCTCCATCACACTCCTCGCAATCTCATACTCGCACTCTCATATTCGTGTGCTCGCGTCGCAACTGTCCAACCGAAGTCACCCGCTTGAGTATACGCCGCATGGTGCGACAAAGGTCGCAGCCAGCGCGGCTCGTCGGGCGGTAGCGTAGAGAGAAGCAATGTCAGTGACAGATGTATATGCGAGGAGGGCAAAGATGAGCCAGCAGAGCCAGTCCGGCCAGGCAGCGTCTGATGTTGAGGGTAAAGACGCAGTCACATCGGGTGAGGAAGAGAAGGTGATCGGCGAGATCTACGAGGCGCTGCACAATGTCTACGACCCGGAGCTGGGCATCAATATTGTCGATCTGGGGCTGGTCTATAACGTCGATCTGCGCGAAGACGGCTTTGTGACGATCACCATGACACTGACAACTCCTGGCTGCCCAATGCACGAGTCCATCGGCGAGGGTGTGGGCGCCGCGCTCCAGCCCATCGCGGGCGTGACGGGCGGCACGATCAACCTCGTCTGGGAGCCGCGCTGGGAGCCTGCGATGATGACCGAGGCGGGCCGCGCCGAGCTGGGCTACTGGTGACTTGAAGTAGGATTGGGATTGGGACTGGGATTGGAACCAGCAATCGCTTTGTGCGGGCCGATGATGCCCACGACATTCGCGGCGGCCAGGATCAGCCCGACGCCAAGGGCCGCCGCCGCGATCTGCATTGGCACAACCCAGCCGAGCAGCGCGGTCGCGGCGACGAGTGGCAGCGCCCCGTTCACCAGCCAGAAGCTGATCGTCGCCCAGCGCTGATGCACCAGGTCGCGCATCAGCGGCACCTTCTGTCGCCCGACCAGCGCGCCGTAGCGTGACTGCCAGACCAGGAACGGGACGATCTTATACTGATAGCCCAGCGTGCTCTGCCCCAGCCAGCCGACGAGCGCCACCACCCCAAGCGCGGCGAAGAGGCGCGGCGATCCCCAGCCGAAGAGCGCGGCGACGACACCCAGCGGGATTACCACCGCGAGATAGCTCACCGCCGCGATGCCGTGATGCTGTGTCACGTCGAGCACCCGGCGTTTGCGCTGGCGCAGCATCCCCGCGTAGTCCCAGGCGAAGAGCCAGACGGCGGCGATGAGTAGGAGTCCGCCGAGAAGGGTGAGCGGCAGCCATGCAAGCGCGAAGCCTGCCGCCATCCCCACGATGCCGCCATTGAGCAACGCGAAGACGCGGCGTCCATACGCATCCGCATGCCCATGGACCAGCGCGAACATCCGCACCAGCGTATACGAGACGCCCATCAGCGTACAGGTTAGCCAGCCGACGACGCCCAGCGTGATATGGGCAAGCAGCAGGCGGCCTGTTCCCGCGCCGAGGAAGCCGAAGGCGAGGTTGAGCGCGGCGGTCAGCCCCAAACAGACGACGAGGCAGAGATAGATCAGTGAGGCGGAGAGATAGCGCGCCGTCAGCGGGTGCGCTGTATGCTCTCTCTCATGTTGCCGATGCGCATGGACGAGTGTCGCGCCGAGGATGACGGCATAGTGCGCGACCACCAGCACCACCAGCGAGCCACCGACGATCAGCAGCGGCATGCGCCAGAACCAGAAGCCCGAGAGCAGCAGCGCGACGCCGACGAGGTAGATGGGATACTGCCAGCGCGCAAACCGCGCCGCCCGCAGCGGGTTGGTGAGGATAACCGGAGTCAGTTGCAGCGAGGCGCCCATGATCGTCATCGTCAGCCAGCCGAGCGTGGCCGTATGGACCAGCGTCAGCACATGTGGAAACCCCGGCGCGAGGATCGCCTGTGGCATGACCCACGGCAACAATGCCCCGAAGAGCGCTGCCCCCGTGACGCCCGTTACCAGAAATGGCAGCGGCAGCCAGAGTGGCACGCCCCCACGCGCGAGGCCACTCAACCCCTGGATGGCGACCGGAGGCGCGCCAGCGGCTGGTGGCTGTGTTGGCTGTGTTGTCTGCATGGAGAAGGGGCGCATACCGGGCTGCATGGACGCATCCTTTCGCCGCGACTACTCTGCGACTGCTCTACTGCTCGCGGACAAAGCGAACGATCCACTCGTCGTCGGCGACGCGCTCGGTGGCGTGCGAGAAGCCGCGCCCAGCCAGCGCCTGATAGAGTGGCGCTGGCTCGAAGGGCGCGATCAACACCAGCGATTTCCCCGGCGGGACGCGCTCCGCCGTCTCCATGATCT
>Ga0310811_10001249_pt1 | contig 32505 bp, 30 predicted proteins | sample YCmetagenome_FD_207642 | JGI IMG/M metagenome (GOLD analysis project Ga0310811, IMG submission 207642) | Soil microbial communities from experimental microcosm in Duke University, North Carolina, United States - YC | ecosystem: Engineered > Artificial ecosystem > Soil microcosm > Unclassified ...
GTGAGCAGTTTCATGCGCCACATGGTAGATCAGTCTCTTGTTATCTCCCGAGGAGGTGCTATGGCTGCAAGCGTTCAGGAACTGCTGGCGGCGGCAAACGCGGCCGTCCCGAAATTGAAGCCGGAGGAAGTGCGCGAAATGACCTCGCGGTCCGACGTGGTGTTCATCGACGTCCGCGACACGCCGGAAATCCAACAGACAGGCAAGATTCGCGGCGCAATTCATATTCCGAGAGGCATGATCGAGTTCCGCGCCGATCAGGCGACCACGTATCACAACCCCGCGCTGCAGAAGGATCGAACGATCGTGCTCTATTGCGCATCCGGCGGACGGTCGGCGCTCGCCGGAAAGACGCTGCGCGACATGGGATATACGTCGGTGTACAACGCCGGCGGGATCAAGGAACTGACCGAAGCGGGGCTGCCGACCGAGCCTGCATAAACGCGACGACTTCCGCGCGCGTAGCAAACGCCAGGAGCCGATCGGCAGCGTAGCAATGCCGATCGGCTCGATCTTCACGCTGCAGCTCAATCTCAGGTTCAAGGCGCGCGGGGTGGCGAGCTTTGGAAAGGGTCGGCGTCCGGCCCCGAATCCGCAAATCCGCCACGCACGAATCCGCCGCATCCACCGATGACGACGCACAGTGTGGCGGGATCGGCGCCACGTCCCTCGGCGAACGCCCGTTCCGACTCGCGTGCTCCGCTCAGCAGCGCGATCAAGCCGTAGTTGCCTTCGTGACAGCGCGGCTCGTAGAAAATGCGGTTCTCTCTGTCGCTTTGCTTCTTCAGCTCCTGCCTGGCCGTCCACGGTCGGACCCACGTCGTCGGATCGTCGATCGTCACGACATAGTCGATCGTGTCGGCGTCGATGCGCGTCCATCGTTCGAGCAGATGCAGGTGTTCGTGAGATCCCTGAAAGTCCGACTTCGGCGAGAAGTTCGTGACATCCACGATCAGCGTATCGCCCTCCCAGTGCCCGCGCGAGTCTCCCCAGTACTGCCGCATCGTCTCCGGCAGGTGCGGCGCCGTGGTGATTGGAATGATGCGGGGCCGTCCCACGCCGGGGCCGACGTCATACACGATCGAGATCACGCCCGGAGACTGGACGATGCGACTGAAACCACCGATGAAATTTCCGAAGTCGGGAAGCGTGCCGTTCAGGCAGCGTTCGGTCAGCGTCCGGTCTTCGGGTCCATTCGCACGGTTGATGCCCGCGTTCGCGCCCGCACCGATGTAGCTGGGAGGCGTTTCGTTTCGTCTCGGTGAGACCGGGCCGTACTTTCCTCCTGCGCAGCCCGGGTGATGCTCCTTGCAGGCCTCAGTGGGCTGCAGGAGCGCCAGCTGGAACTGTCGGAAGGCATCGCGCTTCTTCTGAGCCTCCGGCGTCAGACCAGGGATCCTTCCGTCGGGCGGATCGACAACGAGTGAGGTGCGTCGGCCGACGGGCAGATGGATCGTGAACGGTTCCTGAGCGAATTCAGTATTGACGTCGCGTTCGGTCCCGCGAGCGCGTCGCTCCTCAGTGCTGTCGCGTTTGATGATGTCGGAAATCTGCCGATCGAGATCGCGGCGTTCGGCGTCGGAAAAAAATTCCTGGTTGGCGTACTTGGCGGGTCGCTCGAGAGGGATGTCGACGTCCCTCGTCCAGATGCCTTGCAGATCCGGCTCGCCCCACGACGTTCTCAACGACGGCTTCGTCCCAACCGGCAGCCCAGTCAAGGACATTATTGCGAACGACGCAACTGCAATCGTCGCCACCACGCCGGCCATCAGGACCAGTCGGTGCGTGCTCATGACGAAGCGGCGCCATCTTACTTCAGCGCGGCGACCTCGGTGCGGGTCAGTGGTCTCCATTTGCCGATGGGCAGCGTGCCGATGGCAATCGGGCCGATTTTGACGCGCACCAGCTTCAACACCTTCGCGCCAAGCGCTTCGACCATCCGGCGCACCTGACGGTTGCGTCCCTCCGTCAGCGTGATCTCGAAGTGCGTGTACTTCGCGGAGTCGCGCAGCCGCGAGACGCGGGCGGGACGCGTCACGCCGTCGGAGAGCTCGATGCCCTCGCGCAGCTGCTGCAGCTGTTCGTGCGATAACACCATCGAAGCTTTCACCAGATACGTCTTCGACACATGCGACGCGGGGTTGGTAACGCGCTCGGCGAACTGGTTGTCGTTGGTCAGCAGCAGCAAGCCGGACGTGTCGAGATCGAGCCGCCCCACCGGCGAGACGAACGTGCCGACGTCTTTGATGAGGTCGTACACCGTCGGCCGGCCCTGCGGATCCTTGTAGGTCGTGATGTAACCGGTCGGTTTGTAGAGGAGCACGTAGACGCGCTCGCGCGATGCGAGCGGCTTGTTGTCGAAACGCAGCTGGTCGCGGCCCATATCAATCCATTGGTCGGGATCCCGTACGACCTTGCCATTCACCTTCACGCGTCCGGCGGCAATCCAGGCGCGCGCTTCGGTGCGCGATCCGACGCCCGCCTTGGACAGGACGCGCTCGAGCGTCTTCAGCTGACGGCTCATGACATACAATTCTCGTTTCTGGAGGGCATATGTTTTCACGTCACCTGATCACGGCCGGTGCGCTGACCGTGGCCTTTGCCGCCAGCGCCGCGGCGCAGACCGCGTTCACGCTGACGTCGACCACCTTCAAGGACGGCCAGATGATGCCGCGGAAGGTCGCCAACAAGAACGCGCAGAACCCCAACTGCGTCGGTGAGAATGTGTCACCGCAGCTTTCGTGGAGCGGCGCACCGGAGGGGACCAGGAGCTTCGCGCTGTTGATGGAGGATCCGGAAGGGCGCGGCGGCGCCGGTGTGCATCACTGGGTGGCCTACGGCATTCCGCCGAACGTCACCAGCTTCGCCGAAGGCGAGGTGAGCAAGGAGTCGGATAAATATGTCGGCGGCAAGAGCACGCAGGGCGTCGGCTTCTACTCCGGCCCTTGCACGCCGCCCGGATCGCCGCACCACTACACGTTTGTCGTCGTCGCCACCGATTTCGATCCGAAAGAGCTGCCACCGGGCCTGACGCGCGAGGAGTTCCTGGCCAAGCTGGTTCCGCAGGGCGGGATGTCGCACGCCAAAGGATCGGCAGGTCTGGTCGGCCTGTTCGTCAAACCGCAATAACACTCAGGCGCGCATGTTGGCAACGCAGGAGCGGTGACCCTTCACCGCTCCCTGCGGAGCCGTTACGAATACCGCGCGCTGGTGCGGTTGAACAGTCGCAGTCCGAGACCACACGCCAGCGACAGCAGACCGATCAACCCAATCAGCGGAAGCGGGCTGGCGGTCTTCGGCAACGCAGGCGCAGGCTTTTCCGGTTCGGCTGCTGGAGCTGGGGCCTGAGGCTCCGCGGCTGCGGGCGGCGGTTCCGGCTGCGGCTCGGGCGCTCCGAAAATCGCCGGCTCGTTCCTGGCGGCCTCTGCCACAGGCGCGAGGCTCGCAGACTCGACGTTGATTTCGCGAATCTTCAGGTCCGATCCGAGCGGCGAGCCGCCGTTGGTTGGTACAGGCGTGAACGTTCCAGAAGTGCCGACAGGCGTGTCGTGCTCGGCATGTTTCAGCATGCCGTGAATGACGACGCGACGACCGAGAAGCGGCGCCAGCGCGTCCTCGCCCGCCCCGGTTAATTCGAACGCCTGACCGTTGCCGCGCGCGGCAATGCAGTGCGTGCTCTCCTGCTCGGTGCTCGGTGTGACGGCCATCTCCGGCCCGCCGATCACGGCGTCAATCAAAATGTATTCGTTGCTGAGGCCGGTGCCTGTTCCTGCGAACTTGCTGTGCTCATGCTCGCGTCGGTACTCCCGCTCGCCCTGCAAACATCCGACGGCGGTCACTGCCATCTTGTCGTCGCCGGCGAGCGCGGCACGGCTTCCCCATCCGGCGAAGGCAGATGCCACGATGGTTGCGGCCAGCACGCTGCGTGTGAAACGACTGCTCATGGGAACCTCGCTTTCTCTGGCAAACAAAGGGTGCAAGGCGATATCCCGGTGAGCTCGAGCGCAACACACGCCGGTTTCGTGCGTGAATTGGCGGTGGGGCACGGTGCGATCACCACATGCCGTGAGCACAACGTGGATTTGTATCCCGCCCACGGCGGGTGTAGGATTCCGGCCGATCGTTCTTTTTTCAGGGGCAAATATGACGCGATTCAGCATCAGGGCGCTCGCGGCCGCAGCACTGGTCGCGCTGCCGGGCCTCGCGATGGCCCATCACTCGATCCAGGCACAGTTCGACATTTACAAGACCATCACCGTCTCGGGCACCGTTGCGCGCATGGAGTTCATCAACCCCCATTCGTACCTCACCGTCAACGTCAAGGATGCCGACGGCAAGATCACGAAGTGGGCGTTTGAAATGACCGGTCTCGCCGGTCTGCGCCGCGCCGGTTTGAGCCGCGCCGATCGCGGAGGGTTGAAGCCGGGCGACGAGCTGACGGTGATTGCGCTTGCCGCGCGCGATGGATCGAACAGCGGTCTCGCGCAGGAGCTGAAGATGGCCGACGGCCGCGATTTCAAGCTGCTCGCGGATGCACCGGACGCGCCCTCGTCAACCAGCCGCTGATCAGCGGAGGCCCCTATGCCTGTGAGCAGCCGAATTGTCGCGACCGCAGCCGCGATCTGTTTTGCCGGCGCAGCGCTGTTCGCCCAGGACGGTGGCGGCGCGCGCCAGGCGCTGCGCACCACCAACGCCCCGCCGAAGGCAACAGGCACGACGCCGCGCGCACCTGACGGTCATCCAGACCTCACCGGCGTGTGGAACGCGCTCGGCGACAATCTGAACGGCGTACCAAACCAGATCGCCAACAACGGGATCTCTATCGAGAGTGCGACGGTTGCGCGCGATCTGCACAGCGGTCAACTCGTCACCGTGTTCCCGCGCCTGGACAACCGGCCCAAGAACAACGAGCAGGCCGAACGGGCGGCCGCGCTGCTGCGCAGAAGCGGATCGAACAGGCCCATCTACAAGCCGGAATACTGGGACATGGTCAAGTACAACGACCACAACGCCAACGAAGAGGACCCGTCGAACAACTGCATGCCGGCCGGGATCCCGCGCGGCGGCATCCCGTCCTACATCGCCCAGTTCCCGAACTACGTCGTGTTCATCTATCCGGGACAGGGTGGCCTCATCGCCACACAGACGATGTACCGCATGATTCCGACCGACGGCCGCAAGCACACGCCGCTGCAGGAGCTCGACGGCAGCTATACCGGCGAGAGCATCGGCCGCTGGGAAGGCGACACGCTCGTCGTCGATTCGTACGGGTTCAACTCGAACACCTGGTTCGATCAGATCGGCGGCTACATGCACGGTGAGAACATGCATGTCGTCGAGCGCTACAAGCGCGATGGCAATACGCTCACGTGGACGGTGACGGTGGAAGACCCGGACTACCTGCTCGAGCCGTGGACATCGACGCCGCGCGTGGCGCTGCTCAACCCCGATCCGAAGGCGATGCTGCCGGAATCGCAGCCCTGCAGCGAACGCGACCTCGCTCACACCGTTACCAAAGAGCATCACTGATCATGACTTTCACGATCCGCGTCGCGCTGGGTGTCGCGCTCGTCGGCGCGCTGGCCGTTCACTCGGTTGATGCCCAGACGCCCGATCGCGCGAAAACGCTTCGCGCCGCTGCTGAGGCGCTCGGGATGGACCGCTGGTCGGACATCGGTTCGGCGGCAAACACCCGTCTGCCTGGCATCGACATCGTCAATACACAGGAACTGATTGCGAGTGGCATGACGGACGTCGGCGGCCGCATGGTGAAGACAGACGTGCACGTCGCCCTGGGCTACAACCCGGCGGCGATGCGTGTCGAGCTCACGCCTGAAGGCGGTGCCGCGCAGCACACTATTGAGACGGTGCGCGAAACATGGGCGTGGAACGAATCGCAGATCGGAGGCGGTCTCGTTCCAGGAAAGGGGACCGCCACGCCAGCGATGGCGGCGGTTCGTGAACGGCTGCTCCGCCTGTGGACCCTTCCCTTCGGCGTGGTCAAGGCGGCATATGCCGGCGGTGACAAGACGGTCGTGTCAACCGAAGGAGGCGCGACGGTGATCACGGCGCCGCTCGGCGGTCCACTTGCGGGGATGAGCGTGAGGGCCACCCTCGACGCCAAGAGCTTGATTACGAAGGTTGAGGCACGCGCCGATAACCCGGCGCTCGCGAATCTGGCGTCAGAAGCGACACAGATGGAATACTCCGACTACGCGGACCACGCGGAAGTGCTGACCGACATCAAGACCCCTGGTCACATCGTCGGCAAACGTGACGGCCGCACCGTGTTCGATCTCACCGTGAAATCCTGGGAGACGAATAACCCTTACGTCGTTTTCCCCGTGCCACCGAATGTGAAGGCGGCTTCCGCTGCGTCGCCGACTTCGCGCTGAGCGCTTCCGACACGTCATACGCTTCACGCAGCCAGTCGGTAACAGGTGACTCCACCTCGTCACGATGCGTGATGCGGATGACGTGGGCGCGCTTCACCTTCGACGATTCGACGACCGTGCGGATCTGAGGCGCCTTCACCACACGGCCGATGAAGAACACCACCTCGAGGTAATTGCGCTTCGGGCGCACAAAGAAGTAGCACGCCTTGCGCGAGAACATGATGGAATTGTGCGAGGCGTAGATGCGCTGCTCGCCGAAATCGGCGGCGGTGTCGCGCAGCCGCTTCCAGGCTTCGCGCAGGTCCTCGGAGAGTTCACGCGTCAGCGCAGCTTCCGTCGTCGTCCAGCAGTCATGCTTCTCGCCCTCGGCGATCCACTGCTTGCAGTGATAGCACTCGTGCCCTCGCACGCCTCTAGCCTACATGCGCCGCGCACGTCGCTGCCTCGTTTGCTATAGTTCAGGTTTCAATCGCCATCATGGAATATCTGACCGCGCTGCATGACAGCGCTTTCTCGACCTGGATCCGCGAAGCGGAAACTGTCTGGGCGTTCCCCACCGTACTGACCGTTCACACCTTCGGCATGATGCTTCTCGTCGGCTGCGCATGGGTCATGGATCTGCGCCTGCTCGGTGTTGGGCGCACCATTCCCATCGGGCCGCTGCGGCCGCTGTTCCGCATCATGTGGTTCGCGTTCTGGATCAACCTGGCGACTGGCGTTCTGCTGTTCATCGCCGACCCGGAACGCAAGGCGACGTCGATGCTGTTCTGGTCGAAGATGCTGCTGATCCTGATCAACCTGCCGCTGATCAAACGACTCGAGCGCGCCGTGTTCGGGAACACGTCGGCGCCGACCGTCGTCTCTGGTGGTGCACGGCAGCTTGCGGCGGTGTCGGCCGCCCTCTGGGCGGGGACCATCTTCGCCGGGCGTCTGCTGGGGTACATGTAGCCCTATGTCAGAACTCATCACTCCGGGAAACCTCTCGCACCTGCACTTATTGCTCAACCATTTCCCGACCGTCGGCCTCACCGTCGCGTTCGCGCTCCTGATCGTCTCGATTCTCAGCGACAGCGAGGCGATGAAGCACGACACGATGCGTCCGACCGCGCTTGGAGTCTTGTTCGCCATCGCGGTGATGACACTGCCGGTGTTCACCACCGGCCTCGCCGCAGAAGGCGCGATCGAGAAGCTTCCCGGCGTTTCGAAGGCGGCGATGGACGCGCACGAGAACTCGGCGTTGCTCGCGTTCGTGGTGCTCGAGCTGGCCGGAGCGTCGGCGTGGTTCGGGCTGTGGCGGTGGCGGCGGACACGTCGCATCCCGCCGGGCATCACCATCCTGACGTTCGTGCTCTCGGCGGTGTCGCTCGGACTGATGACCATCGCCGCAAGCATCGGCGGCGGCATCCGTCATCCGGAGATCCTCGCGGACCCGAGCACCGCCGGCGCGCAGTCGGCGTTCTCTATGTCAGCGGCTGGTGTCGCGTTTTTCGTCAACGGCCGTGGTCATCAGTGGGTGTGGCCGACGCTCGAGAGCGCGCACTTCGTCGGCATGACGCTCTGGTTCGGCATCCTGCTGATCGCCAACTTGCGCCTGATGGGATGGTTCACCGCTATCCCCTATCCCTCTCTGCATCGCCTGCTGCCGTGGGCGTTGCTTGGCTTCGGCGTCAACGAGGTCAGCGGCATGATGTTCTACATCGCCACGCCGAAGGGCTACACCACCAACGTCGTCTTCTACTGGAAGTTGATCTTCCTGCTGATCGCCGCAGCCGATCTCCTCTACCTGACCGTGTGGCCGCAGGCATGGAGAACGGAGGCGGGGACGCCGGTACATGTGCGCGAGCGCGTCATCGGCGCGGCCGCGCTGGCCACCTTCGTCGCCGTGATGTACTGCGGTCGGATGTTGCCGTTCCTCGGCAACTCATTCTGAGTCTTACTGGAGCGTCTCAACAGATGTACTGGTTTTCACGACAGCCCTTCGACCGCGGATCGTCTGGCCGCGACATGGGAACGGCCAGCATTGTTTTGGGAAGGATGCACCGGTAAATGTCGTTAGGGTGGACTGTTGTCCTCGTCAATTTCGGCATCATCATCGTCGTCTACGTGCTCGGCAAACTGATCGACTCCGCCGCCGAGCGATACGACTCGCATCGCGAGTAGTTGCGCCTCGAGTGGTGACGCCGATGTTTTCCGCCGGCGAATCCTACGAACGGTTCATGGGCCGATGGAGCCGCGCGGTTGCGCAGCTGCTCGTTCCATTTGCAGGCCTTCGCGATGGCGAGGCCGTGCTCGACGTCGGCTGCGGCACCGGCGCGCTTACCGACGCGATCGCGGCGTCCGCCCCGACCAGCCGCATCGCAGCCATCGACCGGTCGGAGCCCTTCATCGCAGCGGCCCGGGCGACGCACTTCGATCCACGTCTGCGTTTCGAGATCGGCGACGCACAGCAACTGCCATTCGAAGAGGCGAGCTTCGATCGCACGCTCTCCCTGTTTATCCTCAACTTCGTCGCCGACCCCGACACGGCGATACGCGAAATGATGCGGGTGACGCGGCCGGGAGGCACCGTCACGTGCGCGGTGTGGGACTACAGCGAGGGCATGCAGATGCTGTGCAGGTTCTGGGAAGACGCGGTGGCGCTCGATCCGGCAGCGGTGCCGCGCGACGAACGGCGGATGCCGCTCTGCCGCAGAGGCGAGCTGACGTCGCTCTTTCGTCGGCACGACTTCGCGGAGATCGATGAGGCCGCATTGACGATCCAGATGCGGTTCTCTTCCTTCGACGACTACTGGTCGCCATTTCTCGAAAACCAGGGGCCGGCCGGCGTGTACGTCTCTCAGCTGGATGAAGCTGCGCGCGAGCGGCTACGGCTGCGCCTGCGCCGACGCGCTCTCGCCGACGGCGCTGACAGGCCATTCGAACTCAGTGCCCGCGCCTGGGCGGTGCGTGGCCGGCTGTGGGCGGCCAACTAGTGCCGCAACGAGTCCGCACACCGCCGCGAACGACAGCCATAGCCCGGGCACTGCGCGATTGCCCGTCATCTGAATCAGATAGGTGCTGATTGCGGGCGTGAAGCCGCCGAAGATTGCAGTCGCAAGGCTGTACGCCAGCGAGAATCCAGCGGTGCGAACTTCCACCGGCATGATCTCCGTCAGGAACACCACCATCGCGCCGTTGTAGCAGCCGTAGAGAAACGACAGCCAGAGTTCGACTGCGAGCAGCTTCCAGAATGTGGGCCCATCGACGAGCCACCGCATCGCCGGATATGCCGTGGTGAGCATCAGCAGCGTGCAGGCGATGAGCAGCGGCTTTCGGCCTGCTCGATCAGACAAGGCGCCAGACACGGGCAGCCAGAACAGATTCGACGCGCCCACGCAGAGCGTCACGATCAAGCTGTCGCCGCTTGTCAGCTTCAACACCGCGCTGCCGAATGTCGGCGTGTAGGCGGTAATCATGTAGAACGACACCGTGGTCATCGTCACCATGAGGGTTCCGACGATCACCAGCGCCCAGTTCGACGCGAGCGAGCGCAGCACCTCTGATGCAGCAGGACGCCGTGCCCGAGCGAGGAACTCATCGGTCTCCTCGAGCGATCGGCGGAGGCGTACGAGAAACGGAATGATGGCGCAGCCGACGAGCAGGGGCACGCGCCAACCCCACGCGGCCATCGATGCCGGTGCGAGCGTCTGGTTCAGAATCACGCCGAGCAGCGCCGCGAACATGACAGCCATCTGCTGGCTTGCCGACTGCCAGCTGACGTAAAACCCTTTGTGTCCCGGCGTCGCGATCTCCGAGAGGTAAACGGAGACGCCGCCGAGCTCCATCCCTGCGGAGAATCCCTGCAGCAACCGTCCGGCGAGCACGAGCAGCGGCGCCAGCAGACCGATCGTTGCGTAGCCGGGGGTGAACGCGATGGTGACGATGCCCACAGACATCAGGGCGAGGGTCAGCACCAGGCCGGCGCGGCGGCCATGCTTGTCGGTGTAGGCGCCGAGCACGAGCGCGCCGAGCGGGCGCATCAAGAAACCCGCGCCGAACGTCATCAACGAGAGCATCAGCGACGCGAACTCGTTGCCGCTCGGGAAAAACGCCCGGCCGATCGCCGAGGCGTAGTAGCCGAAGACCATGAAGTCGTACATCTCCAGGAAATTGCCGCTGGAGACGCGAATCACCGCCCTGACCTGCCGATTCACACGGGCGATCCTATCGCGGTTAGGCGTAATATCTGCTGGCCAGCCGTAGCTTCAGCGAAGGCGGGCCGGGCAAGGAGAACGTATGCGATTGGTTACGGCAGCATTGATTGTACTGTTCGCGGCGCCGTCGTTCGCTCAGGAGTGGGTCGAATATTACAGCCGTGAGGATCGCTTCCTGGTGAACTTTCCAAAGCAGCCGCAGGTAAAGACCATCACCTATCGCACTGAGTACGGGCTCGACCTGCCGGCGCATGTGCACGCCTACGACGAAGGATCGGCGCACTATTCCGTGACCGTCGTCGACTACAACGACGTCGTGAAGATGCACGGCGAGCGCGTGAAGGGATGCACGCTCTATCCGGACCAGTGCACCAATCAGGGGCAGAACGAGCTGCACGGCGCACTCGATTATGCGGCCTGGAACTTCATCAAGCGCGATGCAAAGGTGACCTATTACGGTTACGCGAACAGCGATCGCATCGAAGGGCGCCGCGTGCAACTGGCCAATCCCGACAAATCAAAGACGTTCGCGGCGATCTACATGCACGAGAATCGGCTCTACATCACCGAGGCAACGGTAGCCGGCAATGCGGCGCCGCCGGCGCTGTTTTACCAGTCGATGGGATTTCTGGACAAGGACGGCGTCCGTGTTCGCTACAAGACGCCGTACTCGAATGTGTATCCCGCACCGGAGCGCGAGCCCGGCGGTCCGAATCGCCCGATGGGCTGTTAACTATTTCCCGGGTCCATTCCCGGCGCCAGTACCGGGTCGGAAACCGCCTGCAGATCCGTACTGGTTGTCCTCGTTGCAGATGAACTCCATCAAGTCGCCCGTTCCGGTGGTGCGATCCGGACGCATCAGGCGCGACTTGAACTGCAGCTTCACCGGATGCGCCAGCGCGCCCGCATCCTCGAGCGTCACATCGTTGATCAACGTACCGTAGTTCGGACGCGTGTAGCGCTCGACGATGTGGAGCTGCTCGGTGTGCGGGGTGCCGCGGCGATCGAACCAGAATTTGTCATTGAAGCCGACGGTGTCGACGACGAGCGCGTCGCCGTCCCAGCGGCCGATCGAATGTCCCAGCCACGAGGGAATGAGTCCTTCAGGATGCTTGCGGCCGTCCATGAACACCACCCGATGCGCGCCGTCGTCCATCAGCTCGTGCAGGATGAAGATGTGCGTGAGCCCTTTCTCCGTGTACGACATCGCGAATTTCCACGGGTACGGATTCGTCCGTAGCACGCTCATCGGCAGGCAGGCCGTGTAGGGATCGTCCTGTGACTTCCGCTTGTCGCGCAGCTCCTTCGCCCACGGCAGCAGCGGCAGCTCGCCGGTTTTGAGGCCGCCGTCACGCTCGATGTCGGCGATGGCACCTCCGCCCACCCACGGGCCGGTGAGATCGACGTGACCATCAGGCAGCCGCGGCACCGGTTTGCTGTTGGCATCAGCATCGGAAATGACCGGCGTGCCAGGGTTGATGAACACGACGCCGCCCTCGTTCGTCCTGCCGCTGGGCGAGGGTTGTCCTTGCGTTACGTCGCCGCCCTGCGCATCGCCGCCGGGGCGCTGCGCCTGCATCGTGGCCGTTGGCAGAAGCGCCGCTGCGATTGCGATGACAACAATTTGTCTCACGGACAAACCTTTCGAGAATTGCAGGATTATACCGGGGAAGAACACCCTCATGCCGTTCGAGCTACAACCAACCTTGACCGGTACGCTGGTCGAACTGCGGCCGCTGCACGTCGATGACTATGACGATTTGTACGCAGTAGCCGCAGATCCGCTCATCTGGGAACAGCATCCGAACAGCGACCGGTACAAGCCGGCAGTATTCCAGCAGTTCTTTCGCGAGGCGATGGAATCACGCGGCGCCTTCGTGGTGATGGATCGCGCGACCGGGCGCATCATCGGCTCGTCGCGTTACTTCGGTTACGACGAGCAACGCAGTCAGATCGAGATCGGCTGGACGTTTCTGGCGCGCGCCTACTGGGGCGGCGTCTACAACCGCGAAGTGAAGCGGCTGATGCTGCGTCACGCGTTTCAATTCGTCGACTGTGTCATGTTCCGCGTCGGGCCGGACAACCATCGCTCGCAGCGGGCGATGGAAAAGATTGGCGGCGTCCGGCTACCTGGTCTCCAGTTTGCGCGCGGACATGACGCCGTCGTGTTTCAGATAACAAAGTCCAATGCGCATTTTCCAGATTGACGCGTTCACCGAGGCGGCGTTCAAAGGCAATCCCGCGGGCGTGTGTCTGCTCGAGCGCGATGTCGACGAAACGTGGATGCAGAACGTCGCCGCGGAGATGAATCTCTCCGAAACCGCGTTCGTCGGCCGTACCGCCGACGGCTGGTCGCTGCGCTGGTTCACGCCGACGGTCGAAGTCGCGCTGTGCGGACACGCCACGCTGGCGACCGCGCATGCCCTGCTCGAAGAGCGGCTGCTGTCGGCCGGCGACACCGCACGGTTCCACACAAAGAGCGGTCTGCTGACCACGACGCAGGCAGGGGACTTGATCGAGATGGATTTCCCCGCGAAGGTGGCGCAGCCCTCGGCGCCGCCGGAAGGATTGATCGAAGGTCTGGGCACGCAGCCGGTGCGCGTCTCGCGCAACGAGTTCGATTACCTCGTCGAGATGGCGAGCGAAGAGGACGTCCGCTCGTTGACACCCGACCACGCGTTCCTGCGACGTCTGCCGGTACGCGGCGTCATCGTCACGAGCCGTGCCTCGACGCCAGGCTTCGACTTCGTATCGCGGTTTTTCGCGCCAGGCTCGGGCGTCGATGAGGACCCGGTCACCGGTTCCGCACACTGCGCGCTCGGCCCCTATTGGGCGCCGCGCATCGGCAAGACCAACCTTATGGCTTACCAGGCGTCACCGCGCGGCGGTGTTCTGCGCGTGACCGTCGCCGGAGATCGCGTCAAGCTCGCCGGCCGCGCCGTAACGGTGTTTCGCGGCGAGCTGAGAGTATGACCGCGCCTAGGAGTTCTTCAGCGGAGCTTTGACGCGGACCGTGGTTCCCTGCTGCAGACCGGTCACAATGTCGAGGCTGCCGCCGACGACATGTACCCGCTCTTGCATCGTGACGAGCCCGAGACCGCTTCCGTCTTGATTGACTTCGTCCACGTTGAAACCGTGCCCGTCGTCGGTGATCGTCATCTCCAGCTCACCGGCTGAAGTCGTGAGTGTGACCGCCATTTGGTGCGCTTTGCCATGTACCACGGCGTTGCGGAGCGACTCCTGAACGATTCGAAAGAAACAGACGGCGACGTCCGGACGCACGTGCCGCGAATCGCCCACCGCGGTGAATGTCACGCGCACGCCGTGGTGGACTGCGACTTCGGCGCAGAGTGTCTTGAGGGCGGGCGCGAGCCCCAGCAACCGCAGCGAGTCCGGATGCAATTCATGTGAGAGTCGGCGGACGGCGTCGAAGAGTATCCGCGTATCACCGGCGAGCTGTGCGAAATCGCGTTGCACGGCTCTGTTTTGAATGCTCCCTGACGAGGCCCGCAGACGATCGATCATCGTCGACACCATCGCCAGCCGCTGACAGATGTCGTCGTGCAGGTCGTGGGCAAGGCTCGCCCGTGCGGTCTCCTGCGCGTCGATGAGCCGTCCGGCCAACTGTCGGATGCGGTCGTAACTCGTTTGCAACGTCGCCTCGCGCGCGCGTACGGTTCCCTCCGCGACGCGCCGCCCGGTCCGCTGGGTCAGAAGTCCGACGATGAGCAGCAGCTGCACGCCGACCACAGCAATCGCGCTGACGATGTATCGCCTGTAAGATTCCCACGCCGTCGGCGTCCTGAACAGAATTCGCGATTCGGGCGGAAGTCTCGAAGGGTCAATTCCCCAGCGTTTCACCTGGCGCCAGTCGAACATGGGCGCCGTCATCACGGGGGTAATCGGTATGTCCTCCGGTGGTGTGCCATCGAGTATCTGACGCGCGATTTCTCCAAGCCGTGCTCCGGCCGCGTCCCCGCTGCGGATCACGCCTCCGACGACGCCGCTGCCAATGTAGAGATCGGACACGCCATAGATCGGCGCTCGTGCGACGTCGGCCATCATATGGGCGATGTCGCCCGGATACACGTTAGGAACCGGCTCGTCCGGCGCATAACGCGTGTAGAGGATTACGCTCTGCGGCGGAATCGCCTTGACAGCGGAGAGGAGCTCTGGGACGGTTCGTTTCTTGACATATGTGAGCTCGACACGGTTGGCGAATGGACTTAGTGCCGACTGCAGCTTTTCGTCATATCCCACCACCGTTGGCGCTTGAGCGACGACGAATACACGTGTCGTGCTGGGGTGTAGCTTCAACGCGAGTTCCAGCGTTTCGCTGAAGGGCGTGTCGTTCAACACACCCGTGATACCGCGCGCCGTACGATCGACGACGGCCTGCGGTAGTGCGACGGCAAGAAACACGATTGGGACATCGGGGAACAATTCATCCCGGTAGCGAACTGCAAACTGCAGCGCCGCGGACGCCACCGCGATCACGACGTCAACGTGGCGGCCTTCGTATTTGCGCAGGATGTAGTCCCGCAGCGCCTTCGATGCTTTTTCTGCCGGGAACTCCTCCGTCTCCAGGTACTCCGCAAAATAGTTCACAGGCGCGTCGGTCGGCCCCAACAGCACACGTCGGATCGCCGCGTCGAGACGTTCAGACGACGGATCGCTTTCGGAGCCCCAATGAATAGTCAGAACGGTTCGACCAGGGTGACGCACCTGAGCCGAAGCTGCAGGACACACGGAGCCGAAGACGATGGCGACCATCGCCAGGCGTCGCGCGCCGGTGTGTCCATGCATTCAGAACGACAGCTTTGCCGCCAGCTGAACCTGCCGCGACGAGCCAGCTTCGCCGGTGGGAAGACGGGTCCGCGAGATCTTGCCGAACATCGGCGTGCCCACCACGTTTCCGGGTGAACCGAAGTTCGCGTGGTTGAACAGATCAAAGGCGTCGACGCGCAGCTGCAGAGAATGATCCGCTCCCACAGAGACTTTCTTCACCACCGACAAGTCGGTGTTGATGAATGATGGGCCGATCACCGTGTTGCGGCGAAGATTGCCGAACCCGTTGCCGGCCGCAAACGACGACGGATCGAACCAGCGATCCACCGATCCGATGGTTCGCACAGGAGCGATCACATTCGGACGCACGGTGTTCGGAACGCCGTTGAGCGTGCTGTTGCTCGTGACGATGTTGACAGGGTTCCCGCTCTGCGCCTGAACGATGGTGGCGAGCTGCCATCCGCGCGTGAGTGCATGGCCGGCAAAGGGCAGATCGTACATGGCGCTGATCACGAATCGATGGCGCGCGTCGAAGTCGGATAACCCGTACTCGCCGGCGATGTCGTAGCCGTTCTGCACGGCGAAGCCCGATGAATTCAGGGAATTGGTGTCGAGCGATTTGGACAGCGTATACGACGCGTCGAAGACCAGCCCGCGGGACAATCGTTTGGTCGCCGACACCCATAATCCGTTGTAGCTCGAAAATCCGCTGCTTTCGACCTGCGTGATCGCGCCAAGCGGCTCGCCCGGTCGAATCGGACTCGACGCGTCGACGGACGGGAACGGAACGCCGCCGTCGATCGGTTGATTGATGTTGCGGGAGATTCGCAGATGCGCGCCGCGCGAACCGAAGTAGCCGACTGTCGCCGAGAGATCGCGGGCGAGTTGTCGCTGGATGTTCACGTTCCACGCTCGCAGCGACGCGTTGCGAAAGCGCGGATCAATCGTCACCGGCGCCAGACGAATCGGCTGCGCCGCATTGACGCCGTCGCGCAGTGCAATCGAACCGGTGGCAGTCAGCGGTGTCGCGAACGGCGGGTTGCCCGCCGTGTCGCGCACGGCCGTCGTGCTCGGCTGATCGACGGCCAGTCCATACGCACCTCGGATGACGGTAAGACTGTCTCCCCATGGCGCCCAGGCGAGGCCGAGCCGCGGTTCGAAGTTCCGATTGTTCTGCCGATAAATTCTCGCCACGTCCACGCCGACACGGACCAGTGACGCCGTCGGTGCGTCGAACACGACGAACTGGTTGTCGCGCTCTGTCGGCGTGACGTGCCATTCGTATCGAAGCCCGATATCGAGCGTCAGGTTCGCACCGATGCGGACGGCGTCCTGCGCGAAGAACGAAACAGCGTCCTCGGTGATGTGGCTCCAGCGCCGGTTGAGCGTGATGTTGAACGCGTTTGCCGTGCCACTGAGGAATGCCGCCATGCTCGGGAAGTTGAACTGCCCGGTACCCTCCGCGAAATTGTTGTTGAGGAAGCGTCGATACTCTCCGCCGAATCGCAGCGAGTGCCGGTCGACGATGTGCGTGACCGTATCGTTGAAAACGTAGAGCGTGTCTTTCCGTCCCTGCGGCAGTGTCGCCGGCCCGCCGAAGGTGAGCGCGCCGGCGACGATCATCTGCGGCAACCCAATCGGGCGGTTGACGCCGTTCGCGATGCCGAAATCCTGCGGGTTGAGTGCGGCCGACGGAAGCGTGTGCCCGTCCTGCGCCGTTTGACCGAACCGTGCTTCGTTCAGCAGCGCGGCACCGAACGTGTGAGTCTCGTTCACGGTGAAGGTGCTCTTCCAGATGCCGCGCGTCTGGCCGAATCCTGGCACATTCGTCCCCGCCGACGCGGGTTCGCGACCCCTGATCTGTTGACGACCCATGAATACCTGCAGGCGATCTGCCGCTCCGACGTTGTGCCGTACGTCCGCGGTCCAGGTGTTCTCATGCACGATTGCCAGACCGGCGCCGACAAACCGCGGTACGCCGTCGGCGTCGAAGTAATTCGCGCGGGGAATCAGCGGCAGCAGCCGTGCAATCGCAGGGTCGGTGACCGCCGCTCGTTGCACATCACCGGGAACCACGGCCTGCAGATCGAGTTGCTGCCGCTGCCGCAGACCTTCGTATGTCGCAAAGAAGAACGTGCGGCCGCGGATGATGGGACCACCAACGGATCCTCCAAGCTGATGGCGCTTGAACGGATGCGGATGCGACGACGTGAATTCGAAGAAGTTTCGTGCATCGAGTGCGTCGTCGCGAAAGAACTCGTACGCCTCGCCGCGAAACTGATCGGTGCCCGATCGGCTAATCAGATTGAGCACCGCCCCGGACACATGTCCGTATTCCGCACGGAACGTCGAGTTGTCGACCTTGAACTCCTCGATGCTGGCGATGGGCGGCGGAAAACCTATCGAGCCGAAGGTAAGATTGTTGGTGGTGACGCCGTTCACGATATAGGCAACAGCTTCCTCGCGATTACCGGCGGTATTGAACGCCAGCGCTCCAGTTCCACGAACCGGCGTCGTCGAAAAACCGGTCTGTGAGGGCGCGAGCGACCCAGGCAGGAGCGGTCCGAGATCGACAAAGTGGCGGCCATTCAGCGGTGCGCCACGGATTGTCTGGGGCGACACGATGTGCCCGACGGTGCTTGTCGCCTGATCGAGGAGAGGGAGCTCCGCGGTGACAATGACCGCTTCACCGCGCCCCCCGAGGTTCAGATGGAAATCGCGCACGAGCGTGCGACCGACCTCGAACGTCAGATCTTCGATGATCTCGCGTCGGAAACCATCGGCTGATGCCGTCACTTGATACGAGCCCGCGGGGATGGCGTGAACGTGGTAGCGGCCTTCCGCATCGGTGGAGACCGTCGTGACGAAACCCGCCTCGGGATTCTCGACGGTGATCGATGCACTTTGCAGCGCCGCTCCGGAAGCATCCACCACACGGCCTTGAAGGGCTGCCAGGGTTTGCGCGCTGACGACAGCGGCGGTACCCAGCGGAAGAACAAGCGTCGTCAGAACGCGGCGATAGAAACACAATCGCGGCGCACTGAAGGTTCCGTCCCATCGCGACGACATCTTTCAACCCTCGCGGGGGTCGAATTGTGTTCCGACGCTTGACCTTGATCAATCACAACATTTCGTGAGCAGCGAGTTTCAATGCAATAAACCCCAGTACCATCTATAACAGTCGTCCCAAGAGGCGCTTGCGGTCGTCGATCGCGCCGCCGGCCGCGCCCGACGTTCTCAACAGCGACCCGAGAGTATGATCCCGGCATGAAAAGAACATTCCTGCTTGGGACCCTGCTCGTCATCGGGGCGCTGTCGATAGCGGCCGCGCAGCAGGCGCAGACGAAGCAGACGATCGACGTGCAAAAGGTTGCGGACAACTACTACGTGCTGCTCAGCTCGACGCCTGGCAACGATGCGACGTTCAGCGGCGGCAACGTCGGCGTGTTCATCACGAACAACGGCGTGGTGCTGATAGACACCAAGCTTGCGACGTGGGGTCAGACGTTTCTCGATCGCGTGAAATCGGTCACCAACAAACCGGTGACGATGATCATCAACACCCACACGCATGCCGACCACACCGGCAACGACGACAAGTTCGGCACGAACGTCGAAATCGTGGCGCAGGAAAACACGAAGGCGAACATGGCGAAGATGGACGCCTTCAAGGGCGACAAGGCCGTGTTCCTGCCGAAGCGCACGTTCAAGGACACCATGACGCTCGGCAGCGGCAAGGAGCAGATCAACCTCTATTACTTCGGCGCCGGTCACACGAACGGTGACGCGATGATCTACTTCCCCGCGCTGCGTGTGCTGCAGACCGGCGACCTGTTCGCGCGGAAAGACGCGCCGCGCATCGACCGCGCCAATGGCGGCAGCGGCGTCGCCTACCCGCAGACGCTGTCGAAAGCGGTCGGCACGCTCAAAGGCGTCGCCGTCGACGTTCTCGTCCCCGGCCACGCTCCGTTGATGAAGTGGAGCGACCTGCAGGAATACCAGCGCTTCACGTCAGATCTGCTGAACGAAGTCCAGACCGCACGCCGCGCCGGCAAGAACGCGGACGCCGCGGCGGCATCGATCAACCTGACGGATAAGTACAAGGGCTACACGTCGGAGGGAGTAAAGCTCGCTGTTCAGGCCATCTACGAAGAGCTGGGAGCCAAGTAGGACGGCTTCAGCCGGCCCGCTGACTTACCGTCCGAACGCGAGCAGCACGTTGCCGGGCATACCGCCGAACCGCGGATATCCGGAGTTGACCAGCACGACGCCGTTCGACACAACGGCACCCGCGCCATCGAGCGAACCGCCTGTGGCCTTGACGCCGTTCACCGTGTCGAACGCCTTTGCCGTATCAACATCCCACAACAGCTTCCCGTCGGCCGCCGCAAACGCGCGCAGGTGGCCATCCATCGAGCCAGAGAAGACGACACCGGAAATCGCCGTGACTGCGGCGGGCTGCGCGGGACTGCAACCGGCGCGCGGTGGATCGCATGGAGTTCCCGGCACGTTCCACACCTTTGCGCCGTCGACCAATCTCAGAGCGGTCAGGCCGCCGCCCTGAACCGGGTCAAGTGTCGCGTTGCCGATCGGTGCCGGACCGCCGACACCGCCGGGCGGCCTCACGACGTCGGACACGGAGGCGTACACGCGTGTGCCGTCGCTCGCCATTCCCCACTGCACGCCGCCGTTGGTGCTGCCGCGACCCACGCGCGTCTGCCAGACGATCATTCCCTGCTGATCTGGATCGAGCGCGTAGACCATACCGGATTTCTGACCGGCGAAGAGCATGTCGCGACCCGACGGCAGCGTGAGGAGCAGCGCCGACGATCCGAAATCGTGATCCGGTCCGTTTGACGGCGGGCAATTCACGCCGCCACCGCCGCACGCTGAGTTGTACACATCATTTGCGGTCGTCTGCTGCGACCAGACGATGCGGCCGCTCTTCAGGTCGAGCGCAAGCACGGCATCGCTCGTCTTCGTGGCGGGATACGAATAGTTGTCGCCGCTGGTGATGTAGAGGACGCCACGCTTCGCGTCGACCGTGGGTGCCGACCAGACGCCTGCGCCAGAAGGCCCGAGCTGATCGACGCCGGCTTTCGTGATGCCGGTCTTTACCGGCGGATCGACGAGATACGTCTTCCACACAACCGTACCGTCGGTTACACGCAGTGCGGTCACGCTGCCGCGGAACGTGCAGCATCGATACTGAGGATCGATGGCGCGCGTCTCTTCCCACGACGCGGCAGGCACGAACACCACCCCCTCGTGCACGGCGGGCGAACCGGTCAGTCGAGTGGCCTCGTGCGCTTCGATACGCTTCTTCCAGTTCACGCGGCCACTCTTCGCGTCGAGCGAATAGACCCACCCGATTTGATCGCCGAAGACGAGCGAGTACGTGGCTCCCCGCCGCACGGCGACGGTTGTCGATCGCACTGGCCCGTCCGCCTGAAACATCCAGTAGATGCAGCCGGTTTGCAGATCGAGGGCGTTCACGATACCGGCGGCGCTGCCGACAAACACCGTTCCGTTCAGCACCGCGGGAGCGCCGAACGCCGTCACGTCATCTGGAAAACCGAATGCCCATTTCAATCGCAACGACGGCACGTCGTCGGCCCTGAGGCCGCCAGCGCTCGTCGTCTGAAAGCGCGCATTGTCAGATGTGGGACTCCAGCCGGGCCAGTTGCCGGCTGCTGTTCCCGACAGCGGCTTCTTGTCCGCGGAGCAGAAGGCGCTCGCGGGAGCACGTACATCTGCATCCGCTTTACCCAGAAACGCCGCAACCGCCTGTCGCTCATCGCGCTTCAGCGGATATGCGATGCTCATCATCAGGCCGAAATCGAGCGTCCGCATAATGCGGGCGGGCGACATCTTCTGCAGCGCATCGCGTGTGGGAATGCGAGCGGTGACCTGGTTGTGACACTGCGCACAGTACTTGTCGTAAACGGCCGCACCGGAGACGGTTTGTGCTTCGAGCGTGGACCCCGTGGCCATCGCGGAGGCAAGCAGCAGGGCGGCGAGAGCGGCGCGTGGCATAGACGTTAGTGCGCGCTACACCGCGGCTGGATCCGCGTCGGCGGCAACGCCCGACGCCGCAACCGGCTGCGCAGTCGCTTCGTCCGGCGGAAATTCGGTCGGACATTCGGTGAAGAGCGGCCGCGAGTTTGCGAACGTCCTCACCGTGTAGTGCAGCAGATCGGTCTTCGCCAGGGGGCGCCAGATCGGCGGCACGTCGTGCAGCTCGGGCTGGATGTTGTGATCCGTCTTGATGTTGTCCAGCACCTTCGCATCGATCGGCAGCCCGGCCGCCAGCGCCTTCTTGAACATCCACCGCAGCGTGATGTCATTCAGACCGCGGATCTTGTCGCCGCCGCCGATGTCGCTGTGCACGCCGCGGAACCACACTTCGTGCGCCCCTTTGACGCGGATCACATTGAACGACGTGCGCGTCTCGTCGAGCGCCATCGCATGAAAGCAGAAATCGACGCGCGTCTTCGGCAGACGCAGCTTGTGCCCGAAGTTGAACACATTCAGATCGCTGGCGATTGCGCCGGCGTTGAACGCACCAACGACGTCGAACAGACCGATGAAACGGAACGGAGGCGGTGCCACCACCTTGGGGGCGCTCAGAAACGTATCAAGCCGCCACTTCGGACCGAGTTTCTTCGGATCCTTGATCTGCCAGTCCTCGATTAGATTGCAGAAGTCCAGACAGGTGGCAGCGCCGCGGCTGAAGCCGACGAGGTCGATGACGGTATCAGCGTTCTCGACGACGTTGATGCAGAGCTGACGATAGGCATCGAGCAGACGATCGAGCTCGCCTGCGCCGAACGCGCCGCCAATTGCCCTCGTGACGGCACCCACCACCGGAATCCCCTCGAATCGCGTTCCGATTCCCTTTTCATACACGTCGTGCGTACCGCTCGTTGCTTTGTATGCTTCGTAGAAGCGGCAGACGTTGGTGTTGTCGTACTCGACGTCGTTGTCCTTCTCGCTCTTCCACGTGCCATCAAATGCGTACAGAGCCATGGTTTGTCTCCCCGGTGAATCACACCGTCAACGGCCGCTCGGGTTTTGCATAGGCGCGCGATGCGCTGAGGATTGCGAATCTTACGGCAAGAAACGTCACCATGCCCCATGCGATTAGCGCCACCGCGCCGATGCCGAGCAGCAGCAGTGGGCGGTTGAGGATCGACCCGACCGCGGCCAGCTGCGCCATGGGCGCTTCGAGCGCTGCCACACGCTCCAGCGGCTGACCGAGGCTGCCGACCTGCTGCAGCTGCGGGCCAAGGCTTGCCACGGCCGCCAGTCGCACGTCGAGTGACGCGACGCGATTGAGAGAGGGCTGCAGCGAGGCGACGTTCTCGAGGCTCGATCGCATCGCCGCCACGCTGCGCATTGGCCCGTCCAGCCTCGCCACCGCGCTCATCGTCGGGTCGAGCGCCGCCACGCGCATCATGGGCGCGTTCAAGGCCGCCACCGACTGCATCGGTGCATCGAGCGCAGCCACACGGGTCATCGGATCGCGCAGGTTGGCAACACCGTCCAGCGTCGGCTTCAACGCCGCGACCGAATCGAGCGGGCCGCGCAGGTTGTTCACTCCCTGCAGCGCGGGGACGAGCGACGTCGTGGCTGCCGTCGAGTCATGAATGGCAACTGTGTTGTTGCGGATCGTATCCGAGCTGCCGTTGATGGCCATCGTGTTCTGGCGCACGGTCGTCGCAACAGAGCAGCCGGCCAGCGCCAGCGCCGCGATGACGATCAATAGTGCTCGTGTCCTCATCTCACTGCTCCTTCCTTGCGTCCGCGATGATGACGTCGGCCGCCTTCTCGCCGACCATGTAAACGGCGCTGACGATGAACAGGCCTGGGACGCGCGGAAACACCGATGCATCGACAACGCGGAGAGCGTGCACACCGTACACTTTGAAGTCGCCGCTCAGCACACCGCCGCGTTCTTCGGGACCGATCGGACAGCTGCACGACGCATGGTGACCCCACGCATGCCTGCGCACGAAATCGCGCAGCGATTCCTCCGTCGGGTAGTCTGAGCCAGGCATCTCCTCGACCATTCCGAGTTTGTCCTGCAGGCCCGCGGTCATGCGTCGCACCAGCGAGATCCCCTTGACGACGGCGGTCAGGTCGTCGCCCGCGGCGTCGCTCCCCTCTTCGAAGTACTTGAAGTTAATTGCTGGACGGACGCGGGGGTCGCGTGAAGTGAGTGTCACCTCGCCGGCCGTGTTGTTGGTATGCCCTTTCAGCACGACCCACGTCAGGTAATTCGGATGCTCACGCACAACTGCCGAATATCCGGGCTTGTATCCGCGGAAGTCGGCGAGCAGCGCGTAGCAAAACAGATCGGGCGACGGTTGCGAGCCGGTCGAGCGGGCGATCACGCAGAGCGGAACGCCGTTGGTCGTGTAAATGCCGCGGCGCTGCGAGCTCCACTGCGCGTACTGCGCATCTCGTTCGCTGAACGTTGCTCCCTTCAGCATGTCCCACGGCTCGGGCATCCGGTTGACAACCGCCACCTCGTAACGGTCCTGCAGGTTCTTGCCGACGCGGTCCAGGATGTGCACAGGCCGGATGTCGTGCGCGCGCAGCTGCGCCTCCGGGCCGATGCCGGACAGCATCAGCAGCTGCGGCGAATTGAAGGCGCCGCCCGCGAGGATTACCTCGCGCCGCGCGCGTACCTGACGGACCTCACCCGGCGCGTCGCTCGGCGTCGCGTGCGCCTGATAGAGGCGCTCCCCTTTTCGGTACTCGACGCCAATCGCGCGCCTGTTTTCGTCGAACAGCACGCGCGTCGCCAGCGCATTCAGCTCGATCGTCAGCAGCTGCGGGTTGCGCGCCTTCACGTCCATCAGCCGCTCGCGCGCGCCGACGCGTTGATAGTTCTTCGTCGTCATCGGCGTGTAGCACGTTCCGAACTCGTTTTCGGAGACCACGCGCCAATCGTTCGGGTCACCGAGGCTCTCCAGCCGCGACATGGACGGGATGCCGACTTCCTGCAGCGCGTTGTGGATTGACGTCGCGAACAGCTTGCGAATTTTGCCGTCGCGGATGGCGTCGCCCGGCGCGGCCTTCTCCGTGGACAGCCAGCCGTCATACCCGTGGCGGCTCGGGTTGACGCCGAGCTTGTGCCGCACGCGCGCGACACGGCGATGACGACAATTCTCGAGGCGCTCGAAGTACGGCCGCATCTTCTCTGCGCGCCATGACGGATCGCCGGTGAGATCGGCGAGCTGATCCCAGTCGCGATTCGACGGGTACACCAGGATCATGGCGTTGTGCGACGTGCAGCCGCCGAGCGTGCCCGCCCGTGGATACCACACGCCTTGCTCGTCCGAGCAGTACTTCGGATCGAGCCGCTCCTTCGCCGGATCGGAATAGTGATGAACGAAGAAATCCCACCGCATGGCCTCGTGTTCCGTGGCAAACGGGTGGAACGCGGGCACCTTGTACTCAACGTTCTGCGGATCGCCACCGGCCTCGAGCACCACAACCGAGTAGCCGGCCTCCACCAGTCTCGCGGCGACCGTTCCGCCGCCCGCGCCGGAACCGACAACGACGAAATCAGCGGACGCCGGGACATTCGTTGCTGTCGACTGCGCTCGCACTGCACTGCGCGCCGGCGTTGCAGCAGACGCCGCGGCGCGCGGTAATCTCAGCGCCGGCAAGGCAAGCGCCGCTTTGAGGAGGTCGCGGCGTTTCACTAGAACGTCTTCAGGTACGCAATCAGCGCGCGTTTATCCGCATCGCTGAGACCCGGCTCTTCTGAAAAATATGACGTTCCGAAGTAATGGCCTTTGTTGACGACGAAGTCCTTGCACTTGCTCACGGCGAGCATGTCGTCAACCAGGTTGCCGAGGATGCCGCCCAGATCGTCGTGCGTCTTCACTTCTTCTTTGGCGCGCCGCACCAGCGACAGGATCTTCTTTTGATGTTCGCGGCGGTCCGCGTCCGACAGTTCGGAGCCGAGCATGTCGATGTTCGTGATCAGGCCGACGGGCATTCCCTTCGGGAACGGACCGACGCGGATGGAATAACCGGTCCCCGTCACAAACGGGAACAGCCGGCGGCCCAAGTTGACGAACGGAAAGAGGTAGTCCGGTACGTATCCCTCGGCGACGTCGAGGTAGCTGTCGGTCGTGATGCGATCGATGATGCCGACGCCGGGTCCGTTCTCGTTGGCGAAGAGCGTGTCCTTCTGCCGTTTTTCCGGCCACAGCATCTGCTCGATCGAGTCGTCAAACGAGCGCATCCGCGCATCCACCGCCGGACTCCACTCGAAGTGGCCCACCGTGTTGTTCTGCAGAAAGGGCGCGGTTGACCAGAGGCTGACGAGCGACGCCGGCCGGATGTAGCCGCGTCCTCCCGCGGGCAGCGGATAGTCGTACTCGGCGCCGGTCACCGGGTGGCGAACCTTGATCGATCCGACCGACGGCAGCTGCTTGTAGGACTGCGAGGAGAAGTTGTCCCAGATGTTCCCCGCGATGGCGTTGGTCGCCAGCGGACTGCACGCGTTGATGCCGAGGAGCGTAATCGGGACGCGCAATTCGCTCGACAGGTAGTTTTCCTTCAGGAAGTCATCCGTCATCACCAGACGCCGCATGTCGGCCTTGAACCCGTCGGTCTTCGTCCAGTTCCAGTAGGCGTTCCACTTCGTCAGGTAGTCGGGGCCGTTGGCGTTCTCGAGATCGAGTCCCGACGGTAAGTCGGGAATCTTGCTCGAATGACAGCGCGCACAACGATCCGCAAACACCTCCTTGCCGTGCGTCACAGTGGCGGCGTTCTCGGTCAGGTATTGCGCGCCTCCCGGCGCATCCTTCAGGTAATGCGGCTCGGTGCTGTGCAGGAAGAACCGCGCCATGTTAGGCGTCTGCCGCTCGGTCGCCTGCCAGTAGACGGAATTCTTCTCCGCTGTTTCGATAGGAATGGGGGTAATCGGCTTGCCGCCGATCACCGCGCGGAAATGCAGCAGCCATTCTTCGCTGAAGAGACCGATGTTCAGATAGACGCGATTGAGCGCGCCGAGGCCGCCGACGGAATCTGAACCGTCCTTCAAGACGCGCGGCGTCCACACTGTGCCCGGCCAGACGAAAAAGCGCGCCAGCGGATCGTCCGGCTTGACGAAGTCGTTGAACTGCTTGTTGAAGCGCTCGCCGCCGGCGATCGATTCCTTGCCAAACTTGCGAGCGAGCGCCATGCGCGGCGCCAGCAGATAGACGGCGTTCATCGTCCGCGGGTTGTTGATGCTGTCCGTCGACACGAGCGACGTGTCCAGCGTGCCGGGACGCGATACGTGCAGCGCCTGATAGAAGAAGCTGGCCTCGTTGCCGTCGCCACGCCAGTTGAAGACGCGGTCCCACCAGAAGTACTGCGCGCCGACGTTCGAGCTCAGGTTCTCCCACTTCGGATTCTCCGGATCCATCGGCGGACGGATGGGATTGGGGCCGACGTGGCAGAACGCGCACGACATGCCGACGCGATACGGCCGAACGAGAGTGCGATCGAAGTAATAGGTCGGATCGTTATAGAACCGCTCGGAATCCCAGCGCTGACGCGCCTTCTCGTCGAAGTCCGGATTCGGGAACAGCCGCAGGCCGACAATGCCGGTAGGTTCGCCGTAGTAGGAGCCGATCGGAACGGTGGTCCCGCGAGCGCCGATCTTTATACCCGGGTACTTCGTTGCATCGGCAAATGGATCTGGAGGGCACGACGGGTCGCGTACGTCGAGCCACAGGCCGAAACGGTTCGGGTCCGGGCCGTCTGCTTCCTTGAAGCACGGCTCGTTGACCAGACCCAGGTACTGCCACCGGTTGTGACGGCCGTAGCCCGTCTTGTAGGCGCCGGTTGCGGGGTGTGAGGAGATCGTTTTCAGCAGATCGAACGTGCCGAGGCTGTCGACGGTCAGTCGATCCCAGAGCTTGTCGTTGCCGCCGGTCCATACCAGCCACATGTTACGGCCCTGAATGTCATCCGACGTCAGCGTCGGCTGCGGCACGTTGTAGTCCATCGCCGAGAAGTAATCGGGCATTGGCCCTGGACGCACCAGCTGCTCGACGTCGATTCCGGCACGCATCGCTTCATCCTTGACTGTTCCGGGACGCGGTTCGCCTGGACCGCAGCTGAGGACATTGATGGCGATGACGACCGCGCAGATCGCGGCGGCACACCGGATCATCGACACACTCCTTCCACGCTGGGAGATTGGGATGATGACAAACTTACTGCAGACACGGCGCGATGTGTGCACACATTTCGACGTGCCGATCGAAAATACATTGTCGCAGCCCTCCGCTCTCGGTAGCATGCGCGGCATGGCGGATATTCTTTTCGAGCCATTGCGCTTCCGTAATCTCACGGTCAAAAACCGTATCTTCCGATCCAACATCTCGGGCCGCTTCGACAACTACGACGGTTCGGGGAACCAGGCGCGCATCAACTGGGAAACCAAGTTCGCGCGCGGCGGCGTCGGCGCGATCATCTCGTCGTTCGTGCCGGTGCACATTCACGGCCGCATCATGCCGAACTACGCGACGATCGACCGCGACGAGCGCATCCCGTTCTGGCGCAAGGTGGGCGAGGCGGTCCACCAGTACGACTGCAAATTCATCCTGCAGCTCAGTCACGGCGGGCGCCAGCGCGACATTCCGGGCATCGAGTACGAAAAGGGACAGAGCTCCACGAGCAAGGCCGATCCGCTGCACGGCTTCGAGTGCAAAGCGATGACGAAGCAGGAGATCGCGGAGACGGTGAACAACTTCGCCGAGGGCGCGCGGCGGGCGCGCGAGGCGGGCCTCGACGGCATCGAGCTGCATGGCGCCAACGGCTACCTGATCACTCAGTTCCTCAGTTCCGCGATCAATGACCGTAACGACGAATACGGCGGATCGTTACAAAACCGCGCCCGATTCGTTATCGAGATAGTCAAGGCGATCCGGAAGAAGGTCGGCAACGACTTCCACCTGCAGATGAAGATCAGCGCGACGGACCACAACAACGATCTGGCGTTCCTGAAGTTCGAGGGGGTGGGGAATACGGTCGACGACTCGATTCAGGTCTGTAAATGGCTCGTGGAGGCAGGGGCGGACGCCATTCACGTCTCCACCGGCAGCGCCTTCCCGCATCCGAAGAACCCGGCCGGCAGCGATCTGCCCCTCGATGTACTCGGGAACGTGTACGAGCAGCTCGCCTCCAGCGGCAAACACGGCCTGCGCAACCTGCTGTTTTTCCGTGGCTCCGTCACCGGCCCGGTCTTCAAGGATTTATGGCTGAAGGCTGGCGTTCCCGCCGATCACATCGAGGGCGCCAATCTGCCCGACGCGCGGAAGATCAAACAAGCTGTGTCCGTCCCGGTGCTGTGCACCGGTGGATTCCAGACTGCGTCAGTGATCCGCAATGCCATCACACGCGGCGACTGCGATGGCGTCAGCGCGGCGCGACCGCTGGTGGCCAACAACGATCTCGTCAAACAGTTCGAGGCGGGCAAGGACCGCCCGGACAAGCCGTGTACTTACTGCAACAAATGCCTCGTGCACGTCGTCGAGCATCCGCTCGGATGCTATGAAGAGAGCCGGTTTGCCAGCCACGAGGAGATGCTGGCGCAGGTGATGTCGGTCTTCTCACCACCGCCATTCGCATGAGGTCGGTTTCGCGCCGAACGATCGCCGTCGCCCTTGGCGCATTCGCACTGATGCTGATTCTCTGGGTGGTGATTGCAGTCAGCAGGGATCGACCGGTCGCCTACGACGACATCACCGATCACTTCAAGTACGGATCGATCGGAAGCGAGCCAGGCGTATCGCTGATGCGTCCGGTCGGCGGTGTGCTGCCACCGTTGTCGGTCTTCACCGCGCTCCCGTCGATTTGTCCAGAGAAGCTGCCGGGCGGTTACGCATCCCTTGGGTTCATATTTGAAAAAGGGCACACGCTGCCCGTTGGCGTCTCGCAGAGGCGGCGAATCGGGATCGATCACGTCGGGTTGAATTGCGCGGTATGCCACACGGGAACCGTGCGCGATGCACCCGACGCCGAGCCGCGGATCGTGCTCGGCATGCCGGCGCACCAGCTCGATCTGCAGCGCTTCGTCGAGTTCGTGCTCGAGTGCTCGCTGGACAACCGTGTAACCGCCGAAGCTGTCAGGGGACGTCTCGCACAAAACCATGTGTCGATCGGCCTGTTCGAGCGGGCGCTGCTGCGTTTCGGCCTCATCGATCGGCTGAAGCTGCAGACGCTGGAACTGCGCAACCGGATCGCGCCGATTCTCGGCAACGCGGTGCCGCGCTGGGGCCGCGGCCGTGTGGACACGTTCAATCCGTACAAGGCGATTCAGTTCAACTGGCAGCTCGACCGGCTTCCGCATGACGAGCTGATTGGCGCGTCGGATTTTCCGTCGCTCTGGAACCAGAAGCCGCGGGAAGGGATGCACCTTCACTGGGATGGCGACAACGATTCGGTCGACGAGCGGAACCTCAGCGCCGCGCTCGGCGCGGGCGTGACGCCGGTCACTGTCGACCATGCCGGCATCAAGCGCGTCCGCGACTGGATCTGGACGCTGCCGCCGCCGAAGTATCCGTATTCGATCGATGCGTCGCTTGCGTCTCGAGGAGCCGCTCTCTATCAGCAGCACTGCGTGATGTGCCACGCCGATCAACGGTTCCGCGAAGGCGTTCGTGCGCCGGAGGCGACGCGCGTCGGCCTGATCGAGGACATCGATCGCATCCGCACCGATCGCCATCGGCTCGATTCGTACACCGACGTGTTCGCGGCCAATCAGTACGCGCTCTATCCCGAATCGGAATATCGCTTCACGCACTTTCGCAAGACACGCGGCTACGCCAACCACCCGCTCGACGGCATCTGGGCGCGCGCGCCGTACCTGCACAACGGATCGGTGCCGACGCTCCTCGATCTGCTGAGTGCTCCCGCGGAACGGCCGAAGGTGTTCTATCGGGGCAACGACGTGTTTGATCGCCAGCGCGTCGGCTTCGTCTCCAACGTCAAGACCGAACGGGGGCGGACGTTTACGGAATACGACACCGCGCTGCCGGGCAACGGCAACGGCGGCCACGAGTACGGCATATCGCTGCCGCTCGCCGACAAACTCGCGATCGTCGAATACATGAAAGGGCTGTGAGATGGCTGGACGCTGGTTTCAACGCGTGGTCTGGATTGGCATCGCGGCAAATCTGGCGCTCTCCATCCCGACGCTGCTCTCGCCTGCGGCGTCGATGGCGCGCGCGGGCGTTCCGGCCGCAACGCCGCTGCTCTGGCCGCAGTTCTCTGCGCTGCTGTTGATCCTCCTGAGCATCTTCTACATTCCCGCTGCGCTCGACTTCGAGCGCTACCGCATCACCGCCTGGTGCACCGTCGGCTCGCGGCTCGCCGGCGTCATCTTCTTCGTCGGCTTTCAACCGACCGAGTACCACATGCTCGGTTATTTCGACTTCGCCTTTTTCATCCCCGAGGCGATCCTGTTGACGCTCGCATTCCGGGATATCAAAACGCATGACCGAACTGGTTCAGCAGGACGCACCCGCACGGTCCAGCCGGTTTAGGCGGTTCGCGATCATCGCGGCGGTTTGCGCCGTACTCGCGCTCGTCGGCGGCATCTTCACGTACGTGCATTTCTTCCGCACGCCACCGCCGCCCTACTTCGCGTCCGATGCAGACCATTTCCTGTTTGGCTCGATCGGCACCGAAGAAACCGACGGCATTCCGTACTGGATATGGCTCGTGCTGCCGCGCATCTTCCCCGAGTATCTGCCCGCGCCCGGTGGCTACGCCTCGCTCGGCATGCTGTCGAAGGATGGGCACGAAATGCCGGTCGGCCTGTCGAAGGTGACGATCGGATTCGAGCGGGTCGGCATCAACTGCGCCATCTGTCATACCGCGAGCTATCGCCTGCACGCAGCCGACCCGCCAACCATCGTGGCGACCGGCCCGGCGCACCAGATGGCGCCGCAGATGTACGTGCGCTTCCTCATCGCCTGTGCATCGGATCCGCGGTTCACCGCCGACACGATCATGGCGGAGATTTCCAAGAACGTTCACCTGCCGGCGTCCGATCGCATGGTCTACCGGATGATCATCCCATTCACACGGCGCGCGATCCTGCGGCTGAGGGATCGGGACACCTGGATGAACAGCCGTCCCGACTGGGGCAAGGGACGTATCGATCCGTTCAACCCGGTGAAGTTCACCACGTTGAAGCAGCCGATCGACGCGACGATCGGCAACTCCGATATGGTGCCGCTCTGGAACCTCAACGCCCACGCGGGCTACGTCTACCACTGGGATGGGCTGAACACGGATCTGCGCGAGGTGGTGATGTCATCCGCGATCGGCGATGGCGCGAACATGAAGTGGGTCGATCGCGATTACAGCCACTGGAGCGATACGGACCCGCACACAATGTCGAGCCTGCGCAGAATTCAGAACTACATCAGCACGGTGAAGCCGCCGGCCTATCCGTTGTCCGTTGACGCGACGCTCGCAGCTGCAGGCGCAACTGTATTTCAGGGCGAGTGCGCGTCGTGCCATGCCTTCGGCGGCGCTCGTACCGGTACGCTGATCGATGCATCAGAGGTCGGCACCGATCCGCATCGCATCGCCATGTGGACGCCTGCGTCCGCCGATGCCTACAACGCGTACGGAAACGGTCACGACTGGAAGTTCTCGCACTTCCGCAGCAACAAGGGCTATACGTCGGTGCCACTGGACGGCATCTGGCTGCGCGGGCCGTATCTGCACAACGGATCAGTCCCGACACTGGCGGATCTGCTCGAGCCGGTGGACAAGCGGCCGCGGTTCTTCTGGCGCGGCTACGACGTACTCGATTCCGCGCGGGTAGGCTTCGACTCGAGCAGCGCCGAAGCGCAGCGCATAGGCACGCCGTACGACGTGACGCGTGCAGGCAACAGTAACGCCGGCCACACATACGGGACGACGCTCCCGCCCGATAAGAAGCGCGCGTTGATCGAATATCTGAAGACGCTGTAGGCGGCCTACCACAACGACCGGACGCGCGCGCAATCGACCGGTGTGCTCGCCGGCCGATGCATCTCCAGGAAGCGAAGCATGTCCTGGTTGTTGCGAGCCGTCGCTGCGCACCACAGTAGGGA
>Ga0310811_10001250_pt1 | contig 32490 bp, 27 predicted proteins | sample YCmetagenome_FD_207642 | JGI IMG/M metagenome (GOLD analysis project Ga0310811, IMG submission 207642) | Soil microbial communities from experimental microcosm in Duke University, North Carolina, United States - YC | ecosystem: Engineered > Artificial ecosystem > Soil microcosm > Unclassified ...
TGGTGTGCATAGAGACCTGGCGGCAACCAGCCGAACGAGAGTCCGACGGCCACAGGATCGTGCGCGGTCCGCGGGAAGGACGCCGAGGCGGCCGACGACGCTGTCGGGGCAGCGGCGGCCCTTCCGCGCCGCCTGGCAGGGCGGCGCCCGCGAGGACAGCGGCGACGGCGCCCGCGATCGCCACGGCAGAGATCGCCGCGCCCCCTCTCGTACGCCTGCGCCGCGTGAGCGTGCGCCGGCCGTCGGCGACGGCACGGTCGACGTCGATCCGGCCCCGCGCGGGGACCTGATCGGCGAGCTCGGTGAACCGCTCGTGCATGACGTCTGGGTCGACGGACATGTTCAGCTCCCTTCGGGGAAAGCCGTCTGGCAGGCAGACAATTCGGGAAGCGAACGCATCGTGTTTCCGCTAGCTGAGGCCGTGCGTCCGCCTGCTTCCGGCGACGCGAGGAACCGGCGCATCGCGGCCAGGCCGCGCGATGTCTGACTCTTGATGTTCCCGATTGAACATCCGGGCAGCCCGGCCGTCTCCTCGACCGACAGGTCGCAGTAGAAACGCAGCACCAGCACCGCTCGCTGCCGCGGGGTGATCGCGGCGAGAGCAACACCGAGGTCGAGTCCGATGTCGAGGTCCGGGCCCGGTGCGGCGGCCGCGTCCGGGGCGAACTCGTGGCCCAGAGCGACGCGCCGCCACCACGGCGAGCGCTGCTCGGCCAGATACGTGTTCACCAGGATCGTGCGCGCGTAGCCGTCCAGGTTGGTGAGCTCGTGCACGCGCGGCCAATGGACGTACAGCTTGGTGATGCTGGTCTGCACGAGACCGTCCGCGCGGTCGAGGTCGTGGCACAACAGGAACGCGACCTTGCGCAGCCACAGCGATTTCGCCGCGACGTACTCGGCGAAAGCCGCGTCCCGGTCCTTCGACGACACCACCACGTCCGCCATCCGTCTGTCAGAGCCGCCGCAAGCGCGCAGTCACTCTCACTAAATTAATCGGCTAGCGAGAGGCCGGACAGGTCAGCCTCAGGCAGGATTCTGACATCCCTGCGGGAGTCCTCAACGCGGGCCTGCGGCGCGGCGGAGCCGGTTGGCGATGGCGAGCCCCAGCTCCTGCTCTTGCGGCAGCGACGCGATGATGAGGTCGCAGCCCTGCTGATCGAGTTCGCGAAGGTACCCGTAGAGTCCGCGCGCGTAGGCGGTCATGGAGGCGGGGAGCTCCACGACGGCGTGCGCCTTCACCTGGTCGCGGTCGACGGAGTGCGGAAGGAAGACGCCCACCTGGTGGCCCTGTTCCCGGGCGAGCTCGACTTCGGCCAGCAGCCTGTCCGGCTCGACCAGGACGACCCGGGCGTTCGGCGCGTAGTGCGACGGGTGCTGACCCGGGACGCGGACGTCGCTGCTCGAGTGGACCGCGAGCGGACGTCCCAGCGCCGATTCGAGGTCTTCACGGGTGACGCCGCCGGGCCGGAGCACGCTCACTTCCTGCCCGGAGACGTCCACGATGGTCGACTCGACGCCGACGTCGCAGGGCCCGCCGTCGAGGATGAAGTCGACGGCGTCGCCGAGCTCCGCGCGCACGTGGTCGGCGGTCGTGGGGCTCACCGAGCCGAAGCGGTTGGCGGACGGAGCGGCGACACCGCCGCCGAAGGCCGAGAGCAGTGCGAGCGCGACGGGGTGGTCCGGCACACGCACGGCCACCGTCTCCAGGCCGCCGGTGGCCTCGAGCGGAACCCGGCTGCCGCGCCGCAGGACCAGCGTGAGCGGCCCGGGCCAGAAGCGTTCCGCGAGCACGCGCGCCGCATCGGGCACGTCCTCGACCCACTCGCCGAGCTTGTCCGCACTGCCGATGTGAACGATCAGCGGGTGGGTCGGCGGGCGCCCCTTGACCTGGAAGACGCGCGCCACGGCGGCGGGGTTCTCGGCGTCGGCCGCCAGGCCGTAGACCGTCTCGGTCGGCAGCGCCACCAGGCCCCCGCCGCGCAGCACGGCGGCGGCCGCCTCGATGTCACCCGTGTTCACCGTCGCATTCACATCAGCGATCGTCTCATGCTTCAGCGCGAAGCTGTCGACGGCGCCGAGATCCGGCGTGGGGGCGCGGGTGGAAGCCCCGGGGCCCCGTGATTGTTCAATCTGGCGTGAACGAGGTGACGCGGACGACGGACGTCGTGGTGATCGGCGCAGGTCAGGCGGGCTTGTCGAGTGCCTATTTCCTGCGCCGCGCCGGTCTGGAGCCCGACTCCGGTTTTGTCGTCCTCGACCGCGACGGCTCGCCGGGCGGGGCGTGGCAGCACCGCTGGCCGACACTGCGCATGGAGACGGTGAACGGCATCTTCGACCTGCCCGGAATGGCCTTCGAGCCGCCGTCTCCGCAGGAGCAGGCCGCGGTGGCGGTGCCCCGGTATTTCGCTCAGTTCGAAGAGCGGTTCCAGCTCGCCGTGCGTCGGCCGGTCGCGGTGCGGGCGGTGCGTTACGGACCGGACGACCGGCTGCTGGTCGAAGGCGGCTCCGTGACGTGGGCCGCGCGTGCCGTGATCAACGCGACCGGCACCTGGACTCGGCCCTTCTGGCCCTACTACCCCGGCCGCGAGACCTTTCGCGGGCGTCAACTGCACGCCGCCTCGTACACCGGACCCGAGCAGTTCGCGGGTCGGCACGTGATCGTGGTCGGCGGTGGGATCACCGCGATCCAACTGCTCACCGAGCTGTCGCAGGCCGGAGCCTCTACCACCTGGGTCACGCGCCGGCCGCCGGTCTTCCGCGATGAGCCGTTCACGCGCGAGTACGGGCGCGAGGTGGTGGCCATGGTGGAGCGCAGGGTGCGCGCGGGGCTGGCGCCGCAGAGTGTCGTCAGCGTCACCGGCCTGCCCGTCACCGAGGCGGTGCGCGACGCACAGCGGCGCGGGGTGCTCGACCGGCTTCCGATGTTCGACCGGATCACGCCCGACGGGGTCGCCTGGGACGGCGGCGGGGCGGACGCACCTCGGTTCGTCGAGGCGGATGTGATCCTCTGGTGCACCGGCTGGCGTGCCGCGCTCGACCATCTCGCACCGCTGCACCTGCGCGCTCCCGGCGGCGGCATCGCCATGGACGGCACGCGCGTCGTGCTCGAACCGCGCCTGCACCTGGTCGGCTACGGCCCGTCGGCCAGCACCGTCGGCGCGAACCGGGCCGGACGCGAGGCGGTCCGGGAGATCCGCCGGCTTCTCGCGCAGCCCGTGCCCGATCAGGTCGCGGCCTAGGACCGCGTTGCGGCGGCCACCGATTCAGCTCGCAGCAGCAGTCACGGCTCACGCGAGACCTTCGGGAGGCTCATCGCCCCCACAATTCTCGCTGTGCGATTCAGTTCACTAAGCTTGTTCCTTTGCTCAAAGATCTGACTACGACGATAACGAGCGCACACGCCGAATATCCGAAGCTAGTGCGGCACAAAAAGAACGCGTAGTCTTCATAGCAGAATGCTCGTTCTTCAAGGGGGTAGCCGTGTCAGGACAGATGGATGCCATGAAGGGCGCCGCGAAGGTGGCGGCCGGGGTCTACAAGTGGGCGCGCACCACGCAGGCCGGACGGGCGACCACCGCCTCGGCCATGGTCGGGGCGGCAGCCGCGGCGGAGAAGAAGCACGGGCACGTCAACGCCGGCTTGGAGCACAAGGCGGTTGAGGGAGCCAAGGAGCACATCGCCAAGCCCGTCGCCGAAAGCCTCGCCCGGTTCCTCCGCGGCCGTCGCTGAAGCCGCGTCAAGCGACGGCCGGCGAGCTGACAGAGCATTGCTTCCCACCAGAAATCGTTCACTGCTTCGCCTCGAACCAGATCCGGTCGAACCGGCGGGCGGCCAGATCGTCGTCGCGGATCATCCAGTAGAGCGCCATGTCCAGGTCCCACACGGTCTGCAGCAGCCGGCGCCAGTGCCCGGCTGCTTGACCTCGGCGCCGAAGTTGTGCCCGATCAGCTCGTGGTCCGCGCTCGGCGGGGTGCTGACCAGGCGGGCCGGTAGCTCCAACTCCTCGATCGGGTCCAGCCGATCATCATCCGTCGGTTCCGGTTCCGGTTCCGGCTCGGGGAACGGACGCGGACTGCGCGGCGTACCGGCGGGCACGTAGAGCACCCGGCCCTGCTCCCAGCCTCGCCGGGCTCCGCCCTCCACTGAAAACCACTCCTCCGGCAGCCGATCAGGGTGCCCGCCGAAGAAGAACAGCAGATGCCCGCTCGTCGGCCAGCAGGTCCACATCGCCTGCGGCAGCCACTGCCGCGCAGTCCATCCCGGCCATGAACGTCAGCGGCCCATAGTCCGGCGCCCGCGGCCACCGCACCGCGTCCGGCAGCGATGGTTCGCCGCCGGTGCGCAGCGCGGTCCTCGCCGCATCGGGCACTCCGGCAGAGCGCTGTGATGCAGCCTCCTGTGGGTCGCGCCCTTCGTCGTAGGGGAATTCGATCGCCGGCCGCAGCAGCGAAATCCATCGGTCCGCCAGCGGCTGCGGCAGGTGCGCCCGGGCGAGGTCAATGCATTCGGCTGCAGAAACCATGGCGCAGATGCTAGAGGAGACCACGGACACACTCGGCCCAGCCCGGCGATGTCGAGCAGCCGTCAAGCGGCCGCCGTCAAGCCGCCATCGTTCTCGTGTCCTCAAAGTCGCCGGGCCCAGCATCCGGGCACGGCAGAGCCGGCGGGCAGCTACGGGCTCCGCCGCCGCGGCCGCGTCCGGCGGTCTCCTCGTAGAGGCGGGCGAGTTCGGCGGCCTGGGCGCGAACGGTCAGCTTCCCGGCCCGCTTGCGCGCCGCCTGACCCATCGCCGCGGCGATTTCCGGCTGCCTGAGCAGAAGGCTGATCTTGTCCCCGAAGTCCTCGGGCGTGTTCGCCGCGAACAGGCCACTGACTCCGTCCTCGACGACCTGGCTGATCTTCTTGTCCACCATCACCACGGGCGTCGCGGCGCAGGCGGCCTCGTTGACCACCAGGGCCTGCGTGTCGCCCAGCGACGGGAAGGCGAACACGTCGGCGAGCCGGTAGAAGGCGCCCAGGTTCTCGCGCTGCACCCGGCCGGTGAAGGTGATCCGCTCGGCGTGCGGACTCGCCGCGGCCTGGGCGCGGAAGCGGCCGTCCTCGTCGCCGGGTCCGACCAGTACCAGCCGCGCCGACCGGCACTGCCGCACCACGTGCTCGAACGCCTCGATCAGCAGGCTGAGGTTCTTCTCGGTGCCGATCCGCCCGACGTACAGCACGACCCGCTCGTCCTCGGCGATCCCGAACTCCCGCCGGACGCCCGCCACCCCGGCCTCGGTCGCCGGGATCTCGTCGACACCGCTGGGCAGCGTGGCGATCCGGCTGGTGGTGTTCCAGCCGCTGAGCTGCTCCTCCATCTTGTCCGACGGCGCGATCACCAGGTCGCAGCGGTTGTGGATGAGGGTCATGCCGCGCTCGACGATCCGCTGGTTCCAGCGGTCCACACTGCGTTCGGGCTTCACGCACGTCAGCGACGTGCGATACCCGTCCCGGCCGCATCCCGTCGCGAACGGCGCCAGGATCGAGAGCGCGATCACGCCGGGAAGCACGCCCGGATAGTGCGTCACATACTCGTACAGGTCGGTGTGGTACGTCGTGACGAGCGGGATGTCGTGCCGCAGCGCGTAGTAGGCCCCGAACATGCCGAGCTGCCCCGGGGTGTGGAAGTGGACCAGATCCAGCTCCAGCCTGTCGACCCGGCGCCTGGCCTGCGGCGGGTAGAACACGCTGAACCGGTAGTCCTCGAAGAACACGCCCTTCACCGCGGGGAAACGGGTCACCCGCGGCGACTGCTCCCGGTAGCGCCGCGCAGGGCTGGGAGCGAAGATGTAAACCTCGTGGCCCAGAGCCTCCAGCTCTCGGCGGGCGTCCTCCATGGAGTACGCAATGCCATCAGTGAATGGTAAGTAACGGTCACTGAAAAAACCGATGCGCACCCGGGGATCCTTTGTAGCCGACGACGGCAGTAGACGGACTTCGTGGTCCCGCACCCTACCCGGCGATGTTAAAAGCGCGGGCAACTCCAGGTCTCCGGAGGGAGAAAGCGCCCGGCCCGCGGTCGTTTTCGGTCGTTTTTCCTACCCGGTCGGCTCAGTGGTCCGGCGCAGGCCCTGCTTGAGCGCGCCGCGGAAGGCGCGCACCGCGGGGTGGCGGGCGGCCCCGGCGCGGACGCCGGTGATCAGCCGGCGGTGCGGACGGCCGGGCAGCCGGGAGACGTGCATCGCGTGGCCGCGGTCGGTGTCGAGCAGCAGACCGGGCAGCAGCGCCACGGCGTGGCCGGTCTCGACGAGGTGGATCTGCAGCAGCAGGTCGGCGCTGGCGAAGCGGATGTCCGGTTCGAAGCCGGCGCTGCGGCACAGCGTGCGCGCCCACTGGCCGGACGCGGTGTCGGGCGGGTCGAGCACCCAGGGCACGTCGGCGAGCTCGGGCAGCCGGATCGGCGCGCCGACGCCGCCGCCACCATCGATGCCGCCGCCCACGCCCTCCGCGGCGCCCGGCCGGATGTGCGGCCGCGCGTGCGGGCCGCGGATCGGCACCGCGAGCAGCAGTTCGTCGAGGGCGAGCGGTTGCGTGTGCACCCCCTCGACCGGACGCTGCGGCAGCCCCGGGTACTCCTCGCCCATGACGACGTCGAACTCGTGCGCCAGCAGCCCGGCGAACGCCTCACTCTCGTCCTGCTGGGTGATCTCGACGCGCAGACCCGGGTGCTGGTCGGCGAGGAGCGTGAGCGCGGCCGGCACGAGGGCCAGCAGCACGGACTGGAAGGAGGCCACCCGCAGCGTGCCGCCCACCTCGGTCAGCGAGGCGCGCAGTTCGGCTTCGGCGAGTTCGAGCCGTTCCAGGACGAGATCGGTGTGCGCGACGAGGATCCGTGCCTGCGCGGTCAGCCGCACGCCCCGCCCGGCCGGCTCGAGCAGCTTCACCCCGGTCTCGGCCTCGAGCTGGCTCAGCTGCTGCGAGATCGCGGACGGGCTGTAGGACAGGGCGTCGGCGACGGCCTTGAGCGTGCCGCGGCGCTCCAGTTCGCGCAGCAGGCGCAGGCGGTGCACGTCGAGCACGGTGGCGTCTTCCCTCCGTCGGACTCATCGGGACTGGCTCATCAGGATTCATCAGGATTCCTCACCAGTATCCCTCGAAAACATTCGCTGGACCAATCATTCTCACCTGCCGGATCCTGGGTCCATGAGCTCACTGACCCCGGCCCGGCCGTCCGCCGCCGTCGGCCCGGCCTCCTTGATGGTGCTCGGTTCCTGCACCTCGCTGCAGATCGGCGCCGCACTGGCCACGCACCTGTTCCCGGCCACCGGCGCCACGGGGGCCACGCTGCTGCGGTTGGGGCTGGCGGCGGGCGTGCTGCTGCTCGCCACCCGGCCGGGCATCCGGACCTGGACGCGGGCGCAGTGGCGGGCGGTGATCCTGTTCGGCCTGAGCCTCGCCGGGATGAACGGGTTCTTCTACGCCTCGATCGCGCGGATCCCGCTGGGGATCGCCGTGACCATCGAGTTCCTCGGCCCGCTCACGCTCGCCGCCGCGCTCTCCCGGCGCGGCCGCGACCTGTGCTGGGTGCTGCTGGCGCTGGCCGGCGTGGTCGCGCTCGGCTGGGCCGGCGGCGCCGACGGCACGGGCGGATCAGGGGGCTCCATCGATGCGACCGGGCTCGCGCTCGTCCTCACCGCCGCGGTGTTCTGGGCGCTCTACATCCTGGCCGGTTCGCGCGCGAGCGCCGAAGTGCCGGGACGCGGCACGCTCGCCGTCGCGATGACCGTCGCAGCCCTCGTGATCACCCCCGGCGGAATGCGCGGCGCCGAACGGGTGGCCGACCGGCCGGGGCTGCTGCTCGTCGCGCTCGGGACCGCGCTGATGGCCTCGGTCGTGCCCTACACGCTGGAGTTCGCGGCCATGCGCCGGATCCCGCGCCGCGCCTTCGGGATCCTGCTGAGCCTGGAGCCGGCCGTGGCCGCGCTCGCCGGATGGCTCATCCTCGGCCAGCGGATCGGCACGCTCGCGATCCTCGCGATCATCGCGGTGGTGGCGGCCAGTGTCGGCACGACACTGAGCGCGGCGGCCACCCCGGCGGCCACCCCGGCTGCCGACTCAGCTGCAACCTCCTCGGCCGACTCAGCGACCGACTCAGCGACCACCTTGCCGGCCGACTCGGCTGCCGCCCCGGTGCTCGACTCGGCAGCCGAGATGGCAGGCCCCTGACGGTTCGGATCACCTCCCGAGCCGACGGAGCCGACACCTCTTGACAGCAGATAGAGCGGTGGATAACCGTAATGGTGCGCAACTCTTTTCTCTGCTGGCAGGAGGAGCGTGCGGCTTCCGGCCGCATGTGCCGTCGAAGAGGGGTGAGCCATATGGTGGGGGATCCGTCGGCCGAGCAGTGGCGCTACGAACACCGCGTCGACGCGCTGTTGAACAATCCGGCTGTGCGATTCCGCATCGAACAGGCGGCGCAGTCGTCTTCGCGGCCGATATCGGGCGAACAATTCGCCAAGAACATCTTCACCGCCATCGGAGCCATTCCGGGCCTCCATCTGGTCGCCCTCGCCTCCTACGCCGGCGGTCTGGCCGGCCGCGAGATGTCGAAGGCGTTCGGCATGCGTGTCGAGCGCGCGGAATCCATGCGGTACGCACAACCGATCGGCCAGGTCACCGCCGCGCTGCTGTGCGCGTTGGCCCGCAACGGATACCCGATCAAGCGCGTCGTGCAGGCGGAAGACGGCTGCTTTCTCGAGGCGGTGCTGCCCTCGAACTGGCAGACCTGGAGGGGTTCCATCGCCTGCACCGTCAGGGCGGGATCAGGTGCCACCGAGGTTCAGATCGGCACGGAGGTTCGCGGCCAACGCGTCGACTGGGGCCGCGGCAAGAAGGTCATCTCCACCTTGCTGACTGAGGTGGGCAGGGACTCCGCGTCGTTCTAGGAGTGCGCGGGTAACCCGTCACGTAACCCATCGCGGGCCGGTGTGGGCGCCGTCTGGGCCAGCGAGGCGAGCAGGCGCAGCTTCTCGTCGCTCTCGCTGCCCTGATCGGCGTAGTACAGCACCAGCAGCACGTCGTCCACCGGGAGCTTGTCCCGGTGCAGGCGCAGCTCGCCGACGACGGGGTGGTTCACGGTGGCGGTGCCGCCCTCGAGGTCGCGCACGTCGTGGCGGGCCCACAGCGTGCGGAACCGCTTGCTGGACAGGGCCAGCTCGCCCACCAGCTCCACGAAGTGCGGGTCGTCGGTGTCGTCGCCGATCGACTTCCGCAGGGCGGCGACGAACCCCTCGGTCGAGCGCGTCCAGTCCTGCTGGAACTCCTGCTCCTCGGGGTCGAGCAGCAGCGAGCGAAGCCGGTTGTAGCCGGGCTGCAGGCGCGGGGAGAGCGCGACGGCGAGCCTGTTGGAGGCGAGCACGTCGAAGGCGCGTCCCTCCACGAACGCGGGGACCTGCACGCTCGCCAGCAGCTGGTGCAGCCGGGCGGGCACACGTTCGGGCTTGCGCCGCCGTCGCGTCTTCGGGCGCGCGGCGGCCAGCCCGAGGAGGTATTCCTGCTCGACCTCGTCGAGCTGCAGCACCCGGGCGAGCGACTCGAGGACCTGCACCGACGGGTTCTTGTCGCGGCCGCGTTCGAGCCGCAGGTAGTAGTCGGCGCTGATGCCCGCGAGCAGGGCGACCTCCTCGCGGCGCAGCCCGGGAACGCGGCGGTTGGCCCCGGGAGGGAGCCCGGCCCGCTCCGGAGTGACCAGTCCCCGCCGGGCGCGGAGGTAGTCGCCGAGCTGGTTGGCGTGGTCTTCGGCACCCATGTCCACCATCGTAGACCGGACAAGTCGGGCGGAGGGGGGCCCTGACAGGACCCCGGACAACGGGGGTACTGCCTGCCGACCGAGGTGCGGATCAAGCTTGGAGGTGTCGTTCCACCGAGGAGAAGAAGAACTCATGGACATCAGCAACCGCACCGTCTTCATCGCCGGCGCCACCTCCGGCATCGGTCTCGAGCTCGCCCGGCGCTTCGCCACGGCCGGCAGCACCGTCATCGTCGGCGGGCGCCGTGCCGACCTGCTCGAGCGGATCGGCACGGAGGGGTTCGCCACCGTTCTGCTCGACGTGACCGATCAGGGCAGCGTCGAGCGCGCCCGCGACACGATCCTCGCGGACCACCCGGACCTCGACACGATCGTGACGATGTCCGGCGTCATGATCCTCGAGGACGTGCGCGACCCCGGGCACTTCGACGTCACGCAGCAGACGATCGACATCAACCTGCTCGGCACCATCCGCGTCATCGACGCGTTCACCCCGCACCTGATCGCGCGTGGCGCGGGCACCGTCGTCACGGTTACCTCCGGCATCGGCTTCCTGCCGTTCCCGCCGATGCCGACCTACGCCGCCTCGAAGGCCGCCGTGCACGCGTACTCCGAGGCGCTGCGCGTGCAGTTGGACGGCACCGGTGTCGAGGTCGCCGAGCTCGTCCCGCCGGCCGTCGCCACGACGCCCGAGCAGGCGAAGCTCAACCCGCGTGCGCTCCCGCTGGCCGATTTCGCCGCCGAGGTGATGGATCTGCTCGGCGCCGAGCCCACCCCGCACGAGGTGCTCGTGAAGGCCGTGCTGATGCATCGCTGGGCGGAGCGCGAGGGCACCTACGACGAGCTGGTCGCGCAGCGGGCGCAGGCGCTCTCCATGCTCCCGGGAAGGAAGTGAGTCCGACCGCGCCGGGAGGACTCGCAGCACTCGGGATCACGAGAGACTACGCGGTGAGGGCATAGTCTCGATACAAAGCAGTTAACTGCAGCTCGAGGCGGCGGCCGGACCGCGAGGGAGCGGGGATATGGCGGATGATCGTATCCTGATCAGGAACGGCACCGTGGTGACGATGGACCCGGGCATCGGGGATCTCGCCACCGGCGACGTCCTCGTGCGCGGCGCCGTCGTGGAGGCCGTCGGCCCGGACCTCGGCCCCGTCGACGCCGAGGTCCTCGACGCCACCGGCATGATCGTCATGCCGGGCCTGATCGACACGCACCGCCACACCTGGCAGGCGCCCCTGCGCGGCATCGCGGCGGACTGGACGCTCGGGCAGTACATGACGGGCCTGCACCTCGGGCTGAGCGGCCTGTTCCGGCCCGAGGACACGTACGCGGGCAACCTGCTCGGCGCGCTGGAGGCGCTGGACTCCGGCATCACCACGCTGCTCGACTGGTCGCACAACGTCAACACGCCCGAGCACAGCGACGCCGCGGTCGCCGGCCTGATCGACGCCGGCATCCGCGCCGTGTTCGCGCACGGCGGGGGCGCCGACATGTACCAGGTGCCCAGCACCGTGCCGCACGACGAGGACGTGCGCCGCGTGCGCGCGCAGCACTTCGCCGCCGACGACGGTCTGGTCACCATGGCGATGGCGCTGCGCGGCCCGCAGTTCGCCACGCTCGAGATCACCGAGCACGACCTGCGCCTGGCCCGCGAACTCGGGCTGGCGGCGACCATGCACGTCGGGGACGGCGAGTGGGGCCGCAGCCGTCCGGTCGCGCGGATGCGCGAACGCGGGCTGCTCGGGCCGGACGTCACCTACGTGCACTGCAACACGCTCGCCGACGACGAACTGGCCGCGATCGCCGATTCCGGCGGCGGCGTGTCGATCTCGCCGGACATCGAGATGCAGATGGGGCACGGCTGGCCGGCGACCGGGCGGCTGCTGCGCGCCGGAGTGCGTCCGAGCCTTTCGGTCGACACCTGCGTCTCGAACGGCGGGCACCTGTTCGGCACCATGCGCCTCGCGCTGGCCACGCAGCGCGCGATCGACGACAACCGGGAGCGCGGCGCCACCGACCGGGCGGCGGTCACGCTCGCCTCGCGCGACGTGCTCTCGTTCGCCACGGTCGACGGCGCGCGCACCCTCGGCCTCGACCACAAGGTCGGCGGCCTCACCCCCGGCAAGCAGGCTGACCTCCTGCTGCTGCGCGCCGACTCCCTCGCGCTCACGCCGCTGAACAACCCCGTCGGCCAGATCGTCTACGCCGCCCACCCCGGCCTGGTCGACACCGTCATGGTCGCCGGCGCGATCGTGAAGTCCGGCGGCCGGCTGCGCGGGGACGTCGAGCGCCGCGCCCGCGACCTGGCCACGGCAACCCGCGACGCCCTGTTCGCGCGCGCCCGGGCCACCGCGGCGCTGGCCGACGCGGCTCCCGGCGGCGGCTGGCAGCCCGAACCCCTGGTCACCGAACAGTCCTGACGCGACGCCACATCCGACACCGCGTCAAGCGCCGCGGCAGTACCGGCGAAGCGGCAGCACATCACCCTGAACGCACGGTGAGCGGATCGGCGTGCACGTACGCACGCTCGAAGATCTTATATCCGAGATGATCGCTTTCTCGCCACGTGCTCGACGCTGCGGGTTCTTCCGCCGCGAGGAGACTCCGGCCCGGCAGCTTGTCCAGACAAGTGACTAGGAGTCTTCGCTTGCTGAATCACTATCGTGCCGCGAAGGGGCGCTCCCGGCTGGTGCTCGGCGTCCTGCCGCCGCTCGCGATCGCCGCGGTCGTCGGCACCGCGGGTGTCGCGGGCGCCGCGGCGGTCATCCACAGCGGCGCCGCCGCGTCCTCCGCGCCGAGTGCCGCGGCCGCCTCCGGCTCGGCTGCGGCCTCGGGCTCGAGCGCGTCCCCGACCCCGACCTCCGGCTCCGCCACGCCTACCGACGACGGCACCATGAGCGCTGTCGCCGCCTCGGTGCCCGCGGGGTCCACGCTCACGTTCAGCTACACGGTCGGCTCGGCCTCCGACGTGAATTCCGAGAACTGGATCGGGATCTACAACGACCCGGGCTGCGGCCCAGTGAACCAGACTTTCGTCTGCGGGTCCAAGACCTACAACTGGGTCACCAACGGCTCCGGCACCTCGAGCTTCGACACCACGGGCTGGGCGCCGGGCAGCTACGTCGCCTACTTCCTGCACGACAACGGATACACCTGGCTGGCCAAGCCGGTGACCTTCACCATCACCGCGGGCACCGGCGGCACGCCGTCGGGCGACGGCACGCTGACCACCAGCACGGCCTCCGTCGAGCAGGGCGCCTCGATCACCTTCGACTACGCCGTCGGGGAGTCGTCGGCGGTCAACACAGAGAACTGGGTCGGCGTCTACAGCAACCCGGGGTGCGGGCCCGTCGACCAGAAGTCGGTGTGCGCGTCCACGATCTGGAACTACACGCCCGACGCGTCGGGCACCACGTCGTTCAACACCGCGTCGCTCGCCCCCGGCAACTACATCGCGTACTACTTGTACAACAACGGATACACGTGGCTGGCCAAGCCGGTGGCGTTCACCGTGACCAAGCCCAAGCCGATCGCGGCGCCGACCTACAAGGGCACCTTCGCCGGCGGGCTCGACTCCCCGGCGGGCGTCGCCGTCGACCCCCACGGCGACGTGTGGGTCACCGACAGCGCGGCCGACCGCATCATCGAGTTCTCTGCCTCCGGCAAGAAGCTGCGCCAGTTCGGGAAGAGCGGCAGCGGGAACGGCGAGCTGGCCGGGCCGACCGCCATCGCCCTCGACGCGAGCGGCAACGTGTACGTCGCCGACACCGAGAACAACCGGGTCGAGGAGTTCTCCGAGATCGGCCGGTTCGTGCGCGCCTTCTCCACCGCGAACGGCGTCGGGTTCGAGGACCCGCAGGGCGTCGCCGTCGACGCCAAGGGCGACGTGTACGTCAGCGACACCCAGAACAACCGCGTCGTGGAGTTCTCCGCCAAGGGCGTGTACATCCAGGCGGTCACCAAGTCGATGTCAGGCCCCGAGGGCCTGTCCCTGGACGCGGCCGGCGACCTGTGGGTCGCGAACGCCGGGAACTACGACGCCGGCGGCGACCAGGTCGTCGAGCTGTCGGCCACCGGCAGCGTGCTGGTCCAGCTCGGCGGCGACACGAGCAGCAACCTGGGCGGCATGTCCAACCCCTCGGACGTCGCCCTCGACCCGCAGGGCCACCTGCTGGCCGCCGACCCGGACTACAACCTGGTCGAGGAGTTCGACGCGGACGGCCCGTACGGCAACGAGTTCGGCGCCACGCAGCTGCAGGGCGCGCTCGCGCTGGCCGTGGGCCCGAACGGAGACGTCTTCGTCGCCGACACCGGCGACGGCCGCATCGCCGAGTACGTCCCGTCCGCGAAGAACTGAGCAGGAAGGCAGAACATTGAGTACCGCATTCACCCGGCGCCGCCTGCTCGGCGGGGCGGCCGTCGCCGCGACCGCCGCCGCCTCGCTGGCGCTGCCCGCCAACGTGCGCACGGCCCTGGCCGCGACCGGCGGCGAGCGCCGGCCCGGCACCCTGAACGACATCAGGCACGTGGTGATCCTCATGCAGGAGAACCGCAGCTTCGACCACTACTTCGGCACCATGAAGGGCGTGCGCGGCTTCTCCGACCCGCACGCGCTCACCCTGCCGAACGGAAACTCCGTCTTCCAGCAGCCCTACGCCCCGCACACCGACGGCTACCTGCTGCCGTTCCACTACGACACCAAGACCACGAGCGCCGCGGCGACCCCGGGCCTCGCGCACGACTGGGGCACCCAGCACCAGGCGTGGAACAACGGCAAGATGGACCAGTGGATCGCCGCGAAGGGCCCCAACACGATGGGCTACTTCGAGGCCGAGGACATCCCGTTCCACACCGCGCTGGCCGAGGCGTTCACCATCTGCGACAACTACCACTGCTCGATGCTCGGCCCGACCAACCCCAACCGGCTCTACATGTGGACCGGCTGGATCGACCCGGACGGCACCGGCGGCGGGCCCATCAACGACAACTCGATGGCGTACAACAACCCGTTCCTTTCCTGGATCACGTATCCGGAGCGGCTGACCCAGGCGGGCATCACCTGGCAGGTCTACCAGGAGGAGGACAACTACGACGACAACGCGCTGGAGTGGTTCAAGCAGTTCTCCGAGGCGCCGCGCAGCTCGGAGCTGTTCGAGCGCGGCATGACGCGGAAGTCGGCCGGCTGGTTCGAGCACGACGCGATCAACGACCGGCTCCCGCAGGTCTCCTGGCTGGTCGCCCCGTCGGCGCAGACGGAGCACCCGGACTGGACCCCGGCCGGCGGAGCGGAGTACATCGCCTCGAAGCTGAACGCGATCGCGGCGAACCCCGAGGTGTGGAACAAGACGCTGTTCATCCTCACCTACGACGAGAACGACGGCATGTTCGACCACGTGGCCCCGCCGGTCACCCCGGCCGGGACGCCCGACGAGTTCATCGACGGCGTGCAGATCGGCCCCGGGTTCCGCGTCCCGGCCATCGTCGTCTCGCCGTGGACGGCGGGCGGCTACGTCGACTCCACGCTGATGGACCACACGTCGCTGATCCGGATCCTCGAGCGCCGGTTCGGTGTGAAGGAGCCCCACATCAGCGCCTACCGGCGCAAGATCATGGGCGACTTCACCACCTCGCTCCAGTTCCACCGCGGCCCCGCCGCCTTCCCGGCCGGCAACCGGCAGCTGCAGCCCAGGACCGTCGCCGAGGAGTTCCTGGCCATGCAGCAGCAGGTGGCGAACAACCCGGCCCCGACCGTCCCCACCGGCGCCCAGACCATGCCGAAGCAGGGCTGAGCCGCACCGGAGCGGAGGGGCGGTCGGTCTGACACATCCGCTGATGGCGGATGATGGACCTCATGACTGATCGCCCCGCCTTCCACCTCGCGATACCCGTCGACGACCTCGCCGGCGCCCGGCGCTTCTACGGTCAGGTCCTGGGCTTGGCCGAGGGACGCTCGACCGACCACTGGATCGACTGGGACTTCGAAGGCCACCAACTGGTCACGCACCTGGTCCCGCAGCCGTCGGTCGCGGCGGGGTACAGCGCGGTGGAGAAGCACCGCGTCCCGGTGCCGCACTTCGGGCTGCTGCTGGCCCGCGAGCGCTTCCACGAGCTGGCCGACCGGCTGCGCGCCGCAGGGTTCGGCTTCGAGATCGAGCCGCACCTGCGTTTCGCCGGCGAGTTCGCGGAGCAGTGGACGATGTTCCTGTTCGACCCGGCGGGCAACGCCTTGGAGTTCAAGGCGTTCACCGACGAGTCGGCGGTGTTCGCGCGATGAGGGGCGTCCTGGTGACCGGGGCCTCGCGCGGCATCGGCCGTGCCATCGCCGCGGCGTTCGCGGCGGCGGGCGACCGCGTGGCCGTGCACTACGCCACCGGCCGCGAAGAGGCCGAGGAGACGCTGCGCCTGCTGCCCGGGAGCGGGCACGAACTCGTCGCCGCCGACCTGGCCGAACCGGACGCGCCCGAGCGGCTGGTGAGCGACGCGGTGGCCGCGCTCGGACAGGTCGACGTCCTGGTGAACAACGCGGCCGTGGCGCCGTCAACCGAGACCCTGCACCCGGTCGCCACCGTCTCCCTCGACGCGTGGCGCACGGCGTGGCGGCGGATGATCGACGTCAACCTGCTGGCAGCCGCCGACCTGACCTGGGCCGTGGCCCGGCACTTGATCGAGCGCGGAGCCGCCGGCCACATCGTGAACGTCGGTTCCCGCGGCGCGTTCCGCGGCGAACCGGACTACCCGGCCTACGGCGCGAGCAAGGCCGCGCTGCACGCGTTCGGACAGTCGATGGCCGTCGCGCTGGCCCCGCACCGCATCAGCGTCGCCGCTGTGGCGCCCGGTTTCATCTCCACCGAGCGGCAGGGTCCGAAACTCGCCGGTCCCGCCGGAGAAGAGCTGCGCAATCAGAGCCCTTTCGGCCGGGTCGGCACGCCCGAGGAAGTCGCTGCCGCAGCGCTCTACCTCGCCTCGGCCGAGGCGGTATGGGCCTCTGGAACCATCGTCGACCTCAACGGCGCGTCTTATCTGCGCACCTGACGATTCACGGCTACTTCGCCGCATTCATCGGGTTGTCCGATCATGTATCTGACGTCCCGTCGCATTTTGCCCCGTCCCTCGTTCCCTCATAGCGGCCTGGGCCTGCTCCCCTCCAGGCCTGGAGCCAAGACGGGTGAAAGTAAGAACCCTAACGGCGCAATAGGCGGTCGCCCGGCGTCGGTCCGTCGGCCGGTTGGGTAGGACCGGCGGCGTGTCAGCTCTCCGGGAAGACCGGGGATTCGATGTGAGGGAGTCAGCGAGATGTCGAATCAACGTCCACTTATCTCGACAGGCCGGGTCGGCGCGGTCCTCAAGTGCGGTGTCGTCGCCCTTGGCGCGGGGCTGCTGAGCATCGCCGCGACGGGCAGCGCCCACGCGGCGGCGCCCGCCCACGGCACGGTCACCGGGACCGGCGTGAACGTGCGCTCCTCGCCCAGCCTGCAGGGGGCGATCGTGGGCCACAAGAACAAGGGCGACCACGTGGCCGCGTACTGCTCGTTCAGGTCCTCCGACGGCATCGTCTGGGACGAGATCCAGGTGTCGTCGCAGTGGATCGCCGCCAGCTACGTGCACGTGGACAGCGGGACGGTTCCCGTCTGCGACGGCCTCGGCGCGAGCCCGGTCCGCAGCCGGCCCATGCAGCAGTAGTCGCGCATATCACAGTATCCGAAGAGACGGGGTCTCCGGCGGGTTCGTCGTCCGCACACGACGAATCCGCCGGAGACCCCGTCTCTTCTCGTCTCTTCGCATCGCACGCCGTGGCGGGTGCCGTGGCGGGCGCCATGCCCGTGCCGCCCACCGCCGATTGACATTCTGAGTCGCTCGACTCAGAATGGCTCGCGCCCGGCGGGTACTAAGAGCTCGCGCCCGGCAGGTACTCTGCCGCGCCGGGCGGGCGCATTGCCGCGCCCGCAGGTCACCTGAGACGACGGAGGATCGATGCGACGCTCGGACTGGAAGTCGGTGGTGGGCACCGCCTGCGCCTCCGCGTTGGAGTACCTGGACTCGCTCGCCGACCGGCCGGTCCTTCCGTCGGCGGACCACGCCAGGATCCGCGCCGTGCTGGACCGTCCGCTGACGTCGGCCGGTGTCGAGGCCGCGCAGGTGGTCCGCGAGCTGGCCGGCGACCTCGATCCGTACATCACCGCGCAGGCGAGCGGGCGCTACTTCGGCTTCGTCGTCGGCGGTCTGCACCCGGCCGCGTTCGGGGCGGAGGTGCTGGTGTCGGCGTGGGACCAGAACTCGCCGATGTTCGCCGGCGCGCCGGGGGTGGCGGTGGCCGAGGAACTCGCGGCGCGCTGGCTCCTCGACGTGCTGGGGCTGCCGTCGCAGAGCTCGGTCGGGTTCGTCACCGGTGGCCAGATGGCGACCTTCACCTGCCTCGCGGCGGCCCGCCACGAGGTGCTGCGGGAAGTCGGCTGGGACGTGGAGGCACGCGGCCTGCCGGGTTCGCCGCCGCTCACCGTCGTGGTCAAGACGGGCGCGCACGCCACCGTCATGCGTGCTCTGCGGTATCTCGGACTCGGCGAGCAGGCACTCGTCTCCGTGCCCTGCGACGAGCAGGACCGCATCCGGCCCGACGCGCTGCGCGAGGCGCTTGCCGCGATCCAAGGACCGACGATCATCGCCGTGGAGTGCGGGAACGTCAACACCGGAGCGTTCGACGATTTCGTCGCCGTGGCCGACCTCGCGGATGCGCACCGGGCCGCGGGCAACCCGACCTGGGTCCACGTCGACGGCGCCGTGATGCTGCTGGCCGCCGCGTCCCCGTTCATGGCCGACAAGGTCGTGGGCCTCGACCGTCTGGACTCGTGGTCGACCGACGGTCACAAGCTGCTCAACGTCGCGTACGACTGCGGCATCGCGATCTGCCGCAACGCCGCCGCCCACCGGGCCGCGACGAGCGTGCAGGCCGCCTATCTGGAACAGGACACCGGCGTCCGCGACCCGCTCGACTGGGGCCCGGAGTTCTCCCGCCGCGCCCGCGGCGTGCCGGTCTACGCCACGATGCGCGCCCTCGGCCGCGACGGCATCGCCGACCTGCCCGAGCGGGTCACGCGGCTGGCCCGCCGCTTCGCCGACGCCCTCCGCGCGAGCGGCCACGCCGAGATCGTCAACGACGTCGTCTCGAACCAGGTCCTCGTGCGCTGGCCGGCGACCGACGGCGATCACGGGCGCCTGGCCGACGCCGTGATGGCCGGCGTGCGCGCCGAGGGAACCGCGTTCTTCACCGGCACGACGTACCGCGGCGAGCGCCTGATGCGGATCTCGGTCTCGGACTGGGCCACCGACGAGGACGATGTCGACCGCGCCGTGGAGGCGCTGCTGCGCCATGCCCGCCTCGCTTCGGCAGACTGAGCCGATGAACGCTGAATCCGCAGTCGCCCGGTCCGGCCGTCCGCTGGGTTTCGACCGGGCCGAGGCGCTGACGCGTCTGATGACGCTGTTCTGGCAGTCGGGTTTCGAACGGGTCACCCAGCAGCAGATGGCGGCCGCGACCGGCTTGTCGACCTCGAGCCTGTACAACACCTTCGGCACGAAGAAGGAGATCTATCGGGAGGCGATGAACGACTACCTGCGGCGCATGGAGGCCCTTCTCGAGCCCCTCGAGCACGGAAGCCGGGGCTGCGAGGACGTGCTGGAGATGCTCACGCACATGGAGGCGGTACTCGGCAGCGCACACGGCAGATTCGGCTGCCTGGCCACCACGGCGATGACAGCACCCGTCGACGAGGAGGTCGCGCGCGCTACCGAGGGCTACCGCGATAGGCTCAGAGCGGGCTTCCTCGCCGTCGCCGAACGAGCCCGTGACCTGGGCGAAGCCGCACCGGAACCGGCCGTCGCGGCGAACCTGCTGACCGCGGCCGTGCTGGGGACGCTCACCGTCGCGCGCGCCGCGCCCGAGAGCGGCGAACTGGAAGCACAGGTGGACGCGCTCCGCGACTTCGTGCGCGGCTGGCGCCGCTCCTGAGCCGCCGCCCTGACCAGCCGCGACCCCCGGGGGGCCGCCGCGCAGAGCCTTCGCCCGGAAAAGCGACCCACGAGGGACCGGGATACGATAAAGGTCAGCGCGATATGCGACGGATCAACCATGGATATCGAAGCATCCATTGACCGGTGGACGCCGCAGGAAGATGCCATGGCGGCGGCGCTGCGACGCGTCCATGCCCTGCTGGGCGGCTGCACCTGTACCGCGTATCTGCTGACGGGCGACGGTCGGATGCTGACCGCCGCCATGTCGGTGGACGCGCCCCTCAGCTTCGCGATTCCGGGCAGCTTCGCCACCGACGACCTCACCTGGCCGACCGTGCGCGCCTTCAAGTCCGGGAAGGCGACGTCGTTCACCGGGGAGGAGCTGCGCGAAGGCCTGGGGCGCGGGATGCCCAGGTCCGCCGTCACCCTCGCCGTCCCCTATCTCATACCGTTGTCGATGGCCGCCTGTCCGATACAGACCTCCCGGCACAATTACGGTGTCGTCGTCGTGCACTGGACACCGCCGCAGCCGGTCGTGCCCGCCTTCGTGGAGTTCCTGCAGCAGGAGTCCGACAGACTGGCCAAGGCGTTCGAGAGCATTGGCCGGGAGGCACTGGTGACGCCGGCCGTCCCGGTGTTCATCACGGCCGGCGTGCAAGCCGGTCGAGACGACGCCGACCCTGCTCAGGCCCACGTGCCCGCGTTGGAGAAGACGGCGGCCGAACGCGGCAGCCACCTCCACCAGCTCCAGAGGCTCGCCACCGAGCTCGTCATGGCGGTCCGCATGGAGGACATCCTCGCCATCGCCAGGAACAGGGTCGTGCGGCCCTTCGGCGGCATGGGTTTCGCCGTGTGCCTGACCGAATCAGGACACGTGCACGTCGTGGGCGCGGCAGGCATGCCGCGCGACGTGCTCCGCGGCATGGAGGGCACGCCGCTCACGGCGCAGACACCGGTCACCGAGGCGATGAAGAGCGCCCGGGCGAGGATCTACGACTCGTCGACAGACCTCGAACACGCGATTACGCCCGCTGACGCGCAGCAGCGGACGATCGGCTATTTCCCGTTCCTGCAGAGCGGCAACGCGGTGGGCTGCTGCGTGGTCGAGTTCTGCGAGCCGAGGAAGGTCCTGTCGGCACCGGAGGTGACGCTTTTCGTGCTCATGCTCGACAAGGTGGGCCAATCTTTCGCGCGCGCAAAGTCGGTCGAGGCCGAGAACGCCCTCGCCAGGTCGATCCAGCGCTCGCTGCTGCCGCGCAGTTTCCCGCACATTCCGGAGATCGTCGTCACCGCGCGGTACTTCTCCGCGACCCGGGGAGTCGACGTCGGCGGTGACTGGTACGACGTGGTGACGCTGCCCGACAGGCGGATCGGCCTGGTGATCGGCGATGTCGAGGGGCACAACCTGGAGGCCGCGGCCGTGATGGGCCAGCTTCGCAGCGCCGTGCGCGCCTACGCCACGGAGGGACATGAGCCTGCTGCGATACTCGAGCGGAGCAACGACCTGCTCATGGGGCTGGACACCGATCTGTACGCCACCTGCTGCTGCGTATTGCTCGACACGGCCACGGGTTCCGCGACCGCGGCGAGCGCCGGCCATCCCGGACCGCTGGTCGGCCACGAGTCGACGGGAGTCGTCCAGCCCGAACTGCCGTCGGATCCGCCGCTGGGCGTCTCCGCGCGCGCGACGTACCATCAGGCCTCGTTCCGGCTTCCGCCCGGGTCGGTGGCGGCGCTGTTCACCGACGGCCTTCTGGGCGGGCGTTGCCCGGGGGGCGAGGACGACCCCCTGGATCGGCTGCGCCGGGCTCTCGAGGCGGCGAGCAGAGACGACCTCGAGGTGGTGGCCGACCGGATCATCGGCGACGGCGAGCAGGAATTCGACGACGACGCGGCGCTGATCCTGGTGCGCTACGAGGGCGCGGCCGCGAGCGACACCGCCGAGGTGGCGCGGATGTTCGTGGACCGCGACGATCTGCGCGGCGTGGCCGGGGTCCGCGCGTTCCTGCGCGACCTGCTGGAGCGCTGGGACGTCGCGCCCGAGTCGGACGAGATGCAGGTGCTGGCCTCGGAAGTGGTCACGAACGCGCTCATCCACGCGCACAGCAGGGTCGACCTGCGGCTGCGGAAGTACCCGGACCGCATCCGCGTCGAGGTGCAGGACAGCGATCCGAATCCGCCGATTCCGACCACCCTGCTCGAGGACGAGGCCGGCAACGAGGAGGCTGAGAACGGACGCGGACTGCTCATCGTCGAGGCGCTCGCGAACGCCTGGGGCAGCTCCCCCGCCGGCCGCGGCAAGATCACCTGGTTCGAGCTCTGATCCGCTACGGCGATCGGGCATGCGTGCGCGGGCGCCCGAACGGCGCTCAGACGGCGCCCGGACGGGATCACCGCAGACCAGCGGCCGCACTTCTACACTTGACCGGTGACCATCGCGCTGAACCTCCTCGCGGACGTGCGCTGGCGGGGATCGCCGGTGGCCGGTGATCGCCCGCAGGCGCTGCTGGCGGCCCTGGCGACGCACGAGTGCCGTCCGGTGGGGCAGCCGGAGCTGATCGGGCTCGTGTGGGGCGAGGACGCGCCGAGCAACGCCATGAAGAGCCTGCAGGTGCTGGTGTCGCGGGCGCGCACCGCGTGCGGCGCGGACGCGATCGTCCGCGACGGCGCCGGGTACCGGCTGGGCGCCGCGCCCGACGAGGTGGACAGCGTCCGGCTCTCCCGCCTGGTCCGCGCGGCGGCGGCCGCGCTCGAGAAGGACGCGGCGCACGCGGCCGGCCTGGCGCGCGAGGCGCTGGCGCTGTCCGGCGGCCTGGCGCGGGTGGCCGACGAGGAGGACGGTCCGCTGGCGCAGCTGCGCCGGGCCGCCGCCGCGGACGCGGGAGCCGCGCGGCTGGTGCTCGCCCGGGCCTCGAGCCGTGCCGGAGCGCACGCGGACGCGCTCGCCGAGCTGGAACTGGCGCACGCCGCGTCCCCGCACGACGAGCCGCTGCTCGCGGACCTGCTGCACAGCGAGGCCGCGGTCCGGGGCCCGGCGGTGGCGCTCGAGCGCTTCGAGCGCTACCGGCGGGAACTGCGCGACCGGCTCGGCGCGGACCCCGGCGAGCCGCTGCGCCGCGCGCACCGCGGCCTGCTGGCGCTGGACCGCCCGGTACGCCGCGGGGTGCGCTACGACGCGACCGAGCTGATCGGCCGCGACCGCGACCTGGACCGGCTGCGGGCGATGCTGGCCGGCGCCCGGGTGGTCTCCGTGGTCGGCCCGGGCGGACTGGGCAAGACCCGGCTGGCGCACGTGCTCGCCCGCGAGGCGGCCGAGCCGGTCGTCCACTTCGTCGAGCTGGCCGGGATCACGGCCGCCGAGGACGTCGCGATGGAGGTCGGATCCGTCCTCGGCGTGCGCGACTCGGTCGGCGGACGCAGGACCCTGACGGCCCAGCAGCGGGCTGATGTCAGGGCCCGCATCGCGCAGCGGCTCGCGCAGGCCCCCGGCCTGCTGGTGCTCGACAACTGCGAGCACCTGATCGACGCGGCGGCCGAGCTGGTGGCCTTCCTGATCACCGCGACGCCCGATCTGCGCGTGCTCACCACCAGCCGCGCGCCGCTCGCGATCGCCGCCGAGCGGGTCTATCCGCTCGGGGAGCTCGGCGCGGCCGACGCGGCCGCGCTCTTCCGCGAGCGGGCCACGGCCGCCCGGCCGGACGTCCGGCTGGACGAGCGGGTCGTCGCGAGCATCGTGGGCCGGCTCGACGGCCTGCCGCTGGCCGTCGAGCTCGCCGCGGCCAAGGTGCGGGTCATGGCGGTCGAGGAGATCGACCGCCGGCTCGAGGACAGGTTCGCGCTGCTGCGCGGCGGCGACCGCAGCGCGCCCGACCGGCACCAGGCGCTGCTCACCGTCATCGAGTGGTCCTGGAACCTGCTCGACGCCGCCCAGCAGCGCGCGCTCGGCCGGCTCTCGCTGTTCCACGACGGATTCACCCTCGAGGCCGCGGAGTCGCTGCTCGGGACGAGCGCCGTGGACGCGGTGCGCAGCCTGGTCGACCAGTCGCTGCTGGGCGTGAAGGAGACCCCGGCCGGCGTGCGCTACCGGATGCTGGAGACCGTGCGCGAGTTCGGCTGGAGACAGCTGGCCGCCGCCGACGAGCAGGAGGCGGCCCGCGCCGAGCTGCGCCGCTGGGCCACCGGCTACGCCGCCGCCCAGCGCTCGCGCATCGCGGTCGACCAGTTCGCGGCGGTCGACGCGCTGGGCGCCGAGGAGACCAACCTGGCCGACGAGCTGCGCGCCGCCATCGCGGACGGGGACCGGGACTCCCTCGTCCACCTGCTCGCCGCGCTCGGCATGTTCTGGACGATGCGCGGCGAGCATCTGCGACTGCTCGCGCTCGCCGGGGCGGTCTCCGAGGCGCTGCAGGACTGGACGCCTCCGGAGGAGATCGCGGACGAGGCCCGCGCGGCCGTGGCGATCTCCCTGAGCGGCTCGCTGATGATCTCCGGCGACCGCGACGAGCTGCTCGCCCTGCTGCGGCGGCTCGGCCCCGACACCGGCGCCGACGTCTACCTCGCCGGCCTGATCCGGGTCCTGCTCGCCTACGATCCGGAGGACGACGCGTTCTCCGCCCGGCTCGCCGCCCTCGCCGAGGATCCGGATCGGCACACGGCGGTCGCCGCCGGCCTCTGGCTCAGCCACCAGCGCGAGAACGAGGGCGATCCGGCCGGCGCGCGCGAAGCCGCCGAACGCGCGCTGCGGCTCACCGGCCCCGAGGACCCGTGGCTCAACGCGGCGCCGCGCATGATGCTGGCGCAGCTCAGCCTGGACATGGGCGACCGCGCCGCCGCCGTGGCGCACGCCGAGGCCGCCCTGCCGGTGATGCGGCGCCTCGGCGCCGCCGACGACGAGATGCAGCTGCGCGCGCTGCTCGTGCTCTGCTCCATCGCGCAGGGGCGGCTCGCGGAGGCGGCGGCGGAGCTCGACCGGAGCGAGGACCTCGACGAGAATTTCGGGCCGCTGGGCTCGGGCGCCTTCCGCTACATCTGCCGCGCGGAGCTGCTGCTCGCGTCCGGCGACGCCCGGCACGGCCTGCGTCTCTACCGCGAGTGCTCGGACCGGATGCGCAGGATCGAGCTGCCCGGAGTCTCCAGGACCGGCATCGAACCGTGGAGCCTGTTCGGCGACGCGCTGGTGCTGAGCGCGTACGCGTACCACGCGAAGGGCGCCGACGAGGCGCACGGCCGCGCGCTGTTCGCCACCTGCCGGGCCGGCGCGCTCCGGGTGTTCACCGCCGACAACGAACGCCCCGACTATCCGGCCTCCGGGCTGCTGCTGTTCGCGCTGGGGGCCTGGAGCCTGCTGCGCCGGGCCGCTCCGGCGCCTGACGCGGTGCGGCTGCTCGCGCTCGCCGAACGCTTCGCGTACAACCGCATGATCCCCACCATGCTGTGGGAGCGGATCACGCCCGCCGCCGAGAAGGCGCTGCCCGGCCGGCTGGTCGAGCTGCAGGCGCAGTACGCGCTCTGCCGACCGCCGGACCTCCTGTCAGAGGCCTGGCGGGCGGCGGAACGGCTGCCCGACGGCGACCTGCCCGGTTGAAATACGAGCCCTGCTGTAGTTCTTCCTGGTTTTCAGTAGCCTTACATGTGCTTCCGGTAGCTGCGCACCGACAGCGGCGCGAAGACGGCGATCACGGCCAGGCCCGCGAGCAGCGTCCAGCCCACCTCGCCGCCGACCACGCCGCGGTTGGCCAGGTCGCGGGTCCCGGAGACCAGGTGCGAGACCGGGTTGACCTTCACGAACGCCGCGAGCCAGCCGGGCAGCGTGGTGACCGGCACGAACGCGTTGGACAGGAAGGTCAGCGGGAACAGGAGCAGCATCGACATCCCCTGGACCGCGGTCGCGCTGCGCGCGATCGTGCCGATCCAGGTGAAGATCCACGCGAGCGACCAGCCGGTGAACACCGCCAGGACGATCGCCCCCAGCACGCCGAGCACGCCTCCGTCCGGGCGGTAGCCGATGACCGCGCCGGTCGCGAAGGTGAGGACGGCGGCGATCAGGTAGCGCACCAGGTCCGCGATCATCGGGCCGGCGAGCGGGGCGAGCCGGGACATCGGCAGGGCCTTGAACCGATCGAAGACCCCTTTCTCCATGTCCTCGCGCAACTGCACGCCGGTGGCCATGCACGAGGTCAGCACGGTCTGGGCGACGATCCCCGGGATGAGCAGCGGCAGATAGCTGCGCACGTTGCCGGAGATCGCACCGCCGAAGATGTACGCGAACATCGCCGTGAACAGCAGCGGCTGGACCGTGACATCGAAGAACTGCTCCGGGTTGCGCCGCATCTTCTTCAGCGCGCGCCACGCCATGACCATCGTCTGCGTGAGCATCTCGCCGAGCGCGATGCGCGGTCGCGCGGCGGCCACCGCGGCAACCGGGTCGACGAGCTTCAACGGGGCTTTCGGGGCGGACGCCGTGTCCGCGATGACAGTACTGGTACTCACCGGACCTCCATCAGGGTCTCGTCGGTTGCCGCGGATCGGCCGGACTCCCCGGGGCCCGCGGCGTCCGCGGACTCGGCGCCGTGGCCGGTGATGGCGAAGAAGACCTCGTCGAGCGTCGGCTGCGCCACGCTGACGGACGCGATGCCGACCCCGGCCTGGCGGAATCCGATGAGCACGTCGGCCGCCAGGTCCGCGGTCTCGAGCGGCACGTTCATCCGCCCCGATTCCGGCGTGAGCACCGGCTCGGCGCCCGCGACCCGCCGCACGACCTGCCGGGCGGCCTCCTCGTCGGCGCCCGGGGCGAGCCGGAGCTGCAGGGTGGAGTTGCCCACCGAGGCCTTGAGCTCGTCCGGCGTGCCCTCGGCGACCTTGCGGCCGCGGTCGATCACCGCGATCCGCCCGGCCAGCTGGTCCGCCTCGTCCAGGTACTGGGTGGTGAGCAGCACCGTGCAGCCGTCGGTGACCAGGCCGCGGATGGTGTCCCACATCTGGCTGCGGGTGCGCGGATCGAGGCCGGTGGTCGGCTCGTCGAGGAAGATCAGCGGCGGCCGTTTGATCAGGCTCGCCGCGAGGTCGAGGCGGCGGCGCATCCCTCCGGAGAACTGCGCGATCGGCTTGTCGGCGGCCTCCTCGAGGCCGAACTGCCCGAGCAGCCGGCGCGAAGCGGCGCGCGCGTCGGCCGAGCGCAGGCCCTGCAGCCGGCCGAACATCCACAGGTTCTCGGCGGCCGTCAGGTTCTCGTCGACCGACGCGTACTGGCCCGTGATCCCTATCAGCTGACGGATACGGTGCGGCTCGCGCGCGACGTCCACCCCGAACACCCGGGCCCGGCCGGCGTCGATCGGCAGCAGCGTGGCGAGCATCTTCAACGCGGTCGTCTTGCCCGCCCCGTTCGGGCCGAGCACACCGAAGATCTCGCCCGGGCGCACCTCGAGGTCGATCCCGTCGACCGCGCGGAAGCGGCCGAAATCCTTCACCAGCCCGGTCGCGTCGATCGCGGCGGTCGCTGTCGTCTCAGCGGCTGTCATCTCATCTGTCTCCTCGCAAAGAAGCGGACATGATGAGAAGGTATGCAGCCGGACCTTCACGGCGGTTACACCGCGGTATCACGGGCCGACCTGCGGTATCACCGATCGGGTTGCGGTATCACCGGCTGGCCCGCGTGATACCCGACGCTGAGCGCCCCGGTCCGGGCTCGGATCCGGGGCGCTCAGCGGGGGCTCAGACGCTCAGACGCTCAGCGGGCGGCGAGCTTCTCCAGCCGCGTGACGATCTGCGCGGTGTCGGGCATCTCGAGCATCTGCCGGCGCACCTCTTCCGCCGCCGCGCGGAAGGCCGGTTCGGCGCCGACCCGGTGCAGAGCCTCGCGCAGAGCATCGGCGCGGCCCTCCCCCGGCGGGCACACCAGGCCCGCGCCGCCCGCCTCGATGTGACGGGCGATGTCGTGGTGGTCGGACGCGACGGGCAGCATCACCAGCGGCAGGCCGTGGGCGAGCGTGCCGAGGACGGTCCCGGCCCCCGCTTGGCAGACCACGACGTCGCAGTGCGGCAGGATGTCCAACTGGGGGACGAAGCGGGCGACGCGCACGTGCTGCGGGACCGCGCCGAACGCCTCGGGATCGGCGTCGGAACCGATCGTGGCCACCACGTTCACCCGCTCGTCGCGCAGTGCCTCGAACAGTGCCGCGAAGACCCCGGGCGCACGGTTGTAGGTCGTGCCGAGGGTGACGTAGGCCGTCCTGTCATACGGCAGTCCCTCCAGCAGCGCGGGGCGCGGCGGGCGGACCGGGAGGGGCAGCGCGCTTTCCGGCCGCATGGGCCAGGCGTCCTGGTAAAGCAGGTTCTGCCCCTCGGAGTCCGCGGCCAGGGCGGACGGCCAGATGTCCAGGTACGGTCCGTCGAAGTCGGTACGCGCCCGGCGCGGGTCCACTCCCCAGCGCTCGTAGAGCCGCACGTGCCCGCGGCGGCGGGACTCCGCGATCTCGGCGGTCTTGGGCGGCCCGAACGCGTGCATCACGTGCGTCGCGCCGGTCAGCGCCGCCGCGACCACCCCGCCGACCGCCGTGAGGTTCCCGATCACCAGGTCGGGCCGCCACTGCTGCGCGAAGGGCACCAGGTCGACGGCGATCGCGGCCGATACCAGCGCGATCGAGCCGTGTTCGACGATGTGCTCCCAGCGCTGCCCGGCGGTCAGGCCGGCCAACGACTCGGGCGGGAAGGCGGAGTTGTACCGCGCCAGCGCCTCGACGTAGGTGTGGCCCGCGGTGAAGGCGGTCAGCCCCGCGTCCTCGACCTGGGCGACCGACTCCGGGCCGGTGGCGAAGACGACCTCGTGCCCGGCCGCCTGCAGCGCCTCGGCGAGCGGCAGCGTGGGAGTGATGTGACTGTACAAGGGGGTTGAGTCGAACAGGACGCGCATGTGCAGTTCCCTCTGTCGTGCCCGGCGTGCTTCGAGGCCTGTTTCGTCCGGCACCGGGGTCCGTCCGGTTTCAGAGGCCTGCCGCAAGGTTGACGATCCACGGTGGGCGTTGGTTCCCCGCGCCCGGCGCCGCGGTCGACCATTGACCCTCACGTCGCGTCATGCCGCATAGTCGGTGGCGTGGACGAGCACCTGACCGTGGGACGCGTGGCCGGACTGACCGGCGTGACCGTCCGCACGCTGCATCACTACGACGAGATCGGCCTCGTCCAGCCGTCCGCGCGCACCGCGGCCGGGTACCGGGCGTACTCGGCGGACGATGTGGAGCGGCTGCGGGAGGTGCTCGCCTATCGGCGGCTGGGCTTCGGATTGCGCGAGATCGCGGATCTGGTCGACGACCCGGCCGCCGACGCGGTGACGCACCTGCGCCGGCTGCGCGGCCTGCTGCTGGAACAGCGCGACCGCGCCGCGGAAATGGTATCGGCCATAGACAGGGAACTGGAGGCGCGGGCAATGGGGATCAGGACGACGCCGGAGGAGCAGCTGAAAGTGTTCGGCGCGCAGTTGTACGAGGCCATCGGATCGGCTTACCCCGCGACGCGGCGCACCGAGCCGCGGATCGCCGCGAAGGTCTGGGGTGCGCTCGGAGACGCGCGGACGGTGCTGAACGTGGGGGCCGGCACCGGCTCCTACGAACCGCCCGACCGCGAGGTCACGGCGGTGGAGCCGTCGGCGGTCATGCGGGCGCAGCGTCCGGCGGGCGCGGCGCCGTGCGTAGCAGCAGCCGCGGAGAACCTCCCGTTCGAGGATCAGTCCTTTGACGCCGCGATGGCGTTCAGCACCGTTCACCACTGGTCGGATCCGGTGGCCGGGCTGCGTGAGATGCGGCGTGTGGCCCGCCGCGTCGTGGTGTTCACGTACGACGCCAGCGACACCAACTGGCGTCAGCGGTTCTGGCTCACTCGCGACTATCTGCCCGAAGTCGCCGACCTGCTGGCCGGATGGCCTTCACTGGCCGAGCTGACCGCAGCGATCGGGGGCCGCGCGGAGCCGGTGCTCATCCCGTGGGACTGCGCCGACGGCTTCTTCGAGGCCTACTGGCGCCGGCCCGAGGCGTACCTGGACGAACATGTCCGCCGCGCGGTCTCGGTGTGGACCCGAGTCGGGCCGGAGGCCGAGCAGCGGGCAGTGAACGCACTCCGCGAGGACCTCTCCTCGGGCCGGTGGGCCGAGCGCAACCGCGACCTCGCCGCCCTCGACGCGGCAGAGCTCGGCCTGCGCCTGCTCGTAGCCTGATTCAAGGGGCAGGCCCAGGCCTCCGTGGCCTCTCAGCCGATCAGGTCGCGCACCGAACGCTTCATCGCCGCCACGAACGCGTCGCGTGTCGCCGGATCCAGCCGGTCCAGGGACGGGTAGGGGTTGAGGTCCTCCAGCTCCACCAGCAGCAAAGCCCCCTCCTGCGTCCGGCATCCGTCGACACGCTGGACGCCGTGCTCGACGGCATTCCAGTCGACGAAGAGTTGCGCGAACACGAGGTCTGCCTCACTCGGGTGGTAGCGCTCCAAGTCCCAGCGGCGGTCGGGCCGGGGCGCGTACAGCGCGTACAGCGCGTACTGAAAGTCCTTGTCCACGAAATAGAACGAGACCTCGTACCGGAAGTCGATGCGCGGCTGGATCAGAAAGCCCTCGTCGGGGACGGCGGCGAGGTCCTCGGCGGCGACGACCGCCAGCCCGACGGAGTCAGCCCCCTGCTTGGGCTTGACGATGTACTCGGCCACCGCGGGCAGCCGGTCGGCATGGCCCGAGCAACCGGCGGTCGGGATCACGGGATAGCCGGCCTCGGTGAGGTCCAGCAGGTACTGCTTGCCGACCATGTCGGCCCGGCCGCTCAGCTCGGTGAAGACGCGGGCGCCCGTCGCGAGCGCGTGCGCCCGGAACGCCTCGTACTCGTCGCGGTAGTTGATGACCGGCCCGCTGTTGCGCACCATGACCGCGTCGAAGCCGTCCATGAGCGCCCGGGCCTGCACGGGATGGCACGCCGCCACCACGAAGTCCTCGCGCAGCCGCGACGTCAGATATATGTCCTCATCGCTGTACCGCCGGCCGCGGGCCTCGTAGGCGAGGTCCGTGACGAGCAGGATCCGGGACCGGTCCGACGCCATGGCAGCAGCTCCACTCCAGTCAGGGCACGCACATGCCGGCGGGTCAGTGTACAGACTCAGTTTGGCCCTGGCCGCGTGTGTCATGACAGGATCCTGCCACTTGTCCTGCCTTTCCGACCGCCTCCCCCCTTCACGACCATACGGGTGCGACCGGGTGCTGCCCCGGCGGTTGACGAAGCGGAAAGGAACCCACGTGCCCGCACGACTCAATCTCAGAAAACTAGCTTTGTCCGTGATGGCGGGAGGAGCGCTGGCCGGCCTCGCGCTGCTCCCGACCGCCTCCGCCCAGGCGGCCGCCGCGAGCCCGGCGAGCGGCAGCGCCGCGACGGCGCAGTGGCAGACGGACATCGCGAAGGTCCCGCAGCAGAGCTCCGGCTCCGGCTGCTACCAGGCGTCCTATCCGTCCCTGACCTGGCACGCCGTCGCGTGCGTGACCGCGCCGAAGATCCCCCTGGCGCCGGCGGTCTCCCGCGGATCGGCCGAGCACGCCGGGCACACGGGACCGGCCACGGTCGGGGACGGCACCGACTACTCCGCCGTGGTCTCGGGCCTCATCTCCAAGGCGACGGGCACGTTCACGAACGTGAGCTCGAACATCTCCGAGAAGGGCGCCGTCGACGGCACGGGCTCGCAGGTCGCGAACTCCTTCTCGCTGCAGCTCAACAGCCAGTTCTTCTCCGGCAGCTCGGCCTGTTCGCGCAGCAGCAACCCCGCCGACTGCCTGGCGTGGCAGCAGTTCGTGTACACCTTCAACGGTGGCGGCACCGGTGAGGTGTTCATGCAGTACTGGCTGATCGACTACAACGCCACCTGCCCCTCGGGCTGGTTCACCTACTCCACGGACTGCTACACCAACAGCAACGCCACCGTGGTCAACGCCGTCACGGCCGCGCAGCTGGCCTCCGTCAAGCTCACGGCGAGCGCCGTTTCGGACGGGAACGACGCGGTGTCGCTGTCGGTCGGCTCCGGGAAGGCGGTCACCGTCACCGGCAAGGACACCAAGGTCGGCCTCGCCTCCTTCTGGAACACGGCCGAGTGGGGCGTGTACGGAGACGGCGGCGGCAGCGCGGCCAACTTCGGCAGCGGCAACACGCTGGAGGCGCAGACAGCACTCACGTCCAACAGCTCCGCGGCGCCCAGCTGCGTCGAGGAGGGCTTCACCGGCGAGACGAACAACCTCACGCTGACCGCCACACCCGCGCTCGGCAGCCAGACCTCGCCCACGATGGCGACCAAGCAGACCAACGGCGCCACCGGAGGTTCGAGCTGCGCCGTCGCCGCCGGCTGAGCCCGGACGCTGAGAAACCGGCGACGCTGAGCAGTTGGCGACGCTGAGAAACCGGTGGCCCCGCAGGCGATCAAGCCCGCGGAGCCACCGGCCCTTCGCCGCCCCGATGGCCGACCTGATCGTGTCCATCGAGTCCGGGTACGCCGTCGAGATCGGAGACCACGCCACGCTCCTGGCACGCGCCGGCGTGCTTCGGAGCGTTTCGGCGTGCTTTGACCTTTTTCTGTGCATTTCGGCGCGCGTCCGTTTCGTTCAAGACCAAGGCGCGGCGGCGGACCTAAATTGGGGCGCATGACCACACCACGGATTCGCCTCGACCTCATCGGCCTCGTCGTCG
>Ga0310811_10001251_pt1 | contig 32467 bp, 28 predicted proteins | sample YCmetagenome_FD_207642 | JGI IMG/M metagenome (GOLD analysis project Ga0310811, IMG submission 207642) | Soil microbial communities from experimental microcosm in Duke University, North Carolina, United States - YC | ecosystem: Engineered > Artificial ecosystem > Soil microcosm > Unclassified ...
AGATGGAACAGCCGCTCAACGCGCACAAGTCCGGCACGATCGTCGGACTGAGCGCCGAAGTCGGCGCGACCGTCTCCTCCGGCGCGACACTCTGCGAAATCAAGGACTGACAAAGGCTTCGGCGCGATTCGGCAAGGGCCGGGAGCCGCTCCTCGCGGGCGGCGACCGGCCCTTTCGCCCGAAAGCTGCTAACGGGTGACTTGCCGGCGGGGCCGGGATCCGGATCCCCGGGTGATCCGCACGCGCCCCGGACTACTCCTCGTGGTCGCTGTGCAGGCGCCGCGCGGCCTCGGCGACGGAGCCGGAGAGCGAGGGGTAGACCGTGAACACCGCGGCGACCTGATCCACCGACAGGTGCAGGTCGACCGCCATCGACACCGAGTGGATCAGTTCACTGGCACGCGGGGCGACGATCACGCCGCCGAGCACCGTGCCGGAGCCGGGACGCGCGTACAGCTTCACGAAGCCGTCCTTGAAGCCGAGCATCTTGGCGCGCGGGTTGGTGTCCAGCGGGAGCTTCACGACGTCGAAGTTCGGGTCGTCGCTCTCGGCGTTGAACGTGGTGCGGCCGACGGTGGCGATCTCCGGCGAGGTGAAGATGTTCGCCGACACGCGCTTGAGATTGATCGGCCAGACCGCCTCGCCGAGCGCGTGGTAGACCGCGATCCGGCCCTGCATCGCGGCGACGGAGGCGAGCGCGAGCAGGCCGGTGCAGTCGCCCGCCGCGTAGACGTTGGAGGCGGTCGTGCGGGAGACGCGGTCGACGATGACGTGGCCGGACGGCGTCGTCTGCACGCCGGCCTCCTCCAGCCCCAGGTCCTCTGTGTTCGGCAGCGAGCCGACGGCCATGAGGCAGTGCGTGCCGCTCACGGTGCGGCCGTCCTCCAGCGAGACGACGACGCGGTCGCCATCGCGGACCGCGGCGGACGCGCGGGAACGGCCGAGCACCGTCATGCCGCGGCGCTGGAAGACCTCCTCGAGCACCTGCGCGGCGTCCTGGTCCTCGCCGGGCAGCACGCGGTCGCGCGAGGAGACCAGCGTGACCTGCGAGCCCAGCGCCTGGTACGCGCCGGCGAACTCGGCGCCGGTGACGCCTGAGCCGACCACGATCAGCTCGCGCGGCAGCTCGCGCAGACCGTAGACCTGGGTCCAGGTGAGGATCCGCTCGCCGTCCGGCTTGGCCGCGGCCAGCTCGCGCGGGCGGGCGCCGGTGGCCAGCAGGACCGCGTCCGCCTCCATCGTGAGTGTGCCGCCCTCGGCGGTGCGCACCTCGACGGCGCGGACCGTGGCGCCGTCGCCGATCAGCCGGCCGGTCCCGCGGACGATCTCCACGCCCGCCTTGATCAGGCCCTCGGCGATGTCCTCTGACTGCTTTTCGGCGAGCGCCAGCACGCGGTCGTTGACCCGGCCGAGGTCCACGCCGGTCTCGCAGCTGCCGAGGCCGTTGACCTCGACGCCGAGCTCGGGCGCGTCCTGGATCGTGGTCATCACGTCCGCGGTGGCGATGAGGGTCTTGGAGGGCACGCAGTCGGTGAGCACCGCGGCGCCGCCGATGCCGCTGCGGTCCACCACCATCACCCGCGCGCCGAGTCGGGCGGCCACCAGGGCCGCCTCATAGCCGCCGGGACCGCCGCCGATGATCACGATTCGAGTCACGTGGTTCATTCTCCCATGCTGCGGGAGGCGGAAATCCGGTGGCCTGGGCCCTTCCGGGGGCGTTAGCCTCGCGCGGTGCCCGCGTGAAAGCCACGCGGTGCCCACCGGAAACGAGGCCGACGATGGCGCGCTCCATCAAGGAAGACCTGGGCGTGCTGCGCTATCGCGACTTCCGCATCCTGCTCGCCGACCGGCTGCTGGCCCCGCTCGCGTACGCCTTCTCGGCGGTCGGCGTCTCGTTCGCCGTGCTCGACGTCACAGGCTCGACGGGAGACCTGTCCTACGTGCTGGCCGCGCAGATGATCCCTTCGGTGGTGTTCATGCTGTTCGGCGGCATCGCGGCGGACCGGTTCCGGCCGCAGCTCGTGATCGTGGCCGGCAACGTACTGATCGCCGTCGGCGAGGGCACGTTCGGCCTGCTGACCCTGGCGCACGCGATCGACACGCCCGGGATGATCGGGCTCGAGCTCGTCACCGGCACCGGGATGTCGCTGTTCTGGCCCGCGTCCACCGCACTGCTGCCGAAGATCGTCCCGAACGACGAACTCCAGTCCGCGAACGCGCTGTCCCGCCTGGTCATGAACGGCGCGACGATGGGCGGCATGGCGATCGCCGGCCTCACGGTCGCGGCCGTCGGCCCGGGCTGGGCGCTGACGATCTGCGGCATCGGGATGCTCGGCACGGTCCCGCTGCTCGCCTCGCTCGAGGCGAAGGCGAACGAGCGGCCGGACCACGAGCCGGACATCTGGCGCGAGTTGCGCGAAGGCTGGCAGGAGTTCGTCAAGCACGCGTGGGTGTGGGGCACGGTCGTCGAGTATCTGATCGCGAACGCGTGCTGGTACGGCGGCCTGCTCGTGCTGGGCCCGGTCGTCGCGAAGCAGCACCTGGGCGGACCGGCCGCGTGGGGCTGGCTCAACGCCGCGTTCTCCGTCGGCCTGATCCTCGGCGGCTTCATCGCGCTCCGCTGGATGCCGAAGCGGCCCATGCTCTGGGTGACGCTGCTCGCGATCCCGCTCGGCGTGGCCTGCTGGGCGGTCGGCGGACTCTGGCCGTTCTGGCTGATCCTGGTGACGTGGCTGGTCACCGGCGTCTCGACGGAGTTCCTGGTGGTCCTGTGGAACGTCTCGCTGGCCCGCTTCATCCGCCCCGACCGCCTCGCCCGCGTCTCCGCGTACGACGGCCTGGGCTCCAGCCTCGCCATGCCCCTCGGCGCCCTCGCCGCCGGCCCCCTCGCCGCGCACCTCGGCGTGGCAGGCGCCGAATACGCCGCCGGCGCGGTCACCGTCGGCGCGGCCCTGCTGACCCTGCTGCTCAAGGACGTGTGGACGATGCGCCTGAGCGAGGCCCCGAGCTGGGGTGACGAGCAGGGGTCGACGCAAAGTCCTGTGCTGACGGTTCCGTAGCGGTTATCGTCAGAACCCATACGCAGTCGGCGTCTGGGGAGGACCCGCGTGGATCTCGGGACGGCGTTGCTCGCGCTGGGCACGCAGGTGGTCAAGAGCGCGTGCCGGTCCACGATCGCGGCGCCGTGGAGATTCTGGGCAATCTGACGCTGTTGGGCGATGCCGACACGATCGTGGTGGAGGGAGACGATCAGATCACGGATCTGCGCGGGCTCCGTATTCCCCGTTCGGTGAGTTCGCTCGAGGTGATCGGCTGCGTCTCGCTGACGGCGCTGGACGGCGTGCAGTACCTCGCCGGGGGCAGGCTGCAGCGACTGGAGGTCACGATCGCGCGGATCGCGGAGTCATTCGGGACGGCGGTCGCTGCGCTCTTCGAGGCCGGCATCGGTCAGGACCGGCCGCTGATCGACCAGCTGACACAGCTCTACGTCTCCAGTCCGACGACCACTCGAAGCGCCGAGGTCGACGGAGTCGCCCAGCGCCTGGTCGACCTCGGGTTCCAGGTCAAGGTGTCGCGGCCGGCCGGACACGTCGTCACCGCACGGCGCTGACACACCGCCGCGGCAAGCCGCGGAGGCCGCCCGGACGTATGCTCTAGCCCGTGACTGAGAGAACGATTTCCGGCAGTGCGTACGAGGCGGCTGAGGCAGCGGCGAAGCCGTTGGTGGAGAAGCTGGGCGCGGTGCCCGATCTGGCGCTGGTGATGGGCTCCGGCTGGGTGCCCGCGGCGGACGCGCTCGGCGAGACCGAGGCGGAGTTCCCGGTGACGGAGGTGCCGGGGTTCACCGCGGCGGCGGCGCTGGGGCACGCCGGCAGGATCCGCGCGGTGCGGCTGGCGGAGTCCGGGAAGCTTGCGGCGGTCTTCCTCGGCCGCACGCACTACTACGAGGGCCACGGCGTGGCCCGCGTCGTGCACGGGGTGCGCACCGTCGCGGCGGCCGGGTGCCGGACGATCGTGCTGACGAACGGCTGCGGCGGGATCAACGCGGACTACGTCGTCGGCCAGCCCGTGCTGATCAGCGACCACCTCAACCTGACCGCGCAGTCGCCGATCGTCGGGGCGAACTTCGTCGACCTGACGAACCTCTACTCGCCGCGGCTGCGCGAGCTGTGCAAGCAGGTCGACCCGTCGCTCAGCGAGGGGGTCTACGTGCAGCTGACCGGGCCGCACTACGAGACCCCCGCCGAGATCAGGATGCTGCGGACGCTCGGCGCCGACCTGGTCGGGATGAGCACCGTGCTCGAGGCGATCGCCGCCCGCGAGGCCGGGATGGAGGTGCTCGGCATCTCGCTGGTGACCAACGCCGCGGCCGGGATGACCGGCGAGCCGCTGAGCGCGCAGGAGGTCATCGACGCCGGCGACGCGGCGGCGAGCCGGATGGGCGCGCTGCTGCGCGACGTACTCGGAAGGATCTAGCCCGATGACGACCGAGATCGCCGAACTGCTGGACGAGGTCGAGGCCTGGATGGACCAGGACCCCGACCCGGAGACGAAGGGCGAGCTTCGCGAGCTGCTCGCCGGGCTGCTCAAGACGACGACGTCGGGCACCGCGTACGACGAGCTGGCCGACCGGTTCGACGGCACGCTGGAGTTCGGCACCGCCGGGCTGCGCGGGGAGCTGGGCGCGGGGCCGAACCGGATGAACCGGGTCGTGGTCGGCCGCGCGGCGGCCGGACTCGCGGCGCACCTGATCGAGCAGGGGCACGCCGAGGAACTCGTCGTGATCGGCTACGACGCCCGGAAGAACTCCGACGTGTTCGCACGCGACACGGCCGAGATCGTGACCGGCGCCGGACTGCGTGCCGCCGTGCTGCCGCGCCCGCTGCCGACGCCGGTGCTGGCGTTCCTGATCCGGCACCTCGGCGCGTGCGCGGGTGTGATGGTGACGGCGAGCCACAACCCGCCGCGGGACAACGGCTACAAGGTCTACCTCGGCGACGGCTCGCAGATCACCCCGCCCGCCGACGCGGAGATCGCGGCCGCCATCGCCGCCGTCGGCCCGCTCAACGAGCTGCCGCGCGGCGAGGAGTGGGAGACCCTCGGCGACGACGTGGTCGACGACTACCTCGCGCGCGCCGCGACCGTCGTCTCGCCGGACACGCCGCGCGACCTCAAGGTCGTCTCCACCGCACTGCACGGCGTCGGCGGCGCGCTGCTCGGCGACGCGTTCGAACGCGCGGGCTTCCCCCGGCCGATCGCGGTGCCGCAGCAGCAGGAGCCCGACGCCGCGTTCCCGACCGTCGCGTTCCCGAACCCGGAGGAGCCCGGCGCCATCGACCTCGCGCTGGCACTGGCCGCGCGGGAGAACGCGGACATCGTCATCGCCAACGACCCGGACGCCGACCGCTGCGCGGTGGCCGTCCCGCTGCCCGCGGGCGGCTGGCGGATGCTGCGCGGCGACGAGGTCGGCGCGCTGCTGGGCGCCGCCATCGCGGAGCGGGCCGGGAAGACCGCGGAATCCGCCGGCAGGCGCGTCTTCGCGACGACGATCGTCTCCTCCAGCCTGCTCGGCAAGATCGCCGCGGCGCACGGTCTCGAGTACCGGGAGACGCTGACCGGCTTCAAGTGGCTCTCCAAGATCCCCGGCCTGCTGTTCGGGTACGAGGAGGCGCTGGGCTACTGCGTGGACCCGGACGGGGTGAGGGACAAGGACGGCATCACCGCCGCCCTGGCCGTCGCCCAGCACGCCGCCGCGCTCAAGGCCGAAGGCAGGACGCTGCTCGACCACCTCGCCGCCGTCTACGCCGAGTACGGCACGCACGTCACCGACCAGCTCTCGCTGCGCGTCAGCGACCTGGCGGAGATCCCGCGCATGATGAGCGCCCTGCGCCAGGACCCGCCGAAGGAGCTCGGCGGCCTCGCCGTCCAGCGGGTCGACGACCTGACTCAGGGCACCGGCACCCTTCCGCCCACCGACGGCCTCCGCTTCGTCCTCGACGGCGCCCGCGTCGTCGTCCGCCCGTCCGGCACGGAGCCGAAGCTGAAGTGCTACCTGGAGGCGGGCTCGGCGGAGGTCCTGGCCGGGATGAAGGCGTCGCTGGAGGGGATTCTCAGCGCTGGGGAATAGGGCGAGTCTGGGCAGGGCTGGTCGTCAGCCGCAAACCACGACCGGCCCCACCGCCCCTGCCACCCCTACTTCACTGCGAACGCCACGATCACGAACACGGCGCACGCCGCGATCGGGGCCAGCGTCACGATGTTCCAGCTGATCACCGGCAGCTGGCCGGCACCGGCATCGCCACCCTCGGCGCTCGTCGGCTCCGCCACCAGCGCGTCCGGGTCGAGGCCGGCGCGGTGGAACCAGTTCTCGCGGCGGGCGGTCATCTCGGTGATGGCCTGGTCGGCGAAGGAGAGCTTCTCGATCGGGTCGGGGGTGGGGCTCGAGGAGCGGCGGATGTCGTCGTCGTAGCCGCCGAGGCCGCTCAGGCGCTGGCGGCCGGCCTTCGCGGGGCGGTTCTGGCGGGCCAGTTCGCGCAAGCGGGCGCGCTCGGCGCGGCGGCGGTCGCGGAGGGAGACGGGGACCGCCCAGACGGTGTAGCGGCGGGTCGGGGTGAAGGCGATGAACGACAGCTGCGCGGTCAGCTTGGTCACCATGCCCCAGGACAGCGTGATGGTCCGCAGCGGGTTGCGGACGACGAGCGAGTCGACGCCGGAGAACGCCGCGGGGAACACTCCGTACGCGAAGGCCAGGGCCGCGACCAGCAGCATGATCGCCGCGCCGGGCATGTCGGTCGTGCCTTCCTCGGCCAGCAGGTCCACGGCGCCGCCGACGCAGAAGAGCATCACCACGGCGCCGCCGATCACGGCGCTCACCCCGCGGTAGGCGGTCGGCTTGTCGACGGGACTCCCTGGCGTTGTCATGTGCTGGATTCTGCCCCAACCGGCGGGCGCGGGTCCACGCGGCTCCCGGTGACGGTTCGGCGACGGGCCGGTCCGGCCCGTCGCCGAACCGTCACCGCTTCCGACCCAGCCCGATCCGCACCCCCGGCCCCACCTCCGCCTACGCTCGGAGAACGTTTGCACGATGCCTCCGCCGGTGGATTACTGTGGATGCGTGACCAGCACCCTCCCGGCGGCGACGCAGCCGCATTCGAACTACGGCCTCAGCGGGGTGACCAGCAGCGACGCCGCGCTGCGGCGCTTCCTGCTCGGCCTGCCCGGGGTGGACAAGGTGGGCCTGGAGGCCCGCTCCGCCCGGCTCGGCACCCGGTCGATCAAGACCACGGCCAAGGCCGCGGGCATCGACCTGGCGATCCGCATGATCGACCTGACCACGCTGGAGGGCGCCGACACCGCTGGCAAGGTCCGATCGCTGTGCGCGAAGGCCCGGCGCCCGGATCCGGGCGACCCGGCCTGCCCCTCCACCGCCGCGGTATGCGTGTACCCGGACATGGTCGCCGTGGCCAAGGAGGAGCTGAAGGGCACCGGGATCCACGTGGCGTCCGTCGCCACCGCGTTCCCCTCCGGCCGCTCCTCGCTCAAGGTCAAGCTGGCGGACACCCGGTTCGCCGTCGAGGCGGGCGCGGACGAGGTCGACATGGTGATCGACCGCGGGGCGTTCCTGTCCGGGCGCTTCCAGGACGTCTTCGACGAGATCACGGCCGTGAAGGGCGCGTGCGGGGACGCGCACCTGAAGGTGATCCTGGAGACCGGCGAGCTGGCCACCTACGACAACGTGCGCCGGGCCTCCTGGCTGGCGATGCTGGCCGGGGCCGACTTCATCAAGACCTCCACCGGCAAGGTGAGCCCGGCGGCGACGCTGCCGGTCACGCTGCTGATGCTGGAGGCGGTGCGCGACTACACCGGGCAGACCGGCCGCAAGGTCGGGATGAAGCCCGCGGGCGGCATCCGCACCAGCAAGGACGCGCTCAAGTACCTGGTGACGGTGAACGAGACGCTGGGCGACGGCTGGCTCTCGCCGGACTGGTTCCGCTTCGGCGCGTCGTCCCTCCTGAACGATCTGCTGATGCAGCGCCAGAAGCTGGCCACGGGGCGCTACTCCGGCCCGGACTACGTGACCGTCGACTGACTTGGAGGGCGAGAGAGAATTGGGCATCTTCGACTACGCGCCCGCGCCCGAGTCGCGCGCGATCGTGGACATCAAGCCGAGCTATGAGCTGTTCATCGGCGGCGAGTTCGTCCCGGCGACCGGCGGGGCCTTCAAGAGCGTGAATCCGGCGACCGGCGAGGCGCTCGCCGAGATCGCCGAGGCCTCCGCGCCGGACGTGGACCGCGCGGTGGCGGCGGCGCGCCAGGCCTACGAGAGCGTCTGGTCGCGCACGCCGGGCACGGAGCGGGCCAAGTACCTGTTCCGGATCGCGCGGATCATCCAGGAGCGCGCCCGCGAGCTGGCCGTGCTGGAGTCGATCGACAATGGCAAGCCGATCCGGGAGACCAGGGACGTGGACGTGCCGCTGGTCGCCGCGCACTTCTTCCACTACGCCGGCTGGGCGGACAAGCTCGAGTTCGCCGGCTACGGGCCGAACCCGCGTGCGCTCGGCGTCGCGGCGCAGGTGATCCCGTGGAACTTCCCGCTGCTGATGCTGGCGTGGAAGATCGCGCCCGCCCTGGCCTGCGGCAACACGGTGGTGCTCAAGCCCGCCGAGACGACGCCGCTGACCGCGCTGCTGTTCGCGGAGATCTGCCAGCAGGCGGAGCTGCCCGCCGGCGTGGTCAACATCGTGACCGGCGCGGGTGAGACGGGCGCGGCGCTGGTCGCGCACCCGGGCGTGGACAAGGTCGCGTTCACCGGCTCGACGGCCGTGGGCCGGCAGATCGCGCGCACCGTGGCGGGCAGCGACAAGAAGCTGACGCTGGAGCTCGGCGGCAAGGCGGCGAACATCGTGTTCGACGACGCCCCCATCGACCAGGCCGTCGAGGGGATCATCGACTCGATCTTCTTCAACCAGGGGCAGGTCTGCTGCGCGGGCTCCCGGCTGCTGGTGCAGGAGTCGATCCAGGACGAGCTGCTCGACGCGCTGCGCCGCCGGATGGGCACGCTGCGCCTCGGCGACCCGCTGGACAAGAACACGGACATCGGCGCGATCAACTCGGCCGAGCAGCTGGCCCGGATCACGGAGCTGACCGCGGCGGGCGAGGCGGAGGGCGCGGAGCGCTGGTCGCCGCCGTGCGAGCTGCCGGTCAACGGCTTCTGGTTCGCGCCGACGATCTTCACGAACGTCTCGGCCACGCACCGGATCGCGCGCGAGGAGATCTTCGGGCCGGTGCTGTCCGTGCTCACCTTCCGCACGCCCGACGAGGCGATCGCGAAGGCCAACAACACGCCGTACGGCCTGTCCGCGGGCGTGTGGACGGAGAAGGGCTCGCGGATCCTGAGCATGGCGAGGCGGCTGCGCGCGGGGGTGGTGTGGGCCAACACCTTCAACAAGTTCGACCCGACCTCGCCGTTCGGCGGGTACAAGGAGTCCGGTTACGGCCGCGAGGGCGGCCTGCACGGTCTGGAGGCCTACCTCGATGTCTGAGAAGACCACGGCTGAGAAGACCGCGAAGAAGGCTCGCGCCGCCGCGCCGGAGGCGGCCGCGAGCGTCGCGAGCCCGGCGGGCCCGAAGGCCGCCTCCCCGGCCTCGCCGGTGCGCCTCGACGTACGCAAGACCTACAAGCTGTACATCGGCGGCGCGTTCCCGCGCTCGGAGAGCGGACGGAGTTACCAGGTGACCGCACCGGACGGCACCTTCCTGGCGAACGCCGCGCTCGCCTCGCGCAAGGACGCGCGCGACGCGGTCGGCAAGGCGCGCGGCGTGTTCTCCGGCTGGTCCGGGGCGACCGCGTACCTCAGGGGCCAGATCCTCTACCGGATCGCCGAGATGCTGGAGGGGCGGCGCGCGCAGTTCGCCGCCGAGGTGGGCTCGGTGGAGGGGCTCTCGGAGGCGAAGGCCGCGGCGCAGGTGGACGCGGCGATCGACCGCTGGGTCTGGTACGCGGGCTGGACCGACAAGATCGGCCAGATCCGGTCGGCGGCGAACCCGGTGGCCGGTCCGTTCTGGAACGTCTCCTCGCCCGAGCCGACCGGCGTGGTGGCGCTGTTCGCCCCCGAGCGGCCCGCACTGCTCGGCCTCGTGTCGGTGCTCGCCCCGGCGATCGCGGCGGGCAACACGGCGGTGCTGGTCGCGCCGGACTCCGCCGCGCTGCCCGCGGTCACCCTCGCCGAGGTGCTGGCCACCTCCGACCTGCCCGGCGGCGTCGTGAACATCCTGACGGGCAGCTCGGCCGAGCTGGGCAAGCCGCTGGCCGAGCACATGGACGTGGACGCGCTGGACCTGGCCGGGATCGCGGACGCCGGGTTCGCGACCTCGCTTGAGCAGATGGCGGCGGAGAACCTGAAGCGGGTGCTGCGCCCGAGCTCCGCGCCCGCGGACTGGTCCGAGGCGCCGGGCACCGCGCGGCTGACGGCGTTCCTGGAGACGAAGACGGTCTGGCATCCGGTCGGCGCCTGACGACGGGTGCGCGGATACGGCGCGGCCCCGTTCCCGAGTCCTGGGAACGGGGCCGCGCCGTGCCACGTCGGTTGCCGGGGACCTGCTGCATCAGGCCGCCGAGTGATGTGCAGTCCTCCATCAGACACCGAAGCACCTATCCGGCCGACCTGGCGCCGGAGAGGTGCTTTGACGAGAACTCTTGCCTCGGACGGTTATCGGAACGACGAGTGGTGACTGGCCCGGCGCACCAACGGACCACCGCTCGCCGGCGGCCGCGGATGTGCCGCGGACCGGCGGCGGCTACTGCCAGTTGCCGACCCCGAACGGGCCCTGGCCCTCGTTCTCCTGCTGCGTCGGCTGCTGCTGGGTCTGCTGCGTCGGCTGCTGCTGCGGCGCGCCGGCTCCGCCCGGGCCCGGCTGCCAGGGCTGCGGATTCGGGGCGTACTCCTGCATGGTCGGCGGGACCGGCGGCATCATCTGCGTCTGCTGCTGCGCCTGCTGCGGGCCGGGCTGGCCGGGCTGCTGCGGGCGCATCGACGGCGGCACCGAGTAGGACCCGGTCGCGGACTGCTGCGCCTGCAGGGTCTGCGACTGGGCCGGCGCCGGCTGCTGCGGCGGCAGGTAGGCGGTCTGCTCGTTGGCGTTGCCCGGCGTCCAGGAGAAGCCGGCCGGCTGCTGGCCCTGCGGGGCCTGGCCCGGCTGCTGCTGCGGTACCTGCGGCCCGCCCCAGTTCGCGCCGGGAGCCTGGGCCGGAGCCGGGTTGGCCGGCCTGACGGGGGCGTGCGTCTGCCAGGTCAGCCAGGCGTACCAGGCGGCCATGCCGATCGCGGCCGCGCCGCCCGCGCCGGCGAGGAAGAAGGCGAACTTGTCGGTGCCGGACACGTCGGCGCCGAAGCTCGCGAAGAACGCCACCACGCCGAAGACCGCGGCCACCGCGGCGGTGCCGAGCCCGACCATCGTGACCAGGCGGGCCCTGGCCAGCGCCGGGTCCATGTGGTTGGCCAGGTAGACGGCGATCGCGATCGCCAGCGCCACCGGGAAGTTGAGCAGATTCCCCATCTGCCCGGCGGCGGTGTCGGAGAAGCTCCCGCCGCTGGTGAACAGCAGTTCGATCACCGAGGCCAGGACGCTGAGCGCCGCGTACGCCGAGGCACCGAGCGCCGCGGGCTCGCGCAGCTTCTTGATCGCATCTGTCATGAGAACGTGACTTTCCCTGGGTTTCATCGGATGAGCGGTGCGCGTCGGCGCAGAGCCTATCGAGCGGGTCGAGGGGCTCGCCAGGCCGGATGTCCAGGGACTGAGGAAACTCCGCGCAAAATGACAGCGCGTCAGGCCGCGGCTGCGACCGGTTCCAGCCACTCGGAGTTGGCGGTGACGTACATGGCGAGCGGGCGCAGCGACGGGTCCTCGCGCAGCTTACGCAGGGCCCGCCAGAGCGCGGACTTGACCGTGCCGACGGAGACGCCCATGCGCTCGGCGATCTCGGTGTCGGTGTACGAGCCGTAATAGCGCAGCGAGAGCGCCTCGCGGTCCCGCGCGGAGAGCCGGCCGAGCGCGCGGGCCACCGCGACCCGCATCTCGACCTGGGTCATCGACTCGCCGTCGTACGGGCGCTCGGGCAGCTCGTCGGTCGGGTACTCCTCCACCCGGCGCTTGCGCCACTGCGAGATCTGGTGGTTCGTCATGGTCCGGCGCAGGTACGAGCCGACCACGGCCTTGTCCTCGATCCGGTGCCAGGCCTGGTAGGTCTTGAGCAGGCCTTCCTGCAGCAGGTCCTCGGCCTCGGTGCGGTCGCCGGCCACCTGGTGCGCGGTACGCAGCAGCGAGGAGCGCCGTTCCGCGACGTACGCGGCGAAATCGCCGGGAATCGTGGCCGAAGCGTTATCAACTGCCGGGGAACCGTTCGCGGGGCGGGCCGCGTCAACTTTTTCGGCGGGGACAGGAGGTGCCTGAGTCGGGAAGCTCATGGCTACCACCTTTGTCCCCGCTCTTCATCGCGCAGTCCGATTCACGTCACAGCTTTGCCACAGGGCCTTCGGGGTGGCGTACGTTACCCACTGGGGGTGAAATGCCCGGTACGCGACGTGATCTACTTCCCCCGAACGGACACGGCGCGAGACCGTGCGGCTACCACCCGTCGCGACAGTCTGTCCGGATTGCGAATTTAAGCTTCGACTACCGCGTCCAGGCTTTTCATCGGTAAAAATGGGTAGGTGCCTAGTCTCCTGCTCGTCGAAGACGACCCCTCCATCCGGATGGCGATCGAACTCGCGCTGACCCGCCAGGGTCACCGCGTGACCGCCGCCGCCACCGGCGAGGAGGGTCTGGAGCTCTGGCAGAGCCAGCGGCCCGAGCTGGTCGTGCTCGACGTCATGCTGCCCGGCCTCGACGGCTTCGAGGTCTGCCGCCGGATCCGGCGCACCGACCAGGTCCCCATCATCCTGCTGACGGCCCGCAGCGACGACATAGACGTGGTCGTCGGCCTCGAGTCCGGCGCCGACGACTACGTGGTCAAGCCGGTCCAGCCGCGCGTCCTGGACGCGCGCATCCGGGCGGTGCTGCGGCGGCACGGCGGGGCCGTCCCCGATCAGGCCGACGTCGCGGTCTTCGGCGACCTGGCCGTGGACCGCTCGGCGATGATCGTCTCCCGCAACGGCTCGCCGATCTCGCTCACCCCGACCGAGCTCAAGCTGCTGGTCGAGCTCTCCCGGCGGCCGGGCCAGGCCCTGTCCAGGCAGCAGCTGCTGCGGCTGGTCTGGGACCACGACTACCTCGGCGACTCCCGGCTGGTGGACGCGTGCGTCCAGCGGCTGCGCGCCAAGGTGGAGCTCGTCCCCGGGGATCCGCAGCTGATCCGCACGGTCCGCGGCATCGGCTACCGGTTGGACCCGCCGCGATGAGGACATTCACGTCCCGCCGGACGGGGGCGGCGTGAGCAGACGCGAAAGACGAGAGCTGCGCCGGCAGGCGGCGGACGCGCGCATCGAACGGCGCGGCGTCGGCTGGTGGCGGCGCGGCCTGCACCGGCGCGGCTGGCGGCTCGGCGGCATCCGGCCGCGGCTGTTCGCGGGCTTCGCCGCGGTCGCCGTGATCACCGCGATCATCATCACGAGTGCGTCGTACTACCTGACGCGCGCCGTGATGCTGGACAAGGCGCAGCAGACCGCCGTCAGCAACCTGACGGACGACTTCACCGCGTACGGCGACCAGCTGGAGACCGGCGGCACGGCCTCGACCAAGCAGTACGAGGAGGCGACGATCGCCAACTCGCTGCACCAGGTCGCCAACACGATCGCCAAGAACGGCGACGCGGTCGTGATCATCAGCCCGTCCGTCGGCACGATCTCCAGCAACTCCAACCTCGACAGCGTGCCCGCCGCCTTCAAGTCGTCCGCCGCGAACGCCATGGTGCAGGAGCGCACGTCGATCGGCGGCACGCCCTACATCCTGACCGGCGCGACGCTGCAGCCCTCCGGCGTGCAGCTGTACACGTTCACGGACCTCGGCCAGGAGCAGCACGTCCTGGACAACCTCGTGCTGATCGGCGCGATTTCGGCGCTGCTCGCGCTGCTCGGCGCGACGGTCGTGGCCTTCTTCGCGAGCCGCAACATCCTGCTTCCGATCAGACGGCTGGGCATGGCCGCGCGCCGGCTCGGCCGCGGCGATCTCGAGGTGCGCCTCGAGGTCAACGGCTCGGACGAGCTCGCCGACGTCTCCCGCACCTTCAACGAGACCGCACGCGCGCTGGCGCTGTCGATGGAGGAGCTGCGCGCGATGGACGCGGCGTCCCGGCGCTTCGTCGCGGACGTCTCGCACGAGCTGCGCACCCCGCTGACCGCGATGACCGCCGTCACCGAGGTGCTCGAGGACGTCGAGGACGCCGACCCGACCACCGTCTCCGCCGCGCACCTGATCGCGAACGAGACGAAGCGGCTCGCCCGGCTGGTCGAGGACCTGATGGAGATCTCCCGGATGGACGCCGGCACCGCGGGCATGCGCGTCGAGGACGTGAACCTGCCGGAGCTGATCGAGGCGACCATCGAGGCGCGCGGCTGGGGCGAGAAGGTCCGGGTGCGCGCGCCGCGGGTGCTGCCGGTGCAGGTGGACGCGCGGCGGATCGACGTCGTGCTGGCGAACCTGTGCGGCAACGCGCTCAAGCACGGCGGCGAGCCGGTCGAGCTGACCGTGCACGAGTACCCCGACACGCTGCTGATCGAGGTCGCGGACAACGGCCCCGGCATCCCGCAGGACGCGCTGCCGCACATCTTCGAGCGTTTCTACAAGGCGGACAAGGCGCGCGGCCGCAGCGAGGGCAGCGGCCTGGGCCTGGCCATCGCGTGGGAGAACGCGCGGCTGCACAACGGCGAGCTCTCGGCGCGGAACCGACCGCAAGGCGGAGCCGTCTTCACCTTCAGACTGCCTCGGCATCCCGCGTCGTCGGAGACCGAGCCGGATCAGGAGACCCTGGGCGCGCTGATCTCCGCGTCGGGGCACGACACACGCCAGTGGGAGGCGAGGACCCGGTGACCGCCACTACGCGCGTCCCGCTGCACCGGCGCGGCAAGGGCGTGGCGGCGGTGTTCGCCGGAATGGTCGGCGCGCTGAGCCTCGCGGGCTGCGGGATCCAATCCAGCGGGATGAAGGTGGTCGGCGCGGCCCCCACGCTGCAGGCGGCCAACGACGTGACCGGCACCGGCAACCCCAACGGCGAGAACGAGTACGAGCTGTACTTCTTCCACGATCACAAGCTGACCCCGGTCGTGCGCTACACCAGCGACCAGGTGACCCAGGAGATGGTCATCGCCGCGCTGATCAAGGGCCCGAACACCACCGACACGGCCGACGGGTACACCTCGGCGGTCCCCGGGAACCTGTCGATCGTCTCGTACACGGCGCGCGACCAGCAGTGGAACTACCAGTACTCGATGTCGCTTGACCCCGCGGCGAAGGCGCAGATCGTCTGCTCCATCCAGTCGGACCTGAACGCGCCCTCCGTCGGCACGCTCACGGCTGATGGGTCCGAGCTGTGGAACAGCTGCTACGACTACTCGGAGAACTTCGGCGCCCCCGCCTACCTGCCCAATCTCGGCACCGCCTCGCCTTCGGCCACCGACTCGGCGGACACCGGCTCTGGGCAGTAGCGCCGCCCGCGGCCGGGCGGGCGAGGACCCTGGCGGCTTGCCCGGATCCGGTCTGCCGGCGGGCCGCTTCCCGTAGTCTGGCGCCATGACCGACGAGATTGACCCTGCCCCCATCGCGCTGACCGAGGACGTGCTCCGGCGGGTCCCCAAGGTGGCGCTGCACGACCACCTCGACGGCGGACTGCGCCCGGCCACCGTGATCGAACTCGCGCACGCCGCCGGGTACACCGGACTGCCGACGACCGACGCCGCCGAACTCGGCACGTGGTTCCGCGACGCCGCCGACTCCGGCTCGCTGGAGCGGTACCTGGAGACCTTCGACCACACCATCGCCGTGATGCAGACCGCTGACGCGCTGCGCCGGGTGGCCGCGGAGGCCGTCGAGGACCTGGCGGCCGACGGCGTCGTCTACGCGGAGCTGCGCTACGCGCCGGAGCAGCACCTGCGCGGCGGCCTGACGCTGGACCAGGTGGTCGAGGCCGTGAACGAGGGCTGCCGGGAGGGCGAGGACCGCGGCCTCGCCGCCGGGCACCCGATCCAGGTCGGGACGCTGGTGACCGCGATGCGGCAGAACACCGAGCCGGGCCACAGCCTGAAGATCGCCGAGCTCGCCGTCCGGCACCGCGACTCGGGCGTCGCCGGCTTCGACATCGCGGGCCCCGAGCTCGGCTTCGGCCCCGACCTGCACGCCGACGCGTTCAACTACCTGCGCGAGCAGTTCCTCCGCTTCACCATCCACGCCGGCGAGGCCGACGGCCCCGCCTCCGTCGCCAAGGCCGTGCAGCTGGGAACGCAGCGCCTCGGCCACGGCGTGCGCGTCATCGAGGACGTCACCTTCGACGAGGACGGCGAGCCCCAGCTCGGCCGCCTCGCCGCGTTCGTCCGCGACACCCGGATCGCGCTCGAGGTGTGCCCGTCGTCGAACCTGCAGACCGGCATCGCCGGCAAGATCGCCGAGCACCCGGTGCAGAAGCTCTACGAGCTCGGCTTCACCATCACCATCAGCTGCGACAACCGCCTGATGAGCGGCACGTCGACCTCACGCGAGCTCGGCCTGCTGGTCGACGCCTTCAACTGGGACCTGTCCGACCTGGAACTCGTCGCCCTGAACGGCATCGAGGCCGGCTTCCTCAGCCAGGACCGCCGCGACGAGCTGTCCGACCTGATCATCGACCGCTTCCAGGACCTGCGCGACTGAGGCTCGTCCGGCGAAACCGGGGCCCCTCCGGCGTACGGTCTCGCGGCGGCCCGGTCCCGTCGAGCTCGGCTCTGCTCCGAGCGGCGGACCGGGCCGCTCTGTATTCGCGGGATTTCCCATGGAACGTTCCGGCGCGACGTGCGCAGGTATCTCGGCCGACCGATCCCCGCGAGACCGCAGGCCGCCGACGGCCGCCCCTACACCAACCCCACCGAGTCCAGCAGCCGCATCAGGTTCCGCTTGCGGCGCTGGTCCTTGCGGAAGGACGCGAGGTACGCGGCGAAAACCTCGCCCGTGCCCAGGTGGCCGTGGCAGGCGCGGATGGCCTGGAGCAGCTCGGCCTCGCGGCGGTAGGCGTCCTCGCCGGACTGGGGGCGCAGGGGGGCCAGGGCCTGCTCGTAGACCTCCAGTGCTTCGGCCGGCTTGTCGGCGCGCACGAGGGCGGCGAGTTTGAGGCGCTGGGGCTCGCTGCCGGCCTTGCGGCTCAGCTCCCAGGCGGCCTCGTAGTCGCCCTCCAGCACCAGGATGTCGATCAGCACCGGGCCCATGCCGAACTGGGCCTTCGGGCCCTGCTTCGCCAGGTCGTCGTGCAGCAGGGCCATGGCGGCCTCGCGTTCCTCGGGCCAGACTCCGCCGCGTTCGGCGGTCTCGCGCAAAAGCTCGTAGTGCGAGACGGTCATCTCGGCGCGGAACCTGTTGCGGCGCAGGGTGAGCAGGTCCTCCATGCGGCCGGCCTGGCCGTACCGGAGTGCGACGAACTCGACGAGGTCGGTGCCGATGAAGCCGGTCGCGTCGCGCAGGCCGGCCTCGGCCCATCTGAGGGCCTCGTCGCCGCGCTCGGCCGCCTCCAGTTCCTGGGCTATGCGCAGGTGCTGGTAGCCGCGCGAGTCGAGGTCGCGGGCTAGGAACTCGACCAGGGCGTCGAGGTCGCCGCTCGCGCGGACCAGTTGCTCCATGAGCTGCTTCTCGCGCCAGCCCTTGGGATTACGGTCGTAGGCCGCGCGGTACGCGTCGCAGACCAGCTCGACGCCCGCCTCGCCGAGCAGATCCGCGTACGCCGTGACGTCGTAGGCGAACTCGAACTCGTGGGGCACGGCCAGGTTGTGCTCGGCGATGTGGCGGGCGAGCTCGGTGGGGTCGGGGCTGGTGGCGCGGCAGGCGCGCAGGTGGATCGGCAGCAGCAGGGCCATGGCGTGCGCGATGGTGCCGTCGGAGTCGGAGTTCTCGGCGTCCTCCATGGCCGCCCTGGTGTCGCTGAGCGCCTCGCGGATGATGTCGACGGCTTCGGCCGCGTGCGCCTTGTCGATCAGTACATTGATCGCCTCGGCGACCTCGCGGACGTTGCGCGCGTAATCGAAGGCGTCCTCGTACTCGATGGGCTCGCGTACTCCGCCGCGGCCGAGCAGCTGGCGGGCGAGCTTGCGGACCTGGTCGACGTCCTGGCTGGCCTGCGCCGCGCGCAGCTCGAATCGCCTGCGCAGGCCGCGGTCGCCGCGTATCAGGGCTCGCAGTTCCTCCCGCAGCTCGTCGGCGCTGAGGGCGTCGATCCAGGACTCGAGGTCGGAACGGCCGGCCGGGAAGGCCGCGGGCGGCGGCGCCTCCGGCCGGTCGACGGCGAGCGCCGCGAGGCCGACGGCCACGCAGTGCTTGCAGAAGTTCCCCTCCTGGCTCCACGGGCACGAGCACTGACCCTCGAGCTTCGCCCGCTCACGCCAGATGGTGACGTCGTACTCGTAGCTGCCGGTGACGATGGCGTTTATCTCCGCGCCCTCGAACTCGAGTTCCTCGACAGCTTCCACATAGTCGAGTCCACGTTCGAAGCTCCGCGGCCCGGCCGCCTGGAGCAGCTCGTCCTCGGTGAAAAGCAACGCCATGCGTCCGATAGTACTTGTCAGCCAACGCGATCAAGCAAGAGTTGACGAGCTACATGTTCGTCATTTCCTTGTTCGATGTCCCAAGCACCGCCGAGCGACTCGATCGCCGGCGCGAAGCGCTCCGGTGTATCGGTGTGCAGAGTGAGCAGCGGCTGACCCGCCGTCACGGCGTCGCCGGGCTTCGCGTGCATCTCGACACCCGCGCCCGCCTGCACCGGATCCTCCTTGCGCGCGCGGCCCGCGCCGAGCCGCCAGGCCGCGATGCCGACCTGGAGCGCGTCCAGTCGCGTCAGGGTTCCGCTACGGTCCGCCGTGATGACGTGCTGTTCGCGGGCCACGGGCAGCACGGCGCCGGGGTCGCCGCCCTGGGCCGCGATCATCCGGCGCCAGGCGTCCATCGCCTTGCCGTTGCCCAGGTTCTCGGCCGGGTCCACGCCGGTGATCCCGGCGTTGGCCAGCATCTCGCGGGCCAGCGCGACGGTGAGTTCGACGACGTCCGCCGGGCCGCCGCCGGCCAGCACCTCGACGGACTCGCGCACCTCGAGCGCGTTGCCCGCCGTCAGGCCGAGCGGCGTGTCCATGTTCGTCAGCAGCGCCACGGTCTTCACGCCGTGGTCCGTGCCGAGCGAGACCATCGTCTCGGCCAGCTCGCGTGCCTTCGCCAGGTCCTTCATGAACGCGCCGGTGCCGACCTTCACGTCGAGCACCAGCGCGCCGGTGCCCTCGGCGATCTTCTTCGACATGATGGACGAGGCGATCAGCGGGATCGACTCCACGGTGCCGGTCACGTCGCGCAGCGCGTAGAGCTTCTTGTCCGCGGGCGCCAGGCCCTCCCCCGCCGCGCACACGACGGCGCCGGCCTCGCGCAGCACGTCCAGCATCTCCCGCTCGGAGAGCTGCGCGCGCCAGCCGGGGATCGACTCGAGCTTGTCCAGGGTGCCGCCGGTGTGGCCGAGGCCGCGCCCCGACAGCTGCGGCACCGCCGCCCCGCAGGACGCGACGAGCGGGGCCAGCGGCAGCGTGATCTTGTCGCCGACGCCGCCCGTGGAGTGCTTGTCCGAGGTGGGCCGGTCCAGCGCGGAGAAGTCCATCCGGATGCCGGTGCGGATCATCGCGTCGGTCCACCGGGAGATCTCCCGCCGGGTCATCCCGTTGAGCAGGATCGCCATGGCCAGCGCCGACATCTGCTCGTCCGCGACCGCTCCCTCGGTGTACGCGGGGATGAGCCAGTCGATCTGCTCGTCCGTCAGCTCCCGGGACTCGCGCTTGGCGATGACGATGTCGATGACGTCCATGTCACCCGTTTCTCTGGATCTACCGGAGGTGCTGCGGCCCGAACGCCTGCGGGAGCACGGCCGTCATCGGCTGGATGCCCTTCGGCGTGTCGAGCAGCAGTTCGTCCCCGCCGAATTCGTACAGAAGTTGGCGGCAGCGCCCGCACGGCATCAGGCAGTCGCCCTCGCCGTCCACGCAGGCGAAGGCGACCAGGCGGCCGCCGCCGGTCATGGCCAGCTGCGAGACGAGCGAGCACTCGGCGCACAGGGTGACCCCGTACGACGCGTTCTCCACGTTGCAGCCGGACACGACCCGGCCGTCGTCCACCAGCGCCGCCGCGCCGACCGGGAACCCCGAGTACGGGGAGTACGCGCGCCGCATCGCGTCGCGGGCGGCGTCGCGCAGGGTGGGCCAGTCGACTTCCAGTGTGCTCATCGTCAGCCCTTCTTGAACGGCTTGTTCTCGGCGGCCGGCGGGCGCACCTTCTTGCCGAGCACGGCCACCACGAAGATCGTCACCAGGTACGGCGCCATCTGCAGGAACGCGCCGGGGATCGGGGTCGAGAGCGGCGAGAGCGCGGTCTGCAGCTCCAGCGCGAAGCCGAACATCACCGCGGCGGCGAACGCGCCGACCGGCGACCAGTTACCGACGATCAGCGCCGCGATGGCGATGTAGCCGCGGCCGGTGGACATGTCCTTGCCAAACTGGCCGGTGTTGCCGATCGTCAGCCAGACGCCGCCGAGGCCGGAGAGCAGGCCGGCGTAGAACATGTTCTTGTACCGCAGTCCCAGCACCTTGATACCGACGGTGTCGGCCGCCAACGGGTGCTCGCCGATGGAGCGGGTGCGCAGTCCCCAGCGGGTGCGGTAGATCATGAACCACAGCGCCGGGACGGACAGGAACGCGGCGTAGAACACGATGTTCTGGTCGAACAGCGGGCCGACCACCGGGATCGAGGCCAGGCCCGGGATGCGCAGCGCGTTGAAGATCGGCGGAGTGTTGTACTCGGCACCGTTGAGGGCCATCAGCCGGTCGTAGAAGAAGCCGGTCAGGCCGGACGCCAGCACGTTGATGACGACGCCGAGGACGACCTGCTCGATCATGTACCGGTTCGCGAACAGCGCCAGCAGCGAGCTCATCGCGGCGCCGGCCAGCATGCCCGCGATCAGTCCGACCCAGACCGAGCCGGTCATCGAGGCGGTCAGCGCCGCGGTGAACGCGCCGGACAGGAACTGGCCCTCGACGGCGATGTTGACGATGCCGGAGCGCTCGGAGACGAGCGCGCTCATCGCGCCGAGCACGAGCGGCACGGTCGCGACGGCGGTCTGCTCCAGGATGCTCGGCACGTTCAGGCCGATCGAGGAGCCGGCGGCGGCCCAGACCAGGAACGCCAGCACCATGCACACGATGTAGAGCACGGACAGCCAGCGCAGCGCGGTCTTGCCCACCGGCGCGAAGACGCGCACCAGGCCGCAGGCCAGCGCGATGGCGCTGAGCGTGAGCGCGGTGGCCTGGGCCGGCACCGAGACCTGGCTCTGTCCGTGGGTGAGCGAGAACCCGAAGACGGTGTCGGCGCCCGAGGAGGTGCGCTCGCCGAGTGCGAAGGCCCACAACCCGAAGGCGCCGACCACGGCCTGCGAGATTCCGCCCACGAGCTTCGAACGCTCCGCACTGGGGGCGGCGACCTCGGCGTGCGGGGTAACGGTGGCGGTGGTCACGAGGCGGCTCCCGGGACGGCGGCCTCGCGCGAGGGAAGCCGGAAGATCTCCTTGATCAGCTGCGGGGCGGAGACGAAGATGACGATCAGGGCCTCGATGACGGAGATGATGTCCGTCGAGATCCCGTCGTTCGCCTGCATGACCGAGGCACCCGCCTGGAACGCGCCGTACAGCAGCGAGGCCCAGACCACGCCCCACGGTTTGGTGCGCCCGAGCAGCGCGACGGTGATCGCGTTGAAGCCGAGCCCGGCGTCGATGTTCGGGCTCAGCGAGTTGTTGTTCGGGTTGTTCAGGCCGAGCACCTGGGTGACGCCGATCAGGCCCATCAGGCCGCCGGAGATGACCATCGCCCAGATCTGCGCGCGGCCCACGCTGATGCCGTTGGTGCGCGCGGCGGCCGGGTTCAGGCCGACGGCGCGGATCTCGAAGCCCAGCTTGGAGCGGTTGAAGAACCAGCCGACCACCACGGTCGCGATGAGCGCGAGCACCAGCCCGATGTCGGTGTTGAGCGAGGGGCCGAACAGGTGCGGCAGGATCGCGTTCGGCGAGGCCGGCTTCGAGATGGACTGGCCGGCCTTGGTCGGGTCGTGGAACGCCGTCGTGGTGAGCAGGTAGTTCGTCAGGAAGAACAGCATCACATAGTTGAGCATGATCGTGACGACCACCTCGTGCGCGCCGCGCTTGGCCTTGAGCCAGCCGACGAAGCCGCCGAGCAGCACGCCGCCGAGGATGCCCGCGAGGACGGCGACCACCAGCTGCAGCCCGCCGGGGATCCCGGTCCACTGGAAGGCCACGTAGGTGGTCAGGATCGCGCCGGCGATCGTCATGCCCTGGCCGCCGATGTTGAACATGCCGCCGCGGAACGCGATGGTCACGGCCAGGCCGCCGAAGATCAGCGGGGTGGCGTCCTCCAGCGTGTTGGTGATCGGGCCGAAGAACTGCGAGGGCGTGCCGCGCAGGGTGGCCGGGTCGAAGATCGAGCCCTTGAACAGGTCCTGGTAGCCGTGCCACACGTCGTGCCAGGCGCTGTTCAGGAAGTCGCTCGGCCGGGAGAAGAAGTAGCCGAGCTCGCGCATCGCCGTCGGGTCGGAGATGATGATCAGGATCGCGCCGACCAGCAGGGCCAGCACGATCGCCAGGAACGTCACCAGCGGCGTGCTCTCGGCGGTGAACAGGTCGCGCACGATCCGGCTGAAGCGCGAGGGCTCCGGCGGGGCGCCCTGCGGCTGCTCGGTCTGCGGGGTCTGGGTGCTCACGAATCCTCCCCGACGTTCAGCTCCGGCTCCTCGGTGCTCGGGGCCGCCAAGGGCCTGGACTCCGCCTCCTGCACGGCCTGCTCCTGCCTCTGCTCGTCCTCGTGCCCGGTGATGCCGGCCATCAGCAGGCCGATCCGCTCGCGCGGGGTGTCCGGGCCCACCGTGTCCACGATCTTGCCTCGGTACATCACCGCGATCCGGTCGGCCAGCGCGAGCACCTCGTCGAGCTCGGTCGAGACCACCACGACCGGGCGCCCGAGGTCGCGCTCGGCGACGATCCGCTTGTGGATGAACTCCATCGCGCCCACGTCCACGCCGCGGGTCGGCTGCGAGGCGACCAGCAGGTTCAGCGGGCGGGAGAGCTCGCGCGCGACGACGACCTTCTGCTGGTTGCCCCCGGAGAGCTTGCCGGCCGGGTGCCTCGGGTCGGTCGGCCGGATGTCGAACTCGCGGATGCGCTCGACGGCGTTCTTCTGCACGGCCCCGAGGTCGATGGACAGCCGCCTGCCGAAGCCGTCGGCCTTGTAGAGGTCGAGCACGAGGTTCTCGGCGACCGTGAACTCGCCGACCACGCCGTCGTGCCCGCGGTCCTCCGGGATGAAGCCGACGCCGGTGTCGAGCACCTGGCGCGGGGTGCGGCCGAGCAGCTCGGTGCCGTCCAGCCGGACGGAGCCGGACTCGGCGGCGACCAGGCCGAGCATCGCCTCGGCCAGTTCGGACTGGCCGTTGCCCTGCACGCCGGCGACGCCGAGGATCTCGCCGCCGCGCACGGTGAACGAGACGTCGTCGACCGCGGCGTTGCCGTGCACGTCGCGCACGGTCAGGCCGCTGACCACGAGGCTGTCCGCGCCGGGCTGCGCGGGCTCCTTGTCCACCACGAGCTGCACGGTGCGGCCGACCATCATGGCGGCGAGCTCGTTCTCGCTCATCGAGGGGTCGGCGCTGCCGACGACCCTGCCGTGCCGGATCACGGTGATCCGGTCGGCGATCGCCTTGACCTCCTTGAGCTTGTGCGTGATGAACACGATGCTCTTGCCGGCCTTGCGCAGCGAGTCCATGACCTTGAAGAGGTCCTCGATCTCCTGCGGGGTGAGCACGGCGGTCGGCTCGTCGAGGATCAGCGTCTGCGCGTCCCGGACCAGCGCCTTCACGATCTCCACGCGCTGCTGCACGCCGACCGGCAGGTCCTCGATCCGGGCGTCCGGGTCGACCGGCAGGCCGAAGCGCTCGGAGACCTCCTTGACCTGCTTGCGGGCGCGGCGCTGGTCCAGCAGGCCGAGCGGGCCCTTGGCGGTGCCGAGCGGCGCCTCGTCGCCGAGGATAACGTTTTCCGCGACGGTGAACACGGGAACGAGCATGAAGTGCTGGTGCACCATGCCGATCCCGGACGCGATCGCGTCCCGCGGGCCGGTGAACCTCCTGGCCTCGCCGTCGACCCGGATCTCGCCCTCCTCGGGCTGGTAGAGCCCGTAGAGCACGTTCATCAGGGTGGACTTGCCGGCGCCGTTCTCGCCGAGGAGGCAGTGGATCTCCCCGGGCTCCACGGTCAGGTCGATGTGGTCGTTGGCCACCAGCGACCCGAACCGCTTGGTGATGGAGCGTAATTCCAGCCGCACCGCTTCACCTGTCTTCAGTCGAACTTCATCGGTCTACCACGTCGGTTCAGACGTCGCTTCGGACAACCCTGTCAGGCAACACTCGAACACGAGCCGCCGGGTGCGCAAGCCTTGCGCACCCGGCGAGTCGAAGCCGCCCGCGGGTCAGGCGGTGGGCTGGTTGGCCGAGGTGATCTTGATCTTGCCGCTGATGATGTCGGCCTTCACCGTGGCCAGCTCGCTCTGCAGCGATGCGGGCACCTTCGAGGCGAAGTCGTGGAACGGCGCGAGGCCGGTGCCGTTGTTCTCCAGCGTGCCGATGAAGGGCGTCGAGGTGAACTTGCCGTTGTAGGCGTCGGTCACCGAGGTCTTCACCGCGGTCGCGATGCCCTTGGTCACCGAGGTCATGATGACGGAGGCGTACGCCGAGTTGGAGTAGAAGCCGTCGTCGTCGACCCAGATCGCGTTCAGCGCGCCGTTGCTCGCCTTGGCCGCCTCGAGGGCGCCGATGCCGGTGCCGCCGGCGACCGGGAAGACGATGTCCGCGCCCTGGCTCTGGAAGGTCTGGGCGATCGACTTGCCGCCGGACTGGTCACCGAAGGGGTTCGCCGAGGTGTCGAACGTGCCCTGCTGGGTCTTCTCGCTCCAGCCCAGGACCTGGACGTTCTTGCCCTTCTGGGCGTTGTAGTACTGCACGCCCTCCCAGAAGCCGTCCATGTAGACGGTCACGGTCGGGTACTTGGCGCCGCCGAAGGTGGCGACCTTGCCGGTCTTCGTCATCGCCGCGGCGAAGTAGCCGCCGAGGAAGGCGCCCTGCGCGGTGTTGAACTGCAGACCCTGGATCTTGGAGCCGGACGACGCGTTGTCCACGATCGCGTACATCTGGCTGGGGTTCTTCTTCGAGGACGCGGTGGTCGCGTCGGCCATCGCGAAGCCGACCGTCACGATCATCTTGCAGCCCTTGCTGACCAAGGACGCGATGTTGCTCGTGTAGTCGTTTTCCGTGGCGGACTGCACGTACGAGACGCCGATCTTGCCGGCGGAGGCGGAGGCGGCGTCCTGCATGCCGGCCCACGACTCGGCGTTGAAGGAGTGGTCGTCGATGCCGCCGGTGTCGGTCACCATACAGGCACTCCACGACGACGCTGAGGACGTCGACGTGGTCGATACGGGAGCCGATCCACACGCTGAAGCTGCCAGCCCGACCGCGCAGAGCGCCGCGGCGAGCTTGAATGACTTCTTCACCCTGAATGCCTCCTGAGACGGGCCAACGTCCCCGCCCGTCCGGGCGCTCGCACGACGTTGGGAAACCTGAGAGAACGCGGTCACGGCCTGACCGACGCCTGAGAGAATAGATCCAAACCTGAACCGTTTTGTTACGAGTTCTCCAGAAGTAGGCGTAACGCAACTCTCCCGGTGGGAAGTCGAGATGAATCCGTGATGCACTCCCGACGACACCGCGGCGAAGCGTCACAAACCGTGACTATTCGCTGACTTACGGTACCACCAGGGGCGGATTTCGGCCTCGGCTGGGGAAACGTTACCAACCCGGATCGCGGCCGGATAGAGGGCCTGCCGAGCGCGCCGGAACCGGAACGCGGAAGGCCCGTTCCGCCGGATGGGGGAACGGGCCTTCCCGCGGCCGAACGGCCGTCGATCAGTCGAGGCCGGCACCGAGGATCAGCCGGGTGAAGAAGCGTACGCCGACGCCGATCGCCGACTCGTCGGCCAGGAAGCTCGGCTGGTGCAGATCGCGCTGCACCGGGTCGCCGGGGGTGCGCACGCCGAGGCGGGCCATGGCGCCCGGCACCTGGCGCAGGTACCAGCTGAAGTCCTCGCCGCCGAGCGACTGCTCCACCGAGACGGAACCCTCCGCGCCGAGGACCTCGGTCGCCGCGCGGCGCATCTCGTCGATGACGTCGACGTCGTTGACCACCGGCGGGACCCCGCGCACGTAGTCGAGCTCGGTCTTCGCGCCGTAGACCGCCGCGATCGAGTCGACGAGTTCGAGGACCAGGTCCGGCGCCTCGGCCCAGGCGCGCTCGTCCATGCAGCGGACGGTGCCATGGGCCTCGCCGGCCTGCGGGATCGCGTTCGCGGCCTGGCCCGCGTTGATGGCGCCCCAGACGAGGGACAGGCCGTGCCGCGGATCGACCCGGCGGGACAGGGCCGCGGGCAGCTCGGTGACCAGGTGGGCGAGGGTGTGCACCAGATCCACGGTCAGCTGCGGGCGCGAGGTGTGCCCGCCGGGGCCGGTCAGCCGCACGGCGAGCTTGTCGCAGGCGGCGGTCAGCGGGCCGACGCGCAGCCCGATCCGGCCCGCGTCCACCTTGGGATCGCAGTGCAGCGAGACGATCCGGCCGACGCCGTCGAGCGCGCCGGAGCCGATCATGTCCAGCGCGCCGCCGGGCATGACCTCCTCGGAGGGCTGGAAGATCAGCCGGGTGGCCGGGACCGGGAGCCCGCGAGCCGCCGCCTCGGCCAGCGCGAGGCCGGTGCCGAGCACGACGGTGGTGTGGATGTCGTGGCCGCAGGCGTGCGAGACGCCCTCGTGCACGGAGCGGAAGGAGAGGCCGGGGGCCTCCTGGATCGGCAGCGCGTCGAGGTCAGCGCGCAGGGCGATGCGCCCCTGGAAGCCGCGCTGCGCAGACAGGGTGTCATCGCCGTCGATGTCACAGATCAGGCCGGTCCCGGAGGACTGGACGCGAGGCTCGAGACCGGCTGCGCGCAGCCGCTCGGCCACGACCCGGGTGCTCCGCAGCTCCTGCCTGGCCAGCTCGGGGTGCGCGTGCAGGTCGCGGCGGAACACGATGAGCTCGGCCACGCGCTGCTCGTCCAGGTCGAGCACGGCGGCCCCGATCGGCACAGTCCCGGAAGGCACGGCATCTTCGACGTGATACGGGACGGCGTGGTTCCTTGCCATTCCCCAACGGTAGTCCCGCCAATCCTTTCCACGGTGCGTTTTTGCGTCCAGTTGACCCGGCTGGGGGCGATAAATGATCCGACCGGACTATGCCCCGCCCCGCTTACGCCACCTCATCACCCCCTGGCGTGCGCCGAGTGCGCCGTCTCGCTCACGCGTGGTATTCGCCGTGCCCGGGAATGGGGGTATCGGTAATACCCCTGCAAATACAGAAGGGCTGGCGATGTCGCAATCCCCCGTGCCGCAGGAGTCCGCCTGCGGCTGCGCGAACCGCGGCTGCACCTGCAACCCCTGCCGCTGCAACCCCTGTGGCTGCGGCGGCCACAAGCAGGACGTCCGCGCCGAACGCGGCGCGGAGCGCGCCGAACGTTAGCGATTGATCGCCGACGGTGAATCCTTAAAACCACCACAGAGAACCAACCGAACCTTCATCCACCGGCTGTAGCCGACCTCCATACGTCGTAAGAACGAGCGCTCGAACTGATTACCGGCCGTTCCACTCGTTCGGCGTAGAGTGGCCGGGGATATGACGGGCAGTCATATCCCCGTGCCGCCGATCTCTTTGCTCATCGCGATGTTTTTCGCACCCCTCCTCGCCGCGAGCACGATCTCCGCGCTGCCCGCCCCGCCCGCGCTGCTGAGCGCGAATCAGCCGTCGACGCCGCTCGCCGGCGCGCCCTTCGGCGGCATGCCGCAGATCGGCGAGCTGGTATGGCAGAACCCGGACGGATCCCCGGGCGCGAGGCTGTGCTCGGCGGTCGCCGTCGACAGCGCGGGCGGCGACCTGATCGCCACCGCGGCGCACTGCCTCGGCGGCGTCGTCTCGCGGATCGGCGGGCCGATGACGGTGGCGTACATTCCAGGCTCCGACAACGGTTCCCGGCCGTACGGGGTCTGGTATCCGACCCGGATCATCCGGCCGCGGCAGTGGATGAACGGCGTGAAGAACCCTGACTTCGACATCGCATTCGCGACCGTCGCGCGGCAGGGCGACCCGCTCCCGCTGGCGTTCATCACCGGTTCGGAGCACTTCGGCGCCGTCCCCGGCGCGGGGCGGCTCGCCGTCCTGGTCGGCTACCCGTACACGAGCCCGGATCCGGTCGCCTGCCGTACCCGGGTTCGCTTCCTGTCGCCCACCCAGCTGGAACTCGACTGCGACGGCTTCCCCGGCGGCATCAGCGGAGGCCCGGTGCTCACGGACGTCGACCCGGGCACCGGGATCGGCACCGTCGTCGGCGTGATGGGCGGCTATCAGCACGGCGGGATCCGCTCCGACATCACCTACGCCTCGGCGCTGACCCCGGCGATCCGGCAGCTGTACCGGGAAGCTGCGCAGTACTAGCCTCCCGCATCAGCCTTACCAGCCCCACCCCACACGCATCCGACCTTGAACCCGATCAAAACGAATCGACGGGCACGTACGTCCCCCAGACCTCCCGCAGCGCGTGCGAGACCTCGCCGACCGTCGCGCAGGCCTTGAGGGCCTCCTTCATCGGGTAGAGCACGTTGCCGCTGCCCGCGGCGGCGCGCTTGACGTCGTCCAGCGCGCGGGTCACGTCGTCCTTCGAGCGGTCCGAGCGCAGCCGGGCCAGCCGCTCGGCCTGCTGCTCGCCGATCGTCGGGTCCACCCGCAGCGGCTCGTAGGGCTCCTCCTCGTCGAGGGTGAAGCGGTTGACGCCGACCACGGTCCGCTCGCCGCCGTCGATCTCCTGCGTGATCTGGTAGGCCGAGCGCTCGATCTCGGCCTTCTGGAAGCCCTGCTCGATCGCCGAGACGGCGCCGCCGAGGTCCTCGATCCGGCCGAGCAGCAGGTCGATCTCAGCCTCGAGGCCGTCGGTCATCGACTCGACGACGTACGAGCCGGCGAAGGGGTCGACCGTCTTCGTCACGTCCGTCTCGTAGGCGATCACCTGCTGCGTGCGCAGCGCGAGGCGCGCGGCCTTCTCCGTCGGCAGCGCGATGGCCTCGTCGAAGGAGTTCGTGTGCAGCGACTGGGTGCCGCCGAGCACCGCGCCGAGGCCCTGCAGCGCCACGCGGATCAGGTTGACCTCGGGCTGCTGCGCCGTCAGCTGCACACCGGCCGTCTGGGTGTGGAAGCGCAGCATCTGCGACTTGGGGTTCTTCGCGCCGAACTCGTCGCGCATGACGCGGGCCCAGACCCGGCGGGCGGCGCGGAACTTCGCGATCTCCTCGAGCAGCGTGGTCCGGGCCACGAAGAAGAAGGACAGCCGCGGGGCGAACTCGTCCACGTCGAGGCCGGACTCGATGGCGGCGCGCACGTACGCGATACCGTCGGCCAGGGTGAACGCCACCTCCTGCGCGGGCGAGGCGCCGGCCTCGGCCATGTGGTAGCCCGAGATGGAGATCGTGTTCCACTTGGGGATCTCCCGCCGGCAGTATGCGAATACGTCCGAGACCAGCCGCAGCGAGGGCGCCGGCGGGAAAATGTACGTGCCGCGGGCGATGTACTCCTTCAGGATGTCGTTCTGGATGGTGCCGGTCAGCTGGTCGGCCGACACCCCCTGCTCCTCGCCGACGAGCTGGTAGAGCAGCAGCAGGATCGAGGCGGGGGCGTTGATGGTCATCGAGGTGGAGACCCGGTCCAGCGGAATGCCGCCGAACAGGGTGCGCATGTCCTCGATGGAGTCGATGGCGACGCCGACCTTGCCGACCTCGCCCTGCGCGATCGGCTCGTCCGAGTCGTAGCCCATCTGGGTGGGCAGGTCGAAGGCCACCGACAGGCCCATCGAGCCGTTCGCGATCAGCTGCTTGTAGCGCGCGTTCGACTCGGCCGCGGTGCCGAAGCCCGCGTACTGCCGCATCGTCCACGGACGGCCCGTGTACATGGACGGATACACGCCGCGGGTGAACGGGTAGCGGCCGGGCTCGCCGAGCTTCTCGGCCGGGTTCCAGCCCTCGAGCGCCGCGGGCCCGTACACGGGCTCGATCGGGAGCCCGGACTCGTTCATGGCGGACGTCATCGTGTACCCCATCCAGGAATGGCCTCGGTAGGCGCGCGTCGCCTCCGTGCGGAGCCTACCGACCGGTAGCCACCCTCGCCATACCCCTCGCAGCCCCGGGGGCGGGGGTCCGTCAGGTCCCGAGCCGCTCACACGTAAGGCCGCATTCAGGACATGCCAAGCCCCGATTGTCGCGCGAATCACACACCCACGAGATCCACTAGTGATGGTAATTGTCCTATATTGTCCGATGCGAGTTCGCTCACAAACCCCCTCTGATGGTCATTGGATCACCCCTGGCTGTGGTTACTCTGACGCCGACGAGGACGCGACGACCTATGGAAGGCGGCGACGGGTAGCCCATGGCCACGACAACGTCAGGCGCGGGGACGAGTTCCCGGAACGGGAAGAAGGGCACGCTCTATCGCGGCCGCGAGGGAATGTGGAGCTGGGTGGCGCACCGCATCACCGGCGTCCTGATCTTCTTCTTCCTCTTCGCGCACGTGCTCGACGCCTCGCTGCTGCGTGTCTCGCAGGGCGACTACAACAGCGTCATCAACAGTTATAAGAACCCGGTCGTCAACTTCATGGAGTACGGCCTGACCGCCGCGATCTGCTTCCACGCCTTCAACGGCCTGCGGATCATCGCGGTGGACTTCTGGGCCAAGGGCCCGCGGCTCCAGAAGAAGCTGCTGTGGTGGGTCGTCGGCGTCTGGGCCGTCCTGATGGCCGGCATGTTCTACCCGATCGTCGCGCACTCGCTGCACACGATCTTCGGCTACTAGGAACGGAGCAGTCGAGATGACGACGACCACGACCCCGGCGATCGACGCCCCGCGCTCCCCCAAGGAACCGCACAAGCTGCGCTCGCGCCGCACCTCCCGCGCCGGCCGCACGAACTTCGAGCTCTACAGCTGGCTGTTCATGCGCTTCTCCGGCCTGCTGCTGACCTTCCTGGTCCTCGGCCACCTGTTCATCATGCTGGTGCTCGACGGCGGCGTCGAGAAGATCGACTTCGCCTTCGTCGCCGGCCGCTGGGCCTCGCCGTTCTGGCAGGTCTGGGACCTGCTCACGCTCTGGCTGGCCACGCTGCACGGCACCAACGGCCTGCGCACGGTCATCAACGACTACGCGGAGAAGGACGGCACCCGCTTCGTCCTGAAGTCGCTGCTGTACTTCGCGGCGATCGTGATGGTCGTCCTGGGCAGCCTGGTCCTGCTCACGTTCACCCCCAACCTCAAGGCCTAGGGCGCGCACCATGACTGACACGAACGTAGAAGCCTCGGCCGCCGAGGGTGACGAGTTCCACTACACGTACACCGAGATGATCACGGCGCCCTCGACCCGCGGCGCGTACCAGGTGCACACATACGACACCGTGATCGTCGGAGCGGGCGGCGCCGGCATGCGCGCCGCGCTCGAGGCCGGCACGCGCTCGCGCACCGCCGTGCTCACCAAGCTCTACCCGACCCGGTCCCACACCGGCGCGGCCCAGGGCGGCATGTGCGCCGCGCTGGCCAACGTCGAGGAAGACAACTGGGAGTGGCACACCTTCGACACGGTCAAGGGCGGCGACTACCTCACCGACCAGGACGCCGCCGAGATCATGTGCAAGGAGGCCATCGACGCGGTCCTCGACCTCGAGAAGATGGGCCTGCCGTTCTCCCGTACCCCGGAAGGCCGTATCGACCAGCGCCGCTTCGGCGGCCACACCCGCGATCACGGTAAGGCGGCCGTTCGGAGGTCCTGCTATGCCGCGGACCGCACCGGGCACATGATCCTCCAGACGCTCTACCAGAACTGCGTCAAGGAGGGCATCGAGTTCTACAACGAGTTCTACGTCCTGGACCTGCTGCTCGGCGAGCCGGACGAGAACGGCGTCAAGCGGACCGCGGGCGTGGTGGCCTACGAGCTGGCCACCGGCGAGATCCACATCTTCCGCGCCAAGGCGGTCATCTTCGCCACCGGCGGCTTCGGCAAGGTCTTCAAGACCACCTCGAACGCGCACACCCTGACCGGCGACGGCATGG
>Ga0310811_10001253_pt1 | contig 32430 bp, 29 predicted proteins | sample YCmetagenome_FD_207642 | JGI IMG/M metagenome (GOLD analysis project Ga0310811, IMG submission 207642) | Soil microbial communities from experimental microcosm in Duke University, North Carolina, United States - YC | ecosystem: Engineered > Artificial ecosystem > Soil microcosm > Unclassified ...
AGAAACTTCCGCGCTCCATGACCCGGACGAAGACCCGCAAATCGGACGTGGCATCCATATTTGTTCCTAGAATTCACATATGACTGCTAATAATATGACATTATCATCTCAGTGCAATGCAATACTGTGCGTAGTGCGCATAGAGACATGGGACCGCCGGTCGCCGCTTAAGTCTCCGCGCATGGAGTTGAAAGTTATGAATACCGAGAACCGCGTGTCAGCCGCATTTACCTCTCCGAGTAGCGTGGCGGCTGTCATGATCGCAGAGCAGGCAGAGCGCGCCGAGTTCGTCCGGGTGCTCCTGATCGGGCTCGAGTCCCTGGTCAAGCCGCTGCTCAGCTCGTTCCGCCCTGCTCGCCGCAGCCTTCCGCAAGCCGGGAGCTGGGCCTAAGTGAGCGTCTGAATTCGGCCTAAGTCTTTGGCGACAAAGGCCGCGGACCGATTGGTCCACACCATCTTCATCGTGAGCCTCCCAAGCCCGGGCCTGTCTTCCCTCCCCGACAGGTCCGGGTCTTTTTTGCCTTTTTGGCTCCCGGCCGCGATCGGCTTGACGGCGGCTGCGCCGGCCCCCATGCCTATCCGCGTCAGTCGGCCGGACGGCCGCTCCGCGCCAATGCCGAAAGGCGGCCGGAGAGGAAAGTCCGGGCTCCAGGGACAAACGGTGCCGGATAACGTCCGGCGGGGTCTACCCGCGCAAGCGGACCGGGCCTCAGGGACAGTGCCACAGAGAACAGACCGCCGCGGCTGCGTTGCGTATTGGCTGCGGCAAGGGTGAAACGGTGCGGTAAGAGCGCACCGCGCTTCCGGCAACGGCGGCGGCACGGCAAACCCCACCGGGAGCAAAACCGAATAGGAACGGCGCGGGGCGTAAGCCCCGGATCAGTCCGGATCTGCCGTTCGGGTAGGTTGCACGATGCGCCGGGCAACCGGCGCGCCAGAGGAATGGCCGTCACGTTTGCGGTGCGAGCCGCAGGCCATACAGAACCCGGCTTATAGGCCGGCTGATAATGTGAGGGGCGTCCGGCGGAGCACCCGCCGGGCGCCCCGCCATTTTTGCAGACCCGCGCGCGCCAATCGCGGTCAGGCCAGCCAGCCGATCCAGATCCCGCCCAACAGCACAACGCCGAGGAGGAAGCGGTAGAGCACGAAGGGCCAGCTCGCGAACTGTTCGAGGATCCGCATCAGGCCCCAGATCGCGAAGAAGGCGGAAATCGAAGCGACCACCAGCCCGACCGCTAGCACCGACCAGCCGTGGGCATCGAGGTGGACCTTGTGCAGTTCCCAAATCTCCTTCAGGCCCGCCAGAGCGATCGCCGGTAAGCCGAGCAGGAACGAGAGCCGCGCGGCTTCGTCACGTTTGAAGCCCAGCGCCAGCGCCGCAGTCAGGGTCGAGCCCGAGCGCGAGACGCCGGGAATGAGTGCGCCAACCTGCGCGATGCCGACCAGAAGCGCGTCCCACAACGAGGCCTGACCGATCACGCGCCGGTGGCGCGCGGAGATTTCGGCAACGGCCAAGAGAAGCGCCATCGCCATGCATGACCAGCCGATGACGCTGAGGGTGCGCAGCGGGGAATTGCACGCGTTCAACACATGCGACAGCGCCAGGCCGGCGATGCCGATCGGAACCGTCGCCAGGACGATCCACAGCGCGAACTGAAAATGGCGGTCGCGGAACTGGCCGCGCGCGGCGGCGCTCAGTGAGTAGACTACGAGCCCGCGCACATCGGCCCAGAAATAGCTCACCACGGCGGCGAGCGCGGCCATCTGCATCGCGGCCGAAAAGGCCGAACCGGGATCGGGCCAGCCGAGCACGGCCGGCACCAGCCGCATGTGCGCCGTGGAGGAAATCGGCATCAGTTCGGTGATGCCCTGGACAACTCCCAGGATCGCGACCTTCGCGTAGCCCAGCGCCACGAAACCCGTATCGACGCCGCGTGTACAAGCATCAACCATGAATATCGCATCCGTAAATTGGCGCTCACGAGATCGCCGCGTGAACGGTGACACGATTGCGCGGTTTTATGACACTTTTAGGTGCCGGCGGGAAATTGACGCGGCACATTAGTCGGTACGGGCGCAAAGCCCAACCCGACTTCCGAAGGGCGCACAGCAAATTACACGACGATGTCCGTCAGGCGCGCCCTTTGTCTTTTGTTGGTTCTGTGTGTGCGGCCCGCGCTTGCGGGGGATTGGCGCTATTGCCTGGCGCCATCGCAAACAGACCACAAAATCTACATCAGCGCGCCATTTTCCGTGAGCGCGGATCGCGATCACTCCGAATCGAGCTTCGACGACGCGCTTGCGCAGCGGCGTTTGCGCCACGACGACGTGCAGTGCCCGCACAGCAACGATGAAGCCTCGGCCGTCGTCGACAAGCAGCATGCCATCGACTTCAACCGCCGCTCCGGCAATCAGGTGATCGATCTGCACTGGACGCCAAGCGACTGAGCACCGGCCCCCTATCTCCACCGTGCGGTACCTCTCGATGTGCAAAGCCGCGTTGCACACTCCGTGCAGCGGCCAACGCGCGGGGCATCTCATGGCGAGGAAACGGGCAGCGGCGAAAAAGACAAGAAGATCCACGTCGAAAAGGACGGCGGCGCGAACACGCAAACGTGCGGCGGCCGGCGACAAGATCAATGCCTGGGAGAACGATCCAGGCGATGGTGCAAATCCGAGCGGCGGGCCGCTCATCCAGCAGCCCACGCCCGCTTTGGCCGCAAAGCCGTTGCCGACCAAGATCACGCATCCGGCGCCGGGACCCGCTCCATCGACGTTTCCACCCGGCAGCGCGAATTTTCGCTATTGGACAGCGAGCGCCGCGCTACGGCGCGGCTCTGACTTCTGGGGCGCCATCGTTCCCGGATTGAGCTGGCAAGTCGGCGCGGTTTTGCCGGTCGATCTCGATCGCGGCGTCGATCTGAACGCCTACTACGATCGCGTGGGCCTGCGGTTCTTCCATGGGAACGCCGGCGGACGCACGATCTATTCCGGGGAAAGCCCCGACGTCGTCTGTCACGAGCTCGGCCACGCGATCCTCGATGCGATCAAGCCGCAGCTCTGGAATGCCGCCAGCAACGAAGTCGCGGCGTTCCACGAGTCGTTCGGCGACGTCAGCGCCCTCCTGTGCGCGCTGCAACTGCAAAGCCTGCGCGTTGCGGTGCTGACGGAGACCGCCAATACGGTTTATCGGACGTCACGCTTGTCGCGGCTTGCGGAGCAACTGGGCTGGGCAATCCGCCAATCCAATCCCGCCGCCGCCGAACCGGATTGCCTGCGCAATGCGGTCAATTCATTTTTCTATCGCGACCCCACGTCGCTGCCGCCGCAGGCGCCGGCGTCATCGCTGAGTTCGGAGCCGCACTCGTTCTCCCGCGTCTTCACCGCGGCGATGTTCGAGGGCCTGGCGAACATGTTCCACGCGCGCCCGGCTCAGGATCAACAGAATCTCCTGCGTACGAGCGAAGACGCGGCGCGCATATTGATCGCCGCCGTTCGCGCGACGAATGTCGTCCCCGAGTTCTTCAGCCAAGTCGCCGCCCACGCGCTGGAGGTGGCGCAAAGCCAATTCGGCGATATGGGATACGAGGCGGCGCTCCGCAGTGCCTTCGTGCGGCATGGCATCCTGCCGCCAGCCATGGCAATCAACGTCATGGCGAAGGCTCTTGCCGGCGCGCCTGCGGCCTCCGAAGCATCGCCGCCTGATTTGCCGCTGCAGCAAATGTCCGTCGCCGAATACGGCCTCGGAGTCGCGACCATTGCAGTTCACGCCGCGGCCCAACAAAAGCAGTTCGACGTCGGCGGCGCCGCGCCCGCATTGGGCGCTACAGCGCCGCCCCCCGAGGACGTCGTCGCCAAGGCCTTCTTCGAAAGTCTGCTGCGCCGCGGCCGCCTGAAGCTCGAGGGTGAGAGCGCGCAACGTGCGCAGATCGCGCGCGCAGCGTCGCCGAGGCCGCGCGAAAGCTACACGCATGAGCTCGTGCGGGAGGGCGGAGAGCTGGTGCTGCGGCGGGTCCGGGTCGATTGCTGCTTCTCTTGAGAAGGTTGTGGGTTCGCAGCGTCCGGCCTTAGTCTTGCGCACGTGCGACCGAGTTCCGGTGACCATGGCTCGAACGAAAAAGATGTCACTCGCGCAGCAACTCGCTCACCGTGGCTTCGAGTCCGCTTCCGTTGCGCGGACGCTTCACGATGGATCGATGGAGGTGCAGGCCAACGTGCTGTGCCCGTTGCCCATCGGCGGAGACGACCCGGTCTTTGCGTTCGTGCCGGTCACCCTGACGGTTGCTGTCGACAAGAGCGGCGAAGTCCGGATCCTCACCGGCGAGGCGCCGAGCGACGACTGCATCGCCGACGCAACACGATTTGTGCGGACATTGCGCGACAATGGCCAAATCGCAGAGTACTCCGACAGTCGCACCGGCGAATCCCAACGCGAGGCCCGCGCTGCTCCCGGCGTCACGCACGAAATCCGCCGCGATGACAGGGGTCGACGGATTTTTCAACGCCGGCGATTTTCCGCGGTGTAGTGCACACCGCGCTTGCGGCCAGACCGATGTTGCTCGTCCCCGCGAAAGCGGGAATTCAGTGCCAGGCCCTTTCGGAACTTTGGTCCTGGCACTGGCCCCCACCTTGCATGGGAAGCGAGCAGACATCGTGTCGAGCCCTCCTCACTGGGAGGACGGCGAGCTCATTTCCAACTCACGCCGGCCGGCTGGCGCGTGGTGACATTGACGCGATTGTAGAGATTCGTGGTCGCGATCCAGAGCACCAAAGCCGCGAGCGCCTTCTCGTCGTAATGTTTGGCGGCTTCGTTCCAGACCTTGTCCGGCACCGGATCGGACGAGTCGCTCAACCGCGTCATCGCCTCGCTCAGCGCGAGTGCAGCGCGCTCGGCGTCGGAAAAGTACGGCGCCTCACGCCAGGCCGACACCGCGAAGAGCCGTTCGTCGCTCTCGCCAGCCTGCTTGGCGGCCTTGAACCCGTAGTCGATGCAGGCGCTGCAACCATTGATCTGGCTCGCGCGCAGGTGGACAAGGGCAAGTGTCGGGCCCGGCGCGCCGGCGCCATGCACGGCCGGAGAAAGGGCCTGAAGCGCCTTCGTCGCATCGGGAATAAAGCCAGCCGGATTTTTCATGCGTGTTTGCATCGTCTCGTCTCCATTGCGTGGTTCGTGGAACCCGGACCCTCCGGGCCGTTTTGACGCTGGCGGGCTCGTGCCTTTTCCTTGTCACATCGGCCGAGGCCCGCTCGTCATGACCATGACGGACCGCGATGGAAGGATGTGACCGATGCACGAGATAAAATTTCTGACCGAACGATTCGAAAGTAATCGCAATCACTTGCGGGCAGTCGCCTATCGCATGCTCGGCTCGGCGAGCGAGGCCGAGGATGCCGTCCAGGAGGCTTGGCTGCGGCTCGCACGAACCGACACCAGCGCCGTGACCAATCTCGGGGGCTGGCTGACGACGGTTGTCGCGCGCGTGTGCCTCGACATGCTGCGCGCGCGCAAGGCCCGGCGCGAGGACCCGATGGGCCCGCAGGTCCCGGAGCCGGTCGACGACGAGGAGCACAGTCCCGAACATGAGCGGCTGCTCGCCGACTCGGTGGGTCTCGCGCTGCTCGTCGTGCTCAACACGCTGACGCCTTCCGAGCGCGTCGCATTCGTGTTGCATGACATGTTCGATCTCCCATTCGAAGAGATCGCGCCGATCGTCGGACGCTCGCCCACTGCGGCGCGGCAGCTCGCCAGCCGCGCGCGGCGGCGCGTGCAGGGCGCAGAGCTGGCGTCCGATGCTGATCTCACGCGTCAGCGCGACGTCGTCGACGCATTCCTCGCGGCATCCCGCAACGGCGACTTCGATGCGCTGCTTGCGGTGCTCGATCCGGATGTTGTCTTCCGCGCCGACCCTGTCGCCGTGCGCATGGGCGGAGAGGCGCTGATCCGGGGTGCGGCGCAGGTTGCCTCAACCTTCAAAGGACGCGCCCAGGCCGCCAAGCCGGCACTCGTCGATGGCGAGGTTGGCATCGCCGTGGCCTTTGGCGGACACCTGCGCATCGTGCTTGTGCTGACGATGACCGACGGCAAGATCGCCGAGATCAACGCCATCGCCGATCCCGAGCGGGTCAAGCAATTCGATGTGACGATGCTCGATTGAGGATCGCGCGCGATGCTTCCGTCGGCAGGGCCGCTACGAGAGCGATTCCTGCTCGGAGCGCACCGGAGCGCGCACCTGCATCGGCGCGGCCTGCGCACGCAATGCGTGCTCGTAGGCAGAGAGAACGGCCGTGACCATGCCCTCGACGCAGAACGATGCGGCGATGGTCTGCTGCAGGGCGCGCGCCCTGCGATCCGCCACGGCGGGATTGTCGAGCGCATCAACGATCGCCCGGGCCAGCGCCGCCGCATCGCCGGGAGCGACTAGGCGACGCGACTCCGGCCCGAAGATCTCCGGGATGCCCCCGACATGCGTTGCGATCAGCGGCTTGGCCGCGGCAGCCGCCTCGAGCACGACATAAGGCAGCGACTCGGCGCGCGACGGCACGACCATGATGCGGCCGCGCGCCAGCGCCGCGCGCGCCGGCATCGGACGTTCGAAGCGCACGGCGTGCTGGAGGCCATGGGCCGTGGCAAGGTCGCAGAAGTAGCCGGCATCCGGCCCGTCGCCGATGATGGTCGCGGTCACCGCGCGGCCGTCGCGGTGCAGGCGAGCGATCGCTTCGATGAGCACATCGACGCCCTTCAATTCGCGCAACTCACCGAGGAAGACGAGATCGGTGGCGCCGTCAGCAAGCGCGATCGCTTCATGCTCGCCCTGCGAGACGCCGTTGTGCACGACGCGCACGGTGCCGCGCGGCCGGCCGATCTTGCGCAGGAACGTCGTGTGGCTGAATTCGCTCTCGAACAGATAGAGATTGCCGCGGTTGAGCATCAGCCGCTCGAGCAGAAGATGCAGCCTGTTGCCGATGCCGTCGTGCAGGCTGCCGCCGTGCGGTGTGTAGCCGCGGACGGTGCCGCGCGGCGCCGGAACGAGACGCGCCAGCGCGCCACCCTTGGCGCCGTGGCCGTGGATGATGTCGGCGTGGGTCTGTTTGAGCACCGCCGAAACCCGCGACAACGTCGCGACGTCCGACATGCGAGGCTCGCGGCAGATCGGAATCCGTGTGAGGCCGAGTGCAAGCCTGGGCGCGAGCGCGGCGAGTATCTCATTGGACCGCGCATTGCCCGCGACGCTGTCGGCAATGATGCCGACGCGGTGGCCACGCGCGATCTGCCCCTGCGTGAGGTCCACGACGTGGCGAAACAGCCCGCCGACCGGCGCGCGGAAGATATGCACGATGTTGAGGCGCGACTGACGCAACGCAAGTCCCCGAATTTCCCGGGGCTAATCAAGCAGAGTGACCTAAATTTCGCGTAAAGATTTGGGTTGAAATTGGCTGGGTATACCGCGAAAAACGCGGCAAAATAGCGCGTTTTATTGAAAAGCGCCCGGCAAACGCGCTGCCGGGCGCACTTTTTCCTACATTTTACGGCGGTGATTTGTCAGGCGCGGCCGCCCGACAGCAGGTGCAGTTTGCGCCGCGGCTCGGCCGTCGCGATGAGCGCGTGATAAACTTCGATATAGTCATTCGCCATGCGCCGCGCCGTGAAACGCTGCTCGAAGGAGCGCCGGATGCGCTGCCGCGACAGTTGCGGCAACAGATCGACGGCGGCGACGGCGCCCGCTTCATCATCCACGACGAAGCCCGTGACGCCGTCGTCAATGACTTCCGGGATGGCGCCGTGGTTGAAGGCGATTACCGGCGTGCCGCAGGCCATCGCTTCGATCAAGATCAATCCGAATGGCTCCGGCCAATCCACCGGCGCCAACAGCGCGACCGCGCCACTCAGGAAATCCGATTTCTCCTTGTCGCAGATCTCGCCGATGAATTCGACGCCGCCGCCTTTAAGCATCGGCGCGATTTCCTGTTCGTAGTACTCGCGATCGACACGATCGACCTTGGCGGCGATCTTCAACGGGATGCCGCACTGGCGTGCGATCCGGATCGCGCGATCCACCCGCTTTTCCGGCGCGATGCGGCCGAGGAATGCGAGGTAGGACGGCTTGGCAGCGCGCGACTCGAGCATCTGCTCGGGCAGCCCGTGGTGAATTGTGCGCATCCAGCCGGCCTGCGGCTTGTAAGCGCGTTGCGCATCCGAGATCGCGATCACCGGCACCGATGAGAACGTGTCGAACAGGATATCATGTTCGGGGAGATCGAGCCGGCCGTGCAGCGTGGTGAGGAAGGGCGTCGACTCCTGCGAGAAGATCGAGAAGGGGAAGTAGTCGAGATGAAAGTGCAAGATGTCGAACTCGCTCGCGCGGCGGCGCACGTGCTCGAGCATCGTCATGTGCAGCGCATTCTGGTCGCGCACCGAACTGTCGAAGCGCAGCGCGCGCGGCCATAGCGCTTCGAGGTTCGCGGATGTTTCCGAGTCACCGCTCGCAAACAAGGTGACGTCGTGACCAAGCGCTACGAGTTCCTCTGTCAACCAGTGGACGACACGCTCGGTGCCGCCGTAGAGCTTCGGGGGGATCGCTTCGACCAATGGAGCCACTTGCGCAATGCGCATCTTAAAGTCCTCTGCTGTTTCGAAGAAAGCACTGGCTGAAGCCCCACACAGTCCGCCCTCGGTCACAACAACTATCCGAGAACGATGTTCCGAACTTTCCGGGCAGGGCCCGCGTTCTGACTGGCGTCGCATTGTGAGCACAGTGCGTCGTAATTAACTCCAAAATCGGATTGATGTTCGGGCGTGCCCGATCGGCAACACTCCAGTGAAAGTCATATGAACGACATCAGCAAACTCGCCTCGCGTCCCTTCGCATTCATGTTTCGCTATGTCCGTATGCATCCTGCTGCGCATACTGTCATCTTGCTGACTGTTCTCGTGGCAGTCGCGTGTTCCGTTACCGCGCAATACGGCATCAAGTTCCTCGTCGACACATTGTCGACACCAAATGTTTCCGGCACGCATGTGTGGTTTGCATTCGCGGTACTCGCCTCCCTCATAGCGGCGGATAATCTGTTGTGGCGCGTCGCCGGATGGATCGCGGGCAAAACTTTCGTCGAGGTAACAGGCGATGTGCGCCGCGATCTTTTTCGTCATTTAACCGGGCATGCGCCGAGTTATTTTGCCGACCGATTGCCGGGAACTCTGACTAGCCGCGTGAGCGCGACATCGAATGCGGTCTATACGGTCGAGAACATGTTCATCTGGAACGTGCTGCCACCTTGCGCGGCGACGGTCGCGGCCATTGTGTTGGTTTTCAGCATCAGCACGCCGATGGCGCTCGGCCTGTCGGCGGTCGCCGGCGTGCTGGTTGTGTTCATGTTCCGCATGGCCGCGGCGGGGCGGCCGCTGCATCACGAATATGCCGACAAGGCTGCGACCGTCGACGGCGAGATGATCGATGTGATCGGCAACCTGCCGCTGGTCTGGTCGTTCGGCGGCACCACGCGGGAGCATCATCGCTTCGATGGCGTCGTCGGTGAGGAACTGGTCGCGCGCTATCGCAGCGTTCTTTATCTCGAGAAGCTGCGCGTCACCCACGCGGTCATCACCATCATCCTCGCGGTCGGCCTGTTTGCGTGGGCGATCTTGCTGTGGCAGGACGGACAGGCGACGACGGGCCAGGTCGTGCTGGTCTGCACACTCGGCCTCTCGGTCCTCCACGCAACGCGCGATCTGGCCGTGGCGCTGGTCGATATCACGCAGCACATGGCGCGCTTCACCGAGGGATTGGCGACGCTCCTTGTGCCGCACACTCTGCGCGACCATCCGGCCGCGGAACATTTCACCCATCGCGGCGAAGCGATCACCTTCGAGCACGTGTCGTTCCACTATCCGGACCGTAGCCACGTGTTCACGGACTTCAATCTGTGCATCGAGCCGGAGCAGCGCGTCGGCCTGGTCGGCCCTTCGGGTGGCGGCAAATCGACGATCTTTGCTCTTCTGCAGCGCTTCTACGACGTGCAGGGCGGGCGCATCACCATCGGCGGCCAGGACATCGCGCGCGTGACGCAGGAAAGTCTGCGTGCGTCGCTGGCGATGGTGCCGCAGGACATCTCACTCTTCCATCGCACGCTGTTGGAGAACATCCGTTACGGCCGGCCCGACGCGAGCGACGAGGAGATCGAGGCGGCCCTCGACGCGGCTCGCTGCACGGATTTCATCGGCACCCTGCCGCAAGGCGTTCATACGCTGGTGGGCGATCGCGGCGTGAAGTTCTCGCCCGGACAGCGGCAACGCATCGCCATTGCGCGCGCGTTCTTGAAGGATGCGCCGATCCTGCTGCTCGACGAAGCGACCTCGGCACTGGACAGCGAATCCGAGGAAGCGATACGGCAGGCGCTCGACCGGCTGATGGCCGGACGCACGGTGGTGGCGATCGCGCACCGGCTGTCGACGCTGCGCAATTTCGACCGCATCGTCCTTCTGCGCGGCGGCGGCATCGTCGAAGACGGACCGCCGGAGAAACTGTTGCGGCATGGTCGCGCTTTCCGCGAGATGGTCGAACGGCAGGCGATGAACGTCGCGTGACGCTTGTCACGCGCCATTCGCAAGCGGCAAATCAGTCCGACGTCAGCACGCGCCCTTTGGTCTCCGGCAGCAACATAGCCGCGAGGATGACCAGCCCGTAGGAGATCAGGGCAAACACGCCGATCGAGCGGCCAAGGGGCAATGTCGCGCTCAATATGCCGACCATGAACGGATTGAGCGCACCGATGCCGCGGCCGAAATTATAGGCGAAGCCCTGCCCCGATCCGCGCATGCGCGTCGGAAACAACTCCGTCAGGAACGGCCCCATGCCCGAATAGGTGCCCGAGGCAAAGAAGCCCAGCGGGAAGCCGAGATAAAGCATGATCGTGTCGTCGATGTTCAGGAGCGTATAAGCGATCACCGTGATGATCGAGCAGAGAGAGAAAACGATGAAGTTCGCGCGGCGGCCGATGCGATCATTGAGCCAGGCGCTGAACAAGTAGCCGATGAACGAGCCGACGATGATGACGGCGAGATAGCCGCCGCTACCGAGTATGGTGAGCTTGCGTTCGGTGCGCAGATAGGTCGGCAGCCAGGTGGTGATGGCATAGTAGCCGCCTTGCGTGCCGACGCTGAGGATGCAGGTCAGGATCGTCGTTCGGATGATCGACGGCGTGAAGATCTCCAGGAAGCTCGTGGCCTTGTCGGCAGCGCCGAGCTTTGCGCGCGTCTGGGTGAAGACCGGCGGCTCTTCCACCCAGCGCCGCACGAAGAAGACGAGTACGGCCGGCGTGATCCCGACCCAGAACAGCGCGCGCCAGGCCGTATCCGCGGGCCAGACGCTGAAGAAGATCGTCGCCATGATCGCCGCGATGCCCCAGCCGACCGCCCAGCCGCTCTGCATGGCGCCCACCGCCTTGCCGCGATGTTCCGCGCAGATGATCTCACCGATGAGGACGGCGGCCGCCGCCCATTCGCCACCGAAGCCAAAGCCCATCATTGTGCGGCATAGGAGGAGTTGCGTGTAGCTCTGGGCGAAGCCGGTGAGAAAGGTGAAGACGGCGAACCAGGCGACGGTGATCTGCAATGTGCGCACGCGGCCGAACCGATCCGACAGCGCGCCGGCAAACCATCCGCCAAAGGCCGACGACAGCAAGGTTACGGTGCCGATCAGGCCCGCATCGGCATTCGTCAGCGCAAATGCTGCGATGATCGCCGGAATGGCGAAGCTGTAGATCTGCACATCCATCGCATCGAGGATCCAGCCGCCCGTGGAGGCCCAGAACGCCCGCTTCTCGCTCGGGGCCATTTGTGCGTACCACCGTGTCGGATGGTTCGTGTCACTCTTTGGCGCATCTGCCTTCATCTCGGCTCCTCACTGTGCGTTTCCGGCGCGTCCTCCCCAGCAGAAGGGACGCTTCCTATTTTACGACGCGGATCGCGGCAATCGCCGCTCGCGGAACTCCGCAATGCTTGAACGGCCGCATCTCCCATGCGGACACATTTTTCTAAGTCGTGAAAGCCGGTGCGCAGAGATGGTTCCCGTCCGCAATCAGGCGCGGATGGGAAACGGTTTTCTGAAATAGAAAACAAAAAACCGGCGCGCCGAAGCCCGCCGGTTCTCCTGCGATCGTCAGGAACTTGTCGACTCTCGGATTTATCCGCGCGTCAACACCCCGATTTACATCTTCTTGTAGGTCGCGATCACCGCCTCGCCTTCCGGACCGGCCTTCTTGAGCCAATCGGCGGTCAATTGTTCGCCGACCTTTTTCAGGCCGGCCTGAAGCATCGAGCTCGGCTGCTCGACCTTCATGCCGTGCGCCTTGAGCTGGTCGAGATACCAACCGCTCTTGTCTTCCCACAGCTTCCAGCCGCGCGTTTCGGCGGTCGCCGCCGCCTTGAGCAAGGCCTCTTGTGTCGGCTTATCGAGCGCATCGAACGCCGCCTTGTTGACGAAGGTGATGTTCTTCGGGATCCAAGCCTGCGTATCGTAGAAGTAGGTCATCGACTCCCAGGCCTTGCTGTCATAGCCGGTCGCCGCCGACGTCATGAACGAGGTGACGACGCCTGTCGCCAAAGCCTGCGCCAGTTCCGCCGCCTGCACCGTCACGGACTGCGCACCGACCAGTTCGCCGATGCGCGCGGTGCCGACATTATAAGCGCGCCATTTGAGGCCCTTCATGTCCTCGACCGAATTGATTTCCTTCTTGGCGTAAATTCCCTGCGGCGCCCATGGGACAGTGAAGAGCAGCATCAGGCCCTGTGACGCGAGCTTCTTCTCGATCGCCGGTTTCGAGGCCGCATAGAGCTTCTTGGATTCGGCGAAACTGGTGGCGAGGAACGGCACCACGTCGACGCCATAGATTGGGCTCTCGTTCTCGTGCAGCGAGAGCAGCACCTCGCCGATCTGCGTCTGGCCGGTCTGCACCGCGCGCTTGATGTCCGGCGCCTTGAACAGCGACGCATTTGGATGAACGGTAATCTCCAATTTGCCGCCGGTTGCGTCGGCGACGTCCTTGGCGAACATCATCAGGTTCTGGCTGTGCGGATTGTCGGTCGGATACGCGGCCGGAAGATTCCATTTCGTCTGGGCCGACGCCGGCTGGACCACGAGTACCGTGGCCGCGGCGGCGGCCGCCAGCAGGGAACGAATGTCAAACATGTGTCGCCTCTCGGTTCGCATTGACGTCAACAGCAAACTCAACCCCAAAAGAGCCTGACCGGAAATATTGGCCCCTCAGCTTGGCGGAAACGCCAGATGCGGCAGGACCAGCACGATCTGCGGAAACTCGGTGATGATGAACACCGCAACAACCAGAAGAATGAAAAAGGGAAAGGCCGCGCGCGCGACGGCGAACGTGTCCCGGCCGCTCATATTCTGCAGAACGAACAGATTAAAGCCGACCGGGGGCGTGATCTGCGCCATCTCCACGTGGATGACGAGATAGACACCGAACCAGATGAGATCGAGCCCGGCCTGCTGGATCATCGGCAGCACGATGACCATCGTCAGCACGATCATCGAGATGCCGTCGATGAGGCAGCCCAGGATGATGTACATCACGCTCAGATACAGCGCGAGCATGCCGGGCGTGAGATGCTGGCCCTTCACCCATTCGGCCAGCGCCGCCGGAATGCCGGTATAGGCCATGGCCGCCGTGGTGTAGGCGGCGCCGGCCAGGATGAACATGATCATGCAGGTGAGGCGCGTCGCGCTCATCAAGCTTTCGAGGAAGCTCCTACGATTGAGCGTGCCGCTCCACCAGGCGAGCAGCAGCGCACCGGCGACGCCCCAGGCCGCGCATTCGGTCGCGGTCGCAAAGCCGAGCACGAGCGCGAAGAACACCGCCAAGATCAACAGAAGGCAGGGAATGAGCTTGGTCGATTCCTTGAGTTTCCGGCGGAACGGCATCGGCGGATCGCGCGGTGGAATCTTGCTCGGATTGAGCAGCGACCAGACGATGATGTAGCCGGAGTAGAGCGCCATGACCAAAACGCCCGGCAGGAATCCGCCGAGGAAGACTTGCAGCACCGACACATTCGCGGTCACGGCATAAACCACCATCGGAATCGACGGCGGGATCAGGAGGCCGAGCGTACCGGAGCCGGCGAGTGAACCGAGACTGATGCCCTTGTCGTAGCCACGCTTGTCGAGTTCGGGCAGCGCGATCTTGCCGATGGTCGCGCAGGTCGCTGCCGACGAACCCGACACGGCCGCGAAGATGCCGCAGCCGACGACGTTCACATGCACGAGCCGTCCCGGCAGCCATTGCAGCCAGGGCGACAGTCCGCGGAACATCTCCTCGGAAAGCCGCGTGCGAAACAGGATCTCGCCCATCCAGATGAATAGCGGCAGCGCGGCCAGCGTCCACGATGCGCTCGCGCTCCAGACCGTCGTCGCCAGCACCGCCCCAACCGGCACCGTGGTGGTGAGCAGCATGGCGACAAGGCCGATCAGCCCGAGCGCGACGGCGATCCAGACGCCGCTCGCCAGGATGACGACGAGAAAGCCGAGAAGGATCAGCGAGAGATTGACGAGGCCGAGATCGTGCATCAGCCGCCTCCTCCGGCGGCAATGCGCTCAACGAACTCGTCAGGTGAGGATGGCGGCTCTTTCTCATACGTCGGCTTGTTGCCTTTGAGGACGTGGATCATCTCGTCGACCAGCGCGACGGCAAGGATGATCAGCCCGCCGCTGTATCCGAGTTGCGGGATCCACAACGGCACCGAGAGGACGCCTTGCGCCATATCGTTGAAGCGGAACGAGTCGTAGGTCATCGATATCGCGCTCCACGTGAAGTAGAGCGTGAAAGCCGTCGATATGCCGAGTGCGATGACTTCCAGAAACCAGCGTTTGCGGCCAGTGACCTGCTCGATCAGCACGCCGACGCGGATGATCTCGCCCTTCTTGAAGGTGTGCGCGAGGCCGAGAAAAGCCATCGCCGCCATGCACCACGATGCGAAATCGTCACCGGCGGGGATGTTGAAGCCGAATTGCCGCCCGACTGACATGAACATCATGATGCCGAAGATGAGCAGCAAGAAGGCGCCGGCGGCGTATCCGGCGAAGAGATAAAGCCGATCGAGAAACGCCCGCAATGCCTTATGCCCCCCTTTTCCGTATGATGACCGCTGCATCGGGGAGCGCGCAATAGGTTTTCCCCGGGGCGGACACCACTTTCGGCCAAGCGTAGGGCTAGACGGGCTCGACGCCCTTGGCGCGCAGCGTTGCACTCGCTTGCGGGGCGGTCATGAAGCGGATCAGGGCCTGTGCCGTGTCCGCATCTTTGGCGGAGGTGCTTAATCCGGCAGCAAAGCCGATCGTCGTCTGCAGGCTCTCCGGGATTGGCCCGACATAGTCCACACCCGGCACATCGACGATCCTGGTCGCCACGACGACCACCATGTCGGCCTCGCCGCGTGCCACCACCTCGACCGTATCCTCCGCCTCCATCGGCTTCAGCTTGCCGTGCATCTGCGAGGACAGCCCGAGCCGCTCCACGACGCTGACGAAATAGCGCCCGCTGGCGCCTTCGCCGGGAAAAGCCACCGCCTTCGCCGCCAGCAATGTGCGCTTAAACGCCTCGACAGAGGCGATGTCCGGCTTCGGCGCTCCGCTGCGAACCGCGACGCCCAGGCCGGAGCGCCCGATGTCGACGCGGCTGCCAGGCACGACCTTGCCCGACTTGATCAGTTGCTCGATGGTCGGGGGGTTGCCGACGGCGACGTCGAACGCCTCGCCGGCCTCTCCCCGCCTGATCACCTCGGGATTGACATCGAAGACGAGATCGATCGCCTCGCCGCGCTCCGCCGCGAATTGGCCGCACAATTCACGCACGGCAGCTCTTGGGCCATTGCCGCTGAGCACTTTGAGCGCGGCCGATGGGCCGGTCGGGATGGTGGACATCAATGCTCCGCTTCCACTTTGATATTTGCAGTCTTGATCACCTTCGCCCACTTGGAGACCTCCTCGGAGACGAACTTGGCGAATTCGTCCGTAGGCCCTCCCGTGGGGACGCCGCCATATTTGGCGAACATCTCTTTGATCTTCGGCTCGGCGAGCACGGCGTTTATTTCCGTGTTGAGCTTGGCGATGATCTCCGGCGGCGTGCCTTTGGGAGCGCCGATGCCGTGCCAGATGGAGGAGTCGAATCCGGGGACGAATTCCCCCATGGCGGGCACACCCGGCAGCGCGTCGGAGCGCTTCGCCGTGGTGACCGCGAGCGCCCGCAGTTGTCCGGCCCGGATCGCGCCGATCGTGACCGGCATAGGGCTGAAGATGACCTGGACCTGACCGCTAAGCAGATCGGGCATCGGGCTGCCGCGATACGGCACATGCACCATCTTCACGCCGGTCATCATGTCGAACAGTTCGCCGTTCGTATGGGGCGCACTGCCGGCTCCGAACGACGCGTAGTCGATCTTGCCGGGATTGGCCTTGGCATAGGCGATGAATTCGGGAAGCGTCTTGGCCGGCAGCGCCGGATTGACCGCCAGGACATTTGGCGACTGGAAGGTGCCGACGACCGGCACGATGTCGCGCGCGAAGTCGTAGGTGAGCCCCTGGTACAGGGTCTCGTTCACCGCGTTGGTGATGGTCATGACCAGAAGCGTGTAGCCGTCGGGGGCGGCCCTTGAGACCACGTCGCCCGCCAGCGTGCTGCCGGCGCCCGTCCTGTTTTCCACAATGACCTGCTGGCCGAGCCGCTGCGACAGCATTGGCGCGATCAGGCGCGCAACCGTGTCGCTCGCCGATCCGGGCGCGAAACCGAGGATCATATGGATCGGCCGTGCCGGATAACCGTCGGCCTTTGCAATCTTGGAGAGAACCGGAAAGGCGGCAGTTGCTCCGGCAGCCTGCAGGAATTGGCGACGCCCAAACTTCATTGTGTTTCCTCCACCAGGGATGATCTGAACCGTCATCCTCCGTCTTTGGTATAGCAGGCTTGTCTTGGGCCCAATAGGCCGGACATAGTGCGCCCTCCTCGTACTAGGCGTGAGACATGCCCGCAAAAAACTCTCCACAACTCTGGGACTTCTGGATCGACCGTGGCGGCACCTTCACCGACGTGGTGGGGCGGCGGCCTGATGGCAGCTTGGTCGCGCACAAGCTGCTCAGCGAGAATCCGGAGGCCTATGCCGACGCCGCCGTGCAGGGCATTCGCGATCTCCTCGGGCTGAAACCGGGCGAGCCGATCCCCACGGGCCGCGTGAATGCCGTGAAGATGGGCACCACGGTCGCGACGAACGCGCTGCTGGAGCGCAAGGGCGACCGCACGCTGCTCGTGATCACCAAGGGTTTCCGTGATGCGTTAAAGATCGGCTATCAGGCGCGGCCGAAGATCTTCGCCAAGCAGATCATCAAGCCGGACATGCTCTACGAGCGCGTGGCCGAGGTAGACGAGCGCGTGCGCAGCGATGGCACGGTCGAGAAGGAGCCGGATCTCGACGCCGTCCGCGCGGAGCTTACCGCGGCGAAGGCGGACGGCATCGATGCCGTCGCCATCGTCTTCATGCATGCCTACCGCTTCCCAGAGCACGAGAAGCGGGTGGCGTCCCTCGCACGCGAGATGGGCTTCGCGCAGGTCTCGGTCAGCCACGAGGTGTCGCCGCTGATCAAGCTGGTCGGCCGCGGCGATACGACGGTGGTGGATGCGTATCTGTCGCCGATTTTGCGGCGCTACGTGGCGCGCGTGGCAGGGGAGATGCAGGGCGGAAATGCTCCCTCTCCCCGCTTGCGGGGGAGACGTGAAAGCGACATCCGCCTCATGTTCATGATGTCGTCTGGCGGCCTCACCGCCGCCGAGCTGTTCCAGGGCAAGGATGCGATTCTGTCCGGACCGGCCGGCGGCGTGGTCGGCATGGCCGAGACCGGCCGGCAGGCGGGCTTTGATCGCCTCATCGGCTTCGACATGGGGGGCACCTCGACCGACGTGTCGCACTTCGACGGCGAATACGAACGCACCTTCGAGACCGAAGTCGCCGGCGTGCGCATGCGTGCGCCGATGATGCTCATTCATACGGTCGCGGCGGGCGGCGGCTCGATCTTGCAATATGACGGCGCGCGCTTCCGCGTCGGACCTGATAGTGCCGGCGCCAATCCGGGACCGAAATGCTACCGGCGCGGCGGCCCCCTCGCCGTGACCGACGCCAATGTGATGGCCGGCAAGCTGCTGCCCGAGTTCTTCCCGAAGATTTTCGGCCCGCATCAAGACCAGCCGCTCGACGATGGCGCAGTGAAAGCCGCTTTCGCCGAAATGGCGAAGGAGGTCGGCGGCAAATCGCAGGAAGAAATCGCCGACGGCTTCATCAAGATCGCGGTCGAGAACATGGCCAATGCGATCAAGAAGATTTCCGTGCAGCGCGGCTATGACGTGACGCGCTACGCACTCAACTGCTTCGGCGGCGCCGGCGGACAGCACGCGTGCCTCGTGGCCGACGCGCTCGGCATGACCAAGGTGCTGATCCATCCGTTCTCGTCGCTGCTGTCGGCTTATGGCATGGGTCTCGCCGACATCCGCGCCACGCGCGAACAGGCGATTGAATTGCCGCTCGGCGCCAAGGCACTGGCGGCCCTCAAGCGCACCGGCGGCAAGCTCGGCAAGAACGCCAAGGCCGAAGTCGTCGGCCAGGGTGTGCCGGCGAACAAGATCAAGGTGATCGTGCGCGCGCATATCCGTTACGCCGGCACGGACACGGCGCTGGTGGTGACGGCCGGCACGGCGGCGGCGATGACGCGCGCCTTCGAGAAGGCGCACAAAGCGCGCTTCGGTTTCATCGATCGTTCGAAGCAGATGGTGATCGAGGCCGTGTCGGTTGAAGCCGTCGGCGGCGGCGCCAAATTCAACGAGAAGGCCGTGCGGCGTTCGACCGCGGCCCTGCCGAAGCCGGCCAAGCGCACGCAGTTCTTTTCGCAAGGCGAATGGCACAAGGCCAATGTCTATACCCGCGATCAGCTTAAGCCCGGCTCCAAGGTCAAAGGCGCGGCCATCATCATCGAGCCGCACCAGACCATCGTGCTTGAACCCGGCTGGCAGGCCGAGCTCACCGCGAAAAACCATCTCGTGCTCGTGCGCGCCAAGGCGCTCAAGCGCACGCACGCGATCGGCACCCATGCCGATCCGGTGATGCTCGAAGTGTTCAACAACCTCTTCATGTCGATCGCCGAGCAGATGGGCGTGTCGCTGCAGAACACTGCTTATTCAGTGAACATCAAGGAGCGGCTCGACTTCTCCTGCGCGGTCTTCGCGCATGACGGCACCTTGGTCGCCAACGCGCCGCACATGCCGGTGCATCTCGGCTCGATGGATCGCGCAGTCGAGACCATCATCCGCGAGAACAAGGGCAAGATCGCACCCGGCGACGTCTACGCCATCAATGCGCCTTACAACGGCGGCACGCATCTGCCCGACATCACCGTGTGCACGCCCGTCTTCGACGACAAGAAGAAGGCCATCTTGTTCTGGGTCGCCTCGCGCGGGCATCATGCCGACGTGGGCGGCATCTCGCCCGGCTCGATGTCGCCGAACGCGACCACCATCGAGCAGGAAGGCGTTCTGTTCGACAACTTCAAGCTGGTGGACCGCGGCCGTTTCTGCGAGAAGGAGCTCACGGCGGCGCTCACCGGCGCCAAATATCCTGCGCGCAATCCGGTGCAGAACATCAACGACATCAAGGCGCAGATCGCCGCCAACGAGAAGGGTGTCGCCGAACTGCGCAAGATGGTGGCGCAGTTCACGCTGCCGGTGGTGAAGGCCTACATGCAGCACGTGCAGGACAACGCCGCCGAGAGCGTGCGGCGCGTGATCGATCGGCTGCACGACAGCGAATTCGCCTACGAGATGGACCAAAGCACCGTAATCAAGGTGAGAATCACGGTCGACAAGAAGAAGCGCGAGGCCACTGTCGATTTCACCGGCACGAGCGAGCAGCAGCCGACCAACTTCAACGCGCCCGAGCCGGTGACGCGCGCGGCCGTGCTCTACGTGTTCCGCGTGATGGTGGACGACGATATCCCGATGAACGCCGGCTGCCTGCGACCGATCAACATCGTCATCCCGAAGCACTCGATGCTCACGCCGGAATATCCGGCGGCGGTGGTGGCGGGCAATGTCGAGACATCGCAGGCCGTCACCGACACCTTGTTCGGCGCGCTCGGCGCGCTGGCCGCCGCACAGGGCACAATGAACAACCTCAACTTCGGCAACGCGACCTATCAGTACTACGAGACGATCTGCTCCGGCTCACCCGCCGGGCCCGGCTTCAACGGCACAGACGCCGTGCACACGCACATGACCAACACGCGCCTCACCGATCCGGAGGTGCTCGAATTCCGCTATCCCGTGGTGTTGGAGGACTTCCACATCCGCACGGGCTCCGGCGGCAAAGGCAAATGGCACGCGGGCGACGGCATCCGCCGCACCATCCGCTTCCTGGAAAAGATGGACTGCACGATCCTCTCCGGGCATCGCCGCGTGCGCCCCTTTGGCCTCGAAGGCGGCGAAGCCGGTCAGGTGGGTGAGAACTGCGTTCGCCGGAAGGACGGAACGATCGAGCAGCTCAAAGGCGCCGACGAGACCGTCATCGACGCCGGCGAGGCGATCATTATCCAGAGCCCAACGGCGGGGGGATATGGGAAGGCCTAACGGCATGATCCCGCTCATTCCCGCGCAAGCGGGTATCCAGAGGCCACAACGTACAGACTCAGTGCATGTGCCCCTGGGTCCCCGCTTTCGCGGGGATGAGCGGCGCAGCTGCAGCGCCTTCAGTCGCGCCTAATGCGCCTCTGTCACCGGCGTCGACGTCCCGCGCCAGTGAGCGCAACTACCAGGAGCCGCTGTGCTCCGGCACGCGGGTGATCAAAGGCAGGCTCGCCAGGACTATCGCGGCTGCCACAGCGTAGAGCAAAGCTTGGGTCCCACCGGGATCATGAGAACTGGCAAGGATCGCCGTGTCTGCCGTGACAGTAACGATTGTGCCAATTTGCATAGACATCGTCCGAAGTGCCGCAAGGGTCGATGCGCTCTTGGGTGCCAATTGGAGACCGGCGTTGCGGCTGGCCGGGTTGTTCGTGCCGCGCCCCACGCCAACGAGAAACGTGGAACCACACAGCCACACGAACGCCGACACGCCGGCGACCGGGCTGAGGGCGAGCAGCAGCATCCCAGCCGCCATAATGGCACCGCCCACATACAGCGGAGCCCTGTAACCCGTGCGCCTCAGAGCGAACGTACAAACGACCGACAATGTGATTGCGGCAGCGCCTTGCGCGACAAGCAATGCACTGGAGTCCAATGCGCTGATCCCGTAGCGGTTGATCGCATATAGCGGCACGAGCGCGATCACGGCCGAGGAGACGCCTCCGTAGACCGCATTCAGCAGATTGACGGCCCCGAAACCCGGCCCACTGATCAGGTGCGGAGCAATGAACGGGTTCGCCGACCTTTTAATGTGACGAAAGAACATCCATAGCGCGAGGATCGCGAGAGCCAACGCGACCGCGACCAACGGCAACGACGCATGGGCGCCCCCTTCGCCCAGATAGCTGATGGCAAGCATGCCGAAAAGTAAGCCGCTGCCGAGGAGCGCTATACCCTTGGCGTCCATTTTCGGACGGGGTCCTTCCGGCCGAGGCCGATCGGCCGGCACGTAGCGCAGCGCGAGCGCAGCAACCGTCAGGCCGATTGGCACGTTGACCAGAAAGATGCCGCGCCAGGACCCGTACGTCACAAATAGCCCGCCGAACACGGGGCCGATCATCGCGCCGATCGAGAAAATACTTCCAAACAAGCCGACCGCGCGATCGCGCGCCTTACCGAAATTATCGATAATGATTTTGGTGGCCGAGGGCGTGAAGCCTGCGCCGCCGGCCGCCTGTAGCCCGCGCAGGGCAACCAGCAGATAGATATTGTCGACCATTCCGCAGCAAAAAGACGCAATGGTGAAGGCAATAATAGAACCGAGGAATACCTTGCGGCAGCCATACAGCTCGCTCAGTCTTCCGCTGACCGGGAGCATCACGACAAAACCGAGCGAATATGCGGTGATGGTCCACCCGGCCCAACCGATCGATGTGTGCAAGCCGTCTCGCAAGGCATGCAAAGCCGTCGCAACGATCGTCGAGTCGATAGACATCATCAGCAACGCGAGCGCCACGATCGCGAAGACCAATCCGCGATGAACGGGGCGACTTTTTCCGCCAGTGCCTAAAAGATCGCCGGCTGCGTAAGATTCGTGCTGAACGGTCATCAGTGCCTCATACCAGCCCGCTGCGGACTGGTGTGCCCTAGATTCATGCGAGACCGGTATGGCAGGCCCGCGCGGTCGCGGATATGGCCTTCACGCGAGCGGGTTGCGGCGCGCATTTTACAATCACGTGACGTGGATTTGGCGGGCGGGCGCTTCAAGGCGCAAACCGCGCCGGCGGTCGAACACGTGATTGACGGTACTATGGGAAATCCGCACAGCATTGCGCGCGGGGAAAGCTCCTCGGGCGTCCGAGGCACAGGTGTCGGGACCGATCTTTCAAATATTTTGCAATAGTCGGTTCCAGGGCGGGTTATTATCGGAGGGGGCTTCGGAGGTGGAAGCCATGCGTAAACTAGTCATTGCCGCCGTGTTCGCCGGCGCCATGTTGTGCGATGCGCGCCCGGCCGCCGCTTACACGAACATTATCGAGCGAGCCCCGTGGTGCGCTGTCATCGACATGGGCACGGGCGACGCGCATTGGGACTGCCATTACAGCTCCATCGAGGAGTGCCGGCCGACGGTCCTCGCTGGCAACCGGGGGTTCTGTAATCCCAATCCTTATTGGATCGGCTGGTCCGGCTCGCCGGAACGGCTCAGACCGGCTGTCCGTCGGTATTAGTCCGAGTTGTTCGCGACTCTGCTGTGAATCGGCGAGCCGTTTGCCCCCCATCGGCGTCTAGGGATCGTTCTCTGCGAATTCTCACCGGGATTCGCGGGAACGAGCGGATAAAAGCAAGCGCTCAGGCTACGCTCAATGTCCCCCCGCTCCTGCCGCGACCGGCACAGGGCGCTTCATCATCACGCCGGCGGCGGCGAGCGCGATGAACAGGATCGTCAGCATCAGGAACACGTCGGCGAAGCTCATCACGCTTGCCTGCTGGCGCACGATGCCCATCATCTGCTTCAGCGCCATCAGTTGCGCGTCGGAGCCCTGCAGGCGCTGCGTCATATTGTTGAGCGTCTCCAGCGCCGGCACGCGCGACCATGTCACCTGCTCGTGCAGCCGCGAGAGATGCAGGTCCATGCGATCGTTGAGCTGCGTGTTGATCGCGGCAAGGCCGATGGCGCCGCCGAGATTGCGCGTGAGGTTGAACAGACCGGAGGCATTCTTCACCCGTTCCGGCGGAAGCGTACCCAAGGCGGTGTTGGTCACCGGCACGATCGACAGCATCAGACCGATGCCGCGGAAGATCTGCGGCCACAACAACTCCCAGAAATCCCAGTCGCTCGTCACATACGTCATCTGCCAAGTGCCGAAAGCAAACAGCAGGAAGCCCGACATCAGCACGTAGCGCGGGTCGACCTTCTGGCTGAGTTGGCCGGCGATCGGCGCGGTCGCAAACATCGCGAGGCCCGAGACGAACATGGTCTCGCCGATCATGCGCGCGTCGTAACCACGGATTTGCGCCAGATAGAGCGGATAGATGTAAGTGAGCCCGTAGAGCCCGATGCCGAGCACGAAGGAGAACAGGCTGCCGAGCGCGAAGTTGCGATTGGCGAAGGCGCGCAGGTCGACGATCGGCACGCGCGCGGTCAGCACGCGGGCGAAGAAGGCGACCGCCGAGAGCGCGGATATGATCGCGAAGGTGAAGATCGTGTCGTCGTCGAACCAGTCGTAGCGCGGCCCCTCCTCCAGCACGTATTCGAGCGCGCCGAGGAAGCCGGCCATGAAAATGAGGCCCCACCAGTCGAAATGATCGAGCAGTGAATAGTCGGGCTTGTCGAAATCGATGAGCGCAACAGTCGCCACCGTCACGATGATGCCGGGCAAGATGTTGATGAAGAACAGCCAGTGCCAGGAGAGTACATCGGTGACGTAACCGCCGATGGTCGGACCGACGGTGGGCGCGAGCGTCGCGATCAGCCCGATCAACGGTATGACCATGGCCTGCCTCTTGCCGGGGAAGATCGTATACGCCGACGCGAACACCGTCGGCACCATGCCGCCGCCGATGAAGCCTTGCAGCGCGCGCCAGACGATCATGCTGTCGATGGACGACGAGAAACCGCACATCAGGCTGGCGAAAGTGAAGCCCGCGGCCGAGATCGCGAACAAGGTGCGCGTGCCGAGGGCGCGCGACAGGAAGCCGGAGAGCGGGATCGCGACGACTTCGGCGACCAGATAGGCGGTCTGCACCCACGGGATCTCGTCGCCGGACGCCGATAGTCCGGCCTGGATCTCGTTGAGCGAGGCCGAGACGATCTGGATGTCGAGGAACGCCATGAACATGCCGAAACACATGGCGATGAAGGCAAAGACGCGGCGCGGGGGAATACGGTCCGCGCCTCCGGCGCCTCCCGTCGGGGATCGGGAGGAGACCGAAGGCGCGGCGGGGGTGGTGGCTGTACTCATGACACTCAGCCCTCCACCTTAGTTACGGACAACCTCGCGACCGGCGGCCTGGGCGGCGAAAGACATGCCGCTTGTGGCGCTCGCCGTCCGCGACGCCTTGGTGTTGACGCTCACCACCACGGACATTCCGGGCCGCAGCAGCCGCTGCGCCGTCACGTCGGCGGGGAGATGGATGCGCACCGGCAGGCGCTGCACGATCTTGGTGAAATTGCCGGTCGCGTTGTCGGGCGGCAGCAGCGAGAACATCGAGCCGGACGCCGGCGACACGCTCTCGACGGTTCCCGTGAAGTCGTGGCCGGGCACGGCGTCGACGCTGACGTCCACGGGTTGACCGGGACGCAAGGTCGAGAGCTGCGTCTCCTTGAAGTTTGCGTCGATGTAGACCTCGTCGAGCGGCACGATGCTCGCGAGCCGCGTGCCGGTCTGCACAAAGTCTCCGACCTTCACCGCGCGATTGCCGACGACGCCGTCGATCGGCGCGCGCACTTCCGTGAAGGAGAGATCGCGTTCGGCCTTGGCCTGCGCCGTCTGCAGTTCCTGCAACGTGCGGGCGGCTTCTTGCTGCTGTGCACGCAGCACGTCGACATTCGCCAGAGCGGCGTCGATCGCGGCTTGCGCGCTCTGGACCGCCGCATTCGCCTGGTCGCGATTGGCTTGCGCCTGCTCCAGCGTCTGCTGGCTGGCGAAAGCCTTGCCAGCGAGCGATTGCTGCCGCTCGAGCTCCAATTGGGCCCGCGTCGCGGCCGCCTGCACGGAGACGAGTTGTGCCCGCGCCTGCTCGACCTGTGCCTGCTGCGCCGGGATCTGCTGGCCGATGCGCGCGACAGTCGCGCGCTGCGTGGCGACCTTGTCGCGCGCCGCGTCGAGCGCGAGCTTGTAGTCGCCGTCGTCGATACGGGCGATCACGTCGCCGGCGTGCACGAAACTGTTGTCGGCGACGTCAACCGAGAAGACGTAGCCCGCAATCTTGGCCGCCAGCGTCGTCGCATCGGCGTGCACGTAGGCGTCGTCGGTGGAGACGAGATAGCGGCCAACGGTAAGATAATGCTCGCCGTACCAGCCGCCCGCGGCGAGAACGAGAGCCGCCACGGCGCCTAGCAACAGGCGCTTGCGCTTATTTCCAGGTTTGGCGGGATCGCCCGCCGCCGCAGCATTGGGGGCAGGAGCGTCGGCGGCGGGCGTCCGGCGAGCCACTTCCGGTTCGGCCAGTGGCTCGGCAGCGGTCGTGTCGGCGGCGGGCGCCGAAATCTCGGGAGAAACAGCAGCTAAATGAAGAGCCCTCGCCCGCTGAGCGGCGTTCGGGCCCCGGACCCCGACCAGGCGGTCCGAAACCAGTGCTAATTCGTCTTGATCTTTTCGTTCCGGTTGCATTGTCCACTCCAGTCATCGGCAGCGGTCTATTGACCGAACGGTTCAGTCAACATATATCCCATTCTGCCGGTGTCAATAACTTTTTGACCGAACGGTTCGGTCATTAGTCAAAAGTCTGATACTGGAGTGGGGAAAGTTCCCGGCTTCCCGTCCGAACAGCCAATGGTGGCGAAGCCGGTGTTATCGTTAGAGACTGCTGGAATCGCGCTGAAGGGAGCGCCAGACCATGTCGGATTTCGCGGAACTGCTTCGCAACCCGCCCGCTTTGGCGGAGGATGACAATGCCAAACGCCGGCAGATCGTCGACGGCGCGCGCCGTATCTTCCTGGCGCGCGGCTTCGATGCCGCCAGCATGATGGACATCGCCAAGGCGGCCGGCGTCTCCAAGGGCACGCTCTACGTCTATTTCAAGAACAAGGAGGAGCTGTTCGCCGCCATCGTGCATGCCGAGTGCTACACGCATGCCGAGACGACCTTCGGGCTCGATCCGAACGACCACGATGTCGAGGCCGTGCTGACCCGCCTGGGCGTCAACTACGTGAACTTCCTCTGCAATACCGGCAAGGCGTCGTCGCTGCGCATCGTCATCGCCATCGCCGATCGCATGCCGGAAATCGGCAAGGCCTTCTATGAGACCGGCCCGGCCGAAGGCATCGCGCGGGTCAAATCCTATCTGGACGCGCAGGTGCGCGCCGGCGAACTGGTCATCGAAGACACCGAAGTGGCGGCTGCGCAGTTTCTGGACTCCTGCCAGTCGACGCTGTTCAAGCCGGTGGTGTTCAACTTCGCGCCCCCTCCCCCGGACGAGCGCATCCGTCACGTCGTTGGCATCGCCGTGCGGACCTTCCTCGCCGCCTATCGCGTCAAGTAATCCGGCAAGCGGCCGTTAAGCATGCGCGCGCGGCGCGGCTTGATTTGCCGCCGTGCGCTGTCACTCTGTCCGCCAGAGGATGTGCCGATGATGCGAACCCTGGTCCTTGTCGCAAGTCTGGCCGCGTTCGCCGCGCCCGCGATCGCCGATACGTATCCGGTGGCCGGCCGCTTTGGGCCCAGCGCGAGCGACAAAGGCACGACCGATTGCAGCGGCAAGCGCGTCATCGCCTTCAACGGCAATCAGCGGACCGACAGCAATGGCGGCGTGCCGGCCTACCGCAACAAGTCGGTGACGCCCGACGGCGCATCGCGCTGGCGCGTGGAAGACATCTTCACCACCGGTCAGATCAGCAACGCGCACACCATCTATACGCTGCAACAGGTCGACAATGATCACATCGTCATGGACCTGCAGCCCGGCGGCCGACTCAAATTGCAGCGGTGTAAGTGATAATGGTTGTCGTGCTCGGTCATGCCCGCGCTCGTCGCGGGCATTCCGCTTAGGAGAGCACGCTGCCCCGCCTCATCGAGATGGCCGGGACAAGCCCGGCCATGACACACGAGAGACGGCGACAACCTAACTAATCCCGCGCGATGATCTCGTCTTCGCCGCGATGTACCGGCGTCGCGTCGTTGAGTTTCCCAATAATCCTGCGCAATAGGATCGACGGCCGGCGCGCCTTCAAGGCGCTGCGCCGGCGGCGGCGCGGACGCGGGCGCGCGATGCGCACCTGGCCGAGCCGCGCGAAGGGTTCACGCAGATCGCCTTGATCCTCGACCAGCAGCGGCAGGCCGAGCACATTGGCCCAACTACGCCATTCGGCAATCGCGTCGTCCGGCTCGCGCGTGACGAACAGCGGCAGCACCAATGACGGATCCTTGTGCGCAAGCACGACGGCGACGCCCTCGGCGCAATCCATCACGCGCAATGCGATGCCGGTGAAAGCCGACAACGGCATGTTGAGCGCCATGCGCACGCCGCGCACCGAACGGCGCACGACCACACGCTCTCGATGGAGCTCGATATCGCGCACCCGCCCGTCGGCCGCGGCATCGCTCGCCGCAAATCGCACAGGCAGGGCGAACGGGTCGAGCCGCTCGCCGCGGCTCGACCCGGCGGGGCAACCGCCACTTCGCATCTGACGCCTCAATCTCTCCCGCGCCAGGCTTATGTGCCCGGTCGCACGAGGATCATTGCAGAGCGGCGTCCGAAACCGCTTAAATTTCTAAGTTAACCGAAGGTACCTGGACTTGCTTCGCCGGCTATGATTGACGAGACGTTGCCACGCTGCCGTCAATTTGTTCCAATCCGCCAGTTGAAGGAGGGCGGCGTCGGCGCCATGTGTTAAGTCGTTCCGGCGCGCGCGCACGCGCGAACCCGGAATCCAGACAAAACGCGGCGCTTTGTTTCTGGATTCCAGGTTCGCTCGCCGAACGCGAGCACCCCGGAATGATGGCTCTCCAATAAAGGCAATGTCACGCATGCTCGCACCCGCCAAATCTCTCTTCGACCAGTCCGCCCTCCTCGACCGCGCCGAACGCTTGGTGAAGGCCGCCAAGGCCGCTGGCGCCGATACCGCCGACGCTGTGGCGGTGCGCGGCCTGTCGCTGTCGATCGAGATCCGCGACGGGGCCGTCGAGGAGTCGGAAAGCTCGGAAGGCGACGACATGGGCTTGCGCGTGTTTGTCGGGAAACGCAGCGCGGTCGTCTCAACAAACGACATGTCGGACAGCGGCACGGCGGCGCTGGCCGAGCGCGCGGTGGCGATGGCGCGCGTCGCGCCGGAAGACAAATACAATGGGCTTGCCGACGAGAGTGAACTTGCGCGTGAATTTCCCGATCTCGATCTCATCGACCGTGCATTGCCGACGGTGACCCAGCTTGAGCAGCTCGCGCGCCGCGCGGAAGAAGCCGGCCTCGCAGTGACCGGCGTTGCCAAGTCGGGCGGCGCATCGGCTTCGGCCGGGATCGGCGGCATGGTGCTGGTGACGAGCCACGGCTTTCGCGGCGCCTATCTCGGCTCCAGCCATGGCGTGTCGATGACGGCGATCGCCGGCGAAGGCACCGGCATGGAGCGCGACTACGATTATTCGTCGGTGCGTCACGCATCCGACCTGGAGGACCCTGAGAAGATCGGCCGCACGGCCGGTGAGCGCGCCATCGCCCGCCTCAATCCGCGCAAGGTGTCGACACGCAAAGTGCCGGTGGTGTTCGATCAGCGTGTGGCGTCCTCGCTGGTGTCGCATCTCGCCAGCGCCGTGAACGGCGCATCGATTGCGCGCAAGACCAGCTTCCTGAAGGACAAGATGGGCGAGAAGATTTTCGCCGACGGGATCCGCATCATCGACGATCCGCTGCGCAAGCGCGGCTTGCGTTCGCATCCCTTCGACGGCGAAGGCGTCGCGGTGAAGAGCCTGGCGCTCATCGATGACGGCGTGCTGCGCTCGTGGATTCTCGACTCCGCGACCGCGCGCGAACTCGGGCTCAAGACGACCGGACACGCCAGCCGCGGCGTTTCGTCGGGTCCATCACCCAGCCCGAGCAATCTGCATCTCGAAGCTGGCAAGCTCTCGCCGGACGACCTCATTGCCGACATCAAAGACGGCTTCTACATCACCGATCTGATCGGTAGCGGCGTCAACATGGTGACGGGCGATTACAGCCGTGGCGCCTCTGGCTTCTGGATCGAGAATGGCAAGAAGACTTTTGCCGTGAGCGAGGTCACCGTCGCCGGGCATCTGTTCGATATTTTCCGCACGCTGACGCCGGCGAACGATCTCGAATTCCGCCACGGCATCAACGCGCCCACAGTGCGGCTGGAGGAGCTGACCGTTGCCGGGCAGTGAGCGTGCCGCACTGAAGGGCAAGCTGGAAGCCATCATGCGCGAAGCGGGCGAACTCGCCCGCGTCACGGCGAGCCGGCCGCTCAAGCACTGGACCAAGGGCCACGACAGGTCGCCGGTCAGCGAGGCCGATATTGCCGTCAACGACCTGTTGCGCGATCGGCTCGCGGCGCTCACACCGGGCGCCGGATGGCTGTCGGAGGAGACCGAGGACAACCTGTCCGAACGGGACCGGCCGCAGACCTGGGTCGTCGACCCGATTGACGGCACCCGCGCCTACATTTCGGGCCGTACCGACTGGACGATCTCGGTCGCCCTGGTCGAGGACGGCCGCCCGGCGGTGGCCGCGCTGTTTGCGCCGGTGACGGAGGAAATGTTTATCGCTGTGCGCGGCGAGGGTGCCACGCTGAACGGCAACCCGATGCACGCTCCGAACGACGACGGTCTAACCGGGGCCAAGATCGCAGGCCCGAAACGCTACCTCGCGTGGCTTGAAAGCCTCACGCCGAGCATTCTGCCGCAAGCCAAAATCCATTCCCTCGCACTGCGGCTCACCCGCGTGGCCCATGGCGACCTGGACGCCGCCTTTGCCTCTGGGGGCAGCCATGACTGGGACCTTGCGGCGGCCGATCTTTTGGTGCACGAAGCCGGCGGCCTGCTGACCGACCTTTCCGGCCGGTCGCTGCGCTACAACCGTCCGCATGTCGTGCATGGTGCGCTGGTCGCCGCCGGTCCCATTCGCCACGGCATGCTCGTTGCACTGGTACGCGATCGGATGCCTGAGTTCGCGTAGGGTTCAAGGAAGGGACATAAAAAGAGGCCGCAAGGCCCCACTCGACATCCAACCTCTGCTGCCGGGGCGATTTTTTACAAAGGTCCATCGATGTCCGAACCCGGAAATTCAAAACAACTTCTGCACCTTGTTATTGGCGGCGAGCTCATCGAGCTCGGCGGCACCGAATTCAAGGATCTCGAAAAGGTCGATATCGTCGGCGTCTATCCGAACTACGCGACCGCTTATGTCGCCTGGAAGGCGAAGGCGCAGCAGACCGTCGACAACGCGCACATGCGCTACTTTATTGTTCACCTGCATCGCCTGCTCGATCCCGCGCCCGCCGCAAAACAATAGCCAGGACCGCGACAATCTGCTCCGGGACAGGCGCCCGGAGGCCTGACGGCTTCGGACAGGATCGTGCGTAGCGCTGTATAAGACCGTGTGATGCTGATTCAGTCCGAACCGAACTGCCTGCCGGGGTGCCGATGCCGTTCATGAAGCGGGTCGCCGCCTCGCCCGCGTTTCAGGAAACGGTGGGCGCGCTCGGCGCGTGGTATCTCAGGCTGGTCTGGCACACGAGCCGCGTGACGCTCGACCCGCCGACCATCTACGAGACGGTCAAGACGCCCGCCATCATCGCCATGTGGCACGGGCAGCATTTCATGATGCCCTTCATCAAAAAGAAAAACACCGAACACCGCGCCAAGGTGCTGATCTCGCGCCATCGCGACGGCGAGATCAATGCCCGGGCGGCCGAGCGGCTCGGCATCGGTACTATTCGCGGTTCCGGCGCCCATAATGGCGAGTTCCACCGCAAAGGCGGCGCCTCGGCCTTTACGGAGATGCTGTCTGCCCTTGAAGACGGGTATAATGTGGCTCTCACGGCCGACGTGCCGAAGATTGCGCGCGTCGCCGGCTTTGGGGTGGTGAAGCTGGGGCAGCATTCCGGCAAGCCGATCTATCCCGTCGCGATCGCCACGAGCCGCCGTGTCGAACTCGACAACTGGGACCGCACGGCGGTGAACCTGCCGTTCAGCCGCATCGCGATGGTGGCAGGGGAAGCGATCTACGTGCCGAAGGACGCCGACGCGGCGGCGCTGGAGACCGCGCGGAAATTCGTCGAAAGCGAGCTCAACCGTTTGACCAAACGCGCCTACGAGATCGCCGATCGCAAGAGGAGCGCAACGCCGTGAGCGACCGGCTGCCGGCGAGCCTGCGCACCTACAGGCTGCTCTCTGCGGCGGCGCGGCCGCTGACGCCGCTCTTGCTGGCGCGCCGGCTCAAGCGCGGCAAGGAACATCGTCAGCGATTTGGCGAGCGTCGCGGCGAGAGCCATCTCGACCGGCCGCACGGGCCGCTGGTGTGGCTGCACGGCGCCAGTGTCGGTGAACTGGCAAGCGTGTTGCCGTTGATCGAAAGCATCGCCGCGCGCGACATCAACATGCTGGTTACCACCGGCACCGTCACGTCGGGCGGACTCGCCGAGCAACGTTTGCCGCGTGGCGTGCTGCACCAGTTCGTGCCGCTCGACGTCCCGGCTTTCGTCCGCCGCTTCCTCGATCACTGGCAGCCGGATCTGGCGCTGTTCGTCGAATCCGATCTGTGGCCGAACATGGTGATCGAAGCATCGCGCCGTGACGTGCCGATGGTGCTGGTGAACGGGCGCTTGTCGGAGAATTCGTTCCGCCGCTGGAACCGCCTGCCGACGGCGATCGTCAATCTGCTGGAGCGCTTCGACTTGTGCCTCGCGCGCACGCCAACCGACGGCGAGCGTCTGAGCGGCCTGGGCGCGGGCAATGTCATCGTCACCGGCAATCTCAAGCTCGACGTACCGGCGCCGCCGGCCAACGCGGAGAAATTGAAGGCCTTGCAGCTCGCGATCGGGCGCCGGCCTATCATGGCGGCGGCCTCGACCCATGCCGGCGAAGAAGAACTGATGATTGC
>Ga0310811_10001254_pt1 | contig 32415 bp, 38 predicted proteins | sample YCmetagenome_FD_207642 | JGI IMG/M metagenome (GOLD analysis project Ga0310811, IMG submission 207642) | Soil microbial communities from experimental microcosm in Duke University, North Carolina, United States - YC | ecosystem: Engineered > Artificial ecosystem > Soil microcosm > Unclassified ...
GAAGTTCTACCGGGGCCTGGCCAAAAAACCGGCAGACCGCGTAATTCCAGATGTACATGATGGTCATCGAAAAACAGAAGAACGCGCGCATCCACATCATGTAATGGTCGTTCGATACGTTCTGCGCCGCCGCCGCGATGACCTTGTTCTGCTGGTCGATCGCCGCTTCCTGCAGCTGCGTCTGCACATCAAGTATGTGCATCTGTGCAGCCTGCTTTGCCTGCGGATCCGGGATGAACTTGTCAATCAGATCCTTGCCGAGATTGATCGCGCTCGAGATCGCGCTGGTTGGATTTACTGCTGCGCCGAGGGCCTGGCCCAGGGCTGATCCTGCGCTAGCCATTTATGCTGCCTCCTCTTGATTGAACAGGTTGAATTCCGCCTCGCGCCTCTTTTTGAGCGCTTCCACTTCCACATGCCCGGCATGATCCCACTGGAGGAGCTGATGGGCTGCGGCGTCATAGTTTCCCGCATTCAGATCGGAGAGCAATGTTGAGCTTGCCAGGCGTCCGGATCCCAGGTTGAACACAAAATCCACCAGGGCATCGAACTGGCCTTGCGTAAGCTCCACTTTCACCAGCCGCCGCACGCTGTCCTCTGCGATCGCCACATCCTTGGCCAGGATCTTGGCTCCGATCGCGAGTGAGATTCCATTTGGAAATGTTTCGCCTGGCAGCAGGCGGTGGCCGTAGCCGATAGTTTTCTTGCCGGCGATATCGGTATACACCGCGCCGCGGAAACCTTCCGACTGCTGCAGAAGTTTCAATCCGATTGAGCTGAGATTCATATGTGCACCCTTAAGAGTTGAATGATTCCGATGATGAATCCGCCGGCGACGGCGATAACGGTGATGGTTTGAGCAATCTCACGAATCAAGCCAAACGCACCGCCGCGGCGTTCGGCGAAGTTGGATAGCCGCTTGATCTCTTCGCTCTGTTTGTTGTTCTGCTCGATGACCTGGTTCCATAACTCCTCTTCGCGTTTGCGATCCTGCCCCCGGCGCAGTTCGATATCGCGCATCTCTTGGTACAGCCTCTGCACTGCCCCGCGCAGCCCGGTATCGATGCCGCTCTTCATGTCGCCGTAGACGGCCGTCGTGACGTCGGTCATCCGTTCGGCGATAACCTTGATGGCGGCCAGGTCTGCAGCATGCGCCTGGATGAGCGCGGCCAGCTGGTGAGAGCGATCGCGCATCTCCTTTTCGATCTCTTTCAATTCCTCCTGGCTTGTCTCATGCTCTGCCATTCTTCACTCCGTGAAGGAATGTCTCAGTTGTGTAAAGAGAAAAAAACGGGTCCGCAGGTATCGCTCCAAGTGTCTGCGACGTAGGTAATCGAAGCATTCAGAGCTCCGCCCGATGTGACATTGTTGGTGGCCGCTCCTGCAGTACATTGAGGCAGGAAGCGCCGCGTGGCTCCCGCCAGAACGGCCGTGCCTGCGTTTCCGGTAAGCCCCACGTTGTAGCGGGAACCGGCCTGCACGGTGCATGGAGCCGTCCAGGATGCCGTAATGTCGTTTCCTGCTGCCGGCGCAAAGGTAGTTCCGACTGTCGGGTTCACATGACACACGAGCGTTCCGCTCGCATCGTAGATGCCCAGGCTGTAGAGGGCTGCGCTATTGTCCGCTGTCGCTACACGATAGGTGATTTTGTTTGCCGTCACCGTGACGGGAAACCAGATCGACCACAGCCTGGTCTGGTTGGCCACCACCTGCGATGTTGGCGAACCCAGCTCATTTGTCCATTCGGTTGCCGAGGGAACCTTGGCCGCCACAAAGGCATCCGTGGCCACTTTGGTGCTCGCATCGGTGCTCGGCTGCGTGGTCGCAGTTATCCCATCGGGCAGCGCCGAAGTGCCGCTTACCGCTGTGCCGGCGGCTGCATAATACGCAAGCTGGTTGAGGGCGCCTGAGTTCACGGTGCCGGATCCGCCTGCGCTGCCAAAGCAATTCAACGGGCACGGCAGCCAGGTGCCATCGTTGCCGGTGCCATCGCTTGAGTAGTAGATGCCGGCATGCTGCACGCGCCCCACCGCTGCGCCCACGCCTCCAGATCCCGCCATGGGCAGCCAGGTGCCATCGCCGCCGCTGCCGTCGCTTGAATAGAACGCGCCCACCTTTGCGGGCCGATAGCCTGCAGCTCCTACCGCGATGGTGAGTGCCGCCGCGATCGCCAGCACAAGCCATGCATTTCTCAATCTTTGCTGCTTCATCATTTGCTCCTTTTACTGGATAACTCTTACGTTGTAAGTACTCGCTGTGGGTGTTCCTGCGATGGCGGCGCACACCGTCACATTCACAGTTCCGGTCGATGGCACCCAGGCCCTCCAGTAGAAAGCATCACCTGGGTAAGTGTTCGGCGTTGCCATCACTGCCATGCCCACGCTGGCGCCGGTGAAACTCGAAGAGACTAAAGAGCACGCGCCGGCGGCGAGCGCTGATCCTCCAACTGATGGGCTTATACCAGCGATGGTTGTCGCTACCGGCGTTCCTCCAACTTTTGTCCCGATCGGCATGTTTGGCGCAATGTCGATGTAGGCCCAGGCGACCCACATATCGTGGCCGCTTATAACCGAGCCGTTTCCTATGCCAATGTCGCCCGTCCTGCCGGTGAAATCGAACGGGATTGTGTAGGTCTGAAGAGACGCCGAGCACGTGACGGTTTGAGAGAAAGCCACCACAGATTGAATTTCGATTTGGGGAACAGCGCTTGTGATCCCGCCTGGACAGAGAAGAGAGATGTACAGCGTTCCCTTCGCTGCCGGAAAGTTCGTCCCGATCGTGAAGAAACCCTTGTGGCTTGGATTTGTCGGATATGCCTGCTGGAAATTCTGGTAAACCCCATTCGACTTTAAAAGTATCTCTCCCCCGCTGGGCGAGTTGGCGTCATCTTGATAGAGGCTGCTCCACGCCTGACTGCCGGGAACGCCGAGAATGAAGTCGTGCGGCCAAAGGAAAAGATCTTCGTGCCGGTAAGGCACGGCCGGATAACCATCTGCGGCAAAATCCGGCTCCTGGCCGCCAAGGACGTTTGGAATTCCTTTCTGCGGCGTGAGCGTCGTGTAAGCAGGGTAAGGAATGCCGCTGGGATAACTGAAACCATTGTTGTATCCGAGCAGCGTGTTGCCCAGGCCCTTGTTGTTCACGGGGCTGTTCGCCGAAAGCCCGTCAAATACATTGCCGATCCCGAAAAGATTGATCTGTCCGCCGCCAGGAAAACAGTAGCAGGTTGAGAAGCGGATATCGAGCCACGCCTGGTTGTTCGTGTCTGCCGATATGCTCATTTCTCCGCTGATCGTGTAGCTGCCCGAATCGGCCCGCACGCCAAAACGAGAGTCGTTGACCATGGACCAGCTTTCGAGCTCTTGGATGTTGATGATCCAGCCAGGCCCATCTGAAAAGTTATTCGGGGCATACATGAACTGTGGCCCGGCCAGCGTGGTGTATTCCACATGATCCATCTCGCTCTCGCCGCCGTTGTAAGTAATCCATGGAAAGCGCGTGATGAAAAACTTCAGATGGTCCCAATGCTGAAAGTCTCCGCCGGTGGTGTAAAAATTATTAATTTCCGATCCGCCCTGAAAGACTCCGAAACTCTGCCCGTAAAAGCTGATGTGATCTGCGTGCAGGCCGTACTGGTTCCAGGCGCCCTGGTTGAACATCGAGCAGGTTGTGCCGGTAGAAGTCGATCCCCCTGTAGAGCTGAAATTGATGTTCTTCATCACCGGGTACTGGCTGCCAGCCGTCTGGCTTGGATTAGGCCAATCCGTCGTCTTGGGGTCGTTATTGTCGAATGCGATCGCGCAGTTGCCGATGTTGGTCGCGACCGGGAGATCAAGAAGCGAGAGATAAGAATGCGCGCTTGCTACCGTGGTCACGGCCGGCGCAGCCAGGGTCACGATCTTCCAGGTACTGGCGCCGCCGTTTGATGTTCCCCAGCAGGGATCCACGGATGCAACGGTGGTGGCAAGATTGCCCATCACCGTCACCGTCGCGCCGCTTGAGTGTGTTGCCGCTGTGGTGCCGGACTGCCCGCGCATGACCGTGATGGTCGAGATTCCGTTGGTCTGTGTTCCCACGTACATCAGGATTTCGGAATCAACTTTCAGATACCCAAAGATGGTTGGCCATGAGCTCGACGTTGCGCCGGTCAGCGCGATGCTGGTTTGTGTCGTGGTGGTGATCGCTGCAGCCAGGGCAGTTGTCGTCACCGTGGCGCCGGCGCCGCCGATCAGAATATTCTGCCCTACGTCGTTGCAGCCGATCGATGCCGTTCCGCCCGCGGTAATCACCGCGCTTCCGCTTGTCATCGAGCCGCCATCAAACCAGCGCCCGGGCCAGCGGTGCAGCAGATTGGGAACGGTGGTTGTCGTGGGAGTCACCGACCTGTCCAGCAGAAAAGAAATGTCCTGTATCAGCCAGGACTGGTTGAAGGTGAAAGATCCGTTTATCGATGGGTCGGGCACATGCAAAATGTCATATCCCGGCTTTCCCCTGATCGTGACTCCATACGAAACCGTCGCCGTCCCGCTGCCGGAAGGCTGCCCCACAAAAGGAACGCCGGTGTACTCGATGGTGCTGGTCAGATAGCAGCCGCCTGGCGGCTTGGGAAAGTAGACCACTGCCGGCGCAGAATTCCCCGTCTTATAACTTTGCGCTACTGTCATCGCCGCGACGATCGCGTTGTGGTCATCGGTTATGCAATCGCCCTTCGCGCCGTAAGTCAGAACGTTGATTTGCGTGTTCGCATTCAGGATGATGCTGCCCCTGGTATCAGTTGCGCCGACTCCGCAGAAAGCACCCGAGCAATTTCCCTGCAGCTGGCCCGAGCTGCCGGCTGGGTTCGCGGCCGTCCCGCCGGCTGAGACACATTGATTGGTGGCGATGTTGTAAATCGGTGTCGTTCCGCCGCAGCCTGTCGGCCATCCAATGCCCGTGTGGGGGTTGATGGGATGGCTTGGCTGCGCGTGTCCGAATAGGACGGCAAAAAAGAAGAGAAGCAGGAAAAGCATCACTTGCGCAAGCAGCCGTTCGCGCGGGCCAAAAACCTTGGCACTGTCCTTAAACAACACAAAGCGCATTAATTTTGTCCGGTGTCCCATCGGGTCCAATCTCCGTTGCAAAGTTGAGGGTGATTGCCGTTCCCACCGAACTCCAGTCGGCTGGGTCGAGAATCGTGCCGTTGTAAAGTACTGCGACAATCAATCTGGCGCCAGGGGCCACATAGTTCACCCCCGGCACAGCGCCCGTGCAGGCAATCACTTTCAGGAACTGCAGCGGGAATCCGTAAGGTGCGACAATCTGCGCCGCCTCGCTCAGATCGATTATGCCGGCGCCGTCGAAGCGATAGTTGCCCGCCTGAATCACGTTCTTCTCGGCGTCAAGTACTGCAACCTCGTAGAAGGTGACATCTGGACCTGGAGTAATCACGTCATTGCCATACAGGTCAATTGAGAGCGGCGTGGATCCGACTTGGGGCCCTACGAGTTTGGGAATGGTCGCATCCGCAAGGATGCATGTTCCCGGTACCGCCGGAACGATCGGTCCGGATCCGCAAAGAGTGATGCGCAGATAGCCGCCCATCTCCGCACCCGCGAGAATGGATTCGAGATTGGCGGTGAGCGTGATTTGCGGAGTCAGTGCCATTTGCGCCTCACTTGAAAAACCAGACTGGACCTACATGCGCTGTCCGTGGATGGTCATCCGGATTGCCGAGTATTTCTTTCTTGAACCATGGTTCGACCGAAAAAGCCGGATCGATGTAGAACAATGCCCCCCCGGTCAGATCCTCAGAAATCTCCGAAGTGTAGAGCTCATCCAGGCGGTTCAGAAACACCCGCACATTGCCCGTGCGTATATTCGGTATATCCGGCGGGTATATCGTTCCCCGCTTCGCCGGCGCCGTCTGGGCAACCTCGAGCCAGTCACCCCATCCCTGGAAAACACGGTTGCGCAGAGTCTGGGCTACGGCCAGCATGTTGTTTACGCCGCCATACCGGCTTCCCTCTTCGATCGCAAATTCTGCGATCTTCGCCCGTGTGAAGGTGTCGAGATTCATTACTCGTCCGTTTCTATCCAGCGGTTCAGTTTGCGCGTCATGGAGATCTGCATATCCAGACCCACTTTGCCGTGAGCAGTGTTGAATATTCTGCGATCGCCGTGCTTGTCCCGATAGAGGAAAGCCCCGACATAGCCCACCAGTCGCCGGCCGCCCGTCTGCTTTTGAAAATCTCTGACCAACTTGGTCAACTGGCGCGTGGCATCGTCATATTCCTCGCTGCAGTCGATCGCTGTCAGGCCGCTCTTCTTGGCGCGAAGCTGCTTGTCTCTCATTTCGAGATCCGGCCAGTTCTTCGCGCCTGGCACAGTTTTGTTCATATCGGCCTCCCCACCTTGATCTGGCGATAGACCTTCAGCTGCTGGCGGTACCAGCTGCCGGCTTCCCCGATCGGCCGGCCGAAAGCTTTGTCCACTTCTTCTTCCGTGAGGATCTCGGCCACAATCAGCACGAGCATGGCCGTGCGCCATCCGCGGTACTTCTCCTTGGTGGCCACGCCATATTCGTCGAAGCGCATGATGCTCCACTCGGGGCCAGGATCCTGGAGGCTCGTGAGCGTGCGGCGAACCTTGCGGCCTTCGCGGCAAGCCATGTAGTTCTCAAAAAGCAGATCCTTCTGCCGCTGTGTGCTCACGTGGGCCAGCTCCTCGAGATAACCGGCCTCATCCATCGCCACCGGCGAAACCCAGGCATTGACTCCCACCAGGCCGTGACGTGTCCAATCGTTCAGCCAGATCCGCGCATCGCGGTGTTCTTCTTCCCGCGCGTCGACGCCGGCCGCGCGAAGCTTGCGGAGTACTTCGCTGGCATAGAGCACATTCACCATGCGCTCTTTTTCGTGCTCCTCTGCCCAGCGTTCCTGACCTGGCAGGTGCTGCCGTTTGGCTTTCTCGCGATTCGATTCGTAAAGCTCAAGGTTTTCATCGACCCATGCGGATGGATCGTTCTCGACCCTGCGCAGCATGGAGATGGCGGGGTCATAGTGGCCGGGCGTATCGAACTCCCGATCAAAATCGAGGTTCTTCATTTTCTTGCGATCGAGCGTTCTTTGCCGCACGGCCGCCCAGTCGAATTGATCCCAGTCGCGATCGCGAATTTCCCGTCCGCCCTTCAGCTCCGCCGCCGCTCGTGCCAGGCCTGGGTCATACTTCAGCGTTGGCGCGCTCTGGTGTTGGATCGGGATGATGATATGCGGCATATATTCCTCTAATAGCTGGCGTATATCTTCCAGCATTTCGTGGGGCGTTTTACCTTCCCAGAAAAAGGGGTACGGAGGGGTAGGCTCGATGGCCGCCCCTCCGTCCTGGTTTACTTGGCCGGTTCCAGGTTCGGATCGATCTCCGTCACCACCGGTCCGGTTCCCGTGCTCGCCGCTCCCGCGATGGCCTGGTTGGGCGATAGCGGAGCTGCTGCTGGCGCTGAGGTCGTGGCCTGGCCTTCCGGGTCCGCGGCGGCCGGCTCTTCGGTGGTTGCCGAATCGGTGGCCTTGACTGTTTCGCCAGGCGCTGGCTGCACATCAAAAGCGATCTTGATGCTAGTCAGCACGGGCGCCGGAGGAGGCGGTGGAGGAGGATTGGTGATGTTTACTTCAACTTCCTCGGTATCGCTCAGCTCCTTGCCTTCGGCGGTTTTGAGCGAAACCTCGACATTGGCGATGCCATCCGCCAGGGCCGTAATTGTTGCCGTTTCGCCGTCCGGATCTTCAACGAGTGATGCGACTTTTTCGTCGTCAATGATGAACGTAGCCGGCGGCATGACGAAATCTGCCGGCATGGGGTTGCCGTTCTGGTCAAATCCAAGGACGGAAGCGATGGCTACCTGTCCCGCTACGGTGAGAATTACTGTTCCTGTTACTGGCGCCATGGCGCACTCTCCTTGTTGGGTTTTGAAAACAACTTTGATTCGTGTCAGCCGCGGTCTATGTCCGCGCTCGCGTTCTCGCAATTCCTCGAGCAGCTCTGCGGCCTCTCGCTCTTCTTGCTCGATGCGCTTCCTTCGCGCAGCAAACCAATCGAGGATCCTGCGTTCCCAGCCCTCCATCACTGCTGCTCCTCCTCGCCCGTCTGTTCTTCGGCCGGCTGCTGCTGCTCCTGAAGGGGCGTAGCGATCGCGCGCGCAATCAGCGGGGCATAGTGCTGTGGACTGAGATTGTTTCGCGCTGCAAAGTCGAGCAGCTTGCCCACGTTGGGGTTGGTTGCAGCTTGTCGCATCACGTAACGCATGCCATCGGCGAGAGCTGCGCCGGTCACTGCGCCCGTCCACGCATCCGCTCCGACGGTGTGAGCGATCGCGGCGCCGGCCATGGCGCCCATGCCGCCGCGGCCGATGTGCCTCCCCATCTCGAGCATGGTTTCTTTGGCCACACTCGAAGCCGCGCGTGCTGTCGAAGCATTTGAGAGCAGCATCGTGATGCGCTTCAAATTCGTGACGCCTTCCGATCCAATGAGCCGCTCTGCATCGGCGCGGTTCGTGCCTTTGCTTAGCCAGGCCTCGAGCGCCTTGGTGCGTCCGGTCATGATCCGCGGCAGGCCTCGCTCGCTTTCCTCGGACGTGATGCCGTTCATCATCCGCTCTGTCACGTTGTGCAGGTTGGCGAGCGTCATCGAATCGCGCCATGCCGATCGAGCTGCCCGATAGTCCGTTGGCGAAATGGCGCTGGCATGGCGGGTCATGAGATTGTCGATTGCCTCATTGGCTTCGCTCAACCTGGTCTCGGCCGCTTCGACGGCTTCCATGCTCGAGGCCGATCGAATGACCTTTTGCGCAGCTTTGACCTGGCCATTGAATTTTGAGAAATCGCCGCCGCTTACGCGATCGAGGGTTTCGTAAATCGGCTTCGCCGCGGCCTGCACCTGTGCTGCAGCATCGCCGAATGTATGGACCTGGCCCACGGCCGCATTGACGTCCGCCGGCGCGAAGCGCTGCACATAAGGACTCGCATGGTAGAGTCCCAGCTGCTCCTGCAGGGCCTTGAATTGGTCATCGATCAGGCTCTGTTGTTTCGTTGGCAGGCTGTCATAAGTCGGACTCTGGCGCAGATCGTCAAGCTGCTGCAGCCAGGCCTCGGCCTCGCGCGGATCCGTCGTCTGGAGATTCCCGCCGCCGCCTACGATCTCACCACGTGCCTCCGGAGTGCGCTGGGTACGGATATCGGCGCCGGTGCCGCCTTCAGCACCTGGGATGGGGTGGCCATTCACAAACTCGGCCGTGCGTGTGGGTGCGCTCTCGGCCGTGAATCGTGGATCCTTGAAAGCCGCGCGCGGTTCCTGGGCTGCAGAGTGCGCAATCTCGCCGGTAGGCGTTTCCGTCGTTCCTGGTCCCTCGAGTGTGAAGGTGAAAGGTTCCGCGCCTTCGCCGGCGCCGAGCCTGGGCACGCCTTCTGCTGCAGGCTCTACAGCGCGGTTGCCGTAAAGGTTGACCCATGTCAGTGCGTTCCCTGCTCCCTGGCGCGCCGTGTTGCCCAGAACGGCCTGGGCGCCGGTTTGCTGAGCAGCTGCGATCTTCGGAGCGCCGGCTGCATTGGTGCCTGTCGGCTCGCCGGCTTCGTTCACTTGTTCGGCCAGGGCGGGGATCTCCTCGCCGGCGACGTTGAGGACTTTGGGGGCGCGCTTCAGGAGTGCCCTTCCTGCAGCTCCTACGGCCTCTGTAGCGCCGCGCGTGGCTCCGCCGAATACGGCCGCCTCGGCAGCCTGGCCGGGATCCATGGTGTGGCCATACGTTTGCGCGCCCATCAGGGTGGCGTCTTTTGCGACTTTCAATCCGATGGCCATCAGTCCCGCAATTTTTGAATTGCCTTTGATGACCTGAGCCACCTGCTGGGCCTGTTTCAGATGCTCGGCGGTGTCGACGGCGCCGACGGCCGGGCCCACCATTTTCAAAAGTCCGTCAGTACCCATGTACTCGAGCACCTGTTCACCGATGGCGCCCACGTTTTGCCAGAATCCCTCCGGTGGCCCTCCCGATCGCAACCAGTTCGCGGCATCATGCAGATGCTTGTCGACGGTTGCAGCCAGGGCGGTCTTGTTGGGCTCTCCTTCGCCGGTTGGGTTTCCGATCGTCGGCGGAGTGCTGGGCGTCGAAATCATGTCGAGCACATTTCCCACCAGGTGGGCGGCCGAATTGATGACACCGGATCCGGTTCCACTGAGCGGCTGCAGCCAGGATGGATCCTGCGAGGAGTCGGTGATGCGCTGCATGCCAGTCGGCGCGGGGGCGGATCCTGGATTCGCACCCCCGGCCGGCTGTGAGGCGGCGGGGGATGAGCCCGCGGCCAGCTTCGCACCTGGTGGCAACGGAGGCAGACCGCCACCCACCGGTGCGAGTTTCGCTCCTGGAGGCAAAGGGGGAAGATTTAGGGCTGCGCGGGTACCCATTGTCCACCTCTCACCACAAGGGTTGTTTTGCCATCAGCTGCGATCGCAGTCGGTTCCCCGGGCGTGATCTTCACCGGCGCGGGTCCGCCTGCAGGCGTCAAGGGTTTCGCCGGCGAGTACTCCTCGCCATAGCGCTGCTGGATGTAGCGGTTATTGCGCGCCATGGCTGAACGTGCGCCATTCAGGATTTCGCGCGTGGTTTGAACCGCGCCGCGCAGATCTTTGATGGTGGGGTTTGATCCAAACTGGCGTTGCGCCGTCTTCAGTTTGAGATCCGATTCGCCACTGCCGAGCAGCGGGTTACCGATCAGAGTGCCGAGCGCGGTTTGTGTGTCGCTCAGGGCCTGGTCGAAGTTCTTTGCAGCCTCGAGGCCCAGCGTTCTTTTCGCCCATAACTTCACTTCGTTGATCGGTGCGTTATCGCCCAGGCCTGCGCGCTTGGCCAGGTCTGTCACGAGATCAAGCTGCGAGGGCACACCGGGCGCTCCCAGCATGCGATCGATGCCGATCAAAAACGCCTGCGTCTTCGGCGCTTCGGCGAAGTGTGATTCCTGGCGAATGATTTCGGGCGAGTAGGGCAAGCCGAAATGCGCTCGCGAGTAAGCATCAGCAGCAGCGGCATAGTGCGCCGCGCTGGGCTGGCCTTTAGTCGTGCGCAGAGGAATGTCCTTGCCCGCGAGATAGCGGCCAGATGCCAACCCTTCGGAAATGTCATCGGCTTCGCTTGTGCCTCCACCGCCGGTTCCTGCCGCTGCAGCATTGGCATCGGCTTCGCGCGCCTGAGCATAGCTCAGTGTGTTTTCCGCCTTGGTGCGGCTGGCTTCGCGTCTCTGATCTTCTGCCTTGTGGAACTCATCGAGCGCATCTTTCGATTGCCCCATCAGCAATTTCGAAGCCTGGTCATTCGAGATCGATCCCGATGGAATGGTGAACGTCTCTTCATTCAGCTTTCCGTCTTTGATCGATTTCACCGTGATGGGAATGTCTTTGGTGATTTTCGAGCTGAGCCAGTCCGGAGTCACCAGTGCAGCGTGAATGCCGTCAACCTTGCCGTTGCCATCCACATGGGGAATCGCAATCAATTGCCCGTTGGCCTGGTGATCATGGAGCTGCGGCATGTCCTTGAACGTTTTGATCACGGATGGAAAATCAGGAAACACTCCCATGTCCTGCGATCCCTCGCCGCCTTCGGCAATCATCTTGGTGAAGTTGGTTTCGCGTTCCGAATCGGCCACCGTGGCTTCAACCTGTGCGCGTCCAAGCCGGAAGGCGGATTCGGCGATCTGGTGAGAAAGAAGAGCATTTTGCGCGTTCGAAGTTGCAGCCTTTTGCTGCATTTCGAAGTCTTCGTTGGCCTGCTGGCGCTGCCGCTGCACATTCTGCTCGCCCTGCTGTGTGCCGGCCTGGATGCCCAGGCCGATCTTTCGCGACGTGGATCCTGGTCCGGTACCACCGCCGGCTGCTGCAGCTCCATAGCCGGCCAGGGCGCCTGAGATGATGCGCTTCCACTGCTGGCCTGGTCCGCTCTTCACCGCGGTGGCCACCATCTTGCCGGTTGCCGGATCGCGCGCCAGCGTCACGTCCGAGGATCCGCCCAGAGCATTCAGGATCCCGTGGTAGACCTTCGATCCCCAACTGTCGGCCTTTTGCTGCTCAAGGGGAATCTGCGCAGCCTGTTCACCCGGCGCAGCGCGCTGCACGTCCGGCTGCGCCGGCGTCGAGGTTGCGGGCGCAGTCGCCTGCGGTGACGCGGGCGTGGGCTGAGCAGCTTCCGGCGGGGGTTGCGCTGGGTTCTGCTGCTGCGGTGTGTCATCGACTTCAGTAGCTGTATTCATATCCACTCCCAATTCGCTTAGCCGCCTGGCGTTTTAAATCCGCCCATTGCCCATCCACCTGTTGCTTGCCCTACCGCTCCGCCCAGCGCGCCGAGCACATTGCCCCACACGGCTTCCTGCTCCTGGGTGATGGCATTGGCTTCGCTGTTGGCTGTTCCCGCCGCGTTGTTCGCGGATCCGGAAAAGCTATTCGGATTCCAGCCCGCGGCCAGATCCTCCTCGCCGGCGACGGCGGCCTGGTACTCGTTGTAGCCCTGCTGATATCCGGCCTCGGTGATACCCAGCTGCTCCGCGCTCTCGGTTGCGGCGCCGGTCGCGGCCAGCTCCTCGGCTTCCTGGTTTTGCGGTCCGCCGGTCAGGTTCACGTTACTGGTGCCGCCGCCCTGGGTCGCCTGGTTCTCCTGGAGGGCTTTTTTTGCTTTGGCATACTCATTCGCCGTTCCCTCCGTGGCCTGGGTGCGCAGTGTCTGATCCTCTTCGGCGTTGAACCCGTACTGGTTCGGACCCTTTTTCAAAATCGGATCAAACTGGGCATTCAGCTTGCTCTGGATGGCGCTGAAATTCGAATAGGCAGTGTTGTAGGCATCGATTTGCGTCTTGTAGAACTGAGCCTCTTCACTCTGCAAATCAAGCTGGGTCTGGGATGGTCCGCCACACATCAGGCTGCCTCCTTCGGTTTATTTTGGCCAGGGCGCGCGATGAGGCGCACCATTTCATTCGGGCTCTCCACAAAACCGAGCCGTTTTTCGGCCATCTCTGCCAGCTCGCGATCCTCAGTTTCAAAGATCCATTCTTCGGCGCCGGCTTTAGCCAGGGCGACTTCGAGATAGGCCATGCCTTTGAGCAGCGCCAGCGAAGCGCGATGCCGGCTCTTGCGGCTCTGCGCCGGCGCAAACTGGATATTCACGCGCGAAGCCCGGCTCAGACGGATAAAGAACACCACGCCGGTTTTGTCCTCGAGGGCGCAGCAGGTGGGGCGCGGATCCTCCGCGGTTTCGCCCCTCTCATCGGTGGCCAGGCCCATGAAAAATTCCGGATCAAGCAGGCCGCGATGACGCTTGTCGGCCTCAATCCAGGCCTCGAGTGCAGGCCGGTCCTCGCCTGTGACCGCGCGCAGTGTATATCCGTCGAATTCAGCTAGTATTTCCCGCATATATCTCTCGGCTATAGTTTGGCGATCGGAAGGTAACGCCGGAACGGCACTTGGCTGCCCCGGTAGAACTGGCGCGCGTAGACATCTGCCCCGCTCGCCTGGGTGGGAAGGCTCGCAATCATCAGCACGCCCACGCCTTCGGTGCCGCGCTCGATCGGCGGAGTGGGGTGTGCAATCGGCATCGGATGCGTCGGTGCGGGTGGCTGCACGGGTTTACCGCGTGGGTTGACCATTACTTCCTCGCTTTCTCGGGCAGGCGTCCGTAGGTGGTGTGGGTAAGAAGTTCGTTGGGATAGGGCTCGGCCTTCCAGCTGATCTCCGTCTGCAGGTGCCGGCAGATCACTGGCTGCGCATCCTGCATCGCCCAGAAACGTCGCGTCGTGACGGTCTTCGAGGCGGGCAGGTTCGGAGGATCGTTTGAAACGTTGACGAGGTTTGAAAATGTTCCGCTGATCTCGTCATAGAGCAAGCCGAGCGAGAGGGGGGAACTGCCCGCGATCGCGATTTCTTCGGTAACGACAAATTGCACGCCTACGGTTGTGCCAGGCTGCGCCACAACCATGCTGCCGATGATCGCGGTGGCCTCGTAAGAGACGCCGTTGTCGGTGCTCACGGTCGAGTCGCGCATCAGGATGGGACCTGGCGCCGCCGGTCCCAGGAGTAGGCGTTTCTGGCCAGGCTGAACTTCAATCGAAGCGATCGCTTTGACGCCGTTCGTAATCAGCGCGCGCGGACTCCATACGTTGCCGCTCTCTGGCGCCGCCACCGCGGCCATGCGGAACCAGCCGAGCGAACCATCTGCAACGTATAGCGCCATGTCCGCGCTTGAGCCCTGATGCCACGCCATGTAAGTGGCGTCCGTGGTGTAGAGCTCGTTAAAGAGATCGCCGATCGGAAATCCTACTTCGACCTCGCCGGCGCCGGGATCCATCGAGACCACCTGCCCGGAAGTCAGCATGCCATAAGCTGTCGATCCGTTGACCGCGAAAGCATCCTGGTTGGCCAGGCCTACGCCCTGCTGGAAGTTGATGACATAGAAAGGCGAGCTACTGGTGCCCTGGCCCAGCACCACCCACACATCGGAATTGGTGTACACAATCAGGCCGATCGACGTCGGCCAGCACGTCACGCCCAGCGAGGGGAAGGTGAATTCGTTGCCTGGCGGGAAAGCTTCGTTGCCGCTGCCGGTGATGGTGTCCGGACCGCCGGACCACTTCAGCTTGTTTCTGACAAAGCCCCATATGCGCGTGAGGTAGTAGCACTGTGGCGTGAATCCAGCCGGCGGGGGATCATTCGAATCTGAGATCGGCGCGGTGATGAATTCATTCAGCGCGCTATCGGGCTTGGTGTCGGTATAGATCCACGAAAGCGCCAGGCCGCCAGCTCCGATCGCGGGATTCGCAAATTCATCTTCATAGAGAAGCGTGCTTCCGCCCTGCAGCGTGCGCCACAAAACAATCGTGTCGATCTGGTCATCACCAGGCAGGCCTGGACCCTGAATTACAGCCTGGTTCGATTGCGATACGGTCAACTTGAGCGAAAGAGGGCTGGCTGTGGAGATGTGCCCGGTAATTGAATTCTTGCCGCTATAGGCCCATTGCCATGCGCCCGTGTTCGCCGGCGTGTAGGGACCGGCATTTAACCACTCCTCAGCCCCGTCGGTAGTGAATTCGCCGGCCTCGGTTTTCCAGGCCGGCGCAGCTCCTCCGGTTTTCGCGACATTCAAAGGATTCTGAAGGTTGCCATTCGCGTCCTCGATCGTAGTGGCGGTGCTGACACTCTGCGCAGCTCCCGGCCATGCCGGCGCGGTGCCGATGTTTGTCCAGACCACCGTGCCGTCATTGACCGTGGTGGCGTTGCCATTGCTCCAATCTGGTGCGTTCGCCCCGCTGACTCCGGCCGTCGTGCACTCAAAAGCCCGCGTCACCGTCACCGAAGTTTGGGTCTGCACATAGTAAGGCGGATAGGGAATCGGTTGCGCGGTGGTGATGTAGTACGTGAAATTGACCACCACCACAGCACCCACAGCAAAAGCCGTTGTGGCGTTCCATGTGGGCGGTCCGAGGCAGGTCCATGCCGCGGTATTGTCGGCCGTGACGCCACCTACCACCACGCTCCACGCCGGTGCCGCGCCGCCCGTCACGCCGCCCGTGGTCAGCTTCTGTACATTGCCATTCGAATCGATAATGACAAAGGCGCCAGGCGCATACCAGGTGTTCGCTGCCCAGGCCGGATAAATGCTTGGAGCAGCAACCTGGGTAACCGTAGGCGCGATGAGCGGGGTATCAATGCCCCATTTCTGGACGGCGGATCCTTTATCGATCCACTGCAGGCCTCCGTCCTGTGTTGCCAGGCTCAGCACGGCATTCCATACCGGTTGAGCTGCTCCGCTGATGCCGGTGCCCGTGGTAGCCGTCCCTGTTTCCGGACTGAATGCGGTGATGGGCGGCAGGCCTCCGCCGAAGACGATAAAGAATGCCTGCAGACTCGAGATCGGCTGAACGGTGTAGGGAGTCGTAACGTTTAGCCCCGGTATGGTCGTGAGCCCAGCCAAGGTGAGGGAGATATTGTTCTGGATATCGAGCGGCGTCGTCGAATCAAAAAACAACGTTACTTTGCGTCCCAGGCCTCCATTGACTGACTCGATCTGGATGTTGACGATGTTTGCCGTCTGCCCGCCGATCGCCTGCTGAAGGTTGCCATTCGAATCGACAATAAAATCGCCCTGCTTGTATTGAGTGAGCGCAGTCCATCCAAGAGCACTCAACACCCATTTTTCGCGATCGATGCTATCCGCGAAATAGCAGATGTTTCCCACGCTCTGAAAACTCGTGCGGCCGGCCAGGGGACTCTTAGGCCAGAGCACCAGGTTGTTCGCCGGCCCGCTCACATCGCGCACGGTAGCCGCGCCGTTTGCAGGTCCTGTAAAAATCTGGCCGGTATCGGCCGTTTGCGGGTAGAGGGCAGCCCCGAATTGGAAGCACAGCTGGTTTGGCGCTAGAGCCAGGCCGAATAACGAGCCAAATACTGGCGCGAGCGTCTGCCCGTTCAGAGCGGGATAGTTGGTCAATCCCGTAAAGCTCACCGGGTTCCAGGGCGGTGCGTTTTCGGCAAGTGTGACGACGGTGACAAAAAAGAAAGGCCCGACGTGGCCCATCTGCCGCGACAGCACCGTGACGCCGGTGATCCCTACCTGCGCCGCATCGACGCTGGCCAGGACGTGAATCTGCTCGCTCGATCCGGAGAACGCGCGGAATTCGTAGAAACGATTGATGGGCGGGAAAAGCCCGTTGTTATACACCGAATTGCCCGGCCGGCGCGCCAAAGTGAGGCGCGTGGTGATTTCGGTGTTCTGGCCTCCAATCAGCCGCTCAAACCGGATCGCCGCATAAAACTTCTGATAGAGATAGGGCACAGCACCCGCGCCGAGCGGATTGCCCTGCGTCCACATGCCGGTAAAAAATTCATTGGTGTGCAGGGCCGCGGCGGCGATCGGCGCAACCTGGGCACCAGCGGCAATCAGCGGAGAGTCCGGCATTAAGTCTCCCTCGCCTTGTAGCGTTCAGTTGTCGAGAGCTGGGTACCCTGCAGCTGCGCCATCACTCGCGTCCAGTTGGCGAGGAAGATGTTGCGCTCGAGATCCGTGATGCCGCCCTGCGCTCCGAGCAGGGAAGCGATGAATTTCGCGTTGTACTCGTTAAAGCGCGCATCGGCGCCAATCAGGCTCATCAGCGCCAGGTGACCCCACTGGCAGAGATAGTTCTTTTCATCTGGTACCGGCGCCCAGGTGAAAGCCAGCGAAGCCAGGATGGGAGCCTTTTTCTGATAGGGAAGGGTGACGTTGTAATTCTGATCCGGTGCCGGCGTCAGTCGAAATGTGATGTTACCCAGACCGTCATCAAGAAACGGCGAACAGAAGCTGGGCCTGGCATTCGATGCGTCGATATGCAGAAGGTTTTTGACGGCGATTTCGAAAGGCTTGCCGGTGGCCACCGCCTGCACTGTGCCGCCTTCGAGGAAATTGAAATCGGTGAGACCTCCTACTACGTGATCCTGGGTTGCCGAAGCGAAGTTCACCAGGCCGCGATTCCATGGCCATGCAAAGGGCGGTCCGAGGATCGTCTGCAGCACAAGATTTGCCGCGCCAAGCGCCGGTTCCATTCCGTTGATCAACACGGGCTGCTGTTCGAGAAAGGCCTTTTCCCAATTGATCGTGTTTTGAATGGTGATTGTGCTGGGCACGGTTTATTTCCTTCTCTTTGTCTTCCATCTGCTGGCAGAACTTTTCTTCGCGCTGTGCTTCACTTTGTATGCCACGCCGGCGACAACCGCCGTTTTCAAATTCGGCGCCGGGATTCCGTGCATGTGCCGGTATGCGTTCCATTTCGCATAAGCCTTCTTCGACTTGAAATGTTCCGTTGGCATGCTTATCTCCCTGGCCAGACGTTGTAGAGGTAGGGATTGGCGGGGCCGATATCAATGCCGCCCTGCGGAGCAACCGCGCTGCGATCGGGAATGAAGCCGCAATTGTCCGGCTCGCGATCGCCTTGCTTCATCGCCTGCTCCATGGCCAGCAGCCAGGATTCATGCAGGCCGCGCGGGCCGTCGTACTGCGCGCGCATCTGCGGATTCGGACTCATCTTGTAGCAGCCTGCAATGAAGCCGGTGCGGAACCAATTGGCGTAATCGTCCGGAATCGGATTGATGAGCTGCGAGGGCACAGTGAAAGCCGGCGGGGCCTGCATCTGCGCCACCACGTTTACCTGGTAAACGACGCCTTGTTGCGGCGGCAGGGGCTTCAGTCGGAAGCCCTGGGAGTTCGGGCCGGCAACCGTCCAAACGCAGCTGCCATCGTTCACATTCGTTCCTTCGGGCGAATTCGCTGGCAGTGCGGGCGCCGCGAGCCCGGTCGTTCCGTAGGTCGTGAGCACCAGGATGTTGTTATTCACGTCGAGGATATTGATCGCTGGATTGGTGGGCGTGATGACGGCGCCGAGCGGCTGCGTGTACTTCTGATTGGGGCCTGGCCAGACGCCTTGCACCAGCTGGTTATTCGGGTACCAGGCAATTTTCGAGGGCGGGTTGCCCGAGATCGACGTTACTTCGAGATCCCGGACAACTTCAATCGGATAGGTGGGCTTGGGGAGGGCAGTATTGTTGATGTCGATCCAATAGGCGTTTTCGAGCCATCCGATCGGGCTTGTCTGCGCCAGCTGCGCATAGTCCTGCTCCCAGCTCGAGGTATAGAACGGGCGCACCTTCATCCGATTCCATTTCCAATTGAAGCGCTGGGCAATCATGTCCAGCATCACATCGGTGGCGATGCCGAGCGCGGTGGTCATCGAATAGCCGCCTGTGGGGAGCACGGGTCCGAGCTCGCCCATGGAGCTGACATAGTCGATGACCGATTGAACGCTGACTGTGGAGCTGCCCATCGTATCCTTCTTCCCGCTATAAGTAGGGGCTAACTAGCACCTACTTATGCCGCCGGGATGACCTCGAAGATCTTCGATCCGGAGGGCGAATTGTCCGTCGGATATTCGAGCCACTTCTGCCATTCGGCCCACATCGCGTTATAGAGTTCGCGATTGGTTTTTCTCAGCTCAGGCCTGGGCTTCCACACTTCCTTGCCGCAACGGGTGCAGCTGATGCACATATCGCCGTTCGGGTAAGTGTTCTGATTGATCGAGTAGTTGGCGTCCGAACCTTTGGCGAAATTGTTGTTACGGCCGCCCTTGCGGTGCTTGCAGATGGACTGCCGGCGTAGGCGTTCGCTCTCGCTCTTTTTGAAGTCCAGCGCCTGGCGCTCGCGATCGCGGGTGAGACGTTCTTTCTTCTCCTGCCGTTCACCCATCTCCTCGCGCATACGATCGATCTGCATGCGCTTGTATTCGAGCTCGATCGCCTCGAGCTCACTCAATTCAACTGTCTTCTTCGGTGCCATTGCCAGGTCTCCTGCATGGTTATGCATGGAGGGGCCGTTTTTATGCAGCAAGCGGCCCCCTGGATGCGGGTGAGGGTTTAGCTGATGAGTGTGGGAGCGTCGATGTAGCGCACACGCCCGACCGTGTCCGGAACCACTCCAACCGCGAAGTTGAAGTTGTAGGCCGTCGATCCGCCGATCATCATGGCCGGGTCGGAAACGCTGGCATCGTCGTAGCGCTTGGTGATGACCTTCAGATTCCGCCAGTCACCATCGCCCAGCTCAGTCATTTCCTTGGCGCCCATCGAAATGGTGATCACGCCATCCTTGCCGTAGATGTAGGTACGGAAAGCGGTCACGCCGGCATGGCCCAGGTAATTCAGGGTCTGGGTCACAATCGTGGTTTCGTAGAAACGCACGCCTGCCCATTCCAGGGCTTCTACATACTCACCCTCGCCGCCTGGCAGCTCCTTCAAGAGATCCACGCCCTCCATGTGCCGCTTCAGGACATCGGTGAAGGAATTGTTGGCCGCGTCGTTCAACGCATCGCCCCAGCAGAATGGGGTGATCAGGCCGCAGAACTTTCCTTCTTCCATCGGCTTCACATTGCGCCCGCGCAGCGAGGCCACGGCCGAAGTGATGTTGTTTTTGTTGAAGGGCACGTTGAAAGCGTTCTGCACGCTCACGCTGGCGTCGATCACATTCAACCCATCCGTGGTGTTCTTGATGAGATAGGCCACGGTCTGCGCGCACTGGTAGGCCAGCTCCTTGCCGCCGTTTTCAAGAGCGGGGTCGATGGCCAATTGCATGCTAAAGCGCGAATAGTTGAGGTAATCGGCGTAATTGCCGATGACAATCTTGTCCGTGAGGATGTTGATCGTCTCGCCGCTGGTGACGGTGCCTTCGGCGGCCTGGGCCAGATCCGGACCGAAGCTCACATATTCGAACAGGTTGAGCGTGTTGCCGGAATTCTCAGGCAGAGGCCTGCGCTCCACGCATCGATAGTGAGGCGTTTCGGCCTTCAGGTTTTCCACGAAATTCTTGTCGTAGTAATTGACCTGGGTCTGGGTGAGATTCGAGGTTTGGTTCGAGGCTGGCGAGTAGCCGGCGCCGAGCTGCGTCTGCTGGGCCAGGGCGCTGCCTTGTTCGTGGATCAAGAAGGCGATGGCTGATCCCCACATCGCCAACACATAGAGCACCGGCCGCAGAACCTTCTCTACGATCCAGTTTCTCCGCTGAAGGAATGTCTCATCCTTGCGAATCGAAATCATGATGCCGCTCCCGACTTCGCGGGGCGGTCAGTCTTGCCTGGATTTAGCTAGCCCGTCTTTTCGGTTTATTGTCTTGCTGAGCGTAAAACTCTGAACACCGCACAAACTCCGGGTCGGTGGTCATCAACCGTTTCATCGTAGGCGCGCTCATCTTGGCAATCTGCTCCCGCGAATATTTCATGCGATTGGTAGGCTTCGCCGGCGGCTGTCCGCTGAATTGACTGGGACGGACGCTGGTCGAAATCCGGGTGGGAGTCTTCGGTGGCGCGGGCGCGGGAGCATTCCGCTCGGGCTGCGGTTCCGGAGGCTGCGTTTCGGTTTCATCCTCTTCTTCGGGCTTTGGTTGCAGCAATTGGGCTGCGGTCAGCTCTTCAAAGGCCTGCTTGTAGTGAGCGAGATTGGTGGGATTCATGCCCTGGGTACGCATGTACCGGACCAGAGTGTTTTTGTTGTGCTCGGAGGGAAACCATTCTGGCGTCTCCTCCGCGAACTGGGTGGCTGCTGCGATCGCCGCGCGGCTGATGCGTTCCTCGCGGTCCGCCGGCGCGTTTTCGGTCGCCTGGCGTAAATTCTCCATCGGTCCAACCTGGGACTCGATGATTCTGGTAACGGCCCTGTCGACGGTGGCCGGATCATTCAGCTCGGCCACCGCTGTCATGCGATCGGCCGCGGTCAGAGGCTTGGGGGCGCCAGGCCTGGGAGCAGGGGGGGTGTTGCCAGGCCCGGCGCCGTTGCCTCCGTTGTTACGCCTGAGTTCGGCGATGCGCCGGTTGGCGTTCGCCTGAGAATCGGCCAGGGCTTCGGCAATCTGATCCTTGGTGCCACGGAATACGGAAATGGGTACGCCGTCCGTCGGATCGTCCGAGGTGACGGTGAGCTTCCATTGCGGTACGCCGTTTTTCGGCGCCAACTCTTCCCATTGCTTCGGCATGGCCTATTCCTCTGGCAATGATCCTATTCCCTGAATCACGTCATCCAAACTAGCTTCCTGTGGAAGCTGCTCATCATCACCAGTCCTGGTGCTGTAAGCATTAAACACTTGTTTTTGTACGTACGTGAAGAATAACCAAGCTGCCTTGGCCATGCAATGGCCTCCGAGCACGGCTTCGGGGTCGCCGGCCGAGGTATTGAAATGTGCCGTTTCGAGCTCGATGCAGGCCCGCTCCATCACATCCAGAAGCGCTTGATAACGCTCATCCTGGTAGAGCTGAGCGATCATGCCCTGGGCTTCCGGTGAGACTACAACTTCCGTAACTTTGAGCGTGCGCGTGGTGCGGATCTTCAGTTCCACGTATGCCTCATCCGCGCCCGCTGGCGGTTGATGTAGTCGATGCCCTTTTTCGCGCGCATCAGCATGATGAAGTTGTTTGGCTCTTTCTGAAGGAAATCGGAAAGGGTTTCGCGCGATGCTCTCTCTAAGGCGAGCGCGGGCGTGAATTGCAGGATGGTTCCGCAATTCAGGCAGACCGTCAGGTCGCCGGGATCCGGACCGCCAGCGTTCCCTGTCACCTTGGTGGCGGCGTCCAGCTCGTGACGGCATTGCGGACAGGATGTGAGGTTATGCCGGTACGTTTCCATGCTCGTCTTCTTTCGGTACCCAGTACGGCGTGTAGTTGGGATTGCCTTCGTTGATTTTGTTCATCAAACGGAGGCAGGTATAGGAAAGCCTGGTCATTTTCTCTTTGGTCGCTGTGCCCATGGCCATGCCCAGCAGAAACAGCAGGCTCTCGTATTCGGCTTGCGTGAGGGTGACACTGAGGCTGACTGTCTGGTTTTCGTAATCGATCGTGACGCCCATCAGGCAATACCCCGCATCTTCACTGGCCCGCGTTCCTTGGCCAGGCATTCGGGATTACTGCAAACCGTTTGCTCCGCGTTGGCCCAGCTGCAGGTTTCATCTCCAAGGAAGCCTAGGCCGGTGCAGGCGTTGAATTCCGAGCATCCGCAATGTTTGCAAATGCCGCGGTAGCCAGGTTTGCGTTTCGCCAGCTCGAGCGCGGCTGAGCGATCAAGCGGAATCGTCCGCTGCGGTGGTTTTTTGCTCATGGTCAACTCCAGGAATGGTTTCATGTGGCCGGCCGATAATCTGATCCATCAGAATGCGCGGCCGATATTCTTTGAGCACTTCAGGGCATCTGGGATTCACACACTGCCAGGTCATCTCCCCTTCGGGATTCTCCATCAGATGGCCGCAACGGCCGCATGTGATCGAATCGATGACAACCCGGTGACCGGCTCCGCTCATACTTCAACCTCCCTCCGGCGCGAATACACTTTGCTCGATCGCAGTCCGGTCCCATTTGCGTTCATCCCAGAGCGCGGCTTCGTCTGAAGCTTTGCCCAGCATTTCCTTGGCCAGGTCCGCTTCCTTCGATTGATCGATCTCCGCGGCCTTGGCGTTGTGGCGCGCCCCGATCGCGGCGAGCTGGCCCTGCACACGCTGCACGCCTGGATTGTTCTGCTGGTACTTCTGTGACTCTTGCGGGGTCATCGGCCGGATGAGTTCGCGCGCATCCTTCCATTCGCTGACTTCCATGAACATCTCGAGGAGCAGCTTGACGTCGACCATGTAGCCCATGGCGTTGAGCTGCTGCACCAGTGGCGCATTCTCGAAAATCTGCACCATGAGCGGAAGCGCCTGGGCCATGGCTTTCTTGGCTGCCAGCTTCGCGCCGGCCAGGCAATCGAACATATCCTCGGACTCATAGAAGTTCTGCGCGTCGAGTTCAAACGCATCGCCCAGCTCGCGGCCCAGGATCTCGCGAATCTTGGCCGGCGTCATACGATCCTTCACCAGGAAATCGATGAGCTCGATAAGGGGCAGAAGTATCCCTTTGACAAAGTGGCCTACAGGTCCCTGGATCTTGCCCGCGTTCGCTGCGATGATGCCGCCGGCGCCGGTCGCGGTCCTCGCCGCCGAGCTACCGCCCTTGCCAGGCAGGCTGCCCTGGGTGAATGCTTCATCCGCGCCCGTGGTCGATTGCGCATTCTGCGCCGCGGCCTGCAGGACGGTGAAGACTTCGGGCGGCGTTTTCGGCATTTCGATAATGCCGAATGCATCGCGCACGCTCTGGCCGGCCTTGGTATCCACGTCGACGATGCCGCCCAGCCTCATGCGGATTTGCTGGGTGGGCGCGTTGGCGCCGCGATCGCGCGCGTACATCGGATTGATAGCGAAGCTCAAAAGGTCTAAAACGGCGTCCACTAAACCTTTTTCGATGCGCTGGTCGCTTCCGGCCAGGCGGCCCACGCCTATGCCGTACCCCGCCTTGGGAATGTTCCAGAAATTTGCGGAGAAGTAAGGAATGCAGGGCAGGTTGTGTTCCTGGCTGCGAATCAGCAGGCCGGTGATTCCGTCCGTGGTGAGAATCGTGTGGATGTAGCTGCGATCATGCCGCTCGGCCATCATGATGGGTGCTTCGAGAGGATCGGCTGAGCTGACTTCCTCTTCGTTCTGCGCGTGGTGGATGGCGTAGTTCTGGCCGCCCAGGTTCTGCATCACCTGGCTGGGATTCGCGGCGTTCTGATCGCGGTGGGCGAAGAAAAAGGCCTTCAGCTCCTCTTCGCTCGGTATGTCATAGCCGCCGATCTGTTTGCCGTCCTCATCGAATTCCTTTTCCTCGCGCAGGTCATCGAGATCCTTGAAAGTCGGATAGCTGATGTGGATGACATACTTGGCTGACTTGTGCAGCGCGTTCGGTTTCTTCCAGGTTGGATCCACGAGCACGGATCCGAGATCGCAGCGCTCGAAGAAAATGCCTTCCTTCGTGACTTCAGTGTCGGTCACCACGCGCTCATCGGATTCTTTGGTGTGAATGGTGAGCTTGCCGCCGAAGGGAAGTGTTTGCGTGATGGGCGCCTGCTTGGGGCTGCGCACCTTTTTCACTTTCGTTTCGCGTGTCCAGCCGGCTTTGACGATGACGGTGCCAAAGTTCGTCATGTCCTCAAGCGCCAGCTCTGCCTCGGCCTCGAAATCCGCATCGTCAAGCAGTGTCCCGTAGAGCGTAGTTTTCGCGCGCGCGGTGGTTTGGGAAGTCGCAGGCCTCGGCCTCAGCAGGAAAGGCGGATTCTCGTAAAAGATGCCGCTCTTCATCGCCGGTACCAGCGAGTTCACATGCTTGGCGACGGTGAAGCGGGAGATATTGGCGCGGGCAACCGTGGATCCTTCGAAGGACTGGTTGGTGCGCGGCGACTGGTAAAGTACATCGGCTTCGCGCCAGTGTAGGTTCCACTGCTTTTGATCGAGGTAGGTTTTCGCGCGCTGCAGGTCCTGGATCACCAGCGCCACGGCCGCATCATCGGTGTACTTCGGATCCAAGCCAGGGCCTTGCAGCTCGACATCGGATCGCTCGATGATCGCCTGCCCATTCACTGCTCCCGCCAATGTCGCCATGCGCCTAGCTCCCTTCAGTAGCCTGCATCATCGCGTGAATAACTACGTGAACTCAAGGCACGTGCTTCTCCTGGAGTTCCATCGATGCCCGGTAGCAGCTCTTTGACCATCTGCTCAGAGATTGGAGTGATGCTGTAGATTGCTGCCAGCCCAAAATATCTTGTGAAGCCTTCGCGGATGACTTTGCCTGACGAGGTTAAGTCCGGAACATCTACGCGAAACAACACGCCGCTGCCAAAGGCCTGTTGAGATAGAAAGCCGACTATTCTCTGGTGACCGAATAACTCAACAAGCGCCCAGGATTTGAGGTCAGTAGTCGGCGATTCTTCACTTTGCGGCAAGAGAACAAGCTGGTTGGCTTCTTTGATCATTGTTTCGCTGCCTCAATCTCTGCGCAGTGTCCGCAATCAGCGTCAGACAAATTGCTGATTTGTGTTTCACATAGAAGGCCAGCTGGATCGTACACAACAGGATTTGTGGTTTCAGATAGCACATGGCCACAGCCATAGTGCGTCACGGTTGTCGTCCCAGGCCTTTTCTTCATCGGCTCCGGAATCACAGCGATGCCAGTCATATCGATGGGGCCGCGTCCGTGCTCCTTCGAATCGCCTACTTCGAAGGCGTGCGAGTAGCCTGCAGCGAATAGTTTCGCGCGGATCTCCCTGTAGGCCGGCTCGCAGACCTCGAGTTTCACATAGGTGTGCGTAGTTCGCAGGCCCATCACACCTTCCCATTCAATGCGACTGCGGCATTGGCCGTCATCACAGCCTCGCGCACCAGGCGAATCGCGGCCTGCTGATCGGCGCAGGTTGGTGTGTTTTCGAGAATCGAGAAAGCAAGATCTGCGCCCGCGTTCCGGATGGCCACGTATTGCGCCTTTTGTGCTTCAGTCGGCGCGTGATATGTGAAAATGTCATTCAGGTTTTCTTTGGTAACTGGCATTATTCAAACCTCCGGAGGATCACCTTTGCCAAACTCAGGGCCTGTTCTTTCGTCAATTGCACACATCCCTCCGGATACTGCGTAACTTCGAACTGCTTGATTTCCCCGGCCGGTGTGAGAATAACTTTTGAGGAAGAAACACTGATTGGCTCGTCGGCGCGCTCCGGCTGCCCAAGTAATGTGTATCCATCCTCGAAAGCTTTCGCCGGCGAAAAAGAAGTGTAGTGGTCTTCGTAAATGACCAGGTATCCACCAGGCTCGGGCTTGAACCGTTGTACCCATGCATCTGACATATAAACAAGCCAGTGCAGGTCCTCCCACTGAAGATGAACCCGGTTTGATCTCATTTCTGCCGGATCGCTGACACATGCGGGCCGGTGTGTGATTTCGACAATCTTGGCTGCGCCAACGACCTTATGGCATTTCCACGCCGGTAGTTCGGGTAGCTCGCCATTTATCGCGTCTATGAGGCGTTCTTCACTATTCATCCGCTCAACCCCGGCATGGCATCGCTCAATTCATCGTGCTTCGGCGGCTGCCACTCTTCTTCCACAACTTCAATGACCGGCTCCCGTTCGGCATATTGACCGCGGCCGTAAACCCGGTTATAGGCGTCCTGGTCCAGCTGCGCCTGCCAGGCATCATCATCGGTCATTTCGAAGCCATCGGCGGCGATCGATGCCGGCAGGCAGGCCGCCACGCGACTCACAACCGATGCAATCTCTTGGTCCTCGACCATCCCGAAATGATAGAGCTGCCGAAAAACCTCCTGGGCGTTCTGGATCCCGTCAGAGAAAAGCAGTCGGCCGGCAATCAGGTGAGGTTCCGCGCTCTTGATGGCTAGGGCGCGCGCGGTCGAATCCTGCAGATACTCCATCCACTGGATCTCGATGCGCCAGGCATCCTCGAGAGCCTGGTTGCGGATGTGCTGCTCCATCGATCGCGCACCAGGTGTTTCCTCGATCTGGATCCGGTGTGTCTCCCATTTGCGGGCCAGGCTGATCACGCACCGCGAAAGGGCGGTGGGGGTGAATGTGTCGCGCACCACTTCCATGATGGTCATGCGGCCGGCCTTCTCGGCGCCCACGGCCGCGGCGGCATATTTGCACTCGGCATACTCGAAGCGCCATGCGATATGGATCTTGCCGTTGTCCGGCGTATCGTCGTCGCAGATTTTTGCAGCCTCGAGGCGTTCCATGGGGAAGGTGGGTTTGAAATTGCCTTCGGCGATGTTCATGTATTGCGTCCAGAACGAGTTTTCATCCAGGTTCTTCTCACTTCTCAGGAAGTTCCAGGACAATTGTTCCGGAAATTGCAAAATCACATCATTTTCGGTCAATTGATCGTCTTCGAGCTTCAGAGCATGCGGCTTGCGGATGTAGGCAGGCCTCCAGAGCAGGACCCAGCTGTCATCCATCTTCTGAATCATGTCGCCATAGAGGTCCATTGGCCCATAGCGCGTACCTGTGAGGTCGAGGAAGCCATGCTCGCCCATCATCTTCAGGTTGATGTAGAAGTTGGTGCGCACTTTGCGCAGGCCGAAAGGCGTCTGCGAGTTGCGGTTGTCCTGCACATCCTCCGATTTGAGAATGTCCGGATGCCAGCCGCTGAGTGATTGCTCAATAGACACGCCTTTGACGGTGGGGTCGCGGCGGTATTTGGTCCTCGCCGGCGTGGTGAACTCGCCCGCCTTGGGCATTTTCAGCAGCACGTGTTCTGGAAAGAGCTGGTGGAGGATCTTCTGTGGTGTTCCTTCGGGGCAATAGAAGTGGCTGGCGACTTCGGCCACGAATGCATCGGCCAGGGGCGAGTCCGGCGAGTTTGAAGCCGTCATCACCATCACCGCGATCTCCGGGAAACAGAGGATCCACTGCACGGTGTCCGCGATGTTGAAGCTGGTTTTGTAGGTTTTGCGCGGAAGGAGAATCATCCGCTTGTGCTTGCGATGTTGATCCTCGATCGGCTTCGATGGATCTTTCTTGATGAAGACGTCGGCAACTTCGCGGTGCCAGCGATCACTCACCTTGTCATAGCCGAGCACATATTTGGTGAGCCAGAACAGATCTGTTTGCGCGCGGTGGCGAAGCTCATCGCGATAAGCGGAATCCTCGCCGATGCGTGCAACGTCTATCGCGTTTGTCATTGCGGCCCTGGAAGCGCGTCGATTATTTTTTGGTCGATCGATGGCTTCACTTCGAGATCGACGACGCGGCCGTAGTCTTCCCAGGATGGCCAGTCCGCATATTGACCGATGACAACGTCCTTGAAGTCGATAACGATTTGGCCACAGTGCGGCGGCATCTCTCGCATCGGGTCATTCGTGAAATAGACGGCCGTTGGCGACTTATAAATCAAGTCAGCTGGGCGCCAGAGGCTGACCCATGGCGTGAGCAGCTCGCGGATCGGCGCCGGTACAGCTGAGCCGGCCGCCAATCCTGCAAGCATTCCTAAAAAGCCGCGTCGCGTGGTTCCCATCTACATCATCCCCGCTGCGCCGCCGCCCTGTTCTGGTGGCGCCGGAGCTGCCTCTTGTGATTCCATCTCGCCGGCTGCCGGCTGATCGCCCATATGCTCTTGCATGTGCTCCTGGGCTGCCTCCACATCGGGGAGCACGTGTTCCTCCATGTGGTGCGGCGCGTGATCGCTGCCAGGTGTTCCGGTGTGGCGGTGGACGTGTGCGATGACTCCTCCGTTGCCGGCGCGCTCGTAGTGCACGCCATGCGTATGCAGTTTTGGCCCCTCGCGTTTGCCTTCTTTCTTGCCGCCCAGGGCCTTTTTGATCTCGTGTTCCTTCGCCATGTCGCTCCTCTGTTCATTGGTGGAGATTCATCCAGATGCCAACAAGCAGACCGGCGAGGGCAACGGCATATGCGATTGCGTTGTCTCGCCGGTCCCATCGGGTCATTGTCTTTAGAATCCGATCTCGAAGTTCTCGAGGTTGCCGATGTTGAGATCCGCGGTGCCAAAGGTGAGGCCCACGGCAAAGTAGAACGCGGGATCGGTGGGCTGCACAGGAGTGACGCCGGCCGCGCCCTGGTTCTGCACAACGTTGCTGCCGTTGATGCCGGCCAGCTTGTTGGCCAGCGCTGCGCTCGCATCGTAGAGGTTGTTCACCAGCTGGTTGAATACCCCATGCAGGATCCCGCTCTGCGAATCGAACTGGAGGATGGCTTCAATCCACCAGGGAGCATACGTGGTGGCCGCGATCGCGCGCGCCGTGCCCGATCCGAGCAACGTCCAGTTGGCCGCGGTAAAGGGAACCGCGGGAACCACCAGGGCTGCATAGAGCGAGGCTTTCAGCGTATAGGCGCCGGCGACGTAGGCGTTGCCTTCGGCCCGCACTCTGAATTGCTTTCTTTCAATGGCCAGCTTGCCAGGCGCGGCCAGTGCGGTGGGGAGGGCTGCGTTGGCGAGCTGCGCAAAAATCTGCGAGTTGCCGGTGTTGGCGATGACGGGGGCGGAGGGTGGGGTGCGACGAATCGCAATGCTGCTCATTGTCGATGTTCTCCTGTAAAGGAACTCGGGCTCATTCCAGGTGTGGCCTTCCCGTCAGATTGCTCCATGCAGGCAGCATTCCGCAAGTATCGAAAATCAAACCGAGATCGATCCCAGGTGCGCTTCAAGCGGTGATGCGCCGCCGGAATGGCTAGCCTCAGCCGGCTTTTTCTTCGGCCCGCGTTTATTGCCTGTCTTCCATCCTCGCTTCACTCCCAGTGTTTTGCGCCAAGCAGTGAAGAGCTTGCGTTCTTCCGGAGTACTCGGCCGGTTGCAGTTTCTGCATCTGGTCATGTCGCGAAGCTGGCGACGTGCATTTTTGAGATCCTTCGCGTGAGCCTCGCTGCAGGTGACCGCTTTGCGCGTCACGCGCTCAGGTGAGATTGGATCGCCACAGATTACACAATGAAAAACAATATCCTTCATCTGCTCCTTTAACCTTCCTCGACAATTTCGACCCTGATATGCACACATTCAGGGCTTCCATAAATTTTGTGGTGCTCGTCATCGACAACCTGGCAATCATCGACATAGAGCACGCCTGTCAGTGCATCCATCGTGGCGCGCGTTAATTTGTCCAGGTCTGGTTTGCAGACTGGCCGCGATCGCGATGCTGGCGCATATTTAGGCCGCTTGAGCACAAAGGTCACAGCCACACGCACGGGCACATCATGGCCTGCGAAAATCTCGTGAACACCTGCAGCTGCTCGAGCATTGAGGGCCGCATATCCGACGGCGCGGCGATAGGGATGGGTGCGCGGATTGTCGCTTTTGAAGACGGTGCGCGGTGATCCATCTGCAGCCAGGATGGAAATGCCGCGCATGCTGCCCTGAGAAGCCGGCGCACAATCGACGATGAATTGAATAGCCGTTGGTCGCGTCAATCGATCGACCGCTGCCTGAGCATTCTGCCCACGCTCCACGAAGTCTGTCCATGCCTGGCGTTGCAGCTTATCCCGGCCCATTTCGAACCTCTTTTGCAGTATTGACAAGATATACCACTGCTATACCATTGCGTGCATGCCAAAAAATAACGCTCGCCTGAAACCTCACCCTTTGATCGCGGAGGGTATTTCGACCCGCGTCTACTTCCGAGACCATGAGCAGATTGCGCTGGTGCGCCGAGCTGCAAAACACCGTGGCCTGGGTTTCAACCTTTTCATCCAGCTCGTGCTCCAAGCATCCGCCGAGAAGGTACTGGCCGGGCCACCGGAAGTTCTCGGAGTCGACATCAAATTTCCCCCACAACCAAGCGAGTAGCTAGCTGCTCCGAGCATTCTCCTGGACGCTTTGCGGTCATGTTTCGGACCGATTTGCGCTCATGCTCCAAGCATTCCGTTAGCACTAGCCAAGGATCAAATTCGATGACTTCCACGTTCAATCCCAAAGTTGACATCTTCATGCCCATCATTGTGGGCCGCTACCTTCAAGAAACAGCCGATCTAGATGCCTCTGAATCAGGGGCTTATCTGCATCTGCGTATGCATTTATGGATCAACGGGCCGCTTCCAAACGACCAGGCGAAGCTGGCTCGGATCGCCAAGATGCCGGTCGATGCTTGGAGCATTGCGGTTGCAAGTGTTATGCATCGCTTCTTTTTGGGTCGCGACGGCATGTACCATCACGCGGATCTTGAGGCTGAAAAAACGCGCTGGATGGATAAACGGCAGAAAGCACACGATAAAGCCGTAAAAGCGGCGCGCGCGCGGTGGGGCAAACATAAGGCGAAACTAGGCGAAGATGCGGCGAAAAAAGACGATGCTCCAAGCATTGCTCATGAAATGCCCTATACCTCTACGGATAAAGTACAAAAGCAAAAGCAACCTCACCCACCCCGCTCCACTGCGCGGAGCGGGCACGATTCCCGGCCTCGGCCTCGAGCACTTGGCACGAACCCCAAGGCGCTCAAAAAAAATCCCCGATCGCTCGGCACGAACCCCAGGGCGCTTGGCACGAATCCGCGAGCTGCCGGCCGCGGCGAACCAAAGCGAAAAAATGGCGAAAACGCCGTAAACGCCCCTAGGATGGCCTTGAATGGGCACGGTGATGGGATACATCCAAAAAATTCTGGCGTGAGCGTGGCAACGGCAAAGAATAAAGTTGCTCCCGGTGCAAATGGTGGTATCCAACCCCCAAAATCGGATTCGAGGGGAGCGGCGTTCCAGCGGGAGGTTTTTGCCTACTGGAAGGCTCTTAACCCGGAGCATCCAAACTGCCCCTGGGGCGAGGCTGAAAAACGGGCTCTCGATGCCTTCCTTATAAGGCTGCCGGATGTGTCATTGCCGGCGTTCAAAAAGCTACTCCAAAATCGCGCGGCTTCCGGCGTTCCTCCCGGCGTTGCACCAGGCAAATGGCTGCGCAGCTTGATGGACTACTCAGCTGGTCCGCTCGATCGCTTCCACAAGCCGCTTCCTGGGCCTCGCATCATGTAGTGAGCATCAGCGAGTAACAACAAACAGCAGCGAGCATTCGTTCGCCTGGCGTCGGCGCGTTTGTGCCCGATGCTCCAAGCATCGCGTTAGCAGGCGGCGAAGTATCGGGCGTCCTGCGATCGCGGCGCATCTGAGCCCAAAAATGCCCGATGCTCCAAGCATTGCGTTAGCAGATGCCATGTATTCGGATCCGCAAGCCGAATGGGCGTCGCCGGCGTTTGGTTGGTTATGCTCCAAGCATGTGCATGCAGCACAGAGAAGGAGCGGCGGAAAAATGAAGGATGCATTGGGCAATGAGTTGAAGGTGGGAGACCTGGTGATGTTGAGTCTTGATCGGCCTCAGGTGTTTGGCAGAGTGACAGACGTACAGGAAGGCGGCCTGATAACCGGCATGCAGAAGGGCAATGCGCAGCTGCGGCCCTCGAGGGTGACGATCCTGGCCAACCATACGATCGAAGCTGATCCACGTGTGCCAGTGGGATCGGTGGTATCGCTGCGCGATCCGGATGCTGCGAGTAAGCCGGAAGCAGCGGAGCCCGCGCC
>Ga0310811_10001255_pt1 | contig 32393 bp, 27 predicted proteins | sample YCmetagenome_FD_207642 | JGI IMG/M metagenome (GOLD analysis project Ga0310811, IMG submission 207642) | Soil microbial communities from experimental microcosm in Duke University, North Carolina, United States - YC | ecosystem: Engineered > Artificial ecosystem > Soil microcosm > Unclassified ...
CACCGGCTCAGGCATAGCCGACCTGATCTTCGCCCTGAACGCCGAGCGTGGGTCGACCTTGTTTCTGGTCACGCACGAAGAGCAGTTGGCCAAACGCTGCCAGCGGATGCTGCGCATGGCGGATGGAAAGATACTTGATGCTTGACCTGCGTCTCGCCCTGCGTCTGGCGCGGCGCGAGCTGCGCGGCGGTTTTGCCGGCTTCCGCATTTTCTTTTTCTGCCTGCTGTTGGGAGCTGCCGCCATCGCGGGCGTGGAATCCCTCAGCGACGCTTTTCTCACTGGCCTGCAGGATCAGGGGCAAGTGCTGCTGGGCGGCGATGTTTCGGTCCGCCTGGTACACCGGCCCGCCAGCGCCGCCGAACGCGTGTTTTTGGACAAGCAGGGCAGCGTCTCCGAAACGATCTCGATGCGCGCCATGGCCTATGCGCAGGATAATCAGAACCGCCAGCTGGTCGAGCTGAAAGCAGTGGATGATCATTGGCCGCTGTTCGGCACGCCGCGCTTCATCCCGGCGCAAGATATTTCCGATGCGCTGGCGTGCGAAGAAGACAATATCTGCGGCGCCGCGGCCGAGCAGACCTTGCTGGACCGACTGCGTGTGAAGCGTGGGGATCTGATCAAGCTGGGCAACGCCACCTTCCGCATCATGGGCGCGCTGGACAAGGAGCCCGATCGCATTTCTACCGGCTTCTCGTTGGGGCCGCGGCTCTTGATTTCTTCCAAAGGCCTGCCGGCCACGGGCCTGGTCTCGCCCGAAAGCCTGGTGGATTACAGCTATCGCATCGCGCTGAGCGGCGCCTCCAAGGATCCGGCGCAGGCGCGCGGCGTGATCGACCGTTTTCGCGACCGGGCCGAGGCCGCTTTCCCCGATGCCGGATGGAATATCCGTGACCGCAGCGATGCCGCGCCGGGCATCAAGCGCTTTGTCGAGCAACTCACCATGTTCCTGACGCTGGTGGGGCTGGTGGCGCTGGGTGTCGCCGGTGTGGGCGCGGCCCAGGCGATTCTGGCCTTTCTCGATCGCAAGCGCGCCGACATTGCCATCCTTAAGACGCTTGGCGCATCCGGCAGCTTCGTCTTTCTGGTTTTCTTCCTGCAGGTGATGGCAGTGGCGCTGCTGGCCACCCTGGTGGGCTCCGCCATCGGCGCCATGCTGCCCTTCGCCGCGGTCTGGTTCTATGGCGACGCCCTGCCGGTGCCGCCTACCTTCGGCTTCTATCCCATCCCCATTTTGCTCGCGATGGCCTTCGGCCTGTTGTCGGCCATCGCCTTTGCAACGCCCCCTTTGTCGCGCGCGCGGGCCGTGCCGCCGGCCAGCCTGTTCCGGGACACGGTGGCGCCCGCCAGGGTCGAGGGACAGATGCTCTACCGCGCCATTTCGGCGGGCGCGGCGCTGGGCGTAATGGTGCTGACCCTGATCGTGGCGCCCTCGCCGGTGTTCGCGGCCGAATTCCTGGCCGGCGCCGTGACGGCGCTGGCGCTGCTGCGGCTGCTGGCCGAAGGCGTGCGCCGCCTGATCAGCGCGATGCCGCGCGCCCGTTCGCCACTGCTGCGGCTGGCTTTCGCCAATCTGGTGCGGCCAGGCGCGGCGACCGGTGGCGTGGTCACGGCGCTGGGCCTGGGCCTGACTCTGCTGGCCACCGTCACCCTGATCAATGCCACCATCAACGAACAAGTGGCCGGCGCCCTGCCCGCCCGCGCGCCCAGCTTTTTCTTCGTGGACATCCAGCCGGCAGAAGCCGACAGCTTTGATCGCATCGTCACTGGCTTTTCCGGCGCCACCGACTACAAGCGCACGCCGATGATCCGCGGCCGTATCACCGCTTTGAACGGCGTGCCGTCAGCGGACGCCAAAGTCGCGCCCGACGCCAAATGGGCGCTAAATGGCGACCGCGGCATCACCTACGCCGCCACCCCGCCGCCCGGCACCATCATCACTGAGGGCAAATGGTGGGCGGCGGATTATCACGGCCCCACCTTGATCTCGCTGGACCAGGCCATCGCCCATGGCACGGGGCTGAAGATCGGCGACAGCATGACCTTGAACGTTCTGGGCCGCAGCTTCGAGGGCAAGATCGCGAGCCTGCGCAAGGTAGACTTCACCAATGGCGGCCAGAACTTCGTGCTGGTGCTGTCGCCGGGGCTGATCGACAAGGCGCCACATGCGTTCCTCGCCACCATCCGGGTAACGCCGAATCAGGAAAACGCCATGTACATGGCCGTCACCAACCGCTTTCCCAACATCTCCACCATCCGGGTGAAGGATGCCATCCAACAGGTGCAAACCCTGCTCGCCTCCTTGGCGCAAGGCGTCAGCGCCGCCAGCCTGATCACCATCCTGGCCGGCCTGCTGGTACTGGCCGGCGCCATTGCCGCCGGCAGCCGGGCTCGCATCTACGATGCGACCATCCTGAAAGTGCTGGGCGCAACCCGCACGCGCATCGCCCTGGTCTATGCCGTCGAATATGGCGTGCTGGGCGCCGCCACAGGCGTGATCGCGCTGGTGGCAGGCACCCTGGCGGCCTGGGCGGCAGCCTTTTTCATCCTGGACGTGCCGTTGACTTTCGATGCCCGCGCTGTGCTGGTGACGGTGGCCGGCGGCGGGGCGGCAACCCCGCTTTTTGGACTGCTGGGCGCCATCGGCGCCCTGCGCAGCCGGCCGGCGCACCGCCTGCGGACAGCTTAGGCTTTGTTAATGCTTCACAAAATCCGGTTCCAAGGACCTTGATACCGCCGCACCGAAACACGATATAATCAAATCAAAGGAGTAACCCATGGCTGACTTTGACAATCGACTTGCACGCGGCGCGGCAACCGTAGCCGCCGGCGTAGATACCGGCCTGCGCGCGCACATGCTGCGGGTCTACAACTACATGGTGGGCGCGCTGGCGCTGACCGGCGTGGTGGCATATGTCGTCGCGAACACCCCCGCCCTGCTGAACGCTTTCTATCATGAGGTGATGACCACCAATGGCGTGGCGCTCTCCCCGACCCTGTTGGGCTGGGTGGTGATGCTGGCCCCGCTGGCGCTGGTCTTCTTCCTCTCCTTCCGCATCATGCAGATGAGCCAGGCGGCGGCGCAGGCCACTTTCTGGGCCTATGCGGCGATGGTCGGCGCATCGCTGGCCTCGATCCTGATTGTCTATACCGGCGCCAGCGTGGCGATGACCTTCTTCGTCACCGCTGCCACCTTCGGCGTCATGAGCCTGTGGGGCTACACCACCGGCCGTGACCTGACCGGCTTCGGCAACTTCCTGTTCATGGGCCTGATCGGTATCCTGCTGGCCAGCCTCGCCAACATGTTCTTCAAGTCGCCGGCCATCAATTTCGTGGTCAGCATCCTGGGCGTGGTGATCTTCACCGGCCTCACCGCCTGGGACACGCAGAAGATCAAGAACACCTATTACATGGTGGGTGGCGACACCGCGGTGGCCGGCAAGGCCGCCATCATGGGCGCCTTGTCCCTCTATCTCGATTTCCTGAACATCTTCCTGTTCCTGCTGCGCTTCATGGGCAACCGCAGGTAAAGCGGCGGCAGCTTCAAGAACCGAAAGGCCCGGAGCGATCCGGGCCTTTTTCTTTTGCCTACTCTCCAGCCAGCGCCTTCAGCAACTTCTTGTCGAAGATCTTGAGCACCTGGGCCAATTCATGGCCCCGCTTCAGGATCAGGCCGCCGGCCGCAACCACGCTGTACTGGCCCTGACGGGCGCGCAGCTTTGGCCGTTTTTCGATGCGGAACAGCGGCATTTCGCTGGCATGGCGGAAGACGGAAAACACCGCAACCTCGTCCAGAAAATCCAGGGCGTAATCGCGCCATTCACCGGTGGCGACCATGCGGCCATACACGGCGAGGATGCGGTTGAGTTCCGGACGGTCGAAAGTCACTTGCGGGAAGGCCGTGGCCGCGGGCGCCTCATGCGCCACGCGGTGCAATGATATGGGTTCTTCCACCATCCGAATCTAATGATGGGACGCAAATCCTTGTTCCGCAAGGCTTAATCCTGGTTTTCATGTCGAAAATGTCATCCGTGCCCCGAAATGGTCATGATTGAACCATCGGGTGGCCCCTTTTAGGCATGAAGGTCCATTTGTCGGTTGGCTGTGAGCCGGTTCGGATTAACAAGCCCCCCAGCCCCTTTCCGGGTCGGCGCCGCGCCAACCGACAGTTTCTCTTCCAAAAAATCGAATCGATGCCACCGCGCTCTTCTCCCGTGCGCGCTTTAGCGCGCTCATACGGGGGAGTGGCGAAGTCCGGAGGGGTTATTGGCGCAGCGTCGCAATGAAGGCGCGAATCCAGGCGGCATATTGGCCGAACAAGCCGCCGATGGCGCCGATCAGGGCCGAGACCATCACGCCATAGGGCAGGAACCGGTCGGGATGATCGCCCAGGAGATTGGCCACGCCCACCGCGGCGATGCCGCAAGCCGCCCCGATCACAAGCCCTCCCAACGCCCCTATGACATAGCCACGCGCCAGGTCACGGGCATAAAGCAGGGCCGCGGTGCCCGCGATCATCATGCAGGCGAACAGGCCGAAATGCAGGCCCAGGAAAGGGCGGTAATGCGCCGCGATAACAAAAGCAGCTTCGCACAGGACCCCTACCGCCAGGGCGCGGTCCAGGATCTTGGTGTCGATCAGGGTCTTGGCGATCTTTTTCATGGGAAAACCCTAGCGCGTGGGAACGGTGCGTAAAGCCCGTTCGAGCCCTGTCCTTGCGGGTAAAAGCCGATTTCTCTAAGCAGTTCCCGATGGCCGAACCGCTTGGCGAAAACGTCGCAATGCCGCCAGGAACGGACAAGGACCTGTTCCTGCGCGATCTCTGGTACATGCCCGCGCTGGCCGGCAGCTTGAAGCGCGGCCAGATGCGCCGCGAAATGCTGCTGGGCGAGCCGGTGCTGCTGGGCCGGGGCCATGACGGCCAGGCCTTTGCGCTGCGCGATATCTGCCCCCATCGCGGCGTGCCGCTGTCGGCGGGACGCATCCTGGCCAACGAGACAGTGGAGTGCCCCTATCATGGCTGGCGTTTTCGCCAGAATGGCAGCTGCGCCAAGATTCCGTCCCTGGCGGGACATGAGAGCCTGGAAGCGGACAAGATCCGTGTACGGAATTATCCCGTGCGCGAACAGGATGGCCTGCTCTGGGTCTATATGGCGGCAAAGCCCGGCGCCGCGCCGAAGTCCGAGCCACCGCGCGTGCAGAGTTCTTCGCCGACTCGCTGGACCGAGACCCAGCGTTTCCGCTGCGGCATCGATCATGCCGTCATCGGACTGATGGACCCCTCTCACGCCGCCTATGTACACGATCACTGGTGGTGGAAGCGCAAACCGCGCCTGAAGGAAAAACATTACGCGCCTCTGCCGACGGGCTTTGTGATGACGGCGCACAAGCCCTCCAAGCCCGCCTACAGCCTGCTCGGCGAGGTCACCACCGAGATCACTTTCGAGCTGCCATCCACGCGCTTCGAGACGGTTCAGGGACGGCTGTTCGGCCGGGCGTTCAAGGTGATCGGTCTGACCGTCTGCACCCCGCGCGATGCCGACAATACCGACGTGATCCAGGTCTTCTGGTGGCCCTGGTGGCTGAATTTCATCTATCCCTTCTTCTGGGCGCTGGGCCGCACCTTCATCGCCGATGACCGCAAGATCGTGGAACTGCAGCGCGAAGGCCTGAAGTTCAACCCTAACCTGATGCTGATCCAGGACGCCGACCAGCCGGCCATCTGGTACCACCGGGTCAAGAAAGCCTGGGCGGACGCGACCGAAAACGGCACGGAATTCCGCAATCCTGTGCAGGAACGCGTGCTGCGCTGGAAAAGCTGACCAGCCTCTCCGATTCGGGGGTTGCGCCCCTCTCGCGGGCCCTCTAAACGGTCCCCTTAACCTGCAATTCGGCCGGCCAAAGGCGCCCTCAAAGGCGCCGGTTTTTTCGCGCGACGGCCAAAGCCCGCGAGGGTTTTGGCCAATCAGAGAGTCAGATGCCCAAACGCACCGATATCCACACCGTCCTGATCATCGGCGCGGGACCCATCGTCATCGGCCAGGCCTGCGAGTTCGACTATTCCGGCGCCCAGGCCTGCAAGGCACTGCGCGAGGAAGGCTACCGGGTGGTGTTGGTCAATTCGAACCCCGCCACCATCATGACCGACCCGGGCCTGGCGGACGCCACCTATATCGAGCCCATCACGCCGGAGATGGTGGAAAAGATCATCGCCCGCGAGCGGCCCAATGTGCCGGCCGGCAAGGTCTTCGCCCTGCTCCCCACCATGGGCGGGCAGACCGCGCTCAACACCGCGCTGTCGTTGCGCAAGATCGGCGCGCTGGAGCGCCATAATATCGAGCTGATCGGCGCCACCGCCGATGCCATCGACAAGGCCGAGGACCGCGAGCGCTTCAAGCAGGCCATGACCAAGATCGGCCTGGAAGTCCCCGTGGGCATCACCCTGAAAGGCCAGCTGCGCCAGAAGAAGGACTCGACCGGCCAGCTACTGTTTGACGGCAACAACGCGCCGGTGATGGAGCTGGCGCCGGAGACCTTCTCCAAGGCGCTGGCGGCGCTGGACCATGTGGGCCTGCCCACTGTGATCCGGCCCAGCTTCACCATGGGGGGCACTGGCGGCGGCATCGCCTATAACCGCGAGGAATTCTTCGCCATCGTGGAATCGGGCATGGAAGCTTCGCCCACCAACGAGGTGCTGATCGAGGAATCGGTGCTGGGCTGGAAGGAATTCGAGATGGAGGTGGTGCGCGACAAGGCCGACAACGCCATCATCATCTGCTCCATCGAGAATATCGACGCCATGGGCGTGCATACCGGCGATTCCATCACCATCGCCCCTGCCCTCACCCTGACCGACAAGGAATATCAGCGCATGCGCTCGGCCTCGATCGCCGTGCTGCGCGAGATCGGGGTGGAGACCGGCGGCTCCAATGTCCAGTTCGCGGTGAATCCTGTGGACGGGCGCATGGTGGTGATCGAGATGAACCCACGCGTGTCGCGGTCCTCGGCGCTGGCCTCCAAGGCCACCGGCTTTCCCATCGCCAAGATCGCGGCCAAGCTGGCCTGCGGCTATACCCTGGACGAACTCAAGAACGACATCACCAAGGTCACGCCGGCTTCGTTCGAGCCGACCATCGATTATGTGGTGACGAAAATTCCGCGCTTCGCCTTCGAAAAATTTCCCGGCGCCGAGCCGCTGCTCACCACCTCGATGAAGTCGGTGGGCGAAGCCATGGCCATCGGCCGCACTTTTGGCGAAAGCCTGCAGAAGGCGCTGCGCTCGCTGGAGACGGGCCTGACTGGATTCGATGAGATCGCGCTGGATGATGATCCCGTGGAAATCCGCGCTGCCCTGGCCCGCGCCACGCCCGACCGGCTGCGCCAAGCCGCGCAGGCGATGCGCTATGGCTTTCCGCTGGACGAGATCCAGCGCATCACCGGCTATGATCCGTGGTTCCTGGGCGAGATCGAAGCCATTATCCGGACCGAAGAGCAGGTCCAGAAGAACGGCCTGCCCAAGGATGCCAAGGGCCTGCGCCGTCTCAAGGCCATGGGCTTCTCCGACGCACGCCTGGCCAAGCTCACCGGCCAGAAGGAAGCCGCGGTGCGCGCCGCCCGGCACGCCCTGAACATCCGGCCCTGCTACAAGCGCATCGACACCTGCGCCGCCGAATTTCAGGCGCTGACGCCGTACATGTACTCAACCTATGAAGCGCCGATCGGCAATGAAACGGTCTGCGAATCAAAGCCGACGGACGCCAAGAAGATCATCATCCTGGGCGGCGGTCCCAACCGCATCGGCCAGGGCATCGAGTTTGACTATTGCTGCTGCCATGCCGCCTTCTCGCTGTCCGACCAGGGCTATGAGACCATCATGGTCAACTGCAATCCGGAGACGGTCTCCACCGACTATGACACGTCCGACCGGCTGTATTTCGAGCCGCTGACCCTGGAAGACGTGCTGGAAATCATCACCAAGGAAAAAGAAAAAGGAACGCTGGCCGGTGTGATCGTGCAGTTCGGCGGCCAGACGCCGCTGAAGCTGGCCAACGGGCTGCGCGATGCCGGCGTGCCGATCCTGGGCACCAGCGCCGACGCCATCGACCTGGCCGAAGACCGCAAGCGCTTCCAGATTCTGTTGCAGGACCTCAATCTCAAGCAGCCGCGCAACGCCACCGCCTTGACAGCTGAAGAAACCATCGCCGCGGCGCGCGCGATAGGTTTTCCCGTCATCCTGCGTCCTTCTTACGTCCTAGGCGGCCGCGGCATGGTGGTGGTGTCCGACGAGACCGAGCTCAAGAAGCAGGTGGAATCCGGCGAACTGTTCCGCATCTCGGGCGACAATCCGGTGCTGATCGACGGCTTCCTCAACCGCGCCACCGAGGTGGACGTGGACGCGATCTGTGACAAGGACGGCGATGTCTTCATCGCCGGCATCATGGAGCATATCGAGGAAGCCGGCGTGCACTCCGGCGACTCCGCCTGTTCGCTGCCGCCACGCTCGCTGTCGAAGGAGACCATCGCCGAAATCGAGCGCCAGACCATCGCCATGGCCAAGGCGTTGAAGGTCCTGGGCCTGATGAACGTGCAGTACGCCATCCAGAACGGCGAGATCTATGTGCTGGAGGTCAATCCGCGCGCCAGCCGCACCGTGCCCTTCGTCGCCAAGGCGGTCGGCCTGCCGGTGGCGGCCATCGCCTCGCGGGTGATGGCGGGCGAGACGCTGAAATCCTTCAACCTGAAAAAGCCCAACCCCAAGCACATCTCGGTGAAGGAAGCGGTGCTGCCCTTCAACCGCTTCCCCGGCGTGGACACGATCCTGGGACCGGAAATGCGCTCCACCGGCGAGGTGATGGGCACCGACGAGAATTTCGGCCGCGCCTTCGCCAAGAGCCAGATCGGCGCCGGCACGCGCCTGCCCACCGGCGGCACGGTGTTCCTGTCGGTCAAAAACGCCGACAAGGACCTGATCGAGGCCCCCGCCCGCGAACTGGTGGCGATGGGCTTCTCGCTGATCGCCACCCGTGGCACCGCCAAGGTGCTGGCCTCAAAGGGCTTGCCCGTCGCCATCATCAACAAGGTGCTGGAGGGCCGGCCCCATGTGGTGGACGCGCTCAAGAACGGGGAAATCAATCTGGTGTTCAACACCACCGACGGCGCCCAGGCCCTGGCGGATAGCTCGTCCATCCGGCGGGCGGCCCTGACCCTGAAAGTGCCCTATTACACCACCATGGCCGGGGCGGCGGCGGCCACCCAGGCGATCCAGGCCCTCAGATCGGGCTCGCTTGAGGTCGCGCCGATTCAGAGTTTCTGAGGCTTTCCGGGGACGGCTTCTACGCGGCCTATCTTGAAGTCAGCCCCCTGCAGTCCTACTCTTTATGACGCACCGCTGATCTTTTTCAAAGATTTGTCAGCGAAATCAGTGCCTTAACAAATGCGACTTCGGCCACCGGGTGAAAATCCGGGGACCTGAGCCTTTTTTTGCCGGACGGACACGATGATGGAAAAAATCCCGATGACCCCCAAGGGCTTCCAGGCCCTGGAGGCCGAGTTGAACCGCCTCAAGAACGAGGACCGCCATGAGGTGATCAAGGCGATCGCGGAGGCGCGCGCCCATGGCGACCTGTCGGAAAATGCCGAATACCACGCCGCCAAGGAGCGGCAGAGCTTCATCGAGGGCCGGGTGCTGGAGCTGGAAGATCAGCTGGGCCGCGCCGATGTAATCGACATCAGCAAGCTTTCCGGCACCAGCGTCAAGTTCGGCGCCACCGTCACCCTGGTGGACGAGGACACCGACGAAGAACGCAAGTACCAGATCGTCGGCGACCTGGAATCAGACGCCAAACACGGCAGGATTTCCCTCTCCTCGCCCATCGCGCGCGCCCTGATCGGCAAGAACAAGGGCGACACGGTGGAAGTCGCGGCCCCCGGCGGCGCGCGGTCTTACGAGGTCCTGAAGGTGGAGTTTAAGTAACTCCATGTCATGGCCGGGCCCTCTTTTCATTGAAGAAGGGCCGGCCATCCATTCATCCGTCGCGAAGATGGATGGCCGCCTCAAGGGCGGCCATGACAAGAAGGCTAGATAACTCCGGGGATAAACCGCTTGGTTCTTGCGCGATAAGCGCCGTACTCCGGATAGACCTCTTCCAGCACCTGCTCTTCATAGTGGCTGCGGATCCAGAGTAGCACCATCACCGCTGCCGCCAGCACCCAGGACCAGGGCGCTTGAAATTGCAGCGCCGTGCCACAGATCGTCACGATCTCCGTGGTGTAGAGCGGATGACGGGCCAGGGCATAAGGTCCACCGGTCACCAGGCGGCGCGCTTCGGGCATGATCGAGAAGCTCTTGCCCAGCCGCCACAGCACAACAAAGGAAGCCAGACTGCCCAACCCCACCAGCAGCGCCGCAATGATCTGGGCGCCAAGGCCCAGATGCGCCACGGGAAGCTGCAGAATGCTGACCCCGAAAAAGGTGCCGATAAAGCCGAACGCGCGCGGCAGCACGCCTTTGGACTTGGCCACCGGCCGGTCCCGCACCACCAGCAGATAGATCAACAGCAGGTCGAACAGCGTCACCAGGCTCAAGGAGGCGAATTGTACATAGGTGAAGAGCGTGGCCGCGCCGCTCCCCATCAGATGCATGTCATTCACCAGAACGGGCCTGATCTGCAGCGCGCCATAGGCGAACCAGAGGATCAGCGGCAGCGCGGTGATGGCATCGTAATATTTGGTCTCGCGCGCCTTCAGCAGGCGCGGGTCCGGTTCGCCCGCCGCCAGCGCCCAGGCCATCAGCGCCACCCAGCCGATGCCGAAATTCACCACCAGCGCCACCATCAAGGCGGATGCGGCATTGTTTGGATCTACCGCAAGGAAGGATGGCGCCAGATAATGCAGCAGGACCGACTGGACCGGCTCCACCAGCACATTCAGCAGCAGGATCGGGAAAAAGCGGCGATGCCCTCGCGCGAACGCGACCACCGACGGCAGAAAATACAGGAAAAGCGCGACTGCGATGGCGAGCAAGGTAATGCTCTTGGCCTGCCCCGTGACGATTTGGTGCCAGAGCTGCGACATGATCCCCCCGTTATTGTTATGGCCGCCGCGCCAGAAGCCCCACCAGTTCGGCGACTTCGGTGAATGTTCCATCCGGCGACAATTCCCGCAAGGCTTGGCTGAGGGTGGCGGCGAATTCCTCCGCCTGCGGCCCCAGCGTCTCGCGCGAGGAGACGGACATGGAAAAGGCGCGGCCCACGATGTCGTCCACCGTCAGGGTCTGACGGATGGTGACCGACAGGCCGTCCAGCTGCGTGAAGGCGCTGGCGAAGAGAAACGGCTCATAGCGGCGATGGCCCCCCATTTGTTTCATCGGACGTTCCGCGATATGCGAGGCGGCGCGGCGTCCGAACTTGTCCTGCACCCCGCACAGGGTCCTGAACCAGGCATTTTCGTCCACCGGCGGATGGGCATCGTGGAACAGGGCGACACCTCCCTCGGGCGCAACGATCCTGTCCAGCATGGCCAAGGTCGCTGCCCGGTCCATCCAGTGGAAGCTGCGGCCCATGGTCACCAGGCGGTACGGCCCCATGCTGGGGTGAAGATCGGCCGATCCGCCGGCCGCCGGGTCCACCGTCACACCGGCAGCCACGGCCCGTCCGGCGGCTGCAGCCAGCATGTCCGGCTCCGGGTCCATGGCCGTCACCGCCATTCCCAGCTGCGCAAAGCCGATGGCCAGCATGCCGGTGCCTGTCCCCAGATCCAGCACCGGATCGCCGGCCTTGAGCCCAGCCAGGTCCCTCACCCGCGCCAGGAGGCGCTGTGGATAATCCAGCCGGTAGCGGTCGTAATAGGCGACGGTGCTTCCGAAACGGCTTCCACTATCTTGCCGCAATTGGGAACCTTTTGGACTTTGCTTTGTTGATCATGGCCTTATACTAACCAAACGACATTTTTACCGAACGGATTCAACGGCCCATGGCCAATATCGCCCTGGTCGACGACGACAAGAACATCCTCGCCTCCGTCAGCATGCTGCTGGAGCAGGAGGGCTATCATATCCGCACCTTCACCGACGGCGCCGCGGCACTGACTGCACTCACCACCACGCCGCCGGATCTCGCCATCCTCGACATCAAGATGCCGCGCATGGATGGCCTGGAGTTGCTGCGCCGCCTGCGCCAGGCCAATCCCGAGCTGCCCGTGATCTTCCTCACCAGCAAGGACGAGGAGATCGACGAACTGATGGGCCTCAATGCCGGAGCTGACGACTATATCCGCAAGCCCTTCTCCCAGCGCCTGCTACTGGAGCGCGTGCGCGCGGTGCTGCGCCGGGCGGAGGGCCGCACTACCCCGCCGGCCGCCGGCGCAGACAATGGCAAGAAGGAAGCATTGGTGCGCGGCAAGTTGGCGCTCGATCCGCAGCGCCATGAATGCACCTGGGACGGCAAGCCGGTGCGTCTGACGGTGACGGAATTCCTGATCCTGCAGGCGCTGGCGCAGCGTCCCGGTTTCGTCAAAAGCCGCGACAGCCTGATGGACGCAGCCTATGACGATCAGGTTTATGTCGATGACCGCACCATCGACAGCCACATCAAGCGGCTGCGCAAGAAGTTCAAGGTCGTGGCCGACGACTTTGACGCCATCGAGACGTTGTACGGCGTCGGATACCGTTACCGCGAATAAGGGTCTATGCCCCACTTTTCGGCTCTCACCTGGCGCATCCTGGGATTCAATGCGCTGGCGCTGATTGTGCTGACCGCCGGCGTCATCCTGGTCCAGTTCTCGGGCCGCGACTTGGTGGAGGAGCGGCTCTCCGGCGTGCGGCAGCAGTCCGCCATCGTCGCCAGCGCCATCGCCGACCTGGCTGTCGATGAAGAAACCACCACGGTGAACCTGGACGTCGCCGAGCCCTTGTTGCGGCAGTTGATCAGTCCGACGCGGCCCCAGCTGCGGGCGCGACTTTATCTTCCCTCCAACAATGCTGCCGCCCTCGACACCCGCTTGCTCCTAAAACGCAATGTCATAACCATGCAGGAACTGCCGGGGCTGAATCTCCGCAGCCAGATCAAAACCTGGATCCGGCGCATTTATGATGGCGTCATGGGCGTGCACCCATTCGCTCAACTTGCGCCCTATTCGGAAGGCAGCGGCGACTGGCACGATTATCAGGAAGTGGTGGACGCCTTTTCCGGGCGCACATCCACCCGCGAGCGGGTGGATGACCAGAACCGGCTGATCCTGTCGGTCGCCGTGCCCATCCAGCGGGTGCGGGCAGTTTCGGGCGTGCTCTTCGTCACTACCGAAGGCGGCGACATTGACGACATTCTGCGCCAGGAGCGCTTCACCCTGGTCGAGGTCTTCCTGGTCGCCTTTGCGGTGATGCTGGTGACCTCGCTCTATCTGGCCAGCACCATTGCCGAGCCGGTCAAGCGCCTGGCCGCCGCCGCCGACATCGTGCGGTCCGGCGCGGGCGGGCGCAGCGATATTCCGAACTTCCCGGAGCGCACCGATGAAATCGGCGATCTGGCCGACAGCCTGCGCTCCATGACCGGCAATCTCTATGACCGGATCGACGCGATCGAAAGCTTCGCCGCCGATGTGGCCCATGAGCTCAAGAACCCCCTCACCTCGCTGGCCAGCGCGGTGGAGATGTTCTCCCGCGCCAAGGACCCGGAAAGCCAGGCGCGGCTGCTCAAGATCGTGCGGGGCGACATCAAGCGCATCGACCGGCTGATCACCGATATTTCCGACGCCTCGCGCCTGGATGCCGAACTGTCGCGCGAGACCAAAGAGCCGGTGGATATCTCGCGGCTCCTGGCCACCATCATCGACATCTATCGCATGACCGACAATCCGCGCCACATCGCGTTCGTGCTGCACGATGAGCTGGAGCCCGGCCTGATCGTGCGTGGCCGCGACGAGCGGCTAGGGCAGGTCTTCCGCAACCTGATCGACAACGCCGCATCCTTCAGTCCCGACGGCGGCAAGGTGATCGTCACCGCCAGCCGGAACGACATCATCGCGCGGGTGACGATCGAAGACGAAGGCCCCGGCATTCCGCCGGAGAATCTGGAATCCATCTTCGAGCGTTTCTATACGACCGAGCGTCCCGGCGATCATTTCGGCCGGAATTCTGGCCTGGGGCTCTCCATCGCCCGCCAGATCATCGAAGGCGCGGGCGGGCGCATCTATGCCGAGAACCGCGACCCGGAGGGCCAGCAGGGCGCGGGCGCGCGGTTGGTGGTGGAATTGCCGCTGGGTGCCTATGGCTGAGGTCAATATCCATGCGAGCTGCGTGGCGCTGGGCGCCCAGGGCGTACTGCTGCTGGGCAGGCCCGGGGCCGGCAAGTCCGACGTCGCCCTGCGCCTGATCGACCAAGGCGCCCAGCTCGTGGCCGATGACCGCACCATCCTGTTCACGCGCCGGGGCGGCCTTTATGGCAAGAGCCCCGACAGCATCCGGGGCCTGCTGGAAATACGGGGCCTGGGCATCGTCAAAATGCCAAGCCGCGCAAATGTGAAAATCGCATTGGTCGTGAAACTGGGGCGCGAGGATACGCGCCTGCCCGTTCACCACAGATTTCAAGCCCCCCGCGGACTTTCCCTCTCAAGGCCCCCGCCCGAAATCCTGCTGAACGGCCATCACGCCTCCGCACCCGCCCGGATCCGGGCAGCTCTGGCGGCTTTTTCGAAGGGCTTGTTTCGCGACACTTTTATCACCAAATAAGCCTTCCCAGCCCGCGCGCTTTTGATACTGTCCGCGCCGCTAAGGAACCCGCATGATCGGCCTTGTTTTGGTTACCCATGGGCGCCTCGCCCAGGAATTCATTTCCGCTATGGAGCATATGGTCGGACCGCAGACCCATCTGCGCGCGGTCTGTATCGGGCCCGAGGATGATATAGAGCGCCGCCAGCGAGAAATTGCGGCCGCGGCGCGCTCGGTGGACGTGGGCAATGGCGTCATCATCGCCACCGACATGTTCGGCGGCACGCCCTGCAACCTGGCGCTGACGCTTCTGGAACGCGGCAAGATCGAGGTGCTGGCTGGCGCCAACCTTCCCAGCCTGATCAAGCTGATCGACATCCGCGCCAAGGTGCCGCTGGAACAGGCGGTGAAAGAGGCGATCGACGCGGGCCGCAAATATATGCGCGCCGGCAGCGCGGATCTGGCGTAACGGCGGCGAATGGCCAAGCTTTCTGCCAGGGTGATCATTCCCAACAAGCGCGGGTTGCACGCCCGTGCCAGCGCCAAGATCGTGGAAGCCTCGGCGCGCTTCCAGTCCGAAATCCATGTGGTCAAGGACGGCAATGCGGTCAATGGCCGTTCGATCATGGGACTGATGATGCTGGCCGCCTCCATCGGCTCGGAAGTGGAAATTACCGCCGAAGGTCCTGACCAGGAGGAAGCGCTGAAAGCGATCCTGGCGCTCGTGGAAGCAAAGTTTGGAGAAGAGTGACCTTCGGTCACTCTTCTCCAAACTTTCCAAGGGTGGCCGCGCGACAGCGCGGCCACCCGCGGCAGGAATCCATGCTCTGACCGCGCAACAGCATCTTAAGCCGCACACAGCAGGACATGGCATAACGGGTCCATGAGTCTCCCCCTCACCGCGCTCGTTCTTCTCGCCGCGCTGCTCCACGCTTCCTGGAATGCGCTGCTCAAGGGCGGTGAGGACCGTTTCTGGTCCCTGACGATCATGGGTGTGGCGACGGCCCTGGCCTGCGCAGCCCTTCTTCCGTTCTCGCCGCTGCCCCATGCGGCGAGCTGGCCCTGCATTCTGGGCTCGTCGCTGCTGCATATCGGCTACAACGCTTTTCTGGTTCGCGCCTATCGCAGCGGCGAGTTCGGCGCTGCCTATCCGGTGGCGCGCGGCTCCTCACCGATGCTAGTCACCTTGGGCGCGGCGCTCGCGGCCCATGAAGCGCCAGGCCTGAAGGCGCTGGCGGGGATTCTGCTGGTCAGCATCGGCATCATCTCCCTGGCCTTCCGCGCGCGCCGGCTGCCTGAGACCGGCATTTTTTATGCCCTGGGCACCGGCTTTTTCATCGCCGCCTACAGCGTCACCGACGGCATAGGCGGCCGTCTCTCCGGCAATGCCGTCTCTTATACTTTGTGGATGAGCCTGCTGGACGGCGCGATGATGATCCCGCTTTATCTGGCATGGCGGCGCGACTGGCACCTGTGGCGCGGCACGTTCCGGACTGGGACAGCCGCTTTCGGTGGAGTGGTGTCCCTGCTTGCCTACGGCATTGTCATTTTCGCCATGACAAAAGCGCCGATGGGCGCGGTTTCGGCCTTGCGGGAGACCAGCGTGCTGTTCGCGGTCCTGCTGGGCCGGATATTCTTCGCCGAACAATTAACCGCGCGGCGCATAGTATCGGTGCTGGTGATCGCGGCGGGAGCCTTGTGCCTGGAATGACAAAAATCACGAACATCATGCTGCTGGTGCTGGGCCTTTTGCTCGGGCCGGCGCTCGCACAGCCGTCCATCCAGCCTTCCCTGCCTGCCGGCCATACCGCCACGCCCTCGCTCTGGCATCTGAAAGGTGACCCTCTGAAAGGAGACAAGGGCGAGGTCTATCTGTTCGGTTCGGTGCATGTCCTGCCGCCCCATCTGGAATGGCGTACAGCAGCGATCCGGCGCGGACTTTCCCGCAGCGACGTCTATGTCTTCGAGGTGCCGCAGGACGAAAAGGCGGTGGCCGAGCTGCAAGGCCTGATTCAGGCAAAAGGCTTTCTGCCGCCGGACCAGAGCCTGCGGGGGATGCTGCACACCCAAGCGCGTCCCGATTTCGATGCCGCGGTCGCCGCCGCGGGTGTGCCGCTGGCCGCGGTGGATCATGACCGGCCCTGGCTTGCCGGCATCCAGCTGATGTTCGCCCAGATGGCCAAGCTGCATTTCGGCCGCGAGGACGGCGTGGAGTCGGTGCTGGCCGACATGGCGGTGCGCGATCACAAACAGACGCGCTATCTGGAAACCATTGCCGAGCAGTTCGCGCTGCTGGCGCCCGATAGCGGCGATCTGGAGCTGGAAGAGTTCGAGGCCGGCCTGAAAGACCTTCTCGATGTCAGCAGCGAGCTGGAGCCGATGGTGAAGGCCTGGAGCATGGGCAACCAGGCCGAGCTCGATAAGTTGATCAACGGCGATCTGGATCAGTTCCCGCAGGCGCGCAAGGAATTGCTGGACGACCGCAACGCACGCTGGGTGCCTAAGATCGAGGCCATGTTGAAAGAGAAGCACATCTTCTTCATCACCGTGGGCGCCGGTCACCTCACGGGCCCCAAGGGCGTGCCCGCTCTGCTGCGCAAGGCGGGATACAAGGTGGAAGGGCCTTAATCAGCGCGCCGACGGCGCGGAGATCATGACATGGGCGAGAACAGCGCCAACATAGAGTCAGACCTCTTAGCCCGGCGATCCATTGAATTTTAGACATCGCTTTTGGCCGCCTTTAAAGCGCATCCGTCAGGCTATTCCCGCGAAAATTTCGGGGCCGGCATGCGCACGCGGATCAGGCAGTTTCTAGCTGGGTTGGGCTTGTCGGCTCTGACGGGTTTGCCCGCCTTCGGGGCAGACGCCCCGCCTGTCATCCATGCCACACCCGCCATGTGGGTTGCCCATGGACCCAAAGGGACCGCTTATCTGCTGGGCTCGGTCCATGTCCTGCCCGACGATATCGACTGGCAGACACCGCAAATCCTTGCCGCAGTAAAACGGGCCAATCTTTTCGTGTTCGAAATCAACATGGATTCGGATTATCGGCGCATGGTGGCGCGGACTCTGAGCGAGGAGGAGATGATGCCCATCAGCCTCTCCTTACCTTCCTTGTTCGACAGTCAGATGCGCGCCGACTGGCACGCGGCGGTCATGCATACCGGCATCAACGCCGATGCGCTGGTGATGATGCGCCCCTGGCGCGCGGCGCGCGAGCTGGAAGCGGCGATGAGCGGACACATTCCGCTGTATGCCTCCGAAGGCGTGGATAACAAGATTTATAACATGGCCTCCGGTCGGGGGGCGCCGGTCCAAGGCCTGGAAACCGCGGAAGCAGGACTTTCGGCTTTCAAACGCGACGCCACACCAGGCAATGAGATGGCGCTTCTGCGCCGGGCGATGCACGATGCCGCTGTGCGGCCGATCGCGCCCTTCGCCAAATTGCTGGAGGCATGGGAGCACGGAGACCCGCAAGCCCTCCTCGCCAGCATGCCCGACATGCAGAACCCCGCCGTCCGCAAACCCATGCTGGACGACCGCAACCGCGCCTGGCTTCCCAAGATCGAGAAGATGCTGAACAAGCGCGGCACCTATTTCATCACCGTCGGCGCGGCCCATCTGGTGGGACCTAATGGCGTTCCCAATCTGCTGCGCGCCGATGGCTACAAGGTGGACGGTCCGGACCTGAAGTCTCCCGAACTGAGGCCTTAAGCCCAGCGAGGCAGGACCCGTGACGGCGCGCCGAAAGGCGCGGTCATCACGGCCGATGAAAGTTCAGCTGTCGGGATGATCCTTAAGGTTGAACCGCTTCTCCAGCGCGCGCAACACCACCATCACCACCACGAAAATGATCACGCTAAGGCCGATCATCGCCCAAGGCGCGCAGGCAGTTGCCAGTCCCATTGCGGCCACGGCCCACACTTCCGCCGCCGAGGTGAGGTTGAAAACCCGGTGATGCTCCAGGTCACGCAGCAGTACGCCACCGCCCAGGAAGCCGATGCCGACCAGCACGCCCTGCACCACGCCCTGCAGCACCCGCGACAGGGCTTCGCTCGATCCTTCGATATCTGGCACATGCATCAAGGCAAGCGTGACCAGCGCCGCCGCGAAACTCACCAGGCCCAGGGTACGCATCCCGGTGGGTTTGCCGCGCAGGATGCGCTCCAGCCCCAACCCCAGCCCGATCAGGGTCGCGGCAACCAGCCGGAGGGCGATATCCAGCGCGTCATAGGGAATGGCGAAACTGCCGGCGTACATGGCCGCCAGTCTGGTCCCAGGTTCCCGGAAATCCCAGCCTTCCGGCGGTATAATCATATGCAGATTTCTTTATGTGTTCCTTGCCCTGCCCTGGCCCGGCTGGTATAGGCGGGCCCCGAAACCAGCAGGAATCCGTCCATGTCCGCCGCTCCGGCCAAAGCTTTCAGCGATTACATCGTCAAGGACATCAGCCTGGCCGAATGGGGCCGCAAAGAGCTGAACATCGCCGAGATCGAGATGCCCGGCCTGATGGCGACCCGCGCCGAATATGGCCCCAGGCAGCCGCTGAAGGGCGCGCGCATCGCCGGCTCGCTGCACATGACCATCCAGACCGCGGTGCTGATCGAGACCCTGAAAGCGCTGGGCGCCGACATCCGCTGGGTGTCGTGCAATATCTATTCGACCCAGGACCATGCCGCCGCCGCCATCGCCGCCGCCGGCATTCCGGTCTTCGCCGTCAAGGGCGAGACCCTGAAGGATTATTGGGACTACACCGCCAAGCTGTTCGAGTGGCATGGCGGCGGCTATCCCAACATGATCCTGGACGATGGCGGCGACGCCACCATGCTGGTGCATGCAGGCCTGCGCGCCGAAAAGGGCGACACCGCCTTCCTCGACAAGCCGGAGAATGAGGAAGAGGAAGTCTTCTACGCCCTGATCAAGCGCCTTCTGAAGGAAAAGCCCAAGGGCTGGTTCGCCGAGATCGCCGCCAGCATCAAGGGCGTGTCGGAAGAGACCACCACCGGCGTGCACCGCCTCTATCTGATGGAGAAGGAGGGCAAGCTGCTCTTCCCCGCCATCAATGTGAATGACAGCGTCACCAAGTCCAAGTTCGACAACCTCTATGGCTGCCGCGAGTCCTTGGTGGACGGCATTCGCCGCGGCACCGACGTGATGATGGCCGGCAAGGTCGCGATGGTCGCGGGCTTCGGCGATGTGGGCAAGGGCTCGGCCGCTTCGCTGCGCCAGGCTGGCTGCCGTGTGATGGTGTCGGAAGTCGATCCCATCTGCGCCCTGCAGGCCGCCATGGAAGGCTATGAGGTCGTGACTATGGAGACGGCTGCGCCGCGCGCCGATATCTTCGTCACCGCCACCGGCAATGTCGACGTGATCACGGTGGAGCATATGCGGGCCATGAAAGACCGCGCCATCGTCTGCAACATCGGCCACTTCGACAGCGAGATCCAGGTCGCCGCCACCAAGAACTTCAAGTGGCACAATGTGAAGCCGCAGGTGGACGAGATCGAATTCCCCGACGGCAAGCGCATCATCATGTTGTCGGAAGGCCGCCTCGTGAATCTGGGCAACGCTATGGGCCATCCCAGCTTCGTGATGAGCGCCAGCTTCACCAACCAGACCCTGGCGCAGATCGAGCTCTACGCCAATCCGGGCAAGTATCAGAAGAAGGTCTATACCCTGCCCAAGCATCTGGACGAGAAGGTCGCCCGCCTGCACCTGGCCAAGATCGGGGTGGAACTGACCGAGCTCAGCACCAAGCAGTCCGATTACATCTCGGTGCCAAAGGCCGGCCCCTATAAGCCCGACCACTACCGCTACTAAGACCAGCTAAAATCGGATCAGGGCGCGTTTTCCCTCGCGGAAGGCGCGCCCTGTTCATCTTGGTTAAAAATTTCTTGCTGCCGCCGAGGCGCCCGTTACGCCCATAGGCGCATTTCTTAACGCCCTGATTTGACTCACGATTCGTCCACAGCTCCCAAAATCTTGGGCTGTTAGCCGCATGTGGTTTTTAGGACTTTGTTAACCACAATACCTAGGCGGACTCGGCTCTCGAAGCTATCTTGTTGATTCCAAAGTGATTCGCCGAACGGGCGCAGGTTAACAGGGGCTGGCGAAATGCGTCCCATATTGGGACAGGACGGGAAGCCGGGGGCGGCAGGGCGCAGAGCTTTGCTCACGGCGGCCCCGCTCGCCCTGCTGGCCGCTCTGGGGTCCTCGCCGGCCCAGGCCGCTTCGGATGCCCAATTCGCTACAGCCTTTCAGAACGGAAATATGATCGTGCTGTCAGCCTTGGCCTGCGGCGGGGTTGCCCTGGCCGTGGCCGCCGGGCTCTGGGCGCTGGCGGAACAGCGCAGCGCCAGGCGCCTCAGCCGTTCCTTGCGAACAGTGGGCGCCAAGGCCAAAGCCGCGCTGGGCGAGCGCGATGCGCTCCTGGGCGCCGGACGCGAGGCGCTGGTGGTTTGGGGCCGCGATGGCTCCGGACCCTTCTCTTACAATGGCGGGGACGAGCAACTGCAGTCCTGCCTCAGGGGCGCCGAGGCTCTGGCTTTGTCGGGCGCGATTGACGGGCTTTCCGATCGCGGCGCCGGCTTCTCCCTGACCGTGCATGATGCCCATGGCCGCCTGTTCGTGGCCCGCGGCCGCGCGGTGGGCGGCATGGCCGCGGTCTGGCTGGAAGAGCCGCAACTGCCGGCGGTGGAATCGGGGGCCGACTACAAGGCCATCCTGGATGCGCTGCCCATTCCCGTCTGGCTGCGCGATAAGGGCCTGGCCCTGACCTGGGGCAATCATGCCTTCCTGAAAGGTGCCGGCGCCAAAGATCTGCAAATGGCGCAGCGCGAGCAGCTGGCGCTGGACAAGGCCGAGCGCGATCTGGCCGCCCAGGCCCGCAGCCGCAATGCCCAGCAGGAATTCAAGCGCTTCTCGGTGGTCAACGGCCAGCGCCGGGCCTTGTCCTTCACGGAAATCCCCTTGGGCGATGCCGGCGTGATCGGTACGGCCGTGGACGTGACCGACACGGCGGCGGCGGAAGCCAGGCTGCAGCACCATGCCGACGCCCATTCCGACACCTTGGACCGCTTGCAGACGGCTGTCGCGATCTTCGGCCCCGACCAGAAACTGATCTTCTACAATCGAGCCTTTGTGAGGTTGTGGGGACTTCCGGAAAGCTTTCTCGACCGGCATCCCTCCGATGGCGAAATTCTCGACCGGCTGCGCGAGGCACGCAAACTGCCCGAGCAGCGCGACTATCAGGCCTGGAAACGTTCGCGGCTTGGACTTTATCTGGAAGGCTCGCGGGAAAATCCGGGCGAAGAGACTTGGCACTTGCCGGGCGGCCAGACCTTCCGGGTGGTGGCCCAGCCCCATCCCTTCGGCGGCCTGACCTTCCTGTATGAAGACGTCACCGCGCGCCTGACCCTGGAAAGCGACTACAACACCCTGGTCAAGGTGCAGTCGGCCACTTTGGACACGCTCAGCGAAGGCGTGGCGGTGTTCGGACCCGACGGCAAGCTCAAGCTGCACAACGCCGCCTTCGCGCGCATCTGGGAGTTCGAGCCGGAAGAGCTTGGCAACGAGCCGCATCTGCGCACCATCGCCAGCCTGTCGCGCGACCGTTTCGGCGACAGCAATATCTGGGACCAGCTGATCCAGGTCATCGTCTCAGGCTCCGGCGCGCGCGACCTGGGCGATGTGGAACGTTCCGACCGCTCGGTGCTGTCGCTTTCCACCTCGCCGCTGCCGGATGGCGCCACGCTGGTCACCTTCAAGGACGTGACCGACCGCTTCCGCATCGAAAGCGCCCTGCGCGACCGCAACGAAGGCCTGGAAGCGGCCGACCGCCTCAAGTCCGACTTCATCAAGCATGTCTCCTATGAGCTGCGCACGCCGCTCAACACCATCCTGGGCTTTTCCGAACATCTGGCGTCGGGCGTGCCGGGCGCGCTCAATCCTCAGCAGGAAGAATATATCCAGGCCGTCGTTGCGGGCGCCAATACGCTCAAGAGCCTGGTCAACGACATTCTCGACCTGGCGCTGGTGGAATCTGGCGCGCTGCGGCTGGAGCTGGAACGCATCGATCTGGGCGAGCTGGTGAAGGACATCGCCGCCCATGCCCGCGAATGGGCGGGCAAGATGGGCCTGACGCTGGATGTGGACGTGCCGCCCGAGGCCGGACTGTTCCTGGCCGATGCGCGGCGGCTGCGGCAGGTGGTGTTCAACCTGTTGTCCAACGCCTTCAAATACACGCCGCGCGGCGGCAACATCCTGCTGTCGGCGAAGATTGTCGCGGAAGATGTGCAGATCGCGGTGGCCGACAATGGCCCCGGTCTGCCGCCGGATGTCAAAGCCAGCGTGTTCGAGCGCTTCTCGGCCAAGAGCCGCTCCGGCGCCCGCGCGGGGGCGGGCCTAGGACTGGCGCTGGTCAACCGCTTCCTTGAGCTGCATGACGGCTGGGTGGAGATCGAAAGCCGCGAGGGCGGCGGCACCCTGGTGCGCTGCCATCTGCCCCGGCGCATTCATGACGACGAGCCGCATCCGCAGCAAAGCGAAGACCGGAAGACGGCGTACTTGTAGGAACACCGTATGAAAATCTTCACAGTGCACTTGAACGGCGAATTGACCAGGATGTTCGAGAACACTTTAGAGGCCGCACAGAGGGCTGCCATGCCGCTGGTGAATCAAGGAACGCTCACGATCGAACATCAGTGCGCGCCCGCGACAACCGCACAATGGCGATTTGATTCAGATGTCGCCGACTGGGTCAGAACTCAATAATAAAATTATTTTGTCATGGCCCGCCGGAGTGCGGGCCATCCAGTTTGAAAATTATTTGATGTTGCGCTTTAGAGCGGCGGCCACTTTGTCAAAGCCAGATTGGATCACCTGGATGGCCCGCATTTGCGGGCCATGACATCTAAGATGTTAGTGCTGCGTCTTCGGCAGGTTGAGAACGATGCCATCAAGAGCAGCGCTCATGCGCAACTGGCATGACAGGCGGCTGTTGGGCCGCACATCAGGCGCGAAGTCGAGCATGGTTTCTTCCATGTCGCTTTTGGGCGGCAGCTTGTCTTCCCAGCCCGGCGCGACATAGACCTGACAGGTGGCGCAGGCGCAGGCGCCGCCGCAATCGGCATCAATGCCGGGGATCAGGTATTTGACCGCGCCTTCCATGAGGGACCAACCTTCCGCCACCTCCACGGTGTGGGCGGTGCCGTTTTCCTCGATGTAGGTCACTTTGTATTTCGGCAGCGGCATCACGCCATCTGTTTCATGGGAATGGAGATGTCGGCCAGGGTTTCGGCCGCGATCTTCGCGGCCGAGGCCACCAGCTTCTTGCCGATCATATATTCGGGGGCGGCATTCACCGCCTCCACCGCTGCCACGGCGCCATCGCGCAAGTGGAAGACGGCAAACTTGCGGGCCGCCGGATCGCCGCGCCGCACCAGCGTATCGGTCGGCCGCGCCAGGCCCGCGATCTGCAGCTTCAGGTCATACTGGTCGGACCAGAACCAGGGCACTTCGCTGTAAGTCCTGGGCTTGCCCACCATGCTGTAGGCGGCGTGCTTGGCCTGGTCGATGGCGTTCTGCACGCATTCCAGGCGGATCTCGTGGCCCTCACGGCCGACATGGCGCGTGCAGTCGCCGGCCGCCCAGATATGCGGATCGCCCGTGCGGGCATTCTGATCCACGACAATGCCGTCGGTGCAGGCCAGGCCCGCCGCTTCCGCCAGCTCCTGGCAGGGAATGACGCCGATGCCGACCAGCACCAGATCGGCAGGAAAGCTTTGCCCACCGGCAACGATCCCCGTCACCCTGCCCATGCCTTCGATGGCTTCAACGCCGGTGCACAGCTTCAGCGTGACGCCCGCCTTTTCATGTTCGGCGGCATAGAAGGCCGAGAGATCGGGCGAGACCGCGCGCGCCATCAGCCGGTCCATGGCCTCGAACACGGTGACATCAAGCCCGCGCTTGGCGCCGACGGCCGCGACTTCCAGCCCGATATACCCGCCGCCGACAATAGCGATGCGCTTGCCGGCGAGGAAATCCCGCTGCAGCCCGTCCACATCGGCGATGGTCTTGAGATAATGCACGCCGGGCAGATCGGCGCCGGGACATCTCAGCTTGCGCACCCGCGCGCCGGTCGTCAGCAGCAGCTTGTCGTAAGAGAGCTTGCGCCCGTCGGTAAGTTCCACCTGCCGCTTAGCACGATGGATGGCCTTCGCGCTGCTGTTCAGGATCAGCTTGCAGCCGGTCTCGGCGTAGTAATTGTCGGCTTTCAGGAACAGGCGCGGCCGCTCAAAACTGCCCAGCAGATAAGCCTTGGACAAAGGCGGGCGCTGATAGGGCGGAAAAGACTCATCGCCCACCATGGTGATGGGCCCGTCGAAACCTTCAGCGCGCAGCGACTGAACGGCCTGGGCCCCCGCCTGCCCGGCGCCGATAATGACGATCTTCTCGGCCATGTTTCTCGCGCTTTTCCTTGGGGGGCGGTCGTCCATACGCTGCCGCTATGGACCGCGCCTAACGCCCTTTTTCCCTAAATCCGGCGCGGGGTTAGCATGGCGGTGGGCGGGGGTACAACAACCCTTTCCGCAAGGCCCGATGGCGGCTAAAAGCAGGGCATATGGCCCAAAACAGCGAGACGTTCCGGGGAGAGTTTCCCCTCCCCGACCTTGACGCCACCGCGTGCCTGGGCCGGGCCATCGCGCGGGGGCTGAATGCCGGCGATGCAGTGGCGCTATGGGGCGATCTGGGTGCGGGCAAGACGACCTTGGCCCGCGCCATCCTGCAGGCGCTGGGCGTCAAGGAAGATGTGCCGAGCCCGACTTTCACCCTGGTGCAGAGCTATGACACGAAGCCGCCGACCGCCCATTACGACCTCTACCGGTTGAAAAGTGCGCGCGAGATGGAAGAGCTGGGTTTTGAGGACGCGCTGGATCGGGGCGCCGTGCTGGTGGAGTGGCCGGAACGCGCGCCGGAAGTACTGCCGCCCGAGGCGCTGCATGTGCGGCTGGGTTTGCGCGATACGGGGCGGCTGGCGCGGATCACCGGCCCGGGCCGCTGGGCCAATGAATTGAGAAGCCTGCTGCATGGCTGACGGGTCGCGCCAAAACGAAATGCGGGATTTTCTCGCCCGCTCCGGCTGGGGCGCGGCGAGCATTGCGCCTTTGCCGGGCGATGCCTCCACCCGCCGCTATGCGCGCCTCAGCCTGAACGGCAAGACCGCGATGCTGATGGATCAGCCGCAAGGGGCCGAAGCCCCGGTGGCGCCGGCCAATGCCGATGCCGAGGCGCGGCGCGCACTGGGTTATAATGCGGTGGCGCGGCTGGCCGGCGCAGACTGTGCCCGCTTCGCCGCCGCCTCTGCGTGGCTGCGCGCGCATGGCCTGGCGGCGCCCGATATCTATGCCGCCGATTGCGCCGGCGGCTTTCTGATCCTGGAAGATCTGGGCGATGCCCTGTTCGCCGAAGTGCTGGCCGATGGTGGCAATGAAAAGGAATTATACGAAGCCGCGGTGAAGGTGCTGGCCAAGATGCATGCCGGCGACGCGCCTTCTTTTCTGCCCCCTCCGGCCGCTACGCGGGCAAGCCCGCTAGCGGCCACCTACCCCTCCAGCGCTACGCGCGAGGGGGAGGCGGACCTGCGCTTCCCTCTCTATGACTATGACCTGGTCGCGCAGATGGCTGAAACCGATCTTCTGACCGAATGGTTCATGCCGCTGGCGCTGGGGCGCAAGGCGACGGACGAAGAAATGGCGGAGCATCGCCGGCTGTGGCGCGCGGCGCTGCAAGGCCTGGCCGGCCGGCGCGTCTTTGTCCATCGCGACTATCACGCCCAGAACCTGCTCTGGCTGCCGGAGCGTCAGGGCGTGGCCAAGGTCGGCCTGATTGATTTTCAGGATGCCGTGGCGGGCAGCCCCGCCTATGACCTGATCTCCCTGACCGAAGATGCCCGCCGCGATGTCTCGCCCGCGCTGGCAGAAGCTGCCACCCGGCAATACATGGCGGCGATGAGGACCCAGGGAACGCCGCTGGACGAAGCCGGATTCCGTCACGAGATGGCGGTGATGGCAGCCCAGCGCAACGCCAAGATCGTGGGCATCTTCGCCCGGCTCTACAGCCGCGATGGCAAGGCCCGTTATCTCCCCTACCTGCCGCGGGTCTGGGGCTATCTGGAACGCGACCTGGCCCATCCCGCTCTTGCCGGTCTCAGGGCATGGTATGATCGCACGATTCCCAAAGACAAAAGAGCAGTGGAGATCAGGTGAGCAAGATCACGGCCGCGATGATCATGGGCGCCGGCATGGGCTTGCGCATGCGCCCCCTGACCGACGACCGGCCCAAGCCGCTGGTGACGGTGGGCGGCAGGACGCTGATCGACCATTCCATCGACCGGCTGGTGGCGGCCGGTGTCACGCGCATCGTCGTCAATCTGCATTATCGCGGTGAGATGCTGCGCGCCCATCTGGCGCGGCGGCGTGATGCCGAGATCATCTTCTCCGATGAAAGCGACAAGCTGCTGGATACGGGCGGCGGCGTGGTCAAGGCATTGCCGCTGCTGGGGCCCGCGCCATTCTTCATCCTGAACTCCGATTCCATCTGGGTGGAAGGCGCCATCGCGGCCCTGCCGGCCATGATCGAAGAGTGGAATGGGAGCCGCATGGACGGGTTGTTGCTGCTGGCCGACATGCACACCGCCATGGGCTATGAGGGTGCCGGCGACTTCGTGCTGACGGCGAACCGCCGCATCGGGCGGGCGCGCGACCATACGGGGGGCCCGGCATGCGCCTATCCCGGCGTGCAGATCGCCCATCCGCGCCTGTTCGATGATGCGCCGGAAGGGGCCTTTTCCACCAACCTGATGTGGGACCGCGCCATCGCCAAAGGCCGGCTGTTCGGCACTTTGCTGGACGGCGTCTGGATTCACGTCGGCACGCCACAATCGCGCGAGGAGGCGGAAGCCTATCTCCGCGCGCCGGCGTGAAATTTCCTGCCGTCTTTACTATTGCCTCCTCCGCGCCCTTCGCCGAAACCCTTGCACGCGGCCTGATCGCACGCGCCGGTGACGATCCCCTGGCGCTGTCGTCGGCGGTGATCTATCTGCCGACCCGGCGCGCGGCGCGCACCTTCGGTGACGCCTTCGCCCGGGTGCTAGGCGGCGCGGCGCTGCTGCCGCAATTCCGCGCCCTGGGCGACAGTGAGGAAGACGAACTGCTGTTCGATCCCGTCGGCGAAGGCCTGGAGCTGGCGCCCGCCATCCGTCCGCTGCGGCGGCAATTGCTGCTGGCGCAGCTGGTGCGGCAATGGGACCGCCGCGACCGCGACGGCACGCTGTCATTTGCCCAATGCGCCGCGCTGGCCGACAGTCTGGCCAAAGTCATGGACGAGGTGGAGACGCAGGGCTGCGACCTGACGCGGCTGAAAGACTTGGCGCCCGAAAATCTGGCCGAGCATTGGGAAGGCATCACGCGCTTCCTGGCCGTGATCCGTGACACCTGGCCGGCCATTCTGGCAGAAGAAAAGGCGCTCAATCCGGCGGCGCGGCGCAACCTGGCGCTCAAGACCCTGGGCGCGCGTTTTGAAGCGTCACCGCCCCAGCATTGGGTGATTGCTGCCGGCTCGACCGGATCGATCCCCGCCACTGCCGAATTGATGCGCGTGATCTCGCGCCTGCCACAGGGCGCCGTGGTGCTGCCGGGACTGGATAGGCGGCTGGATGACGAAAGCTGGAGCAGCCTCGATCCGGGCCATCCGCAATTCGGCCTGGGCCAATTGCTGCGGACCATCGAGGCGACCCGCGAGGATGTGCAGGACTGGTTCACCGCCGATCACAATCCCGCGCGCGAGACTTTGCTCAGCGAAACTTTGCGGCCCGCACCCACCACCGATGCCTGGCGTGCGCTGGCGGAAGAAGGTGATGGCGAGATAACGCAGGGCGTGAAGGACCTGGGCCTGGTCACGGCGGCTGACCCCGCGCAGGAAGCACTCGCCATCGCCCTGGCCTTGCGCGAAAGCCTGGAAACTCCGGACCGCACCGCAGCGCTGGTTACTCCCGACCGCAATCTGGCGCGGCGCGTGGCGGCGGAGATGGCGCGCTGGAACATCGCCATCGACGATTCCGCCGGCCGCCCCTTGGCTCATACCGCGGCCGGCAGTTTCCTCTGTCTTCTGGTGGAGGCGGCCCAAGCGCGCTTTGCGCCCGTGCCGCTGCTGGCCCTGCTCAAGCATCCTTTCGCGCGGCGCAGCCTGGACCATGTCGCCTTTCGCGCCCGGGCACGGGAGTTGGACCGCTGGTGCCTGCGCGGTCCGCGGCCCGATGCCGGACTGGCCGGCATCACCAGGGCTATCGAAAAATGCAGCCAGCAGAAATTTCCGCCGCCGGCCGAAACTCTGGCGGCGCTGCAGAATTGGTGGAACGGGATCGCGGCCATCCTGGCACCGCTGGAAACGATCTACGCCCAGCAGGATGCACCCCTGCCGGATCTCATTGCGGCGCATGTCACCGCTGCGGAAGCACTGGCCTGCGATGAAAAGGAAAATTGCATCCTCTGGGCGAACGCCGATGGCGAACAGGCCGCCACACTCTGCGCTGCGCTGGAAGACGATGCGCAGGATCTGCCGCCCATCGAGCCCGGCTCCTATGCCGCCCTCTTCCGCCATCTGGCGATGAAGGCGCCGGTGCGGGCCGCGTTCGGCCGCCATCCGCGTCTTGCCATCCTGGGGCCGCTGGAAGCGCGGCTGCAGCGTTTCGATCTGACCATTCTGGGCGGCTTGAACGAAGGTTCCTGGCCCGGCACAACCAGCGCCGATCCCTGGTTCTCGCGTCCCATGCGCGCGACGCTCGGCCTGGAGCAGCCGGAACGCAGCATCGGCCTGGCCGCGCACGACTTCGCCATGCTGGCGGCAGGCCCTTGCGTGCTTTTGACCCGCAGCCTGAAGGCCGAGGGCGCGCCGACCGTCGCCTCGCGCTGGCTGCAACGGCTAACGCAACTTCTTCTGGGGCTGGACACATCACCGCCCGGGAACAAGCCACTCATCGAAGAAATATTGAAGCCGCCAACAAACTACACGGCACTTGCCGCCCGGTTGGTGGACGTTCCGCTGGGACCGCGCCTGGAACGGCCGGCGCCGCGTCCGCCCGTGGAAGTACGGCCCAGGAAGCTGTCGGTCACGGAAATCGAGACCTGGCTGCGCGATCCCTATGCGATCTACGCCAAACACATATTGAAGCTGCGGCCGCTGGATGCGCTGGATGAGGCGGTCGGCCCGCTGGAGCGGGGCAATATCCTGCACAAGGCCCTGGAGGAATTTGTCAAAGCCGGCGGCGGCAGTGCCGATCAATTGATCGCGCTGGCCGACCAGCTGTTCGAAGAAGCGGGCATTCCCAAAGCCGTGCTGGCGGTCTGGCGGCCGCGTTTCCTTGGCGCCGCCAGGGCCTTTGTGGATTTCGAGCAGGAACGGCGCAGGGCGATCGCCGCGTCCCATCTGGAAAAGCGCGGCACGCTGGACCTGGGCGGCTTCACCCTCACTGGCATTGCCGACCGCATTGATGTTCTGACGGACGGCCGCGCCGCGATCCTGGACTACAAGACCGGCGCAGTCCCCAGCACCAAACAAGTCGAACAACTATTGTCGCCGCAACTGCCGCTGGAAGCGGCCATGCTGGCGGAAGACGGCTTTGGCATCGGCAAATTCACCGCCGAAGAGCTGATCTATTTCTGCCTGGCCGGCGAAAAGCAGGCGCGCAAGCCGCGCGCCATCAAGAACCCGGTGACCCTGGCAGGCGAAGCGGTCACCCAGCTCATCCGCCGCATCGCCTGGTTCAGCCAGCGCGAGACGCCCTATCGTTCCCGCGTGAAGCCGTACCGCGCCGACATCGCCGGCGACTATGATCATCTGGCGAGGGTCAAGGAATGGTCGCCATCCGGTTGGGGCGATGAGCCATGAGGCGCGATGCGTCCATGATCGCGTCGGACCCGGACATCTCCGCCTGGGTCGCGGCCAATGCGGGCGCCGGCAAGACCTATACTCTGGCCAACCGGGTGGCGCGGCTGCTTTTGGCCGATGCATCCCCGCAGAAAATTCTCTGCCTTACCTTCACCAAAGCGGCTGCCGCCGAAATGCAGGAACGGCTGTTCCGGCAGTTGGGCGAATGGGCGATGTTGCCGGACGAGGATCTGCGCGATCGCATCATCGCCATCGGCGGCGACGCCCATTCCGACCTTGCCAAAGCACGGCGGCTGTTCGCTGGCGCGCTGGAAACGCCCGGCGGGTTGAAGGTCCTGACCCTGCACGCCTTCTGCCAGATCCTGCTGTCGCGCTTTCCGCTGGAGGCGAAGATCCCGCCCGCTTTCGACGTGCTGGACGACCAGACCGCCCAGGAAATGATCGCAGAATCGCGTCAGCGGGTGCTGGAACGCGCCGGCTCTGGCGATGCGGCTTTGGGCGCGGCGGTGGCGAAACTGGTGACCGAAACCAGCGAAGCCACCCTCAACGGCCTGCTGGAAGCAGCTGTGGGCGGCGATCGCCGCAAACTGGATCGCTATTTCGCGCGGGTGAAGGACTTCTCCGCGGCCGTACGTGAACAGCACGACCTGGCGGAGGGTGAGGACGAGGACGGGATTGCCGGCGGCTTTTGTACGGAACTATCGCGGGAGATCGCCCAACTCCGCGCGGCGCAAAGCTGGCTGGCCTCCGGCGGCAAGACTGACGGCGAGATCGCCGGCCATCTGGCCACGGCCATTGCCGATATCGGCAATGGCTTTGTGGCTATAGGACGCGCCCTGCTCACGGGCGCAGGCGAGCCGCGCAAACGGCTCGCGACCAAGGCACTGGCGGACGCGCGGCCCGACCTGCTGAACTATATGATCGCCTTGCAGGAGCGCTATTGCGCCGCCGCCGAACGGCGCAAGGCCGCGCGCGCCGCGGCGCTGACCCAAGCGGCCCTCACCGTCATCGACGAAATGCGTGACGACTACTATCTCGCCAAGCGGTTGCGCGGGGTGCTGGACTATGACGACCTCATCGTGGAAACCCGCAATCTCCTCACCCGCCGCGGCGCGGCACAATGGGTGCTCTACAAGCTGGATGGGGGCATCGATCATGTGCTGATCGATGAGGCGCAGGACACCAGCCCCGAGCAATGGGAGATCGTCAAACGGCTGACGGAAGAGTTCTTCGCCGGCCTTGGCCGCGAACGGGGCCAGCTTCGCACCATCTTCGCGGTGGGGGACGAGAAGCAATCCATCTTCAGCTTCCAGGGCGCCGATCCCACCCAGTTCGACATCAATCGCCGCCATTTCGCCGAAGTGATCGCGGGCGCCGAACAGTATCTGCAGGAAGTGCCGTTGATCACCTCGCGCCGCTCCGCGCCGGAAATCCTCGCCTTCGTGGACACCGTATTCGAAAGCGACGAGGCCCGCGCCGGCCTCACCGTGAGCGGCGGCGCGATCGAGCACCGCGCCCATCGCGAGACCGCCAAGGGCGGCATCGAATTCTGGCCGGCGCTGGTGCCGGAAGAAGACGAAGAGGTGGACTATTACGCGCCGGTCGACACAGTGCAGAAAGAGAGCCCGGTGGCGCGCCTGGCCATGCAGGTGGCCGGCAAGATCGCCGGCTGGCTGAAGAGCGGCGCACGCCTGCCCGGCCACGACCGGCCGATTCAACCCCGCGACATCATGATCCTGCTGCCGCGCC
>Ga0310811_10001257_pt1 | contig 32366 bp, 29 predicted proteins | sample YCmetagenome_FD_207642 | JGI IMG/M metagenome (GOLD analysis project Ga0310811, IMG submission 207642) | Soil microbial communities from experimental microcosm in Duke University, North Carolina, United States - YC | ecosystem: Engineered > Artificial ecosystem > Soil microcosm > Unclassified ...
CCGCGAAGGCGCGAAGGTCTCCACCGTCGAACACTTGATGTCTGCGTGCGCCGGCCTCGGCATCGACAACATGTACGTCGATCTGACGGCCGAAGAAGTGCCGATCATGGACGGCTCCGCATCGTCTTTCGTATTCCTGATGCAGCAGGCGGGTCTGGAAGAACAGAATGCGCCGAAGAAATTCATTCGCGTCAAAAAGCCGGTGGAAGTACGGCAGGGCAGTGGCGACCGCGAAATCTGGGCACGTCTGGAACCTTATGAAGGCTTCAAACTGAAGTTTTTCATCGAGTTCAATCACCCGGCCGTCGATGGCACCGGTCAGACCGCCGAAATCGATTTCAGCATGGAGTCCTATGTCAAGGATGTGGCGCGTGCGCGTACCTTTGGCTTCATGCAGGATATGGAGACCTTGCGCGGTCTCGGCCTTATCCGCGGCGGCTCGCTCGAGAACGCTATTGTGATGGATGAATACCGCATCCTGAACAGCGACGGGCTGCGCTATGACAATGAGTTTGTGCGCCACAAGATTCTTGATGCGATCGGCGACCTGTATCTGATCGGTCATCCGCTGCTGGCCAGCTATAACGCACATAAGTCCGGCCACACCTTGAACAATTTACTGGTCCGCGCGCTGCTGGAGCAACCAGATGCCTACGATATCGTCAGCTTTGAAAAGATCGAATCGGCCCCCGCTGATTATGCGCGCCAGGCTGGACTGGAGTGGGCGCTGAACTGAGCGCCGTTGCGCAGGGGGATTGCGGGACTGTATTTACCCGGCGCGCCGATGGTGGCGTGTCATCGCCTTGAGCGCATTTTTCAGCGCCTGATTGCGCGGCGTATTGTCCAGTGCTTCGCCTAATTCCTCAAATGCAGAAATGGCCCGCGCAGACAGGACGGTTTTGCTGGAAGTTGTTGATTTTGCAGGTGTTTTGCTAACTTGCACTTTCAAACGGATTGCGCTAACCTGCCAGCCCCGCTGTAGCAGTTCCTCCTGCAATTTCGGGAGTTGTTGTTTCAGGCGGGTCGCCAGCGCGGCATTCGGCACCGACAACACGAGTTGTCCGGTTTCGAACTGAAGAACCGCGCAATGCGCAAACATTGCAGGTAACAGGTTTGCACAATCTTTTTGCAGCGCCGCCATGCGTGTTACGGCGGGCAGCAGCGCCGCCATCTTGTCGTGCGCGCGCAAAAAATCCGCAGCGCCTTTCGCCGATGGAGAAGCGGGGGCAGTCTGCTGAAAAGGGATGAATGAGGATGGTCGCATCGTCATGAAACCTTATCACACCTCGTCGCAGGACGGCGGGACCAGGGAGTCGCGATGCAGATTATTTTGTTGCACCCTCGCTTGACGCATGCCAGGTCGGTCACGCTGACGCGCCGTCATCTGCTGCTCGTCCTCTTTTTCCTCTTTGCTTCAATGATCGCCGGTGCGGCGCTGTTGTCGTATCTGCTGTTTCGCAACGCGGCCGATCTGCCTTCTCCGCTGCGCGAAATGGTCCCGTCCACGAGCCAAAATGACGACAGCAAGAAAGACAAATTCCTGAAGGAGAATCTGAGTCTGATGGCGCGCAAGCTGGGCGAGATGCAAGCGCAGATGATGCGGCTCGATGCGCTCGGCGAACGAGTGCAGGGCTTGGCTGGCGTCAAGCCGACCGAATTCAACTTTCATGAGGCGCCGGGTCGTGGCGGCCCCGAAGTCAGCATGGATAGCAACAACAGCCATGAACTGACGATGTCGGAATTCCAGGGTTTGCTGGATACGATGGCAGCCGATCTCGATCATCGTTCCGACTATATGAATGTGGTGGAATCGGCGCTGATGGCGGACAAAATCCGTTCGCGCATGCTGCCGACCAGCCAACCGGTCAACGTTGCCTACAATTCTTCGAGCTTTGGCGTACGGCTTGATCCGTTCACCGGCCGTACGGCGATGCACGAAGGGATTGATTTTCCGGCGGCGATCGGCACACCGATCGTCGCAGCCGCAGGCGGCGTGGTGACGGTCGCCGAGTTCCATCCGCAGTACGGCAACCTGCTCGAAATCGATCACGGCAACGATCTGACCACGCGTTACGCGCATACATCGCGCATTCTGGTGCATGTCGGCGATATCGTGCGGCGTGGCCAGCATGTTGCGGATGTCGGTACGACCGGACGTTCGACCGGCCCGCATCTGCATTTCGAGGTGCGCATACGTGGCGTGGCGCAGGATCCGCGCAAATTCCTTGCCGCCGGTGCCAATCAGGTCAAGCTCGCAGCTCTGGTGAGCAAGTGACGCGACATTCCGGCCGGCGTGCTTTTTCCTGCTGGCATGAACAATTCGGCAAACCAACAGTCAGATTGCACGGCATATGCGCCGACCCGCCACCGATTTTCGGTCTGCGGGGCCGGCTCAATATGCCGGAGCGTGCGTGATAAAATCCACAATTTAGCCGTCGTCCGGCCTGCGCATGTCTGCCTGTATCGATGATGTCTTCCGATCGATGCTGGCGGCGGGTTTGTTCGAGGCGCCTTTTCCAGAAATCCAAGCATGTCATTACTGACCCAGATTTTCGGTAGCCGCAACCAGCGGCTGCTCAAGCAATATCAGAAGACCGTCCGCGAAATCAACGCCCTTGAGCCGGCGATGGAGCAATTATCGGACGAGGCCTTGCAGGCCAAGACACCGGAATTCAAAGCGCGCCTCGCTCAGGGCGAATCGCTGGACGCATTGCTGCCGGAGGCGTTTGCCGTCTGCCGTGAAGCAAGCAAGCGCGTGCTGAAGATGCGCCACTTCGATGTGCAGCTGATCGGCGCGATGACGCTGCATTACGGGAAGATCGCCGAAATGGGTACCGGCGAAGGCAAGACACTGATGGCGACGCTCGCTGCCTACCTGAACGGCCTTGCCGGCACGGGCGTGCATGTGATCACGGTCAACGATTATCTGGCGCAACGCGACGCCGAATCGATGGGCGTGCTGTACGGCTGGCTCGGTCTGACGACCGGCTGCAACCTGTCCAGCATGGATCATGATGCCAAGCAGCTCGCCTACAACGCCGATATCACTTACGGCACCAACAACGAATTCGGCTTCGATTACCTGCGCGACAACATGGTGTACGACGCGGCTGATCGCGTGCAGCGTACGCTGTCCTTCGGCATCGTGGACGAAGTCGATTCGATCCTGATTGACGAGGCGCGCACGCCGCTGATCATCTCGGGTCAGGCAGAAAATCACACCGATCTGTACTACAAGATGAATGAAGTGCCGCCGCTGCTGACGCTGCAGGTCGGCGAGGAAACGCCGGACGGCAAAGGCAAGATCGAAGTGCCGGGCGACTACACCAAGGATGAAAAATCGCATCAGGTGCTGTTGACCGAAGCCGGTCATGAGAAGGCCGAGCAGATTCTGACCAAGATGGGCCTGCTGCCGGAAGGCGCTTCGCTGTATGACGCGGCCAACATCACGCTGATTCATCACCTGTACGCTGCATTGCGCGCGCATACGCTGTATCACAAGGATCAGCACTACGTCGTGCAGAACGGCGAAGTCGTCATCGTGGATGAATTCACCGGCCGCCTGATGAGCGGCCGGCGTTGGTCCGAAGGACTGCACCAGGCAGTCGAAGCCAAGGAACACGTCAAGATCCAGAACGAGAACCAGACGCTGGCCTCGATCACGTTCCAGAACTATTTCCGCATGTACGCCAAGCTGGCGGGCATGACCGGCACGGCGGATACCGAAGCCTACGAATTCCAGGAAATCTATAACTTGGAAACTGTGGTGATCCCGCCGAATCGTCCGAGCCAACGCAAGGATCGCCAGGATCAGGTGTACAAGACTGCGCAGGAAAAGTATCAGGCGATGCTGAAGGATATTCAGGATTGCTACGAGCGCGGTCAGCCGGTGCTGGTAGGCACTACCTCGATTGAAAATTCCGAGCTGCTGTCCGGTATCCTGACCAAGGCCAAGCTGCCGCACAACGTGCTGAACGCCAAGCAGCATGCGCGTGAAGCGGAAATCATTGCGCAGGCGGGCCGCCCACAGGCAATCACGATTGCCACCAATATGGCAGGACGCGGTACCGACATTGTCCTTGGTGGCAACGTCGGCAAGCAGATCCAGTTGCTGGAATCGAACGAACAACTGGGCGATGCAGAAAAGGCGGCGCAATCACAAAAACTGCGCGACGAATGGCAATCGCTGCACGATCAGGTTGTCGCTGCCGGCGGCTTGCACATCATCGGCACCGAACGCCACGAATCACGCCGCGTCGATAACCAGCTGCGAGGCCGTTCCGGCCGTCAGGGCGATCCGGGCTCCTCTCGCTTCTATCTGTCGCTGGACGACGCACTGCTGCGCATCTTCGCCGGCGACCGCGTACGCGCGATCATGGATCGTCTGAAAATGCCGGAAGGCGAACCGATCGAAGCCGGTATCGTGTCGCGTTCGATCGAATCGGCACAGCGCAAGGTCGAAGCGCGCAACTTCGATATCCGCAAGCAGTTGCTGGAGTATGACGACGTTGCCAACGACCAGCGCAAGGTCATTTACCAGCAGCGTAACGAATTGCTAGAGGCGCAAGACGTTTCAGAGCTGATTACCTCGCTGCGCCAAGGTGTGTTCGCCGATGTGTTCCGCAGCTACGTGCCGGAACAATCGATGGAAGAGCAGTGGGATTTGGCGGGACTGGATGCGGTGCTGCGCGACGAGTGGCAGCTCGATTTCTCGGTCACGAAGGCATTGGAAGCCGAACCGAATGCAACCGACGAGGAATTGCTCGATAAGCTGCTTGCCGCGGCAGACGCTGCCTACGATGCAAAAGTCGGTGTGGTCGGCAAGGAATCGTTCGGTGGTTTTGAGCGTAGCGTGATGTTGCAGGCGATCGATTCAAACTGGCGCGAACACCTCTCAGCGCTCGACCATCTGCGCCAGGGCATTCATCTGCGCGGCTATGCGCAGCAGAATCCGAAGCAGGAATACAAGCGCGAAGCTTTCGAATTGTTCGGCCAGATGCTGAACCGCATCAAGGACGAAGTTATTCGTATCGTGATGACGGTGCGCATCCAGTCGCGTGAGGAAATCGACGCGGCCGAGGAGCAACTGGCACAGTCGCATGTGGAGAACGTGCACTACCAGCATGCGGACTTCGATGCCAACGCGGCGCCCGAAGATCTGCTGGCGCCGTCCGCTGCGCCGGATCAATCCGCGCAGCAGCCGCATGTGAATACCATGCCCAAGGTCGGGCGCAATGACCCGTGCCCTTGCGGCAGCGGCAAAAAGTACAAGCAATGCCATGGCAAGCTTGCCTAATACAGACGGCCGGTTGGTCTTTCCGAACCCGGCGGGCTGATGTTTAATTGATTCGCCAGATATGCTTGACGCATATCTGGCGTTTTTATTTTCGGCAGTGCTGCAATCCACCGTTCCATTGGAAAAATCATGGCCCGTTTTCGTCGCTTTTCTCCAAGTTGCATCTTCCAATCGCTGCGCGGCCTCAGTGCCGTTTTGGCGATCGCCTTGCTGCAGGCTTGCGCATCATCGCCCCATGTTTCCGATCGCGCGGACCTGGCACCAGTTATCCCACTCAGTAGCGCACCACCGAGCCGCACCACGCTGGTGGAGATCGCGAAAAGCGAATGGGCTTTTTTCGGCGAGCAGCAGATCGATATGCGCCAGAAAACGCTGAGTGCGCCGCGCCTGGGTCTGCTCGAGGACGAAGGCGAAGCGGTGCAGAGGATCGCGCTGTACTGGCGCGCCGTTGGGAAGTCGCTGAACGGTGCTGATTGCGACCAGGCATGGTCGGCGGCTTTCATTTCTTATTTGATGGTGGCTGCCAATGTGTCGCCGCAACAGTTCTCCCCATCCGACGTGCACTTCACGTATCTGAGCTTCCTGCAGCAGCGCGAGAAGCAACCGGCTCCGGCTTTCGCCCTGCGGCCGGCTGCAACGACGGCGATCGCACCGGGCGATCTGATTTGCGCACCACGCGGCGCCAATGCGGCGGCTAGCATTGACGATATTCGTCCAGGTTTGCCGGGACATTGCGATATCGTGATCGAAGTGCATCCGGAGCAGGGATGGGCCGGCGTCATTGGCGGCAACGTTTTCAATTCGGTGTCTGAATCGCTGATTCCGATTGACACGCACGCAATTGCTCTTCCCATCCCGATGCGGCCGTGGTTTGCTGTCGCCAAAAACTTGTTGCCCTGACGATCGCATTTTCACGGGCATAGGTGGTTGGTTAGCATGGCCACCTGGCAAAAATGATTACAATAGTCGTTTTGTTTTTCATGCAGAAAGCACTTCATGGCTGTCAATTCCCCGATCCCTATTTCCTCTGACTTGAAAGCTGTCCCAGGCATTGAGCTTGGCCATGCGGAAGCAGGCATCCGCAAGGCGGATCGCAAGGATTTGCTGGTCATGCGACTGGCGGACAGCGCGACCGTATCGGGCGTTTTCACGAGAAATCGCTTCTGCGCGGCACCCGTGCAAGTATGCAAGGAGCATCTGAGCAAGCGCGCGGCCGGCAAGCCGATACGTGCGCTGGTGGTCAATACCGGTAACGCCAACGCCGGCACCGGCGAAAGCGGACTGGCAAATGCAAACGCGACGTGCGCAGCACTTGCATCGCTGCTAGGCTGCGAGCCTTCGCAGATCCTGCCGTTTTCGACGGGGGTGATTCTTGAACCGCTGCCGGTCGATCGATTGAAAGCCGGTTTGCCGAAAGCCATTGCCAACCTGCGGGCGGACAACTGGTTCAACGCCGCACAGGCCATCATGACGACCGATACGCAGCCGAAAGCGGCGTCGCGCCAAGTGGTCATCAATGGGCACACTGTCACGCTGACCGGTATCAGCAAAGGCGCTGGCATGATCAAACCGAACATGGCGACCATGCTCGGCTATGTCGCGACGGACGCGCAGGTTGCCCAGCCGGTACTTGATCAGATGCTGAAGTATGTAGCGGACCGTTCCTTCAACTGTATTACGATCGACGGTGACACCTCGACCAACGATTCTTTCATGCTGATTGCAACCGGCACATCCGCAGTCAACGTCATGTCAGTCGATTCCGCCGAATACAAGCAGCTGCTGGACGCGGTGCTCGACCTGTCGCAATTTCTGGCGCAGGCGATCGTGCGCGATGGCGAGGGCGCGACCAAGTTCATAACAGTTACGGTCGAAGACGGTAAGGACGCGGAAGAATGCCGCAAGATCGCTTATTCGATTGCGCACTCGCCATTGGTGAAGACGGCCTTCTTCGCGTCCGACCCGAATCTTGGCCGCATTCTGGCCGCCATCGGTTATGCCGGCGTCGATGATCTCGATGTCAGCAAGTTGAATCTGTATCTGGATGATGTGTGGGTTGCCAAGAACGGCGGCCGTAATCCGGATTACCAGGAAGCGGATGGCCAGCGCGTGATGAAGCAAAGTGAAATCACCGTGCGCGTCAGGCTCGCGCGCGGAGATGCGACCGCGACCGTATGGACTTGCGATTTGTCGCATGAATACGTATCGATCAACGCCGATTATCGTTCCTGAGTTTTCATGCGGCTGCCGCTTGCGCCCACCTCTTTTATTTTGATCCGCCATGACCCAACTTGAACAATTTTTGACGCGCGCGGAAGCCTTGCTCGGACGTCTTGAATCGATATTGCCGCCGGCAGTTGCTGCGCCGGATTGGAACGCGGGCGTTGCCTTCCGCTGGCGCAAATCGAACGGGCGTGGTTATCTGCAAGCAGTTGCCCATTTGTCGCCGATCGCCTTGTCCGACCTGCACAACATCGGGCCGCAAAAAGAGCAGATCGAACAGAACACCAGGCAGTTCGTCGAGGGCAAGCCTGCCAACAACGTATTGCTGACCGGCGCACGCGGCACCGGAAAATCCTCGCTGATCAAGGCTTGCCTGAACCAGTTTGCGGCGCACGGCTTGCGCCTGATCGAGGTAGACAAGAGCGATCTGGCCGATCTGGCCGATATCGTTGACCTGGTCTCCGGGCGGCCTGAGCGCTTCGTCATCTTCTGCGATGACTTGTCCTTCGAGGAAGGCGAGGGCGGATACAAGGCATTGAAGGTTGCGCTCGACGGCAGCGTCTCGGCGCAGTCCGACAACGTGTTGATCTACGCCACGTCGAATCGTCGCCACTTGCTGCCTGAACGCATGTCGGACAATGCCGGCTATACGCATGGCGACGACGGCGACCTGCATCCCGGTGAAACGGTGGAAGAAAAAATTTCGCTGTCGGAACGATTCGGCTTATGGGTAACCTTCTATCCGTTCAAGCAGGATGACTACTTGGATATCGTTGCGCACTGGCTCAGGTATTTTGGCTGCCAGGAAGCGCAGATCGAAGAAGCCAAACCCGATGCCTTGCGCTGGGCGTTGCAGCGCGGTTCACGTTCGGGGCGCGTCGCCTGGCAGTTCGCCAAGGATCACGCCGGCAAGGCGGGGAAGTAATTCGATTATGTCCGCACTCCCACCCGCGCCGATCGACGTTGCGGTCGGCATCCTGATGAAGCCGAACGGCGACGTGCTGCTCGGACAGCGGCCGGAAGGCAAGCCTTATGCAGGATATTGGGAATTCCCTGGTGGCAAAGTGGAACGCGGGGAATCGATCGTCGATGCGTTGAAGCGAGAACTGGTTGAAGAACTCGGTGTGCAGGTAATGTCGGCCGAGCCTTGGTGCGGCGTGGAGCATGTCTATCCGCATGCGCATGTGCGCCTGCATTTCTACATCAGCCGCGAGTGGCAGGGCGAACCGCAGGGATTGGAGAACCAGGCATTTGCCTGGCAGGGATGCGTCGCGGTCGAGCCTTTGCTGCCAGCGACGGTGCCGCTGATCGAGTGGCTGGACAGACTGCGTTATCCGGAGCGCTATCAGGCCTGAACCGGATTACTGGGGCGTAGGCGGATTGTCGTCGTCCGTATCGTCCAGCGGATTGGCGACCGGGATCACGTATTTTTCCTCAGCCCAGGCGCCTAGGTCAATCTGCTTGCAGCGCAATGAGCAGAATGGGCGATACTTGTTTTCTTCCTTCCATTCCACCTTGGCGCCGCAGGTCGGGCAGTCAACGATTGCAACCATCGTCAGTTTCCCTCAGAAACTGCACAGACTGAGCTCGAAGGGCACGTCGCCTTCCAGCGCCTTCGGCTTCATGTCGCCATCCTGCGATGTGAAGCGTATCCACAGCATGTATTTGTTGGCGGAGATTTCAGGAATTGCACCCATTGTTTCATCGATGTTCAGGCGCAGCATCTGGTACGCCTTGCCCTGCAGCATCTGTTGGTAGCTACCCGCTTGGGCGATGATCTTGACCGCGCGGCCTGACTCGCGCAACAAGCGCAGCACCATGCCGATCGCATCGAACAGCGGCGCGAGCGGCGTGAACCATTTATGGATATCCGTCAGCCGCTGTTCGGCCGTGTCATGCTGCCATGCGTAATAGGACGGTAGATCGAATTCGCAGGCGCCGCCGGGAATGATGGTGCGGCCGCGTATGCTCATCAGCCATTCGTTGTCACGGATGTGCTGGCCGGTCTTGCCTTGCGACGCGACCAGCGCACTGCTGATGCGGTCGATGTCAAACAAGATGGCGTCGAGCATTTCGGCTTCGACGTTCGGATTGGTCTTGAAGCCAAGCAGCGTCTGCTTTTGACGCTCCAGTTCTTGCAGCAAGTCGGACTTGAGATCGGCGCGACCGGCAACTTCCAGCATTTCAAAAATGGTGGAAAGGGCGACGTGATGATGTTGCGGATGGTCTTGACTGACGAAGAACGCAAATTTCTCGTACAAGTCTTCCAGCCGCAGCAGCGTGCGAATACGCTCGTTGAAAGGGTATTCGTAAACGATCAAAGTGGCATCCCTTTAAAGTTGAACCGGGGCGGTGCGAAGCAATTGTGTGATTCTGAACGAAGCGGCAACAAAATACAAATAAGCCACGGATTTTGTTTGCAGCGTCTTCAGGCGTTCTGCAGTGAGTGCGTCGAATCTGGTTGTGTAGCAATACAGACAGCCTGCGCAGCGGAATGTTCAGCGGTTTCCTGCCAGGGATGCGTACTGTCGGTGCAGCGCGGCGACCTGTGCCTGCAGGGTAGCCTGGTCGGCATCGTGATTCACGATGACATCGTCGGCCGCTGCAAGCCGCGACCGGCGCGGCGCCTGCGTCGCCATGATGGCGCGGACCTGTTCTTCGCTGAAACCATTTCGCTGCATGACGCGGCGAACCTGTACATCCTCGGGGCAATCAACCACCAGCACGCGCGAGACACGGTCTTGCCATACACCTGATTCGACCAGCAGCGGCACTACGAACATCAGGTAAGGCCCGTGCGCCGCTGCGGCCGCTCGCTCCGTTTCTGAGCGGATCAGTGGGTGCAGGATGGCTTCCAGTTTCGCCTTGCTGCCTGGATCAGCAAAGACGGCGGCGCGCATTTTAACCCGGTCCATTGCGCCGTCCGCGGTCACGAAGTCGCCGCCGAATATTTCCCGGATGCGAGGGATAGCGAGCCCGTTTGCAGCTGTCAGCTGGTGTGCGATCACATCAGTATCGATGATGTCGGCGCCTTGTGCGGCAAAGAGTGCGGCGACTGTGCTTTTGCCGCTGCCGATGCCGCCGGTCAGGCCAACCGAGAACTTGCCGTTCATCCTGTCAGTACAGGCCCAGGTACATCTGGGTCAGCGGTTTTCCATAGAGAAGCGCCAGCAGGCCGGCGATCGCGAGGTAAGGGCCAAAAGGAATCGGAATGTCACGCCCGCGCTTAGCAAGCACGATCAAGCCGATGCCGACAATGGCGCCGACCAGCGAAGAAAGCAGGACGATGGCCGGCAGCATTTTCCAGCCCAGCCAAGCGCCTAATGCTGCCAGCAATTTGAAGTCTCCATACCCCATGCCTTCCTTACCAGTGGTCAGCTTGAACAACCAGTAGATTGTCCAGAGGCAGAGATAGCCGGCGGCGGCGCCGATGACGGCTTCGGTCAGCGGGACGAAGGTCGCATTCAGGTTGATCAGCAGGCCCAGCCACAGCAGTGGCAGCGTCAGGTCGTCGGGTAGCAACTGCGTGTCAGCGTCGATGAAGGTCATCGCGATCAGCAGATAAAGGAAGATCAGCGTGCCGAGGCCCATCAGGCCGCTGCCGAAGCGCCACACCAGGACGGCAGACATTGCGCCGCTTAGCAGCTCAATGGCCGGATAACGGATCGAGATCGGCGCCTTGCATGCGCGGCACTTGCCTCCGAGGACCGCATAACTAATAACCGGAATGTTTTCCAGCGCTGTAATCGCATGGCCGCAATGCGGGCAAGCCGAGCGCGGCATGATCAGGTCGTAGCGGTCCTGATGCGGTAAAGGATTGCCACTTTCATGCGCGACGTAGTTGTCCGATTCGCGTTGCATCATCTTCGGCATGCGATGGATGACAACGTTCAGGAAACTGCCGATCAACAATCCGAATATGCCCGCGACGACGGTTGGAAGCGCGCTACCCGGCGGCGCCGACCACAGAAAATCCATCATCAGACCACGGAACCCAGTTTGAAGATTGGCAGGTACATGGCAATCACGAGGCCACCGATCAGCACGCCGAGAATGACCATGATCAAAGGTTCCATCAAACTCGACAGGGAGGCCACCGCCTCATCGACTTCCGCTTCGAAGAAATCGGCGACCTTGCCCAGCATGCTGTCCAAGGCACCGGATTCTTCGCCAATTGCCACCATCTGCGTCACCATGTTCGGAAACACGTCCGAGTTCTGCATGGCGGCCGTGAGGCTGGTGCCGGTCGCCACTTCGTTCTGGATTTTCTTGGTCGCTTCTAGGTAAACAGCGTTGCCCGATGCGCCACCGACGGAGTCCAGCGATTCGACCAGCGGCACGCCGGCGGCAAACATGGTGGCGAGCGTGCGGGTCCAGCGCGCAATGGTCGCCTTGCGGATCACGGCGCCGAACACCGGAACCTTCAGCAGCAGCCTGTCCATCGTCTGCTGCATCTTCAGCGAGCGTTTCCATGACTGGAAGAACAAATACAGGCCGGCAAACAGCAGGCCGAAAATAATATACCAGTACGAGACGAAGAAATCGGAGATGGCGATCACCATCAGCGTGGGCGCCGGCAGGTCGGCGCCGAAACTCTTGAACACATCCTTGAAGGCCGGCACCACCCAGATCATGATGACTGATGTCACGACAAAGGCGACCGCGAGGATCGACACTGGATAGAACATCGCGGACTTGATCTTGGCCTTGATCGCCAGTGTTTTTTCCTTGTAAATTGCCAGCCGCGTCAGCAGGTCTTCCAGGATACCGGCCTGTTCGCCGGCGCCGACCAGGTTGCAGAACAACGCATCGAAATACAGTGGGAATTTGCGGAATGCCTGATTCAGGCTGGTACCGGTTTCCACATCGGCGCGGATATCCTGAATCAGCTTGGACACAGCCGGGTTGTCGTTACCCTTGGCTACGATATCGAAGGATTGCAACAGCGGCACGCCGGCCTTCATCATGGTTGCCAACTGGCGCGTGAATAAGGTGATGTCCTTTTCCTTGATTTTCTTGCCGCTGCGATAGGTCTTTTTCTTGACCTTGGTGACCAGCACGCCTTGGCGGCGCAGCGTGGCATTGACCACCGCTTCGCCATTGGCTCGCAATTCCCCGCGCACCACTTTGCCGCTCTTGTCTCTGCCTTCCCAGGCGAAAACTGCCTCCTTGGCCAGACCCGCAGTTCCTGCCTTGCGTACCGATGTTGCCATGCGTTTGCCTCTTTTTTATACGTTGGTGCAACCGAGAACTTCTTCCAGGCTGGTCATTCCCTGTTTAACCTTCATCAAGCCGGCTTCGCGCAAGGTACGTACGCCGTCCTTCCGCGCCTGCTCTTCAATTTCGAGCGCGGTGCCGTGGTTCAGGATGATGCGTTCGATATCTTCGCTGATCGGCATGATCTGATAAATGCCGACCCGTCCCTTGTAGCCGCTGCCGCTGCAGCGTTCGCAACCGACCGCCTTGTAGGGCAGCCAGGTGCCGTCCAGATCTTCTTCTTTGAAGCCGGCTTCCAGCAGCGCTTCGTCGGGGATGACCGTGGTCTGCTTGCAGGTGCACAGGCGGCGTGCCAGGCGCTGCGCGGTAATCAGGATCACGGACGAGGCGATATTGAACGGCGCCACACCCATGTTCATCAGGCGCGTCAAGGTCGCTGGTGCATCGTTGGTGTGCAGCGTGGAAAACACCATGTGGCCGGTTTGCGCGGCCTTGATTGCGATATCGGCAGTTTCCAGGTCGCGGATCTCGCCGACCATGATGATGTCCGGATCCTGCCGCAAGAAGGCCTTTAGCGCGACTGGAAAGGTCAGGCCGGCCTTGTCATTGACGTTGACCTGGTTGACGCCCGGCAGGTTGATCTCGGCCGGGTCTTCTGCTGTCGAGATGTTGATGCCGGGTTTGTTCAGGATGTTGAGGCAGGTGTACAACGACACCGTTTTGCCGGAACCGGTCGGTCCGGTCACCAGCACCATGCCGTAGGGGCGCTGGATCGCATTAAGCAGCAGTTCCTTCTGGTCCGGATCGTAGCCCAATGCTTCGATGCCCATTTGTGCCTGTGAACCGTCCAGAATACGCATGACGATCTTTTCGCCGAACAGCGTAGGCAGTGTGCTGACACGGAAATCAATCGAGCGCGCCTTCGACATCACTAGTTTCATCCGGCCATCCTGCGGCACGCGCTTTTCGGAAATGTCGAGCTTGGAGATGACCTTGATGCGCGACGCCAGCTTTTCCTTGATCGCCAGCGGCGGCTGCGCGATATCGCGCAGCACGCCGTCGACGCGGAAGCGGATGCGGTAGAACTTTTCGAAAGGTTCGAAATGCAAGTCGGACGCGCCCATGTTGATGGCGTCGATCAGGATTTTTTGCAGAAACTTGACGACTGGCGCATCGTCGATATCAGGCGCGGCACCATCCGGTGTTGCGGCCAGCTCTTCCTCGGCAAAGTCGATGCTGTCGAGGTCCTCGCCGATCAGCTCATTCAGATTTTGTTCGGCGCTTTGCCCCAGTTTCTCAAGCAGCTTTAGCAGGCTGCCGTGATCGACAATAATCGGCTCGACCGTCAGTTCGGTCTGGAACTTGATCTGATCCAGCGCCTGCGAATTGGTGGGGTCGGAAATCGCCACCGACACCTTGTTGCCGCGCTTGGCCAGCGCGACGACACGCTGACTTTGCATTAACTTGATGTCGACAATTTTTTCAGGCAGCAGGCCGCTGTTGAAAGCGGCGATATCCAGCATCGGATAACCGAAGGTTTCGGAGCAGAAGGCTGCCAGGGAAGGGGCGTTGATGACATCCGTGGCGAGCAACGCGTCGATAAAGGGAATCTTGTCGTTGGCTGCCTGCCTGGCGAGCGTCTCTGCCTGTTGCGGCGTGAGTCGGCCTGCTTGCAGCAGCGCGCGTGCAAGACCTGACATCGCGTTATTTGACGCCGAATTGGGGAGCACTGCGGCCATGGATTTACACCGGAAAAGTCGATCGGATCATCGAAGGGTGCGGTAGATAATGCCCCCCGGCATCTAATTTGTAAAGCAATGGGCGGTGATTGTTACTTTTTGCAGATGAATTGCAACATCGGTTTTAGCCGCGAACCTCATACGCTACGTCAATGGTTGCGATGTACGGCGAAGTCGGCCAGCTTCAGCAATGCCTCCTTGAATTCGCTGTCCGGCAGCGGTGCCAGCGACGCGGTGGCGCGGGCGGCGGCGGCTTCCGCCTTGGTCTGCGTGTAACTGAGCGCACCCGAACTTGTCACTGCGGCCAACACGGCGTCGAAATGCTGCTCGTCACCGTTTTCGATGCAGCTGCGTACCAGTGCGCGCTGTTCTGCGCTCCCGTGCTCCATTAAATAGATCAGCGGCAGCGTCGCCTTGCCTTCGCGCAGGTCGTCGCCTACATTTTTGCCTATGTCTTCCAACTGGCCAGAGTAATCGAGCACGTCGTCGATCAACTGGAACGCGGTGCCGAGCGAGCGGCCATATTCTGCGGCAGCTTCGATGTCGGCATCGGATGCACCGGCAACCAGTGCGCCGAGCTGTGCGGCCGCTTCGAACAGTTTGGCTGTCTTCGAGCGGATCACCTGCGTATAACGTTCTTCCGAAACGTCCGGATCATGCATGTTTAGCAACTGCAGCACTTCGCCTTCGGCGATGACGTTGGTGGCATCGGCCAGAATCTGCATCACGCGGATGTCGCCTACTCCCACCATCATCTGAAAGGCGCGGGAATACAGGAAATCGCCCACCAGTACCGAGGCCGCATTGCCGAACAGGGCATTGGCCGTCTGGCGTCCGCGCCGCAGCGAGGATTCGTCGACCACGTCGTCGTGCAACAGGGTTGCGGTGTGGATGAATTCGATGACAGCCGCCAACTGGTGATGCGCCGTGCCGCGATAGGCATAAGCGTTGGCCATCAGCAGCACCAGTACCGGGCGGATGCGTTTGCCACCGGCGCTGATGATGTAGTCAGCGATCTGGCTGACCAGTGCTACTTCGGAATGTAATTTCTGGCGAATGACCCTGTCCACCGCCTGCATGTCGGCGGAAATCGGTTCGGTAAGGAGATTGCTTGCAGCGGCAGGTGCGGAGCTCAAGATAAGCCTGAAATAAAGGAAAAAGCGAGGGTAAATGGCGTTGACGCGGAATTATACGATGACAAATCGCCAAAACGCGCCAAAACAGGACATTGGTGAAGCCCTCGTTGGCGTATTCCGGTTAGCCGTGGTCGAATTTTCGACCGGATATTCGCTTTGACGGTCCAGGTAAGTCTATGTATAATTTGGGGTTTTCCGCGTTTCCCGGTGAAACCAACCGGTTGCGGAGGAAAGTTCTTTCAATTTATTGATGAGGTTTCACATGTACGCGGTCATAAAAACCGGCGGCAAACAATACAAAGTTGCTGCTGGCGAAAAACTTAAAGTAGAACAGATACCGGCAGACATTGGTTCCGAAATCACTCTCGATCAGGTGCTCGCAGTGGGCGCCGGTGACACCATCAAGTTTGGTGCACCAATGGTCGCAGGTGCTACGGTCCTTGCCACGGTTGTCTCCCATGGTCGTCACGACAAGGTCAAGATTTTCAAGATGCGCCGTCGCAAGCACTACCAAAAGCACCAGGGCCATCGCCAAAATTACACCGAATTGCAGATCGTTTCGATCAACGGCTAAGCCGCTGATTCGGACTAACCAGATACTAGGAGTCAGAAATGGCACATAAAAAAGGCGGCGGCACTACGCGAAATGGTCGTGACTCAGAGTCGAAGCGACTGGGCGTTAAAGTCTACGGTGGTCAGGCTATCAACGCGGGCGGCATCATCGTTCGCCAACGCGGCACCAAAATGCATCCAGGCGAAAACGTTGGCATCGGCAAGGACCACACCTTGTTCGCGCTGACCGATGGCAAAGTTGCATTCGTCACCAAGGGCGCATTGAAGCGTCATTACGTGACGGTAGTTGCTGCGTAAGACAGCGTAAGTACTCAGCAAGGCGAAAGCCTTCCATCAAAAGGCTCTGCCCAAGGTAGGGCCTTTTTAGTTTTCAGGCGGCATACATGAAGTTTATCGACGAAGCAAAAATCGAAGTCATTGCCGGCGATGGCGGCAACGGCGTCGCCTCCTTTTGTCGTGAAAAGTTCAGGCCGTTTGGCGGACCGGACGGTGGCGATGGCGGCAAGGGCGGCAGCATCTGGGCGGTAGCCGATCGCAATATCAACACGCTGGTTGATTTCCGCTATTCCAAAATCCACAAAGCCGGCGACGGTGAAAACGGTCGCGGTTCCGACTGCTACGGCAAGGGTGCAGATGACATTTTTCTGCGTATGCCGGTCGGCACGCTGATTTTCGACCAGAACGATGGCGAATTGGTCGCCGACCTTACCGAACATGGACAGCAGGTTCTGATCGCTCGTGGCGGCGAAGGCGGCTGGGGCAATATTCATTTCAAGTCATCGACCAATCGCGCGCCGCGGCAGAAGACCGAAGGCAAGGAAGGCGAACGTCGAGAATTGCGTCTCGAACTGAAAGTGCTGGCCGACATCGGTCTGCTCGGTATGCCGAATGCCGGCAAGTCGACCTTTATCACTGCCGTTTCGAATGCGCGGCCGAAGATCGCCGATTATCCGTTCACGACGCTCCACCCCAATCTGGGCGTGGTGCGCGTCAGCCACGAAAAAAGCTTTGTCATTGCCGATATTCCCGGACTGATCGAGGGCGCATCGGAAGGCGCCGGTCTTGGCCACCAGTTCCTGCGCCATTTGCAGCGCACACGTTTGTTGCTGCATATTGTCGACCTGGCGCCCTTCGATGAGGTCGATCCGGTCAAGGAGGCGAAAGCGATCGTCAAGGAATTGAAGAAGTACGACGAATCGCTGTTCGACAAGCCGCGCTGGCTCGTATTGAACAAGCTGGACATGGTGCCGGAAGACGAGCGCAAGAAACGCGTGAAGGATTTCGTCAAGCGTTTCGGCTGGAAAGGCCCAGTCTTCGAAATTTCCGCGCTGACGCGCGATGGCTGTGCCGACCTGATCGTCGAGATTTACGAATATCTCGCGCAGCAGCGCCAGGCGGAGCAGCGTACCGAAGCGACGCCGCAGATGACGGAAGACGTACGCGGCATCGATTCCGTCGATCCGGATGACCCGCGCTTCAAGATCCTGGATTAGATAAAAGAAGAAGCGGCAAATGATCGCCGCTACCGCAATCCGACATTTACGAAAACAGCGGCGACTCCCGGCATGCAATCGGTCATTCAACACGCAAAGCGCGTCATCATCAAGGTCGGTTCTTCTCTCGTCACCAACGATGGCAAGGGGCTGGATGCCGGCGCCATTCAGAAATGGGCGGAGCAGATCGTCCAGTTGCGCAGCCTCGGCAAGGAAGTTGTACTGGTCAGCTCCGGCGCCATCGCCGAAGGTATGCAGCGACTCGGTTTCGACAAGCGCCCTACCGGTATTCATGAGTTGCAGGCTTGCGCTGCAGTCGGCCAGATGGGACTTGCACAAATCTACGAAACGAGTTTTCGGGAGCATAAAGTGCGCACTGCGCAAGTGTTGCTGACCCATGCCGATCTTGCCGATCGCGAACGGTATCTGAATGCGCGTTCGACGCTGTTCACATTGTTGCGCTTGGGCGTGGTGCCGATCATCAACGAGAATGACACGGTGGTAACGGACGAAATCAAATTCGGTGACAACGATACGCTTGGCGCCCTTGTCGCCAATCTGATCGAGGCCGATGCGTTGATCATCCTGACCGACCAGCGCGGCTTATTCACGGCCGATCCACGCAAGGACCCGAAAGCGGAATTTGTACGCGAAGCCAAGGCCGGCGATCCAGCTCTGGAGGCAATGGCCGGCGGCGCCGGCAGCAGCCTGGGGCGCGGCGGCATGCTGACCAAGATACTGGCAGCCAAGCGTGCCGCCTTGTCAGGCGCGCATACAGTCATCGCCTGGGGGCGTGAAGAACAGGCATTGAGCCGGCTGGCAAGCGGCGAGGCAATCGGAACGCAGCTGACCGCGCAGACCGCGCAGCTGACGGCGCGCAAGCAGTGGATGGCAGATCACCTGCAGACAGCAGGCAAGGTGGTGCTTGATGCAGGTGCGGTACAGAAGCTGACGGCCGAGGGCAAGTCGTTGTTGCCGATTGGCGTAACGGAGGTAAGCGGAGAGTTCGGCCGCGGCGACGTGATTACCTGCGTCGATCTCTCGGGCCGTCCTATCGCGCGCGGCATCACGAACTATACGAGCTCCGAAGCGCGGCGCATCATGCGCAAGCCCTCCGGCGACATCGAAGCGATTCTAGGGTTTGTCGAAGAACCCGAGCTGATTCACCGGGACAATCTGGTATTGCTGTAAGGCCGATCGGCGCCGCAGCTAGGGCAGGTATCAGTTCAGCAGGCTGTCGGTCAGCGTTTTCTTGTTTTTTATGCGATAGACGATGGCCTCGGCCTTACCCGCGACAGTGGTGTTTTCGCAGAAATAATCTTTGGCCAGCGCTGCATGCTGACGGTTGGCATAGCCGCGGATGATGCCGTCCCACTGGTTGCGCCGCGAGCGCACCCAGCTGCCGTCTTCCTGTCCGATTGCATAAACCTTCTTTTCGAAGGTTGCACAACGAATGCCTTCGTAGCTGATATTTTTTGCGCCTTCCTGGCTGATCGATACCAGCGTATAACGCACCACGTTGTCTGAACCGACGCTGATTGATTTGGCATCGACGAAGAATTTTTGCGTTGCGGTCGGGCTTACATAGAACGGCAGTAAATCCTCATTCTTCGGTGCCGGCGGCAACTGTACCGCGATTTCCTGCCACGGTTTGCTCTCATCGTCATAATCTTCATCGAAGGACTGTGCCATCGCGACGCCCATCGTTGACAGCAGAATCAGGCTAACCAGCTTTTGCACAATGCGTAGACGTCGCGAACCTGAACGGAGATCGCGGGAAGTACGGACGATATTTCTCATTTACGATTTCTTTCCCTGATTGGGCAATTCATCCGTCTTTTTCGACGAGTGGGATTGCCGCAGATAGCGCGCACCATTGTGACCGTGTGACGCGGGCCGCTGCAAAAAGCGTGACAACTCCTGCAGCGCACGCTGGTAAACATCGCGTTTGAATTCGATGACGACATCCAGTGGCACCCAGTAGTCATGCCAGCGCCAGGCGTCGAACTCGGGGTGTTCCGTCATGCGCAGGTTAACGTCGCAGTCGCGGCCGACCATGCGCAGCAGAAACCAGATCTGTTTCTGGCCGCGGTAATGGCCGCGGATCTCGCGCTTGATGAAATGATCGGGGACCTCGTAGCGCAGCCAGTCACGGGTGCGGCCGATGATCTTCACATGCTCCGCGCGCAAGCCGACTTCTTCTTCAAGCTCGCGGTACATGGCCTGCTCCGGCGTTTCGCCGAATTTGATGCCGCCCTGCGGAAACTGCCACGAATGCTCGCGCACCCGTTTGCCCCACCAGACTTCGTTGTGGGCATTGAGCAGAATAATGCCGACGTTAGGGCGGAAGCCTTCACGATCCAGCATGTTGCACCTCAAACTTTCTGCGGCGAACGAACCCTCAGCTCAACATCGACCTGCGTACGCACATGTCCGGCCACTTCGGCAACAGCCGACGGACAGCAGGGACGATAATCAATTGTGTGAAGAGTGGGTGCATCGGCCAGCCAATACTTTAAAATTGAGTCGATTATAACCCTCTCTTTTTAAAAAGAATCGTCGCCATGCGTGCATCCCGTTTTTTCATTTCCACCCTTAAAGAAGCGCCTTCCGACGCCGAAATCGTCAGTCACAAACTGATGATGCGCGCCGGCATGATCAAGCGACTAGGTTCCGGCATTTATACCTACATGCCGATCGGCTTGCGCGTGATCCGCAAGGTGGAAGCGATTGTGCGGGAGGAGATGAATCGTGCGGGCGCGATTGAATTGTTGATGCCGCTGGTGCAGCCTGCAGAACTGTGGCAGGAGACCGGGCGTTGGGACAAGATGGGCCCGGAACTGATGCGGGTGAAGGATCGCCACGGCCGCGACTTTGCAATCCAGCCGACCTCGGAAGAAGTGATTACCGACGTCGTGCGCAGCGACATCAAGTCGTATCGGCAGCTGCCGGTCAACTTCTATCACATCCAGACCAAGTTCCGCGACGAACGCCGTCCGCGTTTCGGCCTGATGCGCGGCCGCGAGTTTACGATGAAGGATGCGTATTCGTTTGACCGCGACGTCGACGGCCTGAAGCGTTCGTATCAAAGCATGTTCGATGCCTATGTAAATATCTTCACGCGCTTCGGTCTGCAGTTCCGAGCCGTAGCGGCTGACAACGGCGCGATCGGCGGTTCCGGTTCGCACGAGTTTCACGTGATTGCGGACACCGGCGAAGACGCGCTGGTCTATTGTCCCAGCTCGGACTACGCAGCCAATATGGAAGCTGCGGAAGCATTACCGGCGATCGCCGCACGCGCTGCCGCGACACAGCCCTTGACCAAGGTGCCTACGCCCGGCAAGACCAAATGCGAAGATGTGGCAGCGTTGCTCGGTGTGCCGCTGTCGCAAACCGTGAAATCGGTGGTGCTGGCGGTGGAGAAAGAAGAGGACGGTGCCAAGCAGAAGGAATTATGGCTCCTGCTGCTGCGCGGCGATCACGAATTGAACGAGGTGAAGGCGGCCAAGGTGCCTGGTATCGGCGAGTTCCGTTTTGCCAGCGAAGCGGAAATCATCGAATGGTTCGGCACGCCGCCCGGTTATCTTGGTCCGATCAATCCGAAAAAGCCGGTCAAGTTGGTGGCCGATCGTACGGTCGCAAACATGAGTGACTTCATCTGCGGTGCGAACGAAGCGGATTTCCACCTGAGCGGCGTGAACTGGGGACGCGATTTGCCCGAAGCGCTCGTGTTCGACTTGCGCAATGTCGTCGAAGGCGATGCATCACCGGACGGCAAGGGCGTGCTGGCGATTCAGCGCGGCATCGAAGTTGGTCATGTATTCCAACTCGGCACGCGCTATTCGCAAGATATGAAAGCGACTTATCTGGACGAGAACGGCAAGCCGCAATTGCTGCAGATGGGCTGCTACGGTATCGGTGTTACCCGCATCCTGGGTGCGGCAATCGAGCAGAACTTCGACGAGCGCGGCATCATCTGGCCGGTAGCGCTGGCGCCATTTGAAGTTGTGTTGTGCCCGATGGGTTATGACCGCAGCGACAGCGTGAAAGCGGAAACCGATAAGCTGTACGCTGCGCTGCAGGCGGCAGGCATCGATGTGATTCTAGATGATCGCGGCGAACGCCCGGGCGCGATGTTTGCCGATTGGGAATTGATCGGCGTGCCGCATCGTGTGGTGATCGGCGATCGCGGCCTGAAGGAAGGCAAACTTGAATATCAGGGGCGCCGCGATGCCGAAGCCACCGCGGTCGCGCTGGCCGAGATGCTCTCATTCGTGCAGACGAAGCTGGCGGCATGAGAATTGTGCATCGGCCGTCGTCAAGCGTACGCAGCGTTCGTTCTGTAACTCATGGCGGTTACCATCCTTGAGTCGGGCATGAAGGCGGTGCTGCATCGTGTGCGCCGCCGGATGGGCGTTGGGCTGCTGCTGGCAGTCCTCGCGTGCGCTGCGCATGCCGGCAACCAGAAGGAGGAAGCGCTCGCCGATTCGGTACGCATTGCCCTGTCGCGAGCGATTTCCGATCCTAATCCGCCTATCCCGCAGTTTTCGGATATCAATGAACGGCTTGCCTATCTGAGCTGGCTTGGCGACATGTCGCAAAGATTGATGAAACGCATGCCGGATCGACAGACACGCATCGAGTTTTTGCGCACGGTATGGTACGAAGCGCGGCGCGCGGGACTGGACCCTGAAATGGTGCTCGGCCTGATCCAGGTGGAATCGGCGTTTCGCAAGTACGCGGTCTCGCCGGTCGGTGCGCACGGCTACATGCAGGTGATGCCGTTCTGGACGCGCATCGTCGTCGGGCAGCAGGACGCGCGCATCCTGTTCGACATGCAGACTAATTTGCGCTTTGGCTGCTCGATTCTGCGCATGTATCTCGACATGGAAAAAGGCGATCTGTTTCTCGCGCTCGGCCGTTACAACGGCAGCCGCGGTCGGCCAGAATATCCGAATGCGGTACGGGCGGCATGGCGCAACTGGTCGCAGACAGCCAAGCATTAGCCTGTCAGGCCGGCCTGATGCTTCGCCATGCAACGAACACGCAGCAGCTTCGCAACGCCGCATAAAACAAAAACGCCCGCATGAAGCGGGCGTTTTTGTTTGGCACCTGGGAAAACTTATTTCAAATGACCGGAGATGAGTTTGGTCATCTCGAACATCGATACTTGCTTCTTGCCACCGAAGACGGCTTTCAACTTGTCGTCCGCATCGATCATGCGTTTGTTGGTTGCATTTTGCAGCTTGAACTTCTTGATGTAGTCCCACACTTTTTTGGTGATTTCCGTGCGAGGAGCCGGGTTTCCACCGATCACAGCGGCCAAAACTGCGGAAGGGGTTACCGGTTTCATGAAGGCGGCGTTAGGCTTGCGTGGTGCTGCTGGCTTTTTCGCTGCTGCTTTTTTAGCAGGGGCTTTCTTAGCTACCGGTTTTTTTGCTGCGGCTTTTTTAGCTGGAGCGGCTTTTTTAGCGACTGGCTTTTTCGCTGCGGCTTTTTTCGCTACGGGTTTTTTTGCTGCTGCTTTCTTTGCGGCCGGTTTCTTGGCCGCTGGTTTTTTGGCTGTTGCCATCGTAAAACCTCCTTCACACTGTTTGGGAAATTGCGCCAATTCACGCACCGCTAATAGTGGTGGGGATTTTCCCTCTATGCAAGTGTTTTTTGTGCGTTTTCTCCTCTATGTGTAGGCTGCGTGCCACGCTGCGACAAGAGGTGAATGCCCGCGGGATGATCACGGAGGCCTGCCTTCGAATGTGAACGTATGAGTCGACCACATCCGTTCAGGGCTGAATTCGATCCAGACCGGACCGCCGTATTCTCCCCCGGCCGGGGTCACGCCATAGATCTGCACCACGAATATGCACAATGAAAAAAGCCGGGCGAACCCGGCTTTTTTGAGGCTGGACTAGCGGATGCCCGGCATCATGCCCTTCATGCTGCGCATCATCTTCATCATGCCGCCGCCCTTCAGCTTCTTCATCATGGACTGCATTTGCTCGAACTGGGCCAGCATGCGGTTGACTTCCTGCACCTGCACGCCGGCGCCGGCGGCGATGCGGCGCTTGCGCGAAGCCTTGATCAGGTCGGGCTTGGCACGCTCAGTCGGCGTCATTGAATTGATGATGCCTTCCATCCGGGCGACCTGCTTGTCCGCCATGCCCATATTGGCACCGCCGGCTGCCATCTGCAGCTGCGCCGGCAGCTTGTCCATCAGGTTGGCCATGCCGCCCATTTTCTTCATTTGCGCAAGCTGGGACTTGAAGTCGTTCAGGTCGAACTTGCCGCCACCCTTGATCTTTTGGGCCAGATCCTGCGCGGCGTCCATATCGACGCCTTTGCGCGCTTCTTCGACCAGGGCCAGAATGTCGCCCATACCGAGGATACGGTCCGCCATACGCGATGGATCGAAGGCTTCGAGGCCATCCATTTTTTCGGCGACGCCGGCGAACTTGATCGGCTTGCCCGTGATGTGACGCACTGACAGCGCCGCGCCACCGCGTGAATCGCCGTCCAGCTTGGTCAGAACCACGCCGGTCAGTGGCAATGCGTCGTTGAAGGCCTTGGCGGTATTGATCGCATCCTGACCGAGCATGGCGTCGACCACGAACAGCGTCTCGATCGGTTTGACTGCGGCATGCAATGCGCCAATTTCCTGCATCATTGCTTCGTCGATGCCGAGCCGGCCGGCGGTGTCGATGATCAGCACGTCGTGATAGTGGCGTTTGGCGTAGTCGACCGCGGCACGCGCGATGTCGACCGGCTTGTCAGTCGGCTGCGAGGGGAAGAAATCGGCACCGACCTGTTCGGTCACAGTCTGCAGTTGGCCGATCGCGGCCGGGCGGTAGACGTCGGCAGAAACCGTCAGTACTTTTTTCTTCTTCTGCTCACGCAGGTATTTAGCCAGTTTGCCGACGGTGGTCGTTTTACCTGCGCCCTGCAGACCTGCCATCAGGATGATGGCAGGTGGTTGCGTGGCGAAATTTAGTTGCGAGGCTTCCGGGCCGAGATCGGCGCCCATGATGGCGGCCAGTTCGCGCTGCACAACGCCGACCAGAGCCTGGCCGGGGGTCAGCGAGCCGACCACATCCTCGCCCATCGCCTTTTCCTTCACGCGGGCGATGAATTCGCGCACCGCAGGCAGCGCGACGTCGGCTTCGAGCAGTGCAAGGCGCACTTCGCGCAACATTTCGGCAGTGTTGGATTCGGTCAGGCGCGCCTCGCCGCGCATGGTTTTGACGGCCTTCGCCAGCCGTTGGGTAAGATTGTCGAGCATGGGTTTCTTGATTCGGGAAGGGCCGGCGAATGGCAGCGAACTGCGGCGCCGTGTGAATAATGGCTCATTTTACCCGATGCGGGAGGCCGGCAGCGGCGGGTTGCGCGGTGCTGGCGCACAGGGATTCCAGCGCCTTTGTTGCTTGGCGCGAGCGGTAGCGGCACCTCGAATGACATGGTGTAAACTGCGACGCCATGTATATCTACTTTTTAGCGCTGGCAGCCCTGTGCTATGTGGTCGGGGCCTGCCTGCCGTCGGAGCGCCGCAACTGGATTTCGCTCAGTACGCTGTGCGGCTGGCTGCTGCACGGAGCGGCCCTGTGGATAGATGTGATTGGCTTTGAGTCGCTGCGCGTCGGGTTTGCCGTCATGCTGTCGTGCACCTTGTGGATTTCGGTCGCCGCGTACTGGCTGGAAAACCGCAATTTCACACTTGACGGTTTGCGCGTGCTGGTGCTGCCGAGCGCCGCCGTAGCGGTCGTGTTGCCGGCGATTTTTCCCGGCACGATGCTGCCGCTGGAAGGCCGGGCTACGCTGTTTCCCTGGCATATCGCGATTGCGACGCTGGCCTATAGCACGCTGACGATCGCGGCTTTCCACGCGATTCTGATGGCGCTGCAGGAATCCAAGTTGCATACCCGGCTTTCCACGCAAAAAACCGGCTGGTTTGCTTTGGCAATCGATCGCCTGCCTGCCTTGCTGACGATGGAAAAATTGTTGTTCCGCCTGATCGGTTTCGGCTTTTTCCTGCTGACGCTGACGGTCATTTCCGGTGTGGTGTTTTCCGAAGAGTTATTTGGCCAGGCATTCAAGTGGGATCACAAGAATGTGTTCACGATGCTGTCCTGGGTCCTGTTCGGGGTGCTGCTGGCCGGCCGTAAATGGCGTGGCTGGCGCGGCCGTACCGCGCTCAGTTTCACGCTGACTGGTTTCACCACGCTGTTGCTGGCCTACGTCGGCAGCCGCTTCGTGTTCGAGGTGATTTTGCACCGGAGCCTGGCATGAAGCTGTTGCTGTGGGTGGCGCTGATTGCATGCGTCATCTGGATCCTGCGCAAGAAGGCGGCGCTTCGTTCCGATGGCGGCGCCGGCAGCGCATACTCACGGAAAGCCGTGAGCGGACCGGAAGCGATGCTGACCTGCGCGCACTGCGGCGTGCATTTTCCCTCTTCGGAAGCGACCATCGATGCATCCGGTGCCGTGTTCTGCGGTGATGATCATCGCCGGTTGCACGCATCGCACTGATCGATGGCGTTGACTCCCGAACCAATCCGCACTCGCTTTGCCGGTGATACGCGCGCCACGTTCTGGCGCACGCTACAGACTTTTGCGCTGACGCGCACGGTCATCGTTGTTGTCCTGCTCGGCTATCTTGGCTTCAATGCCGGAAAGCTGGCGGGTGGTAACGAAATCTTCTACTGGAAAATCTGCGTCGCCTATCAGATCACGGCGCTCGGCTTGCTGTTGCTATCGCTGTACTGGCGCCGGCGCTTCCTCATGCAGCTGGTGGTCCAGATCGCGCTCGATATCGGCGCGATCTCACTGCTGTATTTTTCCCTGGGCGGGCTGAAATCGGGATTGGCGATCCTGTTCCTGTTCCCGCTGGCAGGCGGCGCCATCCTCGCACCGCTGATACTGGCGCTGTTCTTCGTATCGGTCGTCACGCTGATCTTGCTCGCAGAAAACGGCTACCGGCTGTTGAGCGCCGAAGCCGATATGTCGTCGACGCAGGTAGCTCTGTATTGCACGGCCTTCTTCATCGTCATTTACGCGATCAACCGGCTGGCCAACCGCCTGATCAAGCAGGAAGCGCTGGCGATTGAGCGCGGCAAGGCGCTGCACGTGCAACAGGCGATCAATCGCCTTGTCATCGCTGACATGGGCGATGGCATCGTGGTGCTGGATCGCAAAGGTCGAATACTGACCGTCAACCCCGCCGCCTCCCGCATGCTCGGTTTGCTAAATACGGCTGAACGGTCGCACAGCCGATTGTCAGAGCTCGCCTGGCTTGCGCCGATCGCAGATGCTTTTTCCAACTGGAAGGCACAGACCGTTGCGCCAGATTCAGGCGCTGCCGAAAAACCGGTCTATGTCCTGATCAAGAGCCGTGACGATTCCACTTTGCAGGGCAGTACCACGATTCTTGGCGGTCGCCGCGAACTGGCGACGCACCTGAAGCTGCGCTTTGCGCGCGTGGAGACCGATGGCTTGCAGGAAGAGCGCGTGGTGATCTTCATGCAGGACGTGACGGAAATCGAGAACCAGGCGCAGCAATTGAAGCTGGCGTCGATGGGGCGCCTGACGGCCAGCATCGCGCATGAAGTGCGTAATCCGCTGTCTGCGATAGCTCATGCGGCATCGCTGCTGGCGGAGGACGTGCAGGACAAGGCGCAGCAGCGCCTGCTCGGCATTGTCGATGAAAATGTGGCGCGCCTGAACCGCATGATCGAGGACATCTTGAAACTGTCGCGCAAGGCGCATCAGTATCACGAACCGCTGCGTCTGGCATTGCTGGTGGAGGATTTGCTGCGCGAACTGCAGGAAATGCACGGTATTCGCAGCGACCTGATCGCTGTCGGCGACATGCAGCCGTACAGCGTGCGTTTCGATCCGTTGCATTTGCGCGAAATCTTGATGAACCTCCTGACAAATGCGCTACGCTATGCGAGCGGCAAGCCAGGCAGTATCCGGTTGTATGCAGTCGCGGGCCCGGCGCACCGGCTGGAACTGCATGTGCAGGATGACGGGCCGCAAATGTCCGCCACGGTTCGCGCGCATCTGTTCGAACCGTTTTACACGACGTCGAGCAAGGGCACCGGCTTGGGTCTCTACCTGGCGCGCGAACTGTGCTTGAATAACGGCGCGATGCTGAATTACGAATTCCGCACTGAAGAAGGACGCAATCAGCCAACCGGCCGCTTTGTAATCAGCTTTGCCGTAGGCGAAGCTGCCTGACATGAAACTTATCCATTTTTCGCAATGACTTCGCCCCGCATTCTGATCGTCGATGACGAAGCCGACCTGCGCGAGCTGCTCGAAATCACGTTGCTCAAGATGGGGCTGGACGTCGACAGCGCCGCCACGGTCGAGGAGGCGCGCGCGCGCCTGGCACAAACCGAATACGCACTGGTACTCACCGACATGCGCCTGCCGGACGGGCTTGGCATCGAACTGGTGCAGGAAATCACGGCACAATGCAGGAACACGCCGGTTGCTGTCATCACCGCGTTTGGCAGTGCAGACAATGCCGTGATGGCGTTGAAGGCAGGTGCTTTCGACTATCTGTCCAAACCGGTCGGACTGGAGCAGTTGCGTGTGATGGTGAGATCGGCCCTGCGGCTGCAACAGGACGCGCCATCAGCTGGACAAGCCCCCACCGGCGCCGCACCGACCGCCTTGCGCCTGATGGGCCAATCCGATGCGATCCAGGCATTGCGCGCACAGATCGTACGGCTTGCCCGCAGCATGGCGCCGGTCGCGATCAGCGGTGAGTCCGGCAGCGGCAAGGAACTGGCCGCGCGTGATATCCATGCGCAAAGCGCGCGTAGCGACAAGGCTTTCATTGCCGTGAACTGCGGCGCGATCCCGGAAGCGCTGATGGAAGCCGAATTTTTTGGTTACCGCAAAGGGGCATTCACCGGCGCCAATGACGACCGTGACGGCTTTTTCCAGGCCGCCAATGGCGGCACGCTACTGCTGGACGAAGTGGCCGACCTGCCGCTGGCAATGCAGGTCAAGTTGCTGCGCGCAATACAGGAAAGACGGGTACGCAAGGTCGGCGCAACGCAGGAAGAGCCGGTCGACGTCCGCATCATCAGCGCCACGCACCAGGATCTGCATGCATGTGTCGGCAAGGGCACATTCCGGCAGGATTTGTATTACCGGTTGAATGTAATTGAACTGAACCTGCCGCCGCTGCGCGAACGGTTGGACGACATTGAGTTACTGTCGAATGCCATCCTGGCGCGACTGGCTGGCCCGGGACATAAGGCCGCGCTGACGCCCGAGGCATTGCAGGCGCTACGCGGCTACCATTTTCCCGGCAATGTGCGCGAACTGGAAAACATCCTGGAGCGTGCACTCGCATTTGCCAACGACGGTTTGATCGAGGTGAGCGATCTGGCGTTGAAGGGGACGGCGCCGGGTGAAGCGGTGCCGGTTGCCGTTCCGGCCGCGTCAGCGCCCGTAACGGAGGCACCTCCCGCGGCAAACGTCCCCGAAGCGCCGCCCGTCATATCGGCACAGACGGATGATTTGCCATCGTCCTTGCCGGATCATCTGGACGATATCGAGCGCGAAGTGATCCGCCGCGCGCTGGCCAAAACACATTTCAACCGCACGCAGGCGGCCGAATTGCTGGGTATCAGTTTCCGGCAGTTGCGTTATCGCATGCAACGGCTCGATATCCATGCACCCGAATAACAGCGGATCCATGTTGCAGAATCAGCGTTTCCGCATCGACGCCGCCGGCTGGGCCGCGCAGGCGATTCGCATGCCCTCACCTAATTTCGACCAGCGCGCGGATGGCGTGCCGGTCTCGCTGCTGGTTATCCACAACATCAGCCTGCCGCCGGGCCAGTTCGGCGGTCCTTTTATTGAAGATCTTTTCCTGAACCGTCTGGATTACAATGCCGATCCCTATTTCGAGCAGCTGAAGCCGCTGCGCGTGTCGGCACACTTCCTGATACGCCGCGACGGAACGGTGATGCAGTTTGTTTCTGCCCGCGATCGCGCGTGGCATGCCGGGGCATCCAGCTTCTGTGGACGGGAGCGTTGCAACGATTTTTCGGTTGGCATCGAGCTCGAGGGTACCGACTTCGTGCCGTTCGAGGAGGCGCAATATGCGTCGCTTGCGGCGTTGACCGCAGCCTTGAAGGCTGCATATCCGCTGCGTGATGTGGCCGGCCATGAGCACATCGCGCCCGGACGCAAGACCGATCCGGGGCCGTTTTTCGAATGGCTGCGTTATGAGGCTGACTATCGCAAGCTGCTGGAGAACGACGCAAAAAGCGGCATATCGAATGCCGATTTACGCTTTCCTACGCTTTAGAAAATTTCAACGGCGCCCCCATATTCATATGGAAAATATATCGAAAAAACATTCGATAAACGATTGCGCCCCCGTCATCGAGGCACTAGAATTAGTGCAGATCGCAGTTTCGCCACTAGATGTAGTGGGTTATTGATACTCCCTGATCTTTCCGCCGGGTACGACGCGATTGCGCGCGGTCCGGGCAGAAAACCTGAAAAGAATCGTGTCGGTATAGCAGGTGTCTATATATAGAGACATTTTGCAAATGCGGTCCATAACAATACTTCGCGAAATCGGCTTCCGGTTTCTTTCTACAAACATGCCGGCTTGGCGCCGGCAACCGTAATCGGAGGAGTCTCATGCACTCATCACAGGAAATCTCGGCCAAATCATCGGCCGATATCGGCAACATCGCGCCACTCGCGGTTGCCCCATCGACTCCCGGCACCAATGCTGTCGGCTTGAACAACTATCGCATCATCCGCCGCAATGGCGCCGTGGTGGGTTTTGAACCGACCAAGATTTCGATCGCCGTAACGAAGGCCTTTTTGGCGGTCAATGGCGGCCAAGGTGCTGCATCCGCGCGCGTGCGCGAACTGGTCGAGCAATTGACCGATAGCGTTGTCAACGCACTGGTGCGCCGTCAACCAGCGGGCGGCACTTTCCATATTGAAGATGTGCAGGACCAGGTCGAACTGGCGCTGATGCGTTCCGGCGAGCACGACGTTGCACGCGCCTATGTGCTGTACCGCGCCAAGCGCATGGAAGAGCGTGCGCAACAGCAGGCCGCCAAGCCGGCAGCTGCCCAGGAACATCAGTTGCACGTTACGGAGAACGGCCAGCGCCGCGTGCTGGATATGGAAGAAGTGCGCGGCTTGATCAATGCCGCCTGCATCGGTCTGGAAAAGCACGTCGATCCGACAGCGATCATCAACGAAACCATTAAAAACCTGTACGACGGCGTGCCGGTCGAAGAACTGCACAAGTCGGCGATCCTGGCTGCTCGCGCCTTGATGGAAAAAGATCCGGCCTACAGCACGGTGACTGCACGCCTGCTGATGCACACGATCCGTAAGGAAGTGTTCGGCCAGGAAGTCGCGCAAGCCGACGCGCCGGCGCACTATATCGATTACTTCCCGAAATTCATCAAAAAGGGCATCGACGCCGAATTGCTGGATGCCAAGCTGGCACAGTTCGACCTGCAAAAACTGGCAGAGGCACTGAAGCCGGAGCGCGACCTGCAGTTCGGTTATCTCGGCCTGCAGACGCTGTACGACCGCTACTTCCTGCACATTCGCGACATCCGCATCGAAATGCCGCAGGCTTTCTATATGCGCGTGGCGATGGGCTTGTCGCTGAACGAAATCAATCGCGAAGAACGTGCAATCGAGTTCTACAACCTGCTGTCGAGCTTCGATTTCATGAGTTCTACGCCAACCCTGTTCAATTCCGGCACGCAGCGTTCGCAGCTGTCGTCCTGCTACTTGACGACGGTGGCCGACGACCTCGACGGCATCTACGAAGCGATCAAGGAAAATGCGCTGCTGGCGAAATACGCCGGCGGTCTGGGTAACGACTGGACGCCAGTACGCTCGCTCGGCGCGCACATCAAAGGTACCAATGGCCGCTCACAAGGTGTGGTTCCGTTCCTGAAAGTCGTCAACGACACTGCGGTCGCTGTCAATCAGGGCGGCAAGCGCAAGGGCGCGGTCTGCGCCTATCTCGAAACCTGGCACATGGACATCGAGGAATTCCTCGATCTGCGCAAGAACACCGGTGACGACCGCCGCCGTACGCACGACATGAATACCGCGAACTGGATTCCCGACCTGTTCATGAAGCGCGTAATGGAAAAGGGCGAATGGACGCTGTTCTCGCCGTCGGACTGCCAGGACTTGCACGACAAGGTCGGCAAGGCTTTCGAGGAAGCCTATCTCGGCTACGAAGCGAAGGCAGCGCGCGGCGAATTGCGCCTGTTCAAGAAGGTGCAGGCGCTGGACCTGTGGCGCAAGATGCTGTCCATGCTGTTCGAAACCGGCCACCCATGGATCACGTTCAAGGATCCATGCAACATCCGTTCGCCGCAGCAGCACGTCGGCGTCGTCCACAGCTCGAATCTGTGCACCGAGATCACGCTGAACACCAACGATTCGGAGATCGCGGTCTGCAACCTGGGTTCGGTCAACATGCCGGCACACATGAAAGACGGCAAACTGGACCATGAAAAGCTGCAGCGTACCATCCGCACCGCGATGCGCATGCTCGACAACGTGATCGACATCAACTACTACGCCGTCAAGAAAGCACGCGATTCTAATCTGCGTCACCGTCCGGTCGGTCTCGGCATCATGGGCTTCCAGGATTGCCTGCACATGATGCGCGTGCC